>Ga0256406_1000167_pt1 | contig 125800 bp, 126 predicted proteins | sample RumenRJG_03DNA_FD_185986 | JGI IMG/M metagenome (GOLD analysis project Ga0256406, IMG submission 185986) | Bovine rumen microbial communities from Lethbridge, Alberta, Canada - RJG_03 | ecosystem: Host-associated > Mammals > Digestive system > Stomach > Rumen | place: Canada: Alberta...
CAGAGAAGGGCATTGCCCGCTCCTATGCAAACCTCAACCGCGCCTACAAGCTCGGCGTCACGCTGACGGTCGGCTCCGACTCCTTCAGCTTCTCCACGCCGTACGGCTACACGACGCTCGATGAGGTGTACGCCTGGGTCGAGCATTGCGAGATCCCGAACATGGACGCCATCGTCGCAGCCACCCTCAATGGCGCCAAGATGGTCCATCATGAGGACGAGTTCGGCTCCGTCGAGGCCGGCAAGCTTGCCGACATCCTCGTCGTCCGTGGCGATCCTCTGAAGGAGATCCGCGACCTCTCGCCGGACAACATGGACTACATCCTCAAGGAAGGCGACATCATGATCAAGGGCGCCCTGTAAGGTGCCATCGCGCAGGCACGCCTGCGAACATATGAGTCTGACGACTTGGGGCCAGGCCTCCTCAGCTGAGGGGCCTGGCCTTTTCATGCCTCGCAAACCCCGGCTTGCCTCCATAGCTTCTGCATGCCCCTCGTGGCTGCCATTTCGTATTGGTTTCATTCTTTTTGCAAATGATTGAAGGAATTTCAGCCCCGTTAAGGCTCGTAGCTGCAGATGGTTACAAATGCCGGCTGCTGTCTCATGCGGGAGCATGCGGCAGCTACCATGCATCTCAGACAAATTGGAAAGTGCACAGGGAAGAGGGTAGCCGCTCATGTCTGACTTCATTCAGGTCAAGGGCCTGAACAAGTATTTCGGCGACTTGCATGTCCTGAAGGACGTGAACCTCTCCGTCAAGGAGGGAGAGAAGGTCGTCATCATCGGGCCTTCCGGTTCTGGCAAGTCGACGCTCATCCGCTGCATCGATTACCTCGAGGAGCCGACCTCCGGCGAGGTCTATATCGATGGGACGAAGCTCACGAAGAAGAACCATCTGCAGATGGCCCGCAAGTACTCCTCGATGGTGTTCCAGAGCTTCAACCTCTATCCGAACATGACGGTGCTGGGCAACCTCACGATTGCGCCGATCAAGCTCCAGAAGAAGAGCAAGGAGGAGGCCACCTCCACCGCGATGGCAGCGCTCAAGCGCGTCGGGCTGGCCCAGAAGGCCAATGAGTATCCCCAGAACCTCTCCGGCGGCCAGCAGCAGCGTGTCGCGATCGCCCGCGCCATGTGCACGAAGCAGCCGATCATCCTCTTCGACGAGCCGACCTCGGCCCTCGACCCCGAGATGGTCCAGGAGGTCCTCGACGTGATGATCGAGCTCGCGCAGGAGAAGATCACGATGCTCTGCGTGACGCACGAGATGGGATTCGCCCGTCAGGTCGCTGACCGCGTCGTCTTCATGGACGACGGACAGATTCTGGAGCAGGGGACCCCTGAGCACTTCTTCGAGCATCCGGAGAACCCCCGCTGCCAGGCATTCCTCGCAAAGATCCTGCGATAAGGGCGCAGGGCACGAAAAGCGCATTGGACGAGAAAGGACACATCATGAAGAACGTCTCCCGCCGCAATTTCCTGAAGCTCTGTGGCGTCTCCACCATGGGTATCGCCAGCCTGGGCCTGCTCGCCGGCTGCGGCTCCAGCTCTGATTCATCGGGCTCCAGCTCGAGCTCAAGCGACTCGAAGCTCCAGACCATCAAGGACCGCGGCAAGCTGAACTGCGGCGTCAAGAAGGACGTCCCGGGCTACGGCTACCTCGACCCGGCCACCAACACCTATGAGGGCCTCGAGATCGACCTGTGCTACCAGGTCGCCGCCAAGGTCTTCGACGTCTCCTACGACGATGCGAAGAGCCAGGACCTCGTCGCCTTCACCGACGTCACTCCGAAGACCCGTGGCCCCTTGATCGACAACGACCAGCTCGATATGATCTGCGCCACCTATACGATCACCGACGAGCGCAAGGAGAGCTGGGACTTCTCCGATCCGTACCGCACCGACTACATCGGCATCCTGATCAAGAAGGGGACGATGTCGACGATGGCGGACCTCGACAAGAAGATCATCGGCGTCGCCCAGGGTGCGACCACCAAGGATGCCATCACCAAGATGCTCTCCGACCAGGGCATCTCGGCGACACCGACCTTCCAGGAGTTCCCGGACTATCCGTCCATCAAGAGCGCGCTTGATGCCGGCAACATCGATGCCTTCTCTGTCGACCGCTCGATCCTCGGCGGCTACATCGACGACACGACCGAGCTCCTCGATCCGGACATCAAGTTCGGCGAGCAGAAGTACGGCATCGCGACCAAGAAGGGCTGCGACTTCTCTGAGACCGTGAACGACGTGGTCAACGAGTGCCTGTCCAACGGCTGGCTCGACCAGGAAGTCTCCGATTGGAAGCTCCTGTAGGCCCATATCGGCACATTTGGCTGGACGGCGCCGGCTCTGTGTGGGCGCCGTCCTTGTTTTCAGCATGAAGGAGGAGAGGGATGCTTGACGGACTGTTCGATCCGTTGCGCTGGCAGCGCACGTTCCAGAACATGGACGGGTTCTGGCAGGGCTTCGGCTTCACGATCCAGGTATCCTTGGCAGGCCTTCTGGTTTCGCTTTTGCTGGGCATCCTGCTGGGTGTCTTCGCCACGACGCAATCGAAGGTACTGAGGGCAATCAACAGGGTATACGTCGAGTTCTTCCAGAACACGCCGCTGCCGGTGCAGGTGTTCTTCGCCTACATGGCAGGCCCCATGGTGCTGCAGGCGATTACGGGCGCTGCGACCCCAGTCAGGATCTCGTCGTTCACGCTCGGCGTGATGGGCGTCGGCCTCTATCATGCGGCCTATGTCTCCGAGGTCATCCGCACGGGCATCGAATCGGTGCCGCGGGGCCAGATGGAGGCTGCGCTCTCCCAGGGCTTCACGCGCGTCCAGGCCTACTGGTACGTGATCCTGCCCCAGACCATGCGCGTCATCCTGCCCCCGCTCTGCAACCAGGCGCTGAACCTCGTGAAGAACACCTCGGTCTTGGCCCTCATCGCCGGCGGTGACCTCATGTACAATGCCGACTCCTTCGTGTCCACCTATGGCTATCTCCAGGGCTACATCGTGGCCTGCGTGCTCTACTTCCTGATCTGCTTCCCGCTCGCTGCCCTGGTTCGCTACCTCGAGCACCGGAGCAAGCAGCCGCGCAAGCCCAAGAAGGGCCCCATCCCTGTCGAAGCGGAGGCGTAAGCGATGGAAATCTTCAATGCCACCAACCTCGGCTTCATCATGAACGGCTTCCTCAAGACCATCGAGATCTCGATCCTCGCGATCATCTGCTCGCTTCTGGTCGGCACGGTCCTTGGCATGGTCAAGCAGTACTGCACGGGCAAGCTCAAGGTCTTCTCGATTCTTGCGAGCATCTACATCGAGCTCTTCCGCTGCACCCCGAACCTCTTGTGGATTCTCTTCATCTACTTCACCGTCAAGGGCTCCGACATCTTCATCTCGGTCCTTGCCTTCACGATCTTCACCTCTGCCGTCATGGCAGAGATCGTGCGCGGCGGCTTCAACTCGATCCCCAAGAGCCAGTTCGAGGCGGCGAGGTCCCAGGGCTTCGGCTTCTTCCAGACCATGTGGTACATCGTCCTGCCGCAGACCTTCCGCACCATCATCCCAGCCCTCTTCAGCCAGTGCACGACCGTCGTGAAGGACTCCTCCTACCTCGCTGGCGTCAATGTGGCCGAGTTCATGTACTGCACGAAGGTCATCATGGCGACAACATCGAACCTGGGCCAGGTGCTGCTGCTCTACGGATTCGTGTTCCTGCTCTACTTCGCGCTGAACTTCAGCCTGTCTCTGGCCGTGCGCCACTACCAGCGTCGCCTGGTCGCAGCCTAGTCATCCCTGTTCAGCATTCGACAAGAAAAGGTGTCCAGCCATGGGAAAGGAAGCAATCCAGAAAGCGGAAGAGAAGGCCATCGAGGATCTCGAGCAGGAGAACAACCCGGTCGTGATCACGATCGCCCGCGACTTCGGCGCAGAAGGCCATGAGATCGGAAAGATGCTCTCGCAGGAGCTCGACCTGCCCTTCTACGACAACGAGATCCTCGTGCGCGCATCGGCCCGGGCAGGCGCCACGGTCGACGAGGTGGCTGCCTATGATGCGAAGCTTTCTGCCGAGCTCTCGGCATTCCTGCCGGACCGCATCGATGCCCGCTCGACGGCAGACAAGCTCTTCCGCCGCGTCTCCGACGTTATCCGCGACCTTGGCTCGAGCGAGTCCTGCATCATCGTGGGCCGGCTTGCCGACTACATCCTGAGGGACAACCCGAACCGCATCGCGGTCCTCATCACGGCCCCTGAGGAGCAGCGCATCGAGGTCGTCGCCCGCAAGCGCGCCATGGACCACAAGGAAGCCAAGAAGCTCGTGCGGCGCATGCAGAAAGGCCGCGAGCTCTACTATCACCGCTATTCTGCCGGCAAGTGCGAGATGCACGACAAGAAGGACCTCGTCCTGAACCGTGCGCGCTTCGACCGCCAGGAGTGCGTCGACCTGATTGCCTGCGCCTATCGCGGCAAGCTCCGCGAGATCGAAGCTCAGGCCAAGTAACACCGATATTGCGACAAGGAGTCTTTTCAGATGAATGCAGCCGAGGTACTGATCCGCTGCCTTGAGAACGAGGGTGTCCGCTACATATTCGGCATCCCCGGCGAAGAGAACCTGGAGGTCATGAAGGCCCTGCAGGGCCAGGACACGATCAAGTTCATCACGGTCCGCCACGAGCAGGGCGCTGCCTTCATGGCAGACATGGTGGGAAGGCTCACCGGCAAGGCAGGCATCTGCATCTCCACCTTGGGTCCGGGCGCAACGAACCTCGTCACCGGCGTCGCCGATGCCAACTCCGATGGCGCACCACTGATCGCAATCACCGCCCAGGTCGGCACCGAGCGCATGCATCTCACGAGCCACCAGTATCTGGATCTTGTCTCGATGTTCGAGCCGATCACGAAGCGGTCGAAGGAGATTGTCCGCCCCGACTCCGTGAACGAGATCGTCCGCATCGCCTTCAAATATGCCGAGTCGGAGAAGCCGGGCGCCAGCCACATCAACCTCCCCTGCGATGTGGCTGCCCAGCCTGTGCCCGATGGCCCGGCTCAGCTGCCCATCCGTCCCCAGGGGCGCGGCATCGAGCTGCCTGCGCTTGACTGCGTCGAGAAGGCAGCGGGCCTCATCTTCCAGGCAGAGCACCCCGTGATGCTCGTGGGGCATTCCGCCATCAGGAACAATGCCTCCTCGGCCCTGAGGTCCTTCTCGGAGGAGCTCGGCATCCCGGTCATCACCACCATGATGGCAAAGGGGGCCGTCTCCTGCGAGGACGAGAACTACGTCGGCACCATCGGCATCCCGGGCCGCGACTATGCGAACATCGCCCTCGAGAAGGCCGACCTCGTGATCGCTGTCGGCTACGATATCGTGGAATTCGCGCCGCGGCGCTGGAATGCCGACTCCGACCACAAGATCATCCACATCGATGCCCGCGCGACCCACGTGAACAAGCTCTATCAGCCCGATGTGGAGGTCGTGGGCGACATCTCGACCTCGCTGGCCCAGATCCGTGCCCGCTCGAGCAAGGTCCAGCATCTGGGCTGGGCGCTGCCGATCAGGCAGGCCCGCCTTGCGGAGGAGGCCTCCTTCGCCCAGGACGACGGGTTCCCAGTGAAGCCTGAGCGCATCCTCTATGAGGCCCGGCAGGCCTTGGGCAGGCAGGACATCCTGATCTCCGATGTCGGCGCCCACAAGATGTGGGTCGCCCGCGACTATCCCTGCTACGAGCCGAGGACCTGCATCATCTCCAATGGATTCGCGACGATGGGCATCGCGGTGCCCGGTGCCGTGGCGGCAAAGCTCATCTACCCCGAGCGGCGCGTGCTTGCGGTCACGGGCGATGGCGGGTTCATGATGAACAGCCAGGAGCTCGAGACGGCGGTCCGCATCGGCACGCCCTTCGTCACGATCATCCTGCACGATGATGCCTATGGCCTCATCCGCTGGAAAGAGGAGAACCGCTACCACGAGTCCTTCAACGTCTCCTTCGGCAACCCCGATTTCGTGAAGTACGCCGAGAGCTTCGGCTGCAAGGGCTACCGGATCGAGAAGGCGGCCGATCTGCATCCGGTCCTCGAGGAGGCCTTCTCCCAGAGCGTGCCTGCCATCATCGACTGCCCGGTCGACTATTCGGAGAACATGAAGCTCGCCGACCATCTGAAGGATCTGGACATCTGAGACATTGGACGAGATAGGGAACTGCCAGGAAGGAGGGGCGCACGCGCCCCTCCTTCCTGCTATTGGCTCTCTGTTCCATGCGGCGAGGCTCCCTCCCCTCCAGGATGGCAGCTGCCCAGGCCCCTGATGCGCGAGTGAGGGCGTCATAGCGCTCAGCTCCCGGCGGCCATCTGCGTCACTTCCCAGCGAACATCAGCACGCAGCAGCGAAGGCCAGGGACCCTGGCCGGTTTCCTGGAGCCATGCCCAGCCGGCTGGCCTTCCTGCAAGGGACTTCTGATGCAGCCTCATGACTGTCTTGGAGCTTTCTGGCCTGTCGCAAGGAGCCGCGCATTTCCCCAGCATTGGCGGGGGTGTCCCATTGAATGGATATTCTGTTGAGCTGTGTGCAAAAGCGCAGGTTGCACTCACTAGCATTTATTAAACGCAGAAAATTGCGCAACATCTTGGTGCGTTTGGTGGAAGATGTGTGTGGATTGATGCAGAGCAGATGCATGGCAGATGGAGTGGGGGCTCCGCCTGTCCGGTCTGGGCTGCAGGGCGCCCACGATGGCAAGCAGACCTGGTGGAGGTGGAGCTGACAGTCCAGAGGGGCAGGCAGGATTGAAGAGGGGACTATGGAGGCCAACATCCACAAGTTCCAGGCATTCGTGAAGGCAGCAGAATGCGGAAGCTTCACCCGTACGGCCCAGCAGCTTGGCTATACGCAGTCATCGGTGAGCCGCATGGTGCAGGGGCTTGAAGAGGACTGGGGCGTGCGCCTGTTCGAGAGGACAGGAGGCACGGTAAGGCTCACGAAGGAAGGGGAAAGGCTCCTGCCCGAGGCACGCGCCGTCGTGCAGTCGTTCGAGCGCCTCACCATGAAGGTCGACGATATCAATGGCCTCGAGTCGGGAAACGTGAGCATCGCTGCCCCCTCCTCGATCGTGTCCTGGAAGCTCGCACGCCCGCTTGGCGCCTTTGCCGAGGACCATCCCAACATCGAGATCGATATCACGGAGTCGACGTACGGCGAGGCGGAGAAGCTCCTCACGGAGGGTGCGGTCGATGTGGCCTTCGTGCCGAAGAAGCTCGATCCTGCTTCCTTCTCCTCGAAGCTCTTCCACAAGGATGAGATCGTCGTCGTCTCGAAGCGCGGGCACTTCGGAGAGGGACGCAGCTCCATCCCCATCGACCTTCTGAAGGACGAGCGCTTCATCGCAGATACCGAGACGGCCCCTCTTCTCCAGAAGGAGCTCAGGCACGCGGTCGTGCGCTGCGAGACGTCTGACTTCAATGCGATACTTGCCCTCATCGATGCAGGCTTGGGCATCTCGCTTCTGCCGATGCTCGCCTTGGGAAAGCTCCCCGATACGCTCGAGATCCACCATCTCGAGATCCGAGCCTTCCGCACGATGTATATGGCGCACCGCCTGGGGCAGGGGCTCTCGCTTGCTGCCCTCACGTTCCTGAGCTACCTGCGCGAGCAGTAAGAGCGACAGAGAGGCAAGAGAAGGCCCCGCACGTCTCTTTGTGGCGTGCGGGGCCTTCTGCGTAGCTCTATGGGCTGCCTAGCGCTCGATGATGCAGGCGCAGCCCGGAAGGGAGACCGTGCCATCGGATACCGTCACAGGCTGGCCCGTGACGAGGTTTCGATAGGTGCCGTCAGGAAGATCGACGGCAACCTCTGCGTCCCTTCCCCTGAGCGGGAAGATGCCAAGCGTCGGGTGCAAGCCATCGCGGCGGCAGACCATGATGCCCTGCTCGTCGTCTGCCGCTGCCTGGAACGTGTCATCGCCGTCGAGGACTTTGTGTGCGATCTTCGACATGCGTGCCATAAGGTCGGAAAGGTCGCGTCCGTCGAGCTCTGCGCGCCTCCAGTCCCAGAGGACCGTGTCCTTATCGAAGAGGGAGGGGCGCAAGGTCGAGCCGATCTCCTGGCCGCCGTAGATCAAGGTCGTGCCCTTGAGATAGAAGACAAGAGCCGTGAAGACGGCAAGCGCCTTCGGGTCATGCACGAAGGAAGCGATGCGCTCCGTATCGTGGTTCTCGAGAAAGCGGAGCTTGTCGTAGTTGGCAGGATAGCGCGTCTCCTGGCCATTGAGCGCTTCTGCCCAGGCAGAGAGCGGCTTCTTGCCCTTGAGCACGTCCTCGAAGAGCTCGCGGATATCGTATTCATACTCGATATCGAAGGCCTCGAAGTCCTCGTCGTCCGTGGCGCAGCTGAGCCCCTTGCTCCTCATAAGGTCGCCGAAGGAGGCGTGTACCGTCTCGGCGAGCCAGATGCAGTCAGGACGGACCTTTGCGACCTCCTCGCGGGCGCGCTTCCAGAAATCCACCGGCACGAACGACGCCACATCGCAGCGGAACCCGTCGACATAGTGTGCCCACTGGCAGAGCGTCTCGATCTGGTAGTCCCAGAGCTCTGTGTGCGTGTAGTCGAGGTCGATGATGTCAGACCAGTCGCCGACATGGTTTCCGGGCGTGCCGTCTGGCTTGTGGTAGAACCACTCGGGATGCGTCTGCCAGAGCACGGAGTCGGGGGAGGTGTGGTTGTAGACCACATCGATCATGAGCTTCATGCCGAGGGCATGGACCGCGTCGGCGAAGACAGCGAAGTCCTCGAGCGTGCCGTACTCGGGATTGATGGCACGGTAGTCAGAGATTGCGTAGGGGCTGCCGAGCGCTCCCTTGCGGGCAACCTTGCCGATGGGATGGATTGGCATGAGCCATATATAGTCTGTGCCGAGCGCCCGGATGCGACCGAGGTCGGCCTGGGCCGCCCTGAAGGTTCCCTCCTTCGTATGGTTTCTCACGAAGATGGAATAGATGGTCTTCTGCCTCAGGGCAGAAGGTGTGCTTTCAGCCATGCAGTCCTTCCTCTCTCTTGCGCTGCAGGGACATGACCAGACCCTTGCAGACCGTTTGCAGAATCTTTTCCGAACGTTCGCCGCTCATAAAATACCGTTCGCCCCACATGCATTGACCGAATGAGGGGATGGTGGTTTTATGTAGACAACGGTTCCGGTAACGCTACCAGAAACGATACCAGAAACGGCTATGCGTACAGGAACAACCGTTCACGAATCGGTGGACGTAACGGATGGAAGGGGAGAGCAATGACCATCAAGGATGTCGCAGCCTACTGCGGCGTTTCGGTCTCTACGGTCTCCCGTGCCCTCAACAACCATCCCGACGTCTCCGACGAGGTCAGAAACAAGGTCATGAAGGCTGTGTCCGACCTGCACTACACGCCGAACAGCACAGCCAGAGACCTTGCCCGCACCCAGGTCAATGCCATTGGCCTTGTGGTCCGCGGCATCTCGAACCCCTTCTTCACGCCCATCATCCGCACGATCGAGCATGGGTGCGAGGCAGCGGGCTACACGATGGTGCTGCACCAGGTCTCCACGACCGACGACGAGGTCAGGGCTGCCACGGAGCTCGTGCAGTCCAAGCGCCTGAACGGCGTCATCTTCCTCGGCGGCCGCTACGACTATACGAAGGCAGAGATGCAGGGGCTCACGGTTCCGTATGTCTGCTGCACGTATACGAACCATTTCGGCAACCTCGACCGCTCGAGCTACTCCTCCGTCGCAATCGACGACAAGGCAGAGTCCGAGCGTGCCGTGAAGTACCTGATCTCGAGGGGACACAGAAGGATTGCGATCCTTCTGGACAACCCGGAAGACCACTCCATCTCCGAGCGCCGCTATGCAGGCTACTGCAAGGCGCTGCGTGAGGCGGACATCGAGCCCGATCCCGATCTCGTCCTGGAGGCGGCAGACTTCGATCTCGCTTCCTCCTATAGGTGCGTGAAGGACTTCGCCGACAGGCGCGAGGATTTCACCGCACTCTTCGCGGTCGCAGATACGCTCGCGATCGCAGCTATCAAGGCCCTCTACGATGCCGGAAAGCGCGTGCCCGATGACGTCTCGGTCATCGCAATCGACGGCATCGAGATATCCAATTACCTCATCCCGACACTGACGACCTTGTGCCAGCCCAAGGATCGTCTGGGAGAGGAAGCAGTGCGCATTCTGGTGGATGTGCTTGAGGGACGTGCTGGCAACCGTCATATCCGGTTGGAGACGACTCCGCGGCTTGGTGGAACCGTTAAGTCGTTGTAGGGCATCCGCCCAGGGAGGGCGGACAAAGAAAGGGGAGTAGTTCCTATGAAGTCGATTACACGTAGGTCGTTCGTCGGTGGCGCCGGCGCAGGTCTCGCAGCTCTTGGTCTTGCTGCCTGCGGCAACTCCAGCTCTTCCGATTCTTCGAGCTCGAGCTCTTCCAGCTCCAACTCCGACGACCGTTCCGGCAACGTCTATTGGCTGAACTTCAAGCCTGAGCTCGATACCGCAGCTCAGAAGCTCGCCTCCGACTACATGGAGAAGTATCCTAACGTCAAGGTCAAGGTCCAGACCGCAGCTTCCGGCACCTACGAGCAGACGCTCACGTCCGAGATGGACAAGTCCGAGGCTCCGACCCTCTTCGTCATCGGCAACCAGGCCGGCGTCAAGGAGTGGGCAGACTACGCAATGGATCTCTCCGACACCCCCATCGCAAACGAGCTCACGACGAATGACTACAACCTCTACGACGAGTCCGGCAAGCTCGTCTCCATCGGCTACTGCTACGAGTGCTACGGCATCGTCGTGAACAAGGACCTCGTCGAGAAGGCAGGCCACAGCGTCGACGACATCAAGGACTTCGCTTCCCTCAAGACCGTCGTCGAGGACATCCACAAGAACGCAGCAACGCTCGGCTTCGACGCCTTCGTCGCTACCGACCTCGACTCCTCTGCTTCCTGGCGTGTCACCGGCCACCTTGCCAACCTCGAGTACTTCTACGAGGAGAAGGATTCCGGCTCCAAATGGACGAAGGCTCCTGCCACGATCAGCGGCAAGTACCTGCCGAACTACAAGAACCTCTTCGACCTCGCCATCAACAACTCCCTCGTCGAGCCGAATACGCTTGCAACGGGCGGCCATGACCCGGTGACCGAGTTCGCCGACGGCAAGGCAGCGTTCATCTTCACCGGCTCCTTCGGCTACAAGGACTTCAAGGGCAAGGTTGCAAACTCCTGCTGCATCCCGTACTACTGCGGCGTCGACGGCGAGGAGAACGCCGGCCTCAACTGCGGCACCGAGAACTGCTGGGCCATCAACGACAACGCCTCCGACGAGGACAAGAAGGCCACGATGGACTTCATGGTCTGGCTGGTCTCCGATCCTGACGCTTCCAAGACCATGGTCGAGAACCTCGGCATCCTCCCGTACAAGAACGCTCCGGAAGGCGACAACCCCTACCTCAACAACGCAGCTGAGTACACGGACAAGGGCTGCTACACGATGGACTGGGCAACGAACTTCCAGCCTAACGTCGACGCCTACCGTGCCGCTCTCGTCTCTGCTCTGAACTCCTACACGGCCGATCCTTCCGACACGACCTGGGCTGACGTCAAGACCGCCTTCGTCGATGGCTGGGCTTCCAACTATCAGAAGGTCAATGGCTAAGGCCAGCTGAATCAGTCTCAGCAAGGGCGGGAGCCGGACGCGTCCGCGCCTGGTTCCCGCCTCTCTTACGTTCCAAGCAAAGGAGTGAGATATGAAAAGCAAGGCTTTGGCCGAGAATTCGCAGATCCGTGCCACGAAGAAGTGGTCATGGCTCTTCGTCCTCCCGGTCACCGCTGCCTTCGTGATTGGATTCGTCTGGCCGTTCATCCAAGGCATCTACCTGTCGTTCTGCTCGTTCAAGACGACGAACAATGCAAAGTTCGTCGGTCTCGGCAACTACGCTGCAGCGCTTACCGACCAGTCGTTCCAGCACTCGTTCTGGTATACGGCGCTTACGGCAATCGTCCTTTTGGTCCTCATCAACGTGATCGCCTTCTTCGTTGCCTATGTGCTCACGCAGGGCATCAAGGGATCGACGCTCTTCCGCACGATCTTCTTCATGCCTAACCTGATCGGCGGCATCGTCCTCGGCTACATCTGGTCCATGATCTTCGACGGCATCCTGCAGCAGTACGGTACCTCGATCCTCTTGGAGACGAAGTACGGCTTCTGGGGCCTCATCATCCTCATGTGCTGGCAGCAGATCGGCTACATGATGATCATCTATATCGCAGGTCTCCAGGCTGTTCCTGAGGACATGATCGAGGCAGCGAAGATCGACGGCGCCAGCAAGGCACAGACCCTCTTCAAGGTCATCATCCCGAATGTCATGCCGTCCATCACGATCTGCACGTTCCTGACCCTCACGAACGGCTTCAAGCTCTTCGATCAGAACCTCGCGCTCACGGGCGGCCTGCCGTACACGCAGCTCGCCGACGGCTCGACGATCAACACGACCGAAATGATGGCTCTGAACATCTACAACACGTTCTACACGGCAGGCGCTGCGAACCGTGGCGTGGCACAGGCCAAGGCTGTGATCTTCTTCATCCTTGTTGCCGCCATGGGCCTGGCGCAGCTCAAGTACACCCGCTCCAGGGAGGTGCAGCAGTAATGAAGCAAGCACAGCAGACGCTCACGTCCGAAAAGCACGGAAAGACAGCCCTCGCGGTCATCTTCGCCATCATCTGCTTCATCTGGGTGCTCCCGGTCGTCGCTGTCGTCATCAACTCGTTCAAGCTCAACACCTACGTCAAGACCGAGACGTTCGCCCTGCCTACGGCAGAGTCCTTCGCAGGCTGGCAGAACTTCATCACCGGCGTCACGTTCGGCAACTACAACTTCTGGATGGCTGCAGGCTACTCTGCGCTCATCACCGTGTTCTCCACGTTCCTGATCCTCTTCTTCTGCTCGATGGCAGCGTGGTACATTGCCCGCGTGAACTCGAAGTTCTGCAAGATTCTCTACTACCTCTGCATCTTCTCCATGGTCGTCCCGTTCCAGATGGTCATGTTCACCCTCTCGAAGACGGCAGATACCCTGAAGCTCAATACCCCGTGGACGATTCCTGTCGTCTACCTCGGCTTCGGTGCAGGCCTCGCCATCTTCATGTTCACAGGCTTCGTCAAGTCCATCCCGCTCGAGATCGAGGAAGCTGCCGCCATTGACGGCTGCGGACCCGTCCGTACGTTCTTCTGCGTGGTGCTCCCGATGCTCAAGCCGACGCTCATCTCGGTCGGCATCCTTGAGATCATGTGGGTCTGGAACGACTACCTTCTGCCGTACTTGGTGCTCGACATCAACAAGTACCGCACGATTCCTATCCAGATCCAGTATCTGAAGGGCTCCTACGGCACAGTCGATCTCGGCGCCACGATGGCACTGATCCTCATGTCCATCATTCCTGTCATCATCTTCTACTTCGCATGCCAGAAGTACATCATCAAGGGTGTCGCAGCTGGCGCAGTCAAGGGATAGGCTTCATCTCATGAAACGTGCAAGCGGCATCATCCTTCCGATATCGTCGCTCCCTTCTCCTCATGGCATCGGCACCTTGGGCGAGGCAGCCTATGAGTTCGTGGACTTCCTCGCCGACGCCAAGCAGTCCTGGTGGCAGATCCTTCCCGTCGGGCCGACGAGCTACGGCGACTCCCCTTACCAGAGTCCGTCGGCCTTCGCAGGAAACCCCTACTTCGTCGATCTCGACCTGCTCGTCGCAGACGGGCTCCTCGAGAAAGACGAGGTGGAGGGCATCTCCTGGGGAGAGGATCCGGCGCGCGTCGACTATGCTCTGCTCTATGAGATGAGGCCGAAGCTCCTCCGGAAGGCAGCCAAGCGCGGACTTTCCCGCGACGCTGCCGAGGTCAAGGAGTTCCGCGAGGCCAATTCCACCTGGCTCGAGGACTATGCCCTCTTCATGAGCATCAAGGAGCACTTCGGCATGGTCGCCTGGAACGAGTGGCCAGACGAGGATGCAAGGCTGAGGAAGCCCGAAGCGCTCAAGCGCTACGCTTCTGAGCTCAAGGACGATATCGATTACTACATCTATGTGCAGTACCTCTTCTTCAAGCAGTGGGAAGCGCTCCGCGCCTACGCGCATGCCAAGGGCGTGAAGATCCTGGGCGACATGCCAATCTATGTCGCAATGGATTCTGCCGACGTCTGGGCAAACCCCCAGTGCTTCCAGCTCGACGAGAAGAACGTGCCCTACGAGGTGGCAGGAGTTCCTCCTGACTACTTCAGCGCCGACGGCCAGCTCTGGGGCAACCCCCTCTACGACTACGACGCAATGGAGAAGGACGGCTTCGCCTGGTGGATCCAGCGCGTCGCAGGCGCAGGCAGGCTCTACGATGCCCTGCGCATCGACCACTTCCGCGGCTTCGAGTCGTACTGGGCTGTGCCTTACGGCGAGAAGACGGCACGCAACGGACATTGGGTCAAGGGTCCGGGCATGAAGCTCGTGGGACTCTTGAAGGAGCAGTTCCCCGGCATCACGTTCATCGCCGAGGACCTGGGCTATCCCACGCCTGAAGTGCGCCAGCTTCTCCTCGATTCCGGCTTCCCGGGCATGAAGGTGCTCGAGTTTGCCTTCGATTCGCGCGATGGGGGATCGGACTACATGCCCCATTGCCATATCTGGAACTGCGTGTGCTATACGGGCACGCACGACAATCCACCGCTCATCGCCTGGAAGCACGAGGCGGCACCGGAAGATGTCGCAATGGCGTGCGACTACCTGGGCATCAAGTCCGACGAGGACTTCGTCTGGGGATTCATCCGCGGCGGCATGAGCAGCATTGCCAATCTCTTTGTGGCTCAGATGCAGGACTACCTCGAGCTTGGTTCTGAGTCACGCATGAATATTCCTGGTGTTCTGGGCGGCAATTGGCAATGGCGGCTGCTCCCGGGCCAGGCAAGCCCCGAGCTCATCCAGCGCCTCGCTGCGATGACTCACCTCTATGGAAGGGACGGTAAGTAGCATGTCCGATGTGAGCCTCAGGCACATCACCAAGATCTATCCGAATACGGAGCCCGCCAAGAAGAAGCACTTCGGCAAGAAGGAGCCGGAGAAGAAGCACAACGCGAACCTCAAGGTCACGGACGAGGGCGTCGTCGCGGTCGAGGACTTCAACCTCGAGATCAAGGACCGCGAGTTCATCGTGCTCGTCGGACCTTCCGGCTGCGGCAAGTCCACGACCCTGCGCATGGTTGCAGGCCTTGAGTCCATCTCCGGCGGCGAGCTCTACATCGACGGCAAGCTCATGAACGACGTGGCGCCGAAGGACCGCGATATCGCAATGGTCTTCCAGTCCTACGCCCTCTACCCGCACATGACCGTCTACGACAACATGGCATTCCCGCTGAAGCTGAGGAAGCTTCCGAAGGACGAGATCGACAAGAAGGTCCGCGAGGCTGCAGAGACCCTGGGCATCACCCAGTACCTCGACCGCAAGCCGAAGGCACTCTCCGGCGGCCAGCGCCAGCGTGTCGCTATCGGCCGCGCCATCGTGCGTGAGCCGAAGGTCCTCCTCATGGACGAGCCGCTCTCGAACCTCGACGCAAAGCTCAGGAACCAGATGCGCGCAGAGATCATCAAGCTGCGCCAGAAGATCGATACGACCTTCATGTACGTCACGCACGACCAGACCGAGGCAATGACCTTGGGCGACCGCATTGTCGTCATGAAGGACGGCGAGGTCCAGCAGATCGGTACCCCGCAGGAGGTCTTCGAGACGCCGGCCAACCTCTTCGTCGCAGGCTTCATCGGCGTGCCGCAGATGAACTTCTTCGACGCCGACCTCGTCCGCTCCGGCGCTGACTACGCCGTCAAGCTCGGCGATGTCACGATCAAGGTGCCGAAGGACAAGGCTGCCAACCTCGCTTCCCACGACGTGCAGTCCCAGACCATCACGCTCGGCGTCCGTCCTGAGCACCTCACGCTCGGCGTCACGGATGGTCCGCGCCTCGAGGGCACGGTCGATGTGTCCGAGATGATGGGCTCCACGGTGCACCTGCACATGACGAGCCTCGGCCAGGATGTCATCGCTGTCGTCAACATGATGGAGGAGGGCAACGGCCACGCTGCCAACTACCGTCTCGGCGACAAGGTCGAATACACGTTCCCGACCTCTGTCATCCACATGTTCAGCAAGGAGACGTCCAAGAACCTCGAGCTCTAATCTCCCGAATCGATCCCCCCAATTATCTCCCCTGGGACAGCCCCTGCTTCGCGCGGGGGCTGTCCCTGTATAGGCAGGCAGCACGCTCTATGCCGGCGCATATGCTCCGGACTGAATAGCGCATATGCGCTAAACGTTTCAGCGTGTTAGCGCGTTTCCAGCGCAATCTATAGGTCGAAGGCGCAGGGATGGGGTGATTGGCCCTGAAGGGGCCAGCGCTTTCATGAATGCTGGAGACAAAGGCTGTGAGCTGCATATTCGCCAGCCATGAAAAGCCGGCATGCCGCTTGATTGCGGAGCCAATTATGTCCTGCGACCTCTGGGGACAAGGTGACGGGGATGCAGATTCCAGTGGCGAAGCATTATGCGCTTCAAGAAATAGCGCATATGCGCTAGTGGTTTCAGCGCGTTAGAGCGTTTTCAACGCATCGCGTTATGCGAGCTAGTTAACCTATCAGGCCGTGGCATGGTTTCGCAAAGAAAAAGAGTGGAAAGACTCTTCAAGGCGTCTTTCCACTCTTCACCAGATGTGCCGTGCTGTCCTAAGCGTTCTTCTGGCAGCCACAGCCCTTCTTGCCTGCATCCTTCGGCAGGATGCCTTCCTGCTGGGCATGGCGGATAGCATCCTCCATATGGAGAAGCACCGGTGCCGGCTCATGGCCGAGCTCGGTCGCGCAGAGGGACTCCTGCGAGAAGTCGGGGTCGGGCAGGGGATTGCCGTTCCTGTCCACGCCGAAGAGGGCTGCGATGAGATCGGGAAGCGGGGAGTCGGCTGCACCTTCATCGTCCTTGGGGTCATAGCCCTCGACCGTGTATCCGGAAGCCTCGAGCGCCATTGCGATGATGGGGAGACCGACGTCGAGCCTCTTGGCGAGCTGGGGGATGGTCTCGGTAGGGTCTACCACCTCGATATCGAGCTCATGCAGGTCTTCCTTGAGAGAAGGATGGGTATCCATAAGCTCAGAGAGCGGGCGGGTGAGATCGAGCGTTTCTGCCATGTTCTGGGTGTCCTTTCCGTTGTGGTGGGGCCATTGTACTCCGGCTCACGCATTGCGTACGGGACCCTTACAGGAATTGGAAAGAGCGCTGCTACCCTGAAAGCACTGCGCTGAATAATGAACAAGGAGAGATATGGCAGCAAAGAAGAAGCCGAAGAAGGCTGCGGAGAAGAAGGACGCTCTGAAGGACAAGCTGGTCGCGGTCCACACGAGCGTGGCCACACACAGGGAGCGTCCTGAAGAAGAGAACCCTGATACGTCGTACATGAAGGGCCCGATTCTTCTGCGCGGCAAGATGGTGCCGGCACATACGACATCCGGCAACCTTCTGGCACCCGAACACGATACCAATTGGCTCCACGAGGATCCATGGCGGGTGCTGAGGATCCAGGCAGAGTTCGTGGATGGCTTTGGTGCGCTTGCAGAGCTGGGGCCTGCCATTGCGGTCTTCGGATCTGCACGTACGCCAGAAGACGACCCGATGTACCAGAAGGCACAGGAGATTGGCAAGGGCATCGCGAAGGCAGGCTTTGCCGTGATCACCGGTGGCGGCCCGGGCATCATGGAGGCTGCAAACCGCGGTGCCTATGAGGCAGGCGGCACCTCGGTTGGCCTCGGCATCGAGCTTCCTCATGAAGAGGGGCTCAACCAGTGGGTCAATATCGGCATGGTCTTCCGCTACTTCTTCGTGAGGAAGACGATGTTCGTGAAGTACTCTTCTGGCGCTATCGTCTGCCCGGGAGGATTCGGCACACTTGATGAGCTCTTCGAGCTCGTGACCTTGATCCAGACCCACAAGACGGACTACGCGCCGCTCGTGCTTCTGGGGACAGACTACTGGGAGGGCCTCATCTCCTGGCTTCGGACCTCTGTGCTCGAAGCAGGAAACATCTCGCCCGAAGACCTTGACCGCCTTGTCGTCACGGACGATGTGGAAGAGGCCGTGCGTGTCGCGACGGGACGCAGGAAGTAGGCCTGTGCCATAGCATGAACCTCCGGATGCCCTTTCTGCAGCAAGCAGGAAGGGCAGCTCTGTCCCTGAGGCTTGACGGACCTCCATCGGGGGCGATCCTGCCGCTGGGCGCCGAGGGGGGCGCTTCGCCGGAGATGAAGCGGGCTTCCAACTGAAAGACATCTGAATCACCTATGCTTCGAGCTGAAGCTGAAACGTTTCCTGTCGGATTTTTAGCCGAGACCAGGTGATGCACTGTGCGGTATGGTAGACGGCTTGTCCAGATTCTGGTAGCGGAGTGCGGCCTCTGGGCCGTCTGCATGGCCTCTGCACTGCTTATGGCAGCACCCCTGCTCATCCCCTTCCCGACCTTCGGAGAAAAGACGCTCCGGGACGAGGCGCGCATCAACCTCGATATCGCGGGGCAGACGACACCTTCTGCAGAAGACCTTGCATCCATGCCAGAAGATATGAGAGAGCTCATGGCAGTAAGCAGAGAGGCGCTTTCAGATGCTGGGGCTGCAGAAGATGCTGGCAGCTTCTACGATGCAGTCATCAGAAGGTGCAATGCCGAGCTCGGGATGATCGACAAAGGATATCTCTCGGGAGACCGGGATACGGACGAGCTGCGCCTGCGCTTTGCTGAGCTGATGCGGGACCTCGATGATCCTGACTATCTCGGCACGTCGCTCGATGCTTCGGCTCTGGATGCCATCTCGCTTGCTCCTGCATCCATGCCGGCACTTCTGGCGCTTCTGCCCTCGCTTGCCATTGCCTTCTTGGTGCAGCGTGCGGTGGGGCAGCAAAGGCTCATGGGCCAGGCGGCAGATCCGGCCATCCGTATCGTATCATCGTCCGTGTGCAGCATGCTCTGTGCTGCAGCGGCGGTCCTGCTCACGCTTGTGCCTGCTGCAGCAATAGCTCTTGTGCGGAATGGCTTGGGAGATCCGGGTTATCCGGTGCTCTATAGCCAAGTGGGCCAGACCATCGTCTGGAGCGCTGCTGGATGTGCGGCATGGACAGCTGCTCTCCTGGTGCTTGCAAGCTGCTTTGTGGCTGCCGCTGCGAGCGCTATCTCCCTGATTTTCGGGAAGGCATTTGCCGGCCCTGCGGTCCTTGCGATCCTTGCCCTGCTGTCTGGGATGCCGCAGTACTATCTGGCAAGCTCTCCCCTGAGCGGAATCGTGCCGTTCCTTCCCATGAGCTATGCCTGTCCCTCCAAGGTCGTCGGCTATGCCGGCATCTTTCCCTATATGGATCTTGCAGACAGCGTCGCCCTTTCGCCTGCTTTTGGATGCCTCGTTCTTGCTGTGGGCGCTGCCATCTGCGTCATATGCGCTGTCGCCCTGGATGCTGCCATGCGCTGGCACAGGGCAGCGCGTCTTGCGTCTCAGGGAGCGTGACGGAAGATGCTCAGCCTTCAGCATGCCACCATCGGATATGGCCGCAATATCATCCTGGAGGACGCCAGTTTCGAGCTCAGGCCCAAGAGCATCTGCGGGCTTGTAGCGCCGAACGGCTTTGGCAAGACGACGCTTCTTCGTGCTCTTTCGGGCACAGCCTCGCTCATGAAGCATGGCAGCGTCGTTCTGGACGGAGAGAGCGTCTATGCACGGCAGGACGTGCGGACGAAACTCTTTTTCGGGCCTTCTGACGAGTCCCTGCTCTATCCGCAGAAGACAGGAACCTTCCATCTGAAGCTCGTGCAGGAGCTCTGGGAGTCGGGTGCGGAGAGCGGGACGGCAGCAGCTCTTCTCGGCATTGAAGGCTTTGCGGGACGTCCGGTCCGCACCTATTCGCAGGGCATGAAGCGGCAGCTCCTTCTGGCGATGGCCTATGCGTCGCAGGCGAGCTATATCCTTCTGGACGAGCCGCTCAATGCACTCGACCCGGACAAGGCGGAGCGAGGATGTGCCGCTCTGTTCAGGATGGCAGAAGAAGGCGCATCCATCCTTGTGGCATCCCACCAGCCCGAGGAGCTGGACCGTATCTGTGACTCCTACATGGTCTTCAAGGGAACGAAGCTCGCGGTCGTGCCGAAGCAGGGCAGCTGCAGGGAGCTCTTCCATAGATGCTACAGGAGAGATGCCGAGAGGCGAGGCTGAAGAATTGGCAGAGCTGGCAGCGGGGGGATGGCCTGGATTCTGCCATGTGCAGCCACAGGGCGCAATGCATCAATGCATACCCAGCTCCTGCAGGGCCTGCTCAGGGGAATAGCGTGTTCCGTCATCCTGGGCAAGCGCCTCGCGAAGCGCAGCCAGATCCTCTGCGTCCTCGATTCTCTCGAGGACATCATCGCGCATGAAGTCCGAGGCCGATCTGCCATCGTGTTCTGCACATCTCTAGATGGCAGCCACCTCATCGTCAGGCAGTTCTGCCTTCATCTCTGCCATCAGCCCTCCTTCCGGATGGCGGGACGAGCGGGTCAATGATGAAGCAGAACGAGGTCTTGTCTTATGGCCAAAGAGCTGGGGTGGCTGCAGCTGGCCTCCTTGTGCCTTTGGGCTCCGTATCACATTTCATATAGGTGAACTGATGCTGTCCTATGGGCTGCTGGCACTTTACTGTGCTAAAGTGTTCCGCACAGGTCGGCAGGCTGCTGCCGCATATGAAAGGGGAGACCATGTCCACCATGAACCGCCGCCAGTTCCTTGGCCTTGCAGGAAGCTGCGCTTCGTTTGCAGCGCTCGCATCTCTTGCTGCCTGCGGAAACAGCTCTTCGTCCTCGTCTTCTTCGAGTTCGAGCTCCAGCTCTTCGAGCTTCACGGGCCCCTTTGTCCTGGGCTTCGATCAGGAGTTCCCGCCGTATGGCTACATCGGCGACGACGGCGCAGCGACCGGCTTCGATATCGATCTTGCTCAGGCAGTCTGCGATATGGAGGGCTGGGAGTTCAAGCCCACGCCCATCAACTGGGACTCCAAGGACGCAATGCTCAATGCTGGCCAGATCACCTGCATCTGGAACGGCTTCACGATCGAGGGGCGCGAGGACGACTACGCCTTCACCGATCCCTATATGGAGAACCGCCAGGTCGTGGTCGTTCGCGCCGACTCCGGCATCGAGAGCCTCGCCGACCTTGCAGGCAAGAATGTCGCGACGCAGACGGACTCTGCTGCCTACTACCTCCTCGTCGACGGCGGCGACCAGGCGGACCTCGGCAAGACGTTTGCAAAGCTCGATACGATTGGCGAGTACAACACGGCCTTCATGATGCTCCAGCAGGGCACCTATGATGCACTGGCCGTCGACTATCCGGTCGCTGTCTACAACATAGGCGACGACACGAGCTACAAGATCCTCGACGAGGCGCTGAACTCCGAGCACTTCGCTGTTGGCTTCAAGAAGGACGATGCTGGCGAGGCTCTTGCCAAGACCGTCGAGGCCGACCTCCAGAAGCTCGATAGCGAAGGCAAGGTCGAGGAGGTCTGCAAGAAGTACGCAGACCAGGGCGTCTCCTATACGGCCTGGTGCCTGCCGAAGGCATAGGCATATCTGTTTCTGTCAGCTGGTAGCCGCATGCAGCATGCGCTGCATGCGGCCTTGTGTGCAAGGTGATGATCTTGGATCTCTCTACGATGGTGGGGCTTCTGGGGACGGGCTATGTCACGTCGCTCGAGATATTTGCCCTGACACTTCTGGGCTCCATCCCTCTTGGCATCATTGTGGCCCTGGGCAGGCTCTCCCACATAAAGCCGCTCTCCTTCATCGTGAAGCTCTACATCTCGCTCATGCGCGGCACCCCGCTCATGCTCCAGATGTTTGCGGTCTTCTTCCTGCCCTATTACGGCTTCGGCCTCTCGACGGGCACGGACTACATGTTCACAGCCTGCATGATTGCCTTCATCGTGAACTATGCGGCCTACTTCGCAGAGATCTACCGTGCTGGCATCCAGTCCATTCCGCGCGGACAGTATGAGGCAGCAGAGGTCCTGGGCTACACGCACTCCCAGACCTTCTTCCGCATCATCCTGCCGCAGATGTTCAAGCGCATCCTTCCTGCCATGGGCAACGAGGTCGTCACGCTCGTGAAGGATACATCCCTTGCCTTCTCCATCGGCGTGGCGGAGATGTTCACGCAGAGCCGCGCCCTCGTCGCGAGCCAGAGGAGCATGGTACCCTTTGCCATTGCGGCACTCTTCTACTGGGTCACCTGCCTCCTCATCGAGTTCGTGATGCGCCGCATCGAGAAGAAGATGGACTACTACCATGACTAGAAGCGATATCGCAGTGAGCTTCTCCGGTGCCTGCAAGGCCTTCGGAGACAAGGAGGTCCTGCACGGCGTCGATTTCGAGATCGGCCGTGGCGAGGTCGTGTCGCTCATCGGCCCTTCCGGTGCCGGCAAGTCCACGATGCTTCGCTGCCTCACGCTCTTGGAGACCCTCGATGCAGGACGCATCGCCTACGGGGACGCCGTGGTCTGCGAAGGAGCAGAGAAGGCGGTCTACAGCAAGGCAGCCATGCGTGAAGCGAGGATGCGCTTCGGACTTGTCTTCCAGGACTACAACCTCTTCCCGCACCGCACTGTCCTCCAGAATGTTATGGATGCCCCTTTGATCGTGCAGCACAGAAAAGAGGACGAGGTCAGGAAGGAAGCGGAAGAGCTTCTGGAAAGGCTCGGCCTCGAAGGCAGGGAAGGTGCCGTGCCGTGCGAGCTTTCGGGGGGCCAGCAGCAGCGCGTTGCCATTGCCCGCGCCCTCTGCATGAACCCCGAGGTCATGTACTTCGATGAGGCAACAAGCGCCCTCGATCCGAAGCTCACGAAGGACATGCACGACCTCATCCGCCAGCTTGCAAAAGAGGGCATGGCGGTAGGGATCGTCACGCACGAGATGGGCTTTGCCGAGACGGTCTCCGACAGGATCTGCCTTCTTTTCGATGGGCAGATCGTCGAGGATGGCACGCCCCACGAGGTCATGGAGCATCCGAAAGATCCCCGCACGAGGGCTTTCCTGGACCTCGCGTGCGACTGATGGGAAGACGTCAGAAACGCTCTTTCGCAATGCGTGTCCTTGTGCTCCTGCTCGTCCTCTGGGCGGCAGGAGCATTTCTTGCATTCGTGCAGCTGATGGAAAGCTATCCCAAAGCAGCGGATGCGGAGACGTGGCTTGCCGAGGCGGAGGTTGCGACAGACGTGCTGGCAAAGCCTTGCCTTCTTGCGCTTGCCCTCATGCTCCTTGTCTGGGCGGCAGGGACCGTGCTCTTCCGCACACGGGCAAAGCGGAAGATAAAGCGGCTCTCGCGGGGTGCCAAAGCCTTGACGCCTGAGCAGTTCCTCCATATGCGCAATGGCGGAAGCACGCGGGGCAGAAGCGATGTGCTTTCCCATGACTTTGCCGGCATCTACATCTTCACGAACACGGATGACGGGAGATGCTATGTCGGGCAGGCCCACAACGTGATCTCGCGCGTGAACCAGCATCTCACGGGCAAGGGCAACGGCGATGTCTATGCCGACTATGTCCACGGGGCGCATTTCGAGATCAGGATGATCGCCCTCAAGGGCTCGGGCTACCATACGCTCGACGATCTCGAACGCACGGCAATCGAAGCCACCGGTGCCTATGAGCGGGGCTACAACAAGACGCGCGGCAACCGTCCGTCGTGAGAGGGTGCCGTTCAAGGGATAGGACCTTTCGTACAGAAGTGCTGCGGCTACACTTGATATGTCCCGAAGGGGCTGCCTAGCTGCCCTTCATGCAGCCGAGCGAAAGGATAGTCCATGGCTGACGAAGATGAGGTCGAGTTCATCACGCTTGACTACGAAGATGGAACCTCTGAAGAGTGCGAGGTCCTGGGCGTATTCGAGAGTGGCGACGGCGAGTATGTGGCGCTCTCTCCCGAGACGCACCCTGAAGATGTCTACCTCTACGTCTACAACGAGACGGACGACGGAGACTTCTATGTGACAGAGATCCCGGATGCGGACTACGACCAGGTCTCGAGCGACTTCGACGATCTGTGGTTCGCTGACGCGGACGAAGACGACGACTCCGACGCAGAGGATTCCGAGTAGGAATCCCGAGCAGGGGAGATATGGGGAGACGGGGACCGGAAGGCTTGGCTTTCCGGTCCCCGTCGCTATGGCACGATTCTTTTCACAAGCTCCTCGAGCTCTTGTACCGTGTGCACCTCATGCTCTGCCGGGAACTGGTCTGAGGGTGCTCGGCGCAGCCTGTGGTTGAACCAGATGACCGGCATATGCACGGAGTGGGCGCCGAGCACATCGATCGGGAAGGCATCTCCTATATAGAGCGAGCGTGTGGGATCGGCGCCTGCATGTGCAAGGGCCATCTCGAAGATCTCAGGCGAAGGCTTGGCCGTGCCTGCAGCGTCGGAGATGAAGACGTTGTCGGATGAGATCCAGCGCCCAAGCCCCAAAATCTCTATCTTCTGGCGCTGCGGCGCCTCGCGGCCGTTCGTGATGATGCCAAGAGCGCATCTGACATGGGCGGCACACCAGTCGAGCGTGCGCTCCATCTCAGGGGCAAGCTTCATGGCAGCCTTGCTCTGTGTCCCATAGACATGCTGGAGGGCAAGCGCTGTCTTCTCGTCGATCGTGACGCCGTAGGTCGCAAGCGTCCTCTGCATGCGGCGGATATACATCTCGCGGGTCGGGTGCCGATCGTTTCGGAGTGCCGAGAAGATCTCCTGGGAGTAGCGCCTGCTCGTATCGAAGAGGTCTGCAGCCGTGGCATGGGGAATGGGCCCTACGACCTTTTCCACGGCATATGCGAAGGGCTGCGCCTGGTCATAGAGCGTATCGTCCAGGTCGAAGAACACGGCATCGCGCTTGCCTGCGGCCTCTTGTCCCATTGCGTCAGCTCCTGCCCTGTGGTATCCAAACTATAGATGGCATGATAGGTTTCTTGTATCGGTCGCTCAATTGCGAGCGTGCTACATTGAGCCTGTCCTGCAACATGAATAGTACCAATTCGTGCAGAATGTTTCTGTGCGTATAATGACTCGGAGCCGCTTTCTGGTGCGGATATGCAGCTTCGTGGCTATACTATGGTGCTTGTAGCAATGTCTCCGGAAGAGCCGGAGCGTGAAAGAGAGGGAACGCATGAGCCTCGGACCTTTGGAAATCATCGTTATTCTGGTCGTTGCCCTGCTCATCTTCGGACCCAAGAACCTTCCGAAGCTTGGCAGCGCCCTGGGCAAGACCGTCAAGAATGTCCGTGAGGGCATGGAGGGCGACGACGGCAAGGACGACGAGGAGAAGGCTACCGAGACCGAGGCTTCGATCGAGGATGCCGATGCTGACGCCGATACCGCTGACGAGAACGTGAAGTTCTGCCCGAAGTGCGGTGCCAAGAACCCGGCAGACAACGCCTTCTGCTCCAAGTGCGGCGCAAAGCTCGAGTAGTCCCTTTTCGCCCCGGGTCCCGCCGGACCAGTCCTTGCACCAGGTCGTGAGAAAGCAGAGCATGGAAAACACAATCACCTTGACCCCTGAGGGCCGCCAGAAGCTTGTCGACGAGCTTGCCTACCGTGAAGGCGAGAAGCACGACGAAATCGTCGAGCGCATCAAAGTTGCGCGCGATTTCGGCGACCTTTCCGAGAACTCGGAGTTCGACGATGCAAAGGAAGAGGAGGCAAAGAACGCCTCCCGCATCAACGAGATTCGTACCATTCTTGCAACTGCCAAGGTGATTGACGCTGCCAACGGCCTTGAAGTCTCCATTGGCTGCACGGTCGAGCTCACGGATGCCAAGGGCAAGAAGACGACCTTCACGATCGTGGGCACGACGGAGACCAACTCGCTCGAGCACAAGATCTCGAACGAGTCCCCTGCAGGAGCTGCCGTCATTGGCCATGAGGTAGGAGACCATGTCTCCTTCTCTTCGCCTTCCGGCAAGGTGCGCGAGTACACGATCACGAACGTCACGCGCTAAGGCATGCACAGATAGGATTCGCTGCGCCCCGAACCCATGGGACACCATGGGGCCGGGGTGCTTCATGTTGAAGGAGATATACACACCATGCAGGAAGAAGAGGCACGCACGCAGGATGCACCGCTCTTGGATGAGCGTGCACAGAGAAGGGCACGCCGCCAGGAGCTGATTGCAGCCGGCATCAACCCCTACCCGATCAAGAGCCACGTCGATGCCCATGCAAAGGACATCGAGGAGAAGTATGCAGGCCTCGCTGCAGGCGAGGACACGACAGACGTCGTGACCGTTGCCGGCCGCATCCGTGCGCTCAGGAACCAGGGCAAGATCGCCTTCATCGTGCTCGAGGATGTCACGGGCCAGATCCAGCTCTTCTGCCGCGTGAACACGCTCGGCGAGTCCTGGCCGCTCGTGGGCGAGCTCGACCTCGGCGACATCGTCGAGGCGACGGGTGCCGTCGTCCGCACGAAGAGGGGACAGCTCTCCGTCGCGCCGACGAAGCTCACGCTCCTCTCCAAGAGCCTGCGCCCGCTTCCCGAGAAGTTCCACGGCCTCACCGACCGCGAGGTCCGCTACCGCCAGCGCTATGTCGACCTCATCATGAACCCCGAGGTCCGCGAGGTCTTCCGCAGGCGCTCTGCCATCATCTCCCTCATCCGCCGCTACATGGAGGCAGATGGCTACCTCGAGGTCGAGACGCCTGTCATGCACTCGATTCTGGGCGGTGCGAACGCAAAGCCGTTCGTCACGCACTTCAACGCGCTTGACCGTGACTTCTACCTGCGCATCGCGACGGAGCTGCCGCTCAAGCGCCTCATCGTCGGCGGCATGGAGCGTGTCTTCGAGATCGGACGCCAGTTCAGGAACGAAGGCATGGACCTCACGCACAATCCCGAGTTCACCTCCATGGAGGCCTACTGCGCCTACTCCGACCTCGAAGGCATGAAGGAGCTCACGCAGGGCCTCTTCAAGACCATTGCCCGCGAGATCCTGGGCTGCGAAGAGGGCAAGGAGATCATCACCTATCAGGGGCAGAAGATCGACATGTCCGGCACCTGGAAATCCATCCCGCTGGCAGAGGTGGCCTCCTCGGTCGTGGGCGAGCACATCGATATGGATACGCCCGTCGAGCATCTGCGCGAGATCCTCGACGCCCACGGCATCGAATGGCAGAAGGACTGGGGCGCCGGCAAGCTCCTCTTCGAGATCTACGACGAGCTCGGCGAGGCGACGCTCGTGAACCCGACGTTTGTCTGTGACTACCCTGAAGAGGTGAGCCCGCTCTCGAAGCGCAAGGACGAGGACAAGCGCCTGACGGACCGCTTCGAGCTCGTTATCGCCGGCCATGAGTACGCCAACGCCTTCTCTGAGCTCAACGACCCGGTCGACCAGGCAGGCCGCTTCGCCGAGCAGGTCGCTGCCAAGGACTTCGGCGACGACGAGGCCATGGGCTATGACTACGACTACGTGCGTGCTCTCGAGTACGGCATGCCTCCTGCAGGCGGCATCGGCTACGGTATCGACCGCATGATCATGCTGTTCTGCGACCAGCCGGCTATCCGCGATGTCCTCCTCTTCCCGCAGATGAAGCCCGAGACGATCACGAAGGAAGACATCGCCTCGCAGCTGCCTGACAAGACGGACAACGCTGCCGCCTCCGTCGATGCCCTTGCCAGGAACGCCGAGGACGGCGCCACGGCAGACCGCAAGGCGGACGAAGCAGCTCATGCTGAGGCTCAGGAAAAGGCAGAGGAAGCACCTGCAGAAGAGTCCGCAGGGGAGCCGGAGGGCCTCTCTGAGGCCGCCAAGGCTGCCATCGCGGCCGATATGTCCGGCACGCTTACGGCGGGCATCACGCGCGATGAGGCGCTCGACCTTCTGAAGCGCTACAACGACGACGCCTTCCACATCGAACACGGCGAGACGCTTGAGGGCCTCATGCGCCACTTTGCCGAGCAGTACGACCCGGAGAATGTGGACTTCTGGGGCATCGTGGGCCTTCTCCACGATCTTGACTGGGAGAAGTTCCCGTCTGTCACCAACCACACGGTCAAGACGGCCGAGCTCCTGGCCGAGGCTGGCGCCACGCCGCAGCTTGCGCATGCGATCATGACGCACAACTCGGACAACAACGACGAGCTGCCCCAGCCTGAGCTCAAGATGGAGCGCGTGCTCTTCGCGACCGACGAGCTCTCCGGCCTCATCCAGGCTGCTGCCAAGATGCGTCCCTCCGGCTCTGTCACAGACATGCCGCTCAAGTCGCTCAAGAAGAAGTTCAAGGACAAGCGCTTCGCTGCCGGCTGCGACCGTGCTGTCATGGAGCGCGGCGCCGAGCTCAACGGCGAGGACATGAATGCCTGCATGGAGTCCGTCCTCGAGGCGATGAAGGCCATCGCCCCTGTCGGCGACATCTATGCAAAGCCCGCCGAGGACACTGAGGCATAGGCTCCAAGGCCATATGAGAATGGAAGCGCGGCAGGTGGTTGGCTACCTGCCGCGCTTCTGCCTTTCGAGGAGGAAACGATGGGAAAGATGCCTGAGGTGGCGCCTCGCGAGGCAGCCGCATGCGAGGAGGCGCTCCTTGAGCAGGAGGAGGTGCTCCGCTACAAGGGGAGCTTCGATTCGGCTGCTGCCTTGGAGCTTGGATGTGCGCTGGCTGGGCTCGAGGAGGAGTTCTCGGAGACCTATGTCGTGCAGATCGTGCGCGCAGTGGATGCGGAGGTCGTCTTCCAGTGGCTGCCCGACGACAAAGGGACAAGGAACCTCGATTTCGCGGCAGGAAAGATTGCAGAGACGCTCGCCACGGGACATGCAAGCTGCTTCCGGCAGATCGAGGCGCTGAAAGAAGGGGAGGGCTTGGATGCGCTCTTTGCAGAGGCGCCTGAGCGCCTCGTCTCGGCAGGGGCCTTCCCGATTTATGCGGACGGCGAGCTGACTGCCGTCATCGGCGTGAGCGGGCTTCACCAGGGCCTCGACCATGAGGCAATCGTACGGGCATTGGAGCAGGTTCTGGGAAAGAGCGTGAGGCGCTTCCCGGTCGCTCTGGCATAGCTTCTCCTTCCCTCTCCTCATAAATGCCATATGCGGGCTAGGAATTTTCTGAGGAGAAGGCATGCGCGATTGAGCATTCGCGCTCGTGGGTACAGAAAGGACAATCAAACGGCGCCCTGCAGGAGAGAGCCTTCTGCAGGGCCTTATGCACAAGGGGTGGTTGGACCCAACATGTTCGAGAAATTCACCGACAAGGCGCGGAAGGTGATGTCGCTTGCCCAGGACGAGGCGAAGAGCCTCGGCCAGATGTATGTCGGCACCGAGCATCTGCTCCTTGCCCTCATCAAGGAAGGCGACGGCATAGCCGCGCAGGCGCTCGCGCAGCTCGATGTGAGCTACGAGGAGACGCTCGAGACCGTGAAGGAGATCACGAAGGATGACTCCGAGCCCATCCCTGGCGGCCACATCCCGTTCACACCGCGTGCGAAGCGTGTGCTCGAGGATGCCTACCGCGAGACAATGAGCCACGGCCAGACGTATATCGATACGCAGCACCTGCTTCTTGGCATCGTCTCCGAAGGCAACGGCGTCGCAATGGAGGCGCTCTCCCGCATGGGCATCTCAGGGGATGCCGTGAGGAATGCCGTGGACGAGCTCATGAAGGACGCAGAGCCGCAGTCGCAGCAGCCTGCAGAAGCTGCAGGCGTACGCATCGGGCCCGAGCTCTTCGGAGGAGGCGCGCAGCAGCAGGAGGGGTCGCTCCTCAAGGAGTACGGCCGCAACCTCACGCAGCTTGCCGCTGATGGCAAGCTCGATCCTGTCATCGGCCGCGACCGCGAGATCGAGCGCGTCATGCAGGTCCTTGCTCGCCGCCAGAAGAACAACCCGATGATCCTGGGCGACCCGGGCGTCGGCAAGACCGCTATCGCCGAAGGCCTGGCGCAGCTCATCTGCGCCGGCAACGTGCCTGATATCCTGCGCAACAAGCAGATCTGGACGCTCGATGTCGCAGCGCTCGTCGCAGGCTCCAAGTACCGTGGCGAGTTCGAGGACCGCCTGAAGAAGGTCATCAACGAGGTCGAGGAGTCGAAGCAGGACATCCTCTTCATCGACGAGATCCATACCCTCATCGGTGCCGGCTCTGCCGAGGGCTCCATCGATGCTGCCTCGATCCTGAAGCCGCCGCTGTCCCGTGGCGAAATCCAGGTCATCGGTGCCACGACGGTCGACGAGTACCGCAAGCACATCGAGAAGGATTCCGCCTTCGAGCGCCGCTTCCAGCCGGTCTTCGTGGGCGAGCCTTCGCCTGAGGACACGTTCAAGATCTTGAAGGGACTGCAGTCCCGCTACGAGAAGCACCACCACGTCCACTATACGGACGAGGCGCTCGAGGCAGCGGTGCAGCTCTCGATCCGCTATGTCCAGGACCGCTATCTTCCGGACAAGGCGATCGATGTGATCGACGAGGCAGGTGCGCGCACCCGCGTGCACAAGATGGTGCTGCCGCCTGAGGTCGCGAAGGTCGACGAGGAGCTTGCCCGCGTCAAGCAGGAGAAGGCGAAGGCTGCCGCAACCCAGGAGTACGAGGAAGCAGCACGCTACCGCGACCAGGAGAAGGAGCTCACGCAGAAGCGCGACGAGCTCGAGGAGACCTGGCACAAGCAGCTCGAAGAGCATGTCGTGACCGTCGAGGCGAAGGACATCGCCGACGTGGTCTCCGATATCACGGGCGTCCCCGTCTCGAACCTCACGGAGGCAGAGGCCTCGAAGCTCCTGCGCTGCGAGGATGCGCTCCACGAGCGTGTCATCGGCCAGGACGAGGCAGTCTCTGCTGTTGCCCGCGCCATCAGGAGGAGCAGGAGCCCGCTCAAGGACCCGAGGCGCCCTGGCGGCTCGTTCATCTTCCTCGGCCCCTCCGGCGTCGGCAAGACCGAGCTTGCCAAGGCGCTCGCCGAGTTCCTGTTCGGCTCCGAGGATGCCCTCATCAGCTTCGACATGTCCGAGTTCATGGAGAAGCATGAGGTATCGAAGCTTGTCGGTGCCCCTCCAGGATATGTGGGCTACGACGAGGGCGGCGAGCTCACGAAGGCCGTGCGCAGGCGTCCGTACTCCGTCGTGCTCTTCGACGAGATCGAGAAGGCGCATCCCGATGTCTTCAATATCCTGCTCCAGATCCTCGATGAAGGCAGGCTGACGGATGGGCAGGGCCGCAAGGTCGACTTCTCGAACACCGTGATAATCATGACGTCAAACATCGGCGCCAGGGATATCGCGCAGACGACGACGCTCGGCTTCACGGGAGACTCCAATGGCCTTTCCGACAAGGAGATCCACTCCCGCGTCATGGGCGAGCTCAAGAAGCTCTTCCGTCCCGAGTTCCTGAACCGTGTGGACGAGATCGTCGTCTTCAAGTCGCTCACGACCCCGCAGCTGCGTGGCATCGTCGACCTCATGGTCTCTGACCTCAGGAACCGCCTCATCGCGAACGGCATGTCGATCGAGCTCACCGATGCAGCGCGCGACCTTGTGGCCAAGCGCGGTACGGACAAGATCTACGGCGCACGTCCTCTCCGCCGTGCCATCCAGACCATGATCGAGGATCCTCTCGCAGAGGAGCTCCTCGAAGGCAAGTGGGCTGCCGGCGACATCGTGAAGGTGGATGCTGCGGGAGATGAGCTCACATTCACGAAGACCCAGGGGGAGATTCCTGCACCGATGGAGCGCGTCCACATGGATGGCCCGCAGGCACACGAGAGCTGGTCTCTGCCCGAGTCGGCTCCGACAGATGCAGGGAGCGGCCTCGAGACAGCAGGTGCATAAGAGGGCCGCTGTCCTGAATAAGGCGCAAATGTTTCGATGCGGACCGAAGCTCCGAGTTCTGGGGGCTTCGGTCCGCTTCGGTCATATACACTGAAGATGATGTAGCGGACGAAAGAGTCGGGTCCGCACTTCAAGCGAAGGGGTCGATGCAATGGAAGCCGAGGGAACCGAACCAAGCCGTCCGGAGGCCCAGCCCCAGACAGGCGCAAAGAGCATGGATGAGCGCATCAAGGAGGCTGTGAAGGCCACAGCCCCTGGCACCTCCCTGCGACTTGCTCTCGATATGATCATCGCCGGCAATCTCGGCGCCCTCATCTGCGTGGGCGACACGGATGCCGTGCTTGCAGCAGGAAACGATGGCTTCCCGCTCAATATCTCGTTCACGGCAAACCGCGTGTTCGAGCTCGCGAAGATGGATGGCGCCATCGTCGTCGACAAGGGGCTCACGCAGATCTACCGCGCGAACTTCCATCTCGACCCCGATCCGTCGCTTCCGACGTCCGAGACCGGCATGCGCCACCGCACGGCGGCACGCATGAGCCTGCTCACGAAGGCTGTCGTGATTTCCGTCTCCGAGCGCAGGCATGTGGTCTCCGTCTTCGTGAACGGCTATCGCTTCCAGCTCAGGACCGTGACAGAGATCATGAGCACGGTGAACCAGCTGCTCGTGACGCTCCAGAACACGCGCCAGCAGCTCGACCATTCGCTCCTGCGTCTCACGACGCTCGAGCTTGACAACTATGTGACGCTCGGCGACATCACGGAGGTCTTCTACCAGTTCGAGGTGCTCATGACCGCTGCAGGGCAGCTGCAGAAGTGCATCGACGAGCTTGGCTCCGAAGGCAAGACCGTCGACATGCAGCGCGACGAGTTCGTGGGCGACATGGATGAGGAATATGACCTCATGATCCGCGACTATGCGCTCGACTCCTCCGAAGAGAACGCAAAGGCGATCCGTGCCAAGTTCCATGCGATGAACAACAAGGACCTGCGCTCGCCGAAGCGCATCGCCTCGATCTTGGGCTACGACGACCGTGGCGAGGATTCGATCATGACACCATTGGGACTCAGGACCCTCTCGCGTGTCTCTGTCGTGCATGAAGGCATGGCAGACAAGATCGTCGATGAGTTCGGTTCTCTCCAGGAGCTCATGGACGATATCGAGGAAGACCCCTCGAGGCTCGACAGCATCGGCGTCAAGAACCCGACGATCCTTGCGGACAGCCTCTACAGGATGTGGGGCAAGCGCGCATGAGCGGCGATTGCTTCGTTCTCGACACCCAGGTGGGCACGAAGGCGTCCTTCATCGGCACGGCGGCAGCCGGCCATGACTGCGCGGCCGTGATCGTGGCCGCAGGCTCGGGCACCCGCTTCGGCGCTTCAGAGGGCAAGCAGTTCGTGAAGCTCTGCGGCCTCCCGCTTGTCGCCTGGTCGGTCCTTGCCTTCGATGAGGCGCCTTCCTGCGCACAGATTGTCGTCGTGTGCCCGCCAGGCAGGAAAGACGAGATGGCCGATGCAATCTTGGGCAAGGTCCATATCGCGACATCCTTGAAGATTGTCGAGGGCGGTGCCACCCGCCAGGAATCGAGCAGGCTCGGCGTGCTTGCACAGGACCCGAAGCTTGCCTATACCGCAATACATGACGGCGCGCGTCCCCTGATCACGGGGGCGACGATTGAGAATGCGCTTGCGCACCTCAGGTGCGCACCTGAGCTTGCAGGCGTCGTCTGCGCCCATCCTGCGACCGATACGCTCAAGATCGTGGACCACGAGATGGTCATGAGCACGCCTGACCGCTCGCTCTTCTGGGCTGTGCAGACGCCCCAGATCTTCCGCCGTCAACGCATCATCATGTACCACGAGGCGGCAGCCAAGGAAGGATACGTCGGCACAGACGACGCAAGCCTGGCCGAGCACTATGGCGGAGCCATCCGTTGCGTCAAGTCGCCGCGCTCGAACCTCAAGGTCACAGTGCCGGAAGACCTCTCGCTCGCAGAGGCCATCCTCGACCAGCGTCTCTGCTCCTGGCAGGACGAGAGGCGGCAGAGTTCCTCGAAGGGGGAAGCCTGATGCTTCGTATAGGACACGGATACGATGTGCACCGCTTCAAGGAAGGCAGGAAGCTCATCCTGGGTGGCGTGGACATCCCGAGCACACGTGGGCTCGATGGACATTCGGATGCCGATGTGCTCGTGCATGCCCTGATGGACGCCATCCTCGGTGCCATGCGCGCAGGCGATATCGGCCAGCTCTTCCCGGACTCAGACCCGGCCTATGAGGGAGCAGATTCGATAAAGCTTCTGGAGCGGGTCGCTCAGCTCATGCGCGACGAGGGCTTCGAGCTTGTGGATGCCGACACGACCATTGCAGCGCAGGCACCGAAGCTTGCTCCCTACAAGGACGAGATGCGCCGATGTATGGCTTCTGCCCTGGGCGTCTCGCCTGGCCATGTCGGCGTGAAGGCGACGACGACGGAGCGCCTCGGCTTTGTCGGCCGCGAGGAAGGCATGGAAGCTTGGGCGGTCGTGCTGCTCGAGGGCAGCGAGAATGAGCGGCCTTGTACGCAGGAGTAGCCGCACCTACAATATCCTGACACGCAGGAACCTCGGCCAAGGTGCATGAGGAGCCTGGATCCAGCAGAGGAGAAGCGCAGATGCTTATCTATAACAGCCAGATGCACAAGAAGCAGGAGTTCAAGCCGATTGAGCCGGGCAAGGTCCGCATGTATGTCTGCGGCCCCACGGTCTACGACCAGATCCATATCGGCAATGCACGCACGTTCCTCTGCTTCGACGTGATCAGGCGCTATCTGACCTACAAGGGCTACGCCGTGACGTTCGCCCAGAACCTGACCGACGTCGACGACAAGATCATCAACCGTGCCAATGAGCAGGGCAGGACCGCTGCCGAGGTGGCAGAGGAGTGCTCCCAGGCCTTCATCGAGCAGATGCATCGCTTTGGCATCCTGGATCCTGACATCCGTCCGCGCGCCACGCGCGAGATCGCTGCGATGCAGGAGATGATTCAGGGCTTGATCGACCAGGGCTATGCCTACGCCGTGCCTTCGGGAGACGTCTACTTCAGCGTCCGTTCCGACACGAACTACGGCATCGTCTCCGGCAGGAATGTCGACGAGCTCATGAGCGGCGCCCGCATCGAGGAGAACGAGCAGAAGAGGGATCCCCTCGACTTCGCGCTCTGGAAGGCAGCGAAGCCGGGCGAGCCGAGCTGGCCGAGCCCCTGGGGCAATGGCCGTCCTGGCTGGCATACCGAGTGCGTCGCTATGATCCACCGCTATCTCGGCGTCCCCATCGATATCCACGGCGGCGGCTCCGACCTCATCTTCCCGCATCATGAGAACGAGACGGCACAGTGCATGTGCAACTGGCACACGCCGCTTGCAAACGTCTGGATGCATACCGGCATGCTCACGATCGACGGCGAGAAGATGTCGAAGTCGCTTGGCAACTTCTACACGCTCAAGGAAGTGCTCGACAAGTATCCTGCAGACGCGCTTCGTCTCCTCATGCTCCAGACCCACTACCGCTCGCCTCTCGACTTCTCGTTCGAGCGTCTCGAGGGCTCGGTCGGCACGCTCGACCGTCTTAAGAGCTGCGTCAAGAACCTCAGGTGGGCTGCCAAGGCAGCGCCGGAAGACGGCGAGCTCAATGATGCAGACCACGAGCTGACGCGCGCCGTGCGCGAGGCACAGGCCGAGTTCACGACCCAGATGGATGACGACTTCAATACCGCAGGCGGCCTTGCTGCCATCTTCGGCCTCGTGACCGCAGCCAATACCTACCTCACGAAGGCAGGAGAGGACATCTCGACGGCAGCGACGCTTCGTGCAGCTGATGCGCTCGAGGAGCTCTCGGGCGTCCTCGGCATCAACCTTGCTGCAGATGAGGAGGAGGGCCTGCCGGCAGAGCTTGTCGACCTTGCAAAGAAGGAAGCAGGATATGCGGGCACAAGCCCCGAGGAGGCTGCTGACGCCCTGATCGAGGCCCGTGCCGCTGCCCGCAAGGCAAAGAACTGGGCCGTCGCCGATGCCATCCGTGACGGCATCACGTCGCTCGGCCTCGTTCTCGAAGACACCGCGGCAGGCACGCGCCTGACAAAGAAGGACTAGCACATGGCAGACAGAAGATACCAGGGCTCCTCTTCCCGCCGAGGCGCAAAGGGCCAGGGCGGATACCGAGGACAGGGCGGCTATATCGGAAAGATGTCCCAGGACAGAAGCCCCAAGAGCCGCAATTCCCGCGGCGGGCAGAAGGGTGGCCGTAGCAGAGGCGCAGGAAGGCCACAGCGTCCGGCTCCTGTGCGCTCCGACATGCTGATGATCGAGGGCAGGCGCGCCGTCGCCGAGGCGCTCGATACCGGCGTCAAGCTTACACGTGCCTATGTGTCTGCCCCTGACGGCGATGCTTCGCTCCAGGAGCTCATGAGCAGGCTCGAGGCAGCCAATGTCCCCATCGAGGAGGTCTCGCACCGCGAGCTCGATGCAAGGTCGTCCCATGGGGCACACCAAGGAATCATGGTGAAGTGCGCACCGTTTGCCTATGCAAGCGTCCGTGACATCATCAATCGCGCAGGCGAGGGGCCGGCGCTCGTCGTCCTCCTCGACCACGTGACGGACGAAGGCAACTTCGGCGCCATCGTCCGCTCTGCCGAGGTCGCAGGTGCTGCCGGCGTGATCATCGCCAATGCCCGTGCCGCCCAGGTCGGCGTCGGTGCCATGAAGACATCGGCAGGAGCCCTGCTCCATATCCCGGTCGCTCAGGTGCCGAATCTCGTCCAGGCCATGCAAGAGCTCAAGGACGCAGGGTTCTGGTGCTGCGCTGCGACAGAGCATGCGGAAGAGGACGTGTGGCATGCCCCGCTCGAGGGCCGCATCTGCCTTGTCATGGGATCGGAGGGCTCTGGCATCTCCCATCTCGTGCTCTCGAAGTGCGACTTCGCCGTAAGGCTTCCCCAGAGAGGACATGTGGAGTCGCTCAATGTCGCGCAGGCAGCAACCGTGCTCTGCTACGAGTGGCTGCGCCGCGATATGGAGCGTACGGAAGAGCCAGGTGGCAACGCGTGAGCTCCCGTTCCCATCATGAGCTCCTCATCGTCGATGGCTACAACGTGCTCGGGGCAACCCCTCGCTATGAAGGGCTGATCGACGAGCATACCGATCCCGAGCACTTTGACACCGATCCCTTTGTGCGGGCACGCGAGGCCCTGATCACGGATGTCGCAGCCTTTGCCCAGGGACACTATGACGCGGTCGTCGTCTTCGACGGAGCGCAGAATCCCGATCCCACGAGGAATGCGACGCATGAGGCAGGCATAGAGATCATGTTCTCCCGCGCAGGGGAGAGCGCTGATACCGTGATAGAGCGCCTCGTCACCGAGGCGCGTGTCGCAGGACGTCCGGTGAGTCTCGTCACCTCGGACAATACGATCCGGGCGACCGCAGGATTCGGCCCGGGCGAGGTCACGCGCATCTCGTCGGCTTTGCTTGTGCATGAGATCGAGCGGGTGGACCGCGAGGTAGAGACGGTCCGTGGCGAGCTCAAGCCCCAGAAGATGACGGTAGAGGACCGGATTTCTCCGGAAATGCGCGCGAAGCTCTGGAAAATGCTGGGCCATTAGGGGTAATATCATTCCCACGCCGGTATGGCTCAATGGCAGAGCAACAGTTTTGTAAACTGTGGGTTGTGGGTTCGACTCCCTCTACCGGCTCCACGATAAAGCAGCAGGTCACGATATGAATTCGTGGCCTGCTTTTTATTCTCTGAACGATTGGAAGATGCTGATCCACGTAGGCTGTTAGCAGTTTTGCAGCAGGATCCCGCCGAAATCGAAGCCGGCTCTGCAAGAACAGGCGCCAGCAAGAACAGGCGCCAGCGCCAGAGCGCGTGGGCACACTGCCGATTGCAAGTTTACAAATCTTTTGAAGGAATTTTGCATTGAGAGGCCGTTGCCAGAGCACCGCTGACGGATTTGGCGAGCGGTTCTGTGTGGTCAATGGAATGGGCGCCGTCAGCAGAGAAGAGACGAAAAGCATAGGCCGCTATAGGCGTATCCCGAAAAAACAGCAGGTCAGATGGGGTAGCAAGCAAAGGCGCGTCTGCTCTGGAGATCACTCCGTTCGTACAGGGATCTCTTGCAGTTGTGCAGGAATCGTGGGGGAGTTACGCCCGGCTGGGTGGATTATGTTGACATGAATTTGGGGACGTCGTACTATCTTTTCCGCTGACGGGGAGCACAGGCTCGCAGCAACGCTTGAAAACGGTATGGGGATGTGGCACAGCGGCAACTGCGGCGGACTGTAAATCCGCTCTCTCTGAGTTCCTTGGTTCGAGTCCAAGCATCCCCACCATGCCCGTGTAGCTCAGTCGGTAGAGCACTTCGTTGGTAACGAAGAGGTCACCGGTTCAAATCCGGTCGCGGGCTCCAGATTCAGGCATATGGCGGTGTAGCTCAGCTGGTTAGAGCACGCGGCTCATACCCGCGATGTCACCGGTTCGAATCCAGTCACCGCTACCAGAGCTTCCGCGGCGCCCTTGGGCGCCGCTAAGCATATAAGAGGGTATTATCAGGTAAGACCGACCAACAAGTGGTCGATTTTGAAGGAGGACGGCAATGGCCAAGGAAAAGTTCGAGCGCACTAAGCCCCATGTAAACATTGGTACCATCGGCCACGTTGACCATGGTAAGACGACCCTGACCGCAGCAATCACCAAGGTCCTTTCTGAGACCCCGGGCTGCAAGGCAAACTACACGGCCTTCGAGAACATCGACAAGGCTCCCGAGGAGCGTCAGCGCGGCATTACCATTACCGTCGCTCACGTCGAGTATGAGACCGAGAAGCGTCACTACGCACACGTTGACTGCCCGGGCCACGCTGACTACGTCAAGAACATGATCTCCGGCGCAGCTCAGATGGACGGCGCAATCCTCGTCATCGCTGCAACCGACGGCCCGATGGCTCAGACGCGTGAGCACATCCTCCTTGCTCGTCAGGTCGGCGTCAAGTACATCGTCGTCTTCCTGAACAAGTGCGACATGGTCGACGATGAGGAGCTCATCGACCTCGTCGAGATGGAGACTCGTGACCTTCTCTCCGAGTACGACTACCCCGGAGACGACATTCCTATCATCCGTGGCTCTGCACTCGGCGCCCTCAACGGCGATCCGAAGTGGGTTGAGTCCATCCGTGAGCTCATGCGCACCGTCGATGAGTACATCCCGACGCCGCAGCGCGACAACGAGAAGCCGTTCCTCATGGCTATCGAGGACGTCATGACCATCTCTGGCCGTGGTACCGTCGCAACCGGCCGTGTCGAGCGTGGCGAGCTCAAGCTCAACGAGCCGGTCGAGATCGTCGGCATCAAGCCGACCCAGAAGTCGACCGCAACCGGCATCGAGATGTTCCGTAAGACCATGGACTTCTGCGAGGCTGGCGACAACGTGGGCATCCTGCTCCGCGGCATCAAGCGCGAGGACATCGAGCGTGGCCAGGTCATCTGCAAGCCGGGCTCCGTCCAGCCGCACTCCAAGTTCTCTGCTGAGGTCTACGTTCTGACCAAGGACGAGGGCGGCCGTCACACGCCGTTCTTCTCCAACTATCGTCCGCAGTTCTACTTCCGTACGACTGACATCACGGGCACCATCACGCTCCCCGAGGGCGTCGAGATGGCTATGCCGGGTGACCACACGACGATCAACGTCGAGCTCATCCACCACATCGCAATGGAGGAGGGCGACCGCTTCGCAGTCCGCGAGGGTGGCCACACCGTTGCTGATGGCCGTGTCGTCAAGATCGTTGAGTAGATCTAACTGACGAGGCTTTCTGACCCGGTGCCCCTCAGGGTGCCGGGTCTTTTCATGCAAGCACCATCAGACCCAGTTATATGCACATTCTGTGCAGCGGTCTGAGAGTTCCTATCGGTAGTTGACAGAATCGACCTAGGGATGGTAACGTAGTCCACCGCGTCATGGTCGAGGGCGTCTCGGCTATGACAAGTATTCAGGAGGATCAATGCGTACTTTGGTTACCCTTGCATGCACTGAGTGCAAGCGTCGCAACTACACCACGAAGAAGAACAAGTCGAACAACCCTGATCGACTTGAGATGAAGAAATATTGCCCGTGGTGCCGTAAGCACACGCTGCACAAGGAAACCCGCTAAAATAGGGTTAGTCATAGGCCAGTAGCTCCAATGGTAGAGCGGCGGTCTCCAAAACCGTTTGTTGAGGGTTCGAGTCCTTCCTGGCCTGCCAGCAATTACACCGACTATCCCTTACGGGGTAGTCGGTTTCCATGTAATAAGGTTCTTTAGATCTGAAGGGTTAGCGCATGGCTAAGAAGGAGCGCCAGAAGAGGTCCGCACGCCAGGCCCGTGCACAGAAGCGTGCAGAGCTTGAGGCTGCGCACGCCACATCCGTCGCTTCCACACGCGATGCAAAGAAGGCTGATGCTTCTGCCAAGTCGCAGGAGACAAAGTCGGCAAAGGCTGCAAAGAAGCCGGGACGCGTCCGTTCCTACTTCCAGGCTGTCAAGGCCGAGATGCATCGTGTCGTGTGGCCGTCCCACGAGGAGCTCAAGAACTACACTGTCGCCGTCACGGTCTTTCTGATCGTCTTCGGCTTCTGCATCTGGCTCGTCGATACGGGCGTCGTCGCTCTGATGGTCGGCTTCACGGGCCTGAGGGGGTAGAGATGGCAAAGCACTGGTATGTCGTGCATACCTACTCGGGATACGAGAACAAGGTAAAGACCGATCTCGAGCACCGTGTCGAGACCTTCGGCATGACGGACAGGATTACGGATGTCCAGATTCCTGTCGAGGAAGTCACCGAGGTCAAGGAAGGCGGCAAGCGTGAGACCAAGGAATCCAAGGTCTTCCCGGGCTACGTCCTCGTCCGCATGGAGATGGACGACAATACCTGGACTGTCGTCAGGAACACGCCGGGCGTAACCGGCTTCGTCGGTCTTGATGGCTCCAAGCCGGCACCTCTTCGCCGCTCCGAGTACAACAAGATCATGCGCCGCACGCCGAACGCACCAACCGAGGTCGTTCCGAAGCGTGTAGCCTCGTCCTTCGAGGTCGGCCAGTCCGTCAAGGTCATCTCCGGTCCTCTTGCAGACTTCGATGGCCAGATTTCCGAGATCGATGCAGACGCGAGCAAGGTCAAGGTCATGCTCACGATCTTCGGTCGCGAAACCCCGGTGGAGCTCACGCTCGACCAGATTGCAAGCATCTAAGGCATCGCTGCGCGGCACCGTTCGGTGAGGAAGCTTCTCGGCAGCTGCGTTGTGAAATAGCACGTATCCGTTTCTGAATCAGGAGACTAGCATGGCGAAGAAGCAAGTCACGCACTTCATCAAGCTCCAGATTCCTGCTGGCAAGGCAAACCCTGCTCCTCCAGTAGGACCCGCTCTGGGCGCAGCACAGGTCAACATCATGCAGTTCTGCCAGGCATTCAACGCTGCCACGCAGGACAAGATGGGTGACATCATCCCGGTCGAGATTACGGTCTACGAGGACCGTTCCTTCGACTTCATCTGCAAGACCCCGCCCGCAGCCCAGCTCATCAAGAAGGAGCTTGGCATCAAGAGCGGCTCCGGCGTTCCTCAGCGCGACAAGGTCGGCCAGCTCACGCAGGAGCAGCTCACCAAGATCGCCGAGATCAAGATGCCGGACCTCAATGCCAATGACATTGAGGCTGCCAAGAAGATCGTTGCCGGCACGGCACGTTCCATGGGCGTCACGGTCGCAGCAGAGTAGCTTCATTGCTGTATGTGAGAGCGTGTGCCTCGGCGGTGCACGCTCTTTGAATGAAAAGGCGGGAAACCGCCGCTATGTGGGAGGGCATCACGCCCGCTGACCACAGGAGGTAAGAAAGAATGCCGAAGCACGGAAAGCAGTACCGCGAGAACGCGGCCAAGGTCGAGAGCAAGCTCTACACGCCGAAGGAGGCTCTCGAGCTTCTCAAGGAGGTTTCCTTCGCGAAGTTCGATGAGACCGTCGAGGTCTCCATCCGCCTGGGTGTCGATACCCGCAAGGCTGACCAGAACATCCGTGGCTCCATCTCCCTTCCTAACGGCACCGGCAAGACTGTCCGCGTCGCCGTCTTCGCTGAGGGCGAGAAGGCACGCGAGGCAGAGGCTGCAGGCGCTGACATTGTCGGCTCCGACGATCTCGTCGCCGAGATCCAGAAGGGCAACCTCGACTTCGACGCTGCCATTGCAACCCCGAACATGATGAGCAAGGTCGGTCGCCTTGGCCGTATCCTCGGCCCCCGTGGCCTCATGCCGAACCCCAAGCTCGGCACCGTCACGATGGACGTCGAGAAGATGGTCAAGGAGCTCAAGGCTGGCCGTGTCGAGTATCGTGCAGACCGCTATGGCATCTGCCATGTGCCCCTGGGCAAGAAGTCCTTCGACACGAAGGCTCTGCTCGAGAACTACCAGGCTCTGATCTCCGAGATCGTCCGCGTCAAGCCGGCAACCGCGAAGGGCAAGTACATCAAGTCCGTCGCAGTCTCCACGACGATGGGCCCTGGCATCAAGGTCGATCCGACCATGGTGAGGAACCTGCTCGCCGAGTAGTGCGGATACTGCTGAATGCAGAAGAGGGAAGGGGCAAAAGCTCCTTCCCTCTTTTTTGTGCCTCAGGGAGCTCTGCGCTGTGTGAGGAACGTGGAGAGCATGCCAAGTCCAGACGTTGCCTTGACGCGAAATTGCCCATCTGCGATACTACACAGCTGCAATGCATATAGCACGTCCGCTGCCAGAGACAGCCGGTGCCGAAAGGCTCAAAGGGTTCGCCCGCCAGCCTAGGTGGTCCAACAAAGACTTCCTGGACCCTGTCTGGCATGGCCAGGCAGGGTCTTCGTTTGACCCGCCGCGTCGGTGGTTCGTGCCAAACGAAGCAACAAGGAGGTGTACATCATGCCGAATCAGAAAAATACTGCCATGCTCGAGAAGGTCAAGGCCTCTCTCGATGCATCCAAGGGACTCTTCGTGGTCGACTATCGTGGCCTGACCGTGAAGGAGACGCAGCAGCTTCGCCGCGACCTGCGCGAGGCCGGTGCAGAGATGAAGGTCTACAAGAACAACATCGTTCGCATCGCTCTCAAGGACGCCGAGATGCCTGAGCTCGATTGCCAGGGCACCTGCGCCTACATCTTCTTCGAGAAGGATCCTGTCGAGGCTGCCAAGGTCGTCAAGAAGACTGCCGAGAAGCTCAACAAGCTTGAGTTCGTCGGTGGCATCGCTGATGGCCAGGCACTCTCCGCCGAGGATGCAAAGGCATACGCCGACCTGCCGAGCCGCGAGGAGCTCATGGCCCAGCTCGTCTACGTCGTTGCCAGCCCGCTGCGTGGCATCGCTTCCGTCTGCGCTGGCCCTGCACGTGGTCTCGTCACCGCTCTCGACGCTATCGCCGACCAGAAGAACGCCGCATAGGCACGCACGTCTGCACTACCTGCTAGATCAGAAAACATCAGAGGCGCTATAGAGAGCGCCCCGAACAAGAAGGAGTCATACCATGGCTGTCACCAAGGAAGAGATCGTTGAGGCCCTCAAGGAGATGCCCGCACTCGAGCTTTCTGAGCTCGTTCATGAGCTGGAGGACGTCTTCGGCGTCTCCGCTGCTGCTCCCGTCGCTGTCGCTGCTGCTCCTGCAGCAGGCGCTGCTGCTCCTGAGGAGGAGAAGACGAACTTCGACGTCGTCCTCGAGGGCTTCGGCGAGAACAAGATCGCTGTCATCAAGGTTGTCCGCAAGCTCACCAACCTTGGCCTGAAGGAGGCCAAGGAGGTCGTCGAGTCAGCTCCGAAGGCCATCCTCGAGGGTGCCAAGAAGGAGGACGCCGAGGCTGCCAAGAAGGAGCTCGAGGACGCCGGCGCAGCTGTCTCCCTCAAGTAACTTCTGCCTCACGGCATAAGCTCACCTTGTACAGAAGGGACCGGGGTTTACACCCGGTCCCTTCTTTGCTATTCTTTCTGGTGTTGAGTCAGAGGGTGTCCACAGCCCCTCCACAATTCTGCTCGATGTTTCTGCAGCTTAAACGATGGTCGGGCCTAAATAAACGATTATGCGGTATAAGTCAAGACTTCAATCTTGACTAAAGCAGTATCCTTCTGTAGATTACTAGTTTGCGGCATAATGCCGCATACGTCTGTATGAAGGAGGAAATGCCTGGTGCATACCGCAAAGTCTTCCGCCGTCAAATTCCAGAAGCGCGATCGTGTCAGCTTCAGCAAGATTCCTGAGGTAATGGAGCTCCCTAACCTCATCTCTGTACAGAAGGAATCGTACGACCGCTTCATGACGGACGGCCTCGCTGAATCGTTTGCAGAGTTCTCTCCGATCGAAAATAATGCCGGCACCATGGAAGTCACGTTCGGCGATTTCCAGTTCGGCGATCCTGCCCACACGATGGCCGAGTGCCGCGCCAAGGACATCACCTATCAGGCTCCGCTGCTTGTCGATGTGAAGTTCGTCAACAAGCTCACCGGCGAGATCAAGGAACAGCTCGTCTTCATGGGCGACTTCCCGATCATGACGGAGAGGGGCACCTTCATCATCAACGGCACCGAGCGTGTCGTCGTCTCCCAGCTCGTCCGTTCCCCGGGCGTCTACTTCTCTGAGGAGACCGATTCCGGCGTGCTCGTGCACCATGCACAGTTCATCCCGGCCCGTGGTGCCTGGCTCGAGTTCGAGGTCGACAAGCGCGGCCAGCTCGTCGTGTCCATCGACCGCAAGCGCCGCCAGTCCGCGACGCTCCTGCTCCGTGCCCTTGGCATCGCAGAGTCCGACGACGAGATCATCAACCTCCTCGGCGACTCCGAGATCATCCGCTCCACGATCGAGCGCGATGTCGCAACGACGCGCGAGGATGCCCTCATCGAGATCTACCGTCGCCAGCGTCCGGGCGAGCCGCCTACCGTCGATTCGGCAAAGGCGCTCCTGAATGGCCTCTACTTCAACCCGCAGCGCTACGACCTCGCACGCGTCGGCCGCTACAAGGTGAACAAGAAGCTCGGCCTCGATCCTGCCGAGAACACCTCCACGGTCCTCACGAACGAGGATATCGTCTGCGCACTGCGCTACCTCCTTGCCCTTCATGCAGGCGACCCCTCGAAGAAGACGGACGATATCGACCACTTCGGCAACCGCCGTATCCGTACGGTCGGCGAGCTTGTGCAGAACCAGTTCCGTATCGGCCTCTCCCGCATGGAGCGTGTCGTTCGCGAGCGCATGGCTTCGCAGGACGCTGACGATATCACGCCGCAGTCCCTCATCAACATTCGCCCGATCGTGGCGGCCATCAAGGAGTTCTTCGGCTCTTCGCAGCTCTCCCAGTTCATGGACCAGAACAACCCGCTCTCTGGCCTCACGCACAAGCGCCGTCTGTCCGCACTTGGCCCTGGCGGCCTTGCAGGCCACAAGTCGGGCTCGAGCCGCCGTACGAACGTGCCGACGGCCGTCCGCGACGTCCACAACTCGCACTACTCCCGCATGTGCCCGATCGAGACGCCTGAAGGCCCGAACATCGGCCTCATCGGCTCGCTCGCCCTCTATGCCCATGTGAACGAGTACGGCTTCATCGAGGCTCCGTACCGCCGCGTCGTCGATGGCAAGGTCACCGACGATATCGACTGGATGACGGCAGACGAAGAGGAAGACCACAACATCGCACCGGCAAACACGCCGTACGACCCCAAGACCCGCCGCTTCGTCGTCACCGACCCGAAGACCGGCGAGCTTGTCGAGCCTGAGCGTGTCGTTGCCCGTACGCGCGACTTCGACGGCTCCTTCGGCGCACCTGCTGAGGTCGACGTCGCCGATGTCGACTACATGGACGTGTCTCCGCGCCAGCTGCTCTCCGTCGCTGCAAACCTCATTCCGTTCCTCGAGCACGATGACGCAAAGCGTACCCTCATGGGTGCAAACATGCAGCGCCAGGCTGTGCCTCTGATCCGTGCCCATGCACCGTTCGTCGGCACTGGCATGGAGTTCCGTGCTGCCCTCGACTCCGGCGAGCTCATCTGCGCCGAGCATGAGGGAGACGTCGTCGAGGTCGACGCAGCACACATCGTCGTGAAGACTGCCGCGGGCCCCGAGCGCTACGACCTTCCGAAGTACCAGCGCTCCAACCAGTCCACGTGCATCAACCACCGTCCTATCGTCCATGTGGGCGACCACGTGATCGAGGGCGAGCCTCTCGCTGATGGTCCTTCCGTCGACGAGTCCGAGCTTGCACTTGGCACGAACCTCACCGTGGCCTACATGCCGTGGGAAGGCTACAACTACGAGGACGGCATCATCGTCTCCGATCGTGTCGTCCAGCAGGATCTTCTGACATCCGTCAACATCTCCCGCCACGAGATCGATGCCCGCGATACGAAGCTCGGTCCTGAGGAGATCACGCGCGAGATCCCGAACCTCTCGGAGGACATGCTTGCCAACCTCGACGAGGATGGCATCATCCGCATCGGCGCCGAGGTCGGCCCGGGCGACATCCTGGTCGGCAAGGTCACGCCGAAGGGCGAGACGGCCCTCACAGCCGAGGAGAGGCTCCTTCGTGCCATCTTCGGTGCAAAGGCCCACGACGTGCGCGATACGTCCCTCAAGATGCCTCACGGCGCCTATGGACGAGTCGTCGACGTGGTGCGCTTCAGCCGTGAAGCAGGTGACGATCTGCCGCCTGGAGTCAACGAGCTCGTGCGTGTCTTCGTCGCGCAGCGCCGCAAGATCCAGCAGGGCGACAAGATCTCTGGACGTCACGGCAACAAGGGTGTCGTCTGCAAGGTCCTGCCGATCGAGGACATGCCGTACATGGCTGACGGCACGCCTATCGATGTCCTGCTCGACCCGCTCGGCGTCCCGTCCCGTATGAACGTCGGCCAGCTCCTTGAGTGCCACCTCGGCTGGGGCGCTGCACACGGCTGGGATCAGGAGTCTGCTGATTCCGACCGCTACGTGCCGGGCCCGACCTATGTCGCTACGCCGGTCCTCGATGGCGCAACCGACAAGGAGGTCGCTGAGGTCATCCGCCGCACGAACATCAACATGATGAACAAGGCGAAGGTCGACTACGGCGAGCACATGATGAGCGAGTTCGTCCCGCAGCTCAACGAGCGCGGCAAGACCACGCTCTACGACGGCCGCACCGGCGAGCCGTTCAAGAGCCCGATCACGGTCGGCGTCTCCTACATCCTGAAGCTCGGCCACATGGTCGACGACAAGATCCACGCCCGTGCAACCGGCCCGTACTCGCTCGTCACCCAGCAGCCGCTCGGCGGCAAGGCGCAGTTCGGCGGCCAGCGCTTCGGCGAGATGGAAGTCTGGGCACTGTATGCATACGGTGCCGCCTCCGTCCTGCACGAGATGATGACGATCAAGTCCGACGACACGAACGGCCGCGTCAAGGCCTACGAGGCCATCGTGAAGGGCGAGAACGTCCCGAACGCTGGCATCCCGGAGTCGTTCAAGGTCCTCGTCAAGGAAGTCCGCTCCCTGGCACTCAACATGGAGCCGATCTCCTATAAGAAGCGCGACACGCAGGCCAAGGACAAGGCAGCCGCAAAGGCAGCCAACCCGGCAGACGTGTTTGCGTCGGCAGATGCAGACGAGCTCATCGGTGGCATCTCCGGATCCGCCAAGTCCGGCCATGAGGCCCTCATTGGCAATTCGTTGAACGAGAAGGAGTAACGGTGGCAGAATTCGATACCACAGATTTCGACGCAATCAAGATCTCCCTCGCTTCCGCAGACACCATCCGCAGCTGGTCGCACGGCGAAGTCAAGAAGCCGGAGACCATCAACTACCGCACGCTGAAGCCTGAGAAGGACGGCCTGTTCTGCGAGAAGATCTTCGGTCCTGTGAAGGACTGGGAGTGCTCCTGCGGCAAGTACAAGGGCATCCGCTTCAAGGGCATCATCTGCGAGCGCTGCGGCGTCGAGGTGACGAGCGCCAAGGTGAGGCGCGAGCGCATGGGCCACATCGAGCTTGCCGCTCCTGTCTCCCACATCTGGTACTTCAAGAGCCCGGCTACGTTCCCGCTGTCCCGCCTGCTCGACATCAAGAGCAAGGACCTCGAGAAGGTCCTCTACTTCGCGTCCTACATCATCACCGATGTGGACACGGAGGCCCGCGATGCTGACGCAGCAGACCTCAAGGAAGAGCTTGCAGCCGACCTCGAAGAGCTCGATGCCGAGCGCGACGACCAGATCCAGCGCGTCCGCGCACAGGCAGCAGGCCAGGAAGAGGGCTCGGAGTTCGACGGCGTCGAGCCGCTCTCCGACGACGAGATTCGCGCCGAGGTTGCCGATCTCGAGGCAGAGTATGCCGAAGAGAAGCAGCTTCGCCAGGAGGCCTTCGACCAGTTCATGCAGCTCGAGAAGCGCCAGCTCATCGCTGACGAGGCACTCTTCTCCGAGATGAAGCGCTACTACTCCATCTACTTCAAGGGCGGCATGGGCGCAGAGGCCATCCGTGAGCTCCTGCGTGGCATTGACCTCGAGAAGGAGGCCGAGGAGCTCCGCGCCATCGTGTCAAACGAGGAGTCCCAGAAGCAGAAGCGCGACAAGGCTGTCAAGCGCCTCGAGATCGTCGACTCGTTCCTCAAGGGCGGAAACGATCCTGCAGACATGATCCTGGATGTCATCCCGGTCATCCCGCCCGATCTTCGTCCTATGGTCCAGCTCGATGGCGGACGCTTCGCGGCTTCCGACCTGAACGATCTCTACCGCCGCGTCATCAACCGCAACAACCGTCTCAAGAGGCTGCTCTCTCTCGATGCCCCCGACATCATCGTCAACAACGAGAAGCGCATGCTCCAGGAGGCCGTGGACGCCCTCTTCGACAACGGCCGCCGTGGCCGTCCTGTCACGGGCAGGGGAGGACGTGCACTCAAGTCCCTCGCAGAGTCCCTCAAGGGCAAGCAGGGCCGCTTCCGCCAGAACCTCCTCGGCAAGCGTGTCGACTACTCTGGCCGTTCCGTCATCGTCGTCGACCCGCAGCTCAAGCTTCACCAGTGCGGCCTTCCGAAGACCATGGCCTTGGAGCTCTTCCGCCCCTTCGTCATGCGCCGTCTTGTCGAGCTCGGCAAGGTCGAGAACATCAAGGGCGCAAAGCGTGCCATCGACCGCTCGCTTCCGGCTGTCTGGGACGTGCTCGATGAGGTCATCAAGGACCGCCTCGTGCTTCTGAACCGTGCACCTACGCTTCACCGCCTGTCCATCCAGGCTTTCGAGCCGGTGCTCGTCGAGGGTAAGGCAATACATCTGCACCCGCTTGTCTGCGCGCCGTTCAACGCAGACTTCGACGGCGACCAGATGTCCGTGCATGTGCCGCTCTCGACCGAGGCCCAGACCGAGGCTCGCGTCCTCATGCTCTCTGCTAACAACCTGCGCTCTCCTGCATCCGGCAAGGTCCTCACGGTTCCTTCGCAGGATATGGTCTTCGGCGTCTACTATCTGACGACGGAGAAGGACGGCGTGTCCGGCGAGGGCGCGGTCTACGCTGACTTCGACGACGCGGTGAACACAATCGAGAATGATGTTGACCTCGACATGCAGGCAAAGGTCACGGTCCGCGTGTACCCGAAGGATGCCAATGTCATCGAGGACGGCAGGCGCCTCTTCCGCGTCAAGCTGTCCCAGAAGGAGGTCCAGGACTTCGACGTCACCGACGGCCCTGTCCACTTCGAGACCACGACCGGCCGCATCATCTTCAACCGCCAGTGCCTGCCTGCTGACTTCCCCTTCATCAACTACAAGATGGTGAAGAGCGATATCGGCAAGCTCGTCAACGAGTGCTGCGACCGCTACAGCACGGCCGAGGTCGAGCCGATCCTCGACGCAATCAAGGCAACGGGCTTCCACTATGCCACGCGCGCAGGCCTGACCGTCTCCGTCTGGGATGCTGTCATCCCGCCAGAGAAGCAGTCCATGCTCGATGAGGCGCAGGCCAAGGTCGACGAGATCAACGAGAACTACGAGGATGGCTTCCTCACGGAGCAGGAGCGCCACGTCGAGGTCGTCAATGCCTGGACCGAGTGCACCGAAGCCCTCGGCTCGAAGATGCTTTCGGGCTTCAGCGAGGACAACCCGATCTACATGATGGCTGACTCCGGCGCCCGTGGTTCCAAGACGCAGCTTCGCCAGCTCGCCGGCATGCGTGGCCTCATGGCCGATATGTCCGGCGACACGATTGACCTCCCGATCAAGTCGAACTTCCGTGAAGGCCTCGAGCCCCTCGAGTACTTCATCTCCACGTACGGCGCCCGCAAGGGCCTCGTCGACACGGCATCCCACACGTCCGACTCCGGCTACCTTACCCGCCGTCTTGTCGACGTCGCCCAGGATGTCATCGTCCGCGAGGAAGACTGCGGCACCGACGAGGCAGTGCACTACAACATCTACCTGCCGGGCACCACGACGCTCAACACCGACCTCATCGGTCGCTGCACGCTGCACGACGTCGTCGATCCTGAGACCGGCGAGGTCCTCATGGCTGCAGGCGACTACATCGAGTCTGCTGCCGATCTCCAGAAGCTTGCTGACCACAAGCTCAAGAAGGTCGAGCTCAGGGCGCTTCTGACCTGCAAGTCGAAGTACGGTGTCTGCCAGAAGTGCTACGGCTGGGATCTTTCGACCCGTCGTCCGGTCAACATAGGCACGGCTGTCGGCGTCATCGCCGCACAGTCCATCGGCGAGCCGGGCACCCAGCTGACGATGCGTACGATTCACTCCGGCGGCGTTGCAGGCGCAGACGACATCACGCAGGGTCTCCCGACCGTTGCCCGCATGTTCGACGTTGTCGGCAACATCAACGAGAAGATCCTCGGCCGCGAGGCTGACCTTGCCTCTGTCTCCGGCATCCTCAAGATCACGCCGGAAGGCACCGAGTATCTCGTCCAGATCGTCGATCCGGACGACACGACCCGCGTCCTCTCCGAGAAGCGCATCCCGGCATCTGTCCGCTTCATGCCTGAGGTGGAGGATGGCTGCGAGGTCCGCGCCGGCGACCAGCTGACCCGCGGCTTCGTCAACTTCCGCAAGCTCCGCCAGCTCACGGATATCGAGTCGACGATGCACACGTTTGTCAACTCCGTCAAGGAGGTCTACACCTCCCAGGGCGTTGACCTGAACGACAAGCACATCGAGGTCATCGCACGCCAGATGCTGCGCCGTGTCCAGGTCACGAACCCGGGCGACTCGACCTACCTGCTCGGCCAGTATGTGGACCGCTACGTCTTCGCTGATACGGTCAGGAACATCACGCTCGCAGGCGGCACGCCGCCTGAGGCAGAGCCGGTCATCCTGGGCACCCTCAAGGTGGCAAGCTCCATCGACTCCTGGCTCTCGAGCGCATCCTTCATCCGCACCGCCGGCGTCCTCACCGAGGCTGCCATCAAGGGCGATGTTGACCACCTCCTGGACCTCAAGTCCAACGTCATTGTCGGCAAGAAGATTCCTGCCGGCACCGGCCTTTCCGCCTACAGCGACGTCGAGCTCACCTACCACGGCCAGAAGATCGATGGCCCGACGAGCCCGACCGCAAAGTCCCTGCCTGACTGGGCACCTGAGGAGCTCAAGTCCATCGAGGACCAGCTTCCGAAGCAGCTCGACTGGGTCGGCGACGATTACGGCTACGGCGGATCTGCCTACTCGAAGAACGGCCGCACCCTCTCTTCCGAGGATGCCAAGCTCTACCTCTTCGACGACCTCGGCGTGTCCCAGCGCTGGACGAACAAGTTCAGCGAGGAGGGCATCGAGACGGTTGGCGACCTCATCGGCAAGACCGAGGATGACCTGCTGCGCATCGACGGCATCGGTGCCAAGGCCATCGAGGAGCTTCGCGATGGCCTCGAGGCCAGGGGCCTTCTCTACGTGCTCGAGCCGGATGAGGACGAGGCGGACTCCGAGGATCTCTCGCAGCTCCTCAATATGGTGTTCTCGCCTGATGCCGATTCCGACATCATGCTCGGCACTGCTGCTCCTTCCACGCACACCTACGACGACGAGCTCATCGGCGCGCCGACCGAGGCAACGAAGGAAGAGAACGAGAAAGACGGTGTCATCAACGAGGACCTCACGTCCCTGGACGATCTCTTGAGCCAGGTCGTGAACAACGAGGACGACGACAAGTAAGTCCTGAAAACAGGTTCTGAAACAGGGTCCGGCTTCGCTTTGGCGGGGCCGGACCTTTGTTTTGGAGTCATTTCCAAGAAATATATGTGGCTGTCATGGAATAAGGATACGCCCGGTGGCGTGGTGTTTTGACAACTGGGATGGCGGGTCGTAAAGTATCTGCTTGCGCCTATTCCGGCGATGTCGTGCTGCGTCGTCTGTAGCATAAGCGTACGTTGTACCAGTAGCAAAAAGGAGAAGAGCTTTGCCTACTATTAATCAGCTCGTTCGCCAGGGCCGCGTGAGCGTCAAGGCCAAGTCCAAGAACGCTGCTCTGCAGCACAACCCCCAGAAGCGTGGCGTCTGCACGCGCGTCTTCACCACGACGCCGAAGAAGCCGAACTCGGCACTCCGCAAGGTTGCCCGTGTCCGTCTCGTCAATGGCATCGAGGTCACTGCCTACATTCCGGGCGAGGGCCACAACCTTCAGGAGCACTCCATCGTCCTGATCCGTGGCGGCCGTGTCCGCGACCTTCCTGGTGTCCGCTACAAGATCGTCCGTGGCGCCTACGACTGCGCTGCTGTCCAGAACCGCAAGAAGGCTCGTTCCCGCTACGGCGCAAAGCGCCCCAAGGAGTAGCAGCCGCTTTCGAGTTTCAACCGCTAGCTTAGAGGAGATATAACATGCCGCGTCGTGCAGCAGCAGTCCGCCGCGAGGTCCAGCCGGATGCAAAGTACAACAACCGTCTGGTCACCCAGCTTATCAACAAGGTCCTTCTTGACGGCAAGAAGTCGACCGCAGAGCGCATCGTCTATGGTGCCTTCGATATCGTCGCAGAGAAGACCGGCGAGGATGCCCTGACCGTCTTCAAGAAGGCCATGGACAACATCCGCCCGACCCTCGAGGTCAAGCCCCGTCGTGTCGGTGGCGCAACCTATCAGGTTCCTATGGAGGTCAACTCCCGTCGTGCCACCACGCTGGCTATCCGCTGGCTCGTGAACTTCTCCCGTGCCCGCAAGGAGAAGACGATGGCCGAGCGCCTTGCCTCCGAGATTCTCGATGCCTCCAACGGCGTCGGCGCATCCGTGAAGCGTCGCGAGGACCTCTACAAGATGGCAGAGGCCAACCGCGCCTTCTCTCACTACCGCTACTAGTCGGGATCTGAGGAGCAGAATATGGCAAAGCCAAAGTATGACCTTCATAACCTGCGCAATATTGGCATCATGGCCCATATCGATGCAGGCAAGACCACGACCACGGAGCGCATCCTCTACTACACCGGCAAGACCCACAAGATCGGCGAGGTCCACGACGGTGCTGCAACGATGGACTGGATGGTTCAGGAGCAGGAGCGCGGCGTTACCATTACGTCCGCAGCTACGACGTGCTTCTGGAAGGACCATGTCATCCAGATCATCGACACCCCGGGCCACGTCGACTTCACGGCTGAGGTCGAGCGTTCCCTGCGTGTCCTCGACGGCGCTGTCGCTGTCTTCGATGCTGTCGCAGGTGTCCAGCCCCAGTCCGAGACGGTCTGGCGCCAGGCCCACAACTACAACGTCCCGCGCATCGCCTTCATCAACAAGTATGACCGTGTCGGCTCTGACTTCTGGCACGCCATCGACACGATGAAGGACCGTCTGGGTGCCAACGCTGTTGCTGCCCAGATCCCGATGGGCGCAGAGGCAAACTTCTGGGGCCTCATCGACCTCGTCACCATGGAGGCATGGGACTTCAAGGAAGACGCCAAGGGCATGATCTACCCTGAGGTCATGGACGAGATTCCTGACGAGTTCAAGGAGCAGGCACAGGAGAAGCATGATGAGCTTCTCGAGCAGGCCGCCAACTTCGACGACGATCTCATGGAGAAGATCCTCGAGGACGAGACCCCGACGGTCGACGAGGTCAAGGCTGCTCTGCGCAAGGGCGTCATCGCCAACAAGCTCAACCTTGTCTTCGTGGGCTCTGCCTACAAGAACAAGGGCATCCAGGAGCTTCTTGACGCAATCTGCGACTACCTGCCGTCCCCGCTCGACATTCCGCCTACCGAGGGCACCGATCCCAACACGGGCGAGACAATCTCGCGCAAGGCTGACGTCAACGAGCCGTTCGCAGCTCTCGCCTTCAAGATCATGACCGACCCCTACGTCGGCAAGCTCACCTACATCCGCGTCTACTCTGGTCACGAGGAGGCAGGCTCCTACGTCTACAACGTGAACAAGGACACGCGCGAGCGTCTCGGCCGCATCCTCGAGATGAATGCAAACGACCGTGTCGACCGTGAGGCATGCTCTGCAGGCGACATCGTTGCATGCGTCGGCCTCAAGAACACGACGACCGGCAACACCCTCTGCGACGAGAATCACCCCATCGTGCTCGAGTCCATCGAGTTCGCAAAGCCCGTCATCGACGTCGCTGTCGAGCCGAAGTCCAAGGCCGAGCAGGAGAAGATGTCTGTGGGCCTCGCCAAGCTCGCTGAGGAGGACCCGACCTTCCAGGTCCACACCGACCACGAGACCGGCCAGACCATCATCGCCGGCATGGGCGAGCTGCACCTCGAGATCATCATCGACCGTCTGCGCCGTGAGTTCCACGTCGACTGCAACGTGGGCAAGCCGCAGGTTGCCTACCGTGAGACCGCTGGCCACGCTGTGAAGCATGTCCAGGGCAAGTTCGTCCGCCAGTCCGGTGGCCGTGGCCAGTACGGCGACGCCATCATCGACATGGAGCCGAACGAGGAGGGCAAGGGCTACGAGTTCATCGACGCTACCGTCGGTGGCTCCATCCCCAAGGAGTACATCCCGTCTGTCGACAAGGGCATCCAGGAGGCGCTCCAGTCTGGCGTCATCGCCGGCTACCCGGTCGAGGACATCAAGGTCACCCTCGTCGATGGTTCCTACCACGAGGTCGACTCCTCCGAGGCTGCATTCAAGATTGCAGGCTCCATGGCCATCAAGAAGGCCCTTCAGGAGTCCGACCCTGTCCTTCTCGAGCCGATCGAGCGCGTCGACGTCGAGACGCCCGAGCAGTACATGGGCGACGTCATGGGCAACCTCTCCAGCCGCCGCGGCAAGATCGAGGGCATGGAGGATCGCTCCAACACCAAGGTCATCCGCGCCAAGGTGCCCCTGGCCGAGATGTTCGGCTATGCTACCGACCTTCGCTCCCAGACGCAGGGCCGTGCAAGCTACACCATGCAGTTCGACAGCTACGAGGCCGTCCCGAAGAACATCAAGGACGAGATCGTTGCCAAGAACGCCGGAAAGTCTGAGTAATTACAAGCTCGAGCGTCTTCGCTCTAAATGGAGGTACCACCGTGTCAAACCAGAAGATCAGGATCCGCCTCAAGGGCTATGATCACGAGGTAGTTGATCAGTCCTCGAAGCTCATCGTGGACACTGCACAGAAGACGGGCGCCCGTGTTTCCGGCCCCATCCCCCTGCCCACCGAGCGTTCCCTCTATACGGTCATCCGTTCGCCGCACAAGGACAAGGATTCCCGTGAGCAGTTCGAGATGCGCACTCACAAGCGCCTCATCGACATCCTCGACCCCACGTCCTCGACCGTCGACTCGCTCATGCGTCTCGACCTCCCCGCAGGCGTCGATATCGAGATCAAGCTCTAAGGTCTCCCGATAGTGCATGCAAGGCTCCCCTGCTTCGGCAAGGGAGCCTTTTCTTCTCTCAGGGAGCTCAAGAAGGGCATCCAAACAGCTTGCAGAACGTGGCCTTCGTGTCTAGGGAACGCCCGGGAACGTGGAAAACAAAGCCGCAGGCAGATGGGCTGAAAAACATTGAGAAGATATTGTGAAACAAGCCATATGAGTGTAAAGTAATAAAGCTGTCTTTCGGGGGCATCTATGCGCATGCGCCGATTGTCCAGAAAGACGCACATCACAGGATGTGGTCCGCTGGGGGAGGGCACACGAGTGTCCACTGGGTCCCATGACCACCGAAGGTAAGGATTGAGTATGGTCAGCACTATTCTCGGCCGCAAGCTGGGGATGACGCAGATCTTCGACGAGGACGACAACTTCGTCCCTGTCACCGTCATCCTGGCAGGCCCCTGCACCGTCTCACAGGTGAAGACCAAGGAGACGGACGGCTACGAGGCCGTTCAGATCGGCTTTGGTGCGCTAAAGCCGAAGCACGTGAACAAGCCTATGGCTGGTCACTTTGCCAAGGCCGGCGTCGAGCCGATGAAGTATCTGCGCGAGGTCCGCGTCGATGATGCTTCTCAGTACAGCTGCGGCGACAAGGTCACTGTCGAGGCTTTCGCAGACGTGAAGGCAGTCGACGTCACCGGCACCTCCAAGGGCAAGGGCTTCCAGGGCACGGTCAAGCGCTGGAACTTCTCCCGCGGTCCTATGGCTCATGGTTCCCGCAACCAGCGCGAGCCGGGCTCCATCGGCCAGTGCGCCTATCCAGCCCGTGTCCGCAAGGGTCTCCACATGGCAGGCCACATGGGCGATGAGCGCGTGACGGTGAAGAACCTCAAGCTCGTGCGCGTCGACGCAGAGCAGAACCTCATGCTCGTTAAGGGCGCTGTCCCCGGCGGCAAGGACGCTATCGTATCTATCCGCATGGCTTAAGGCCACACAGCACAGCTTTAGGCTAACAAGGAGGACAAATGTCCAGCATCGATGTAAAGAATATGGCAGGTGAAACGGTCTCTACCGCAGAGCTGGCTGACGCCATCTACGGCATCGAGCCCAACATCCCTGTCGTGCACAAGGTCGTGACTGTCCAGGCTGCAAGCCGTCGCCAGGGCACCCACTCCACCAAGAACCGCGCAGCCGTCTCCGGCGGCGGCGTCAAGCCGTTCCGCCAGAAGGGCACGGGCCGTGCTCGCCAGGGCACCATCCGCGCTCCTCAGATGGTCGGCGGCGGCGTTGTCTTCGGACCGACGCCCCACAGCCATGCACGCCGCGCGAACAAGAAGGAAGTCAAGCTCGCAATGCGCTCCGTCCTCTCCGGCAAGCTCGCTGATTCCGAGCTCGTCCTTCTGGACAACGTTGCATTCGAGAAGCCTTCCACGAAGGCTGCAGCTGCCATGATCAAGGCTCTCGGCCTTGACAGCAAGCGCGTGACCGTCGTCGTCGACGACGAGGATGTCACGAGCTACCTCTCGCTTCGCAACCTCCCCAATGTCCTCGTGATCGGTCAGTCCGAGGCCAACACGGAGTACCTGATCGACAACGGCGCACTGGTCATGCCGGTTGCTGTCGCGAAGTACTTCGAGGAGGTGCTCGCGTAAATGAACTCCAAGTACAACGTGATCATCCGCCCGGTCGTCACCGAGCGTTCCTTTGACTTCATGGAGCAGGGCAAGTACACCTTCGAGGTTGCCGCCAAGGCACCGAAGGAGGAGATTGCCGACGCTGTCGAGAAGCTCTTCAACGTCCATGTCGTGAAGGTCAACACCATGTGGGTGAAGCCGAAGACGAAGCGCGTCCGCTATGTCGCAGGCAAGACCCGCACGTGGAAGAAGGCCATCGTCACGCTCGCCGAGGGTGAGTCCATCGAGGTCTTCGCTCAGAAGGCAGCTGCCGAAGAGTAGGTATCTCTGCCCCCGCGCAAGCGGGGGCTCAGTTCGGGTGCCGTGCATGTAGGATACGCGCGGTACCGTGGTAATCCGGCGTCATCGCGTCCCGAGGCATAAGCCTCACATCCCTGAACACGATGGCCAACGGACAAGAAGGGAAAGCAATGGCTGTTAGGCATCTAAAGCCCACGAGCGCAGGCAGGCGCTTCCAGACGGTATATGACTACAAGGAGATTACCGCCTCCAAGCCCGAGAAGTCGCTCCTCGCGCCGCTGCCGAAGAAGGCAGGACGCAACAACTATGGCCGCATCACCACCCGTCACCAGGGCGGCGGCAACAAGCGTCGTTACCGTATCATCGACTTCAAGCGCCAGAAGGACAACGTCCCGGCCAAGGTCGCTACGATCGAGTACGATCCGAACCGCACCTCCCGCATCGCTCTTCTCCACTATGCTGATGGCGCAAAGGCCTACATCCTGGCCCCGAAGGGCCTTCAGGTCGGCGACGTCGTCGTCTCCGGTGAGAAGGACATCGACATCAAGCCGGGCAACGCAATGCCGCTGTCCGAGATTCCTGTCGGTACGCTGATTCATGCTATCGAGTTCCAGCCGGGCAAGGGCGCAGCAATCGCCCGTTCCGCAGGCACCTCCGTCCAGCTCATGGGCAAGGAGGGCAAGTACGCAATCCTGCGTATGCCGTCCTCTGAGATGCGCCGCGTGCTCCTCACCTGCCGTGCAACGATCGGCGAGGTCGGCAATGCCGAACACTCCAACATCGTCATCGGCAAGGCTGGCCGCCAGCGCTGGCGTGGCGTCCGTCCGACCGTCCGTGGTACGGTCATGAACCCTGTCGACCACCCGCACGGCGGCGGCGAGGGCAAGAACCACACCTCCGGCCGTCCGTCTGTGACGCCGTGGGGCAAGCCGACGAAGGGCTACAAGACGCGTGACCCGAAGAAGGCTTCGAACCACATGATCATCCGTCGTCGCAAGACCAACTAGACCGCGAACAGGAGTTGAAACAATGAGCAGAAGTCTCAAGAAGGGCCCGTACGTGGAGACTCGCCTCCTCGAGCGTGTCACCAAGATGAACGAGTCTGGCGACAAGGAGGTCATCAAGACCTGGAGCCGTTCCAGCACCATCTATCCTGAGATGGTCGGACACACGATCGCTGTCCACAACGGTCGTCAGCACGTCCCCGTATTCGTCACCGAGTCCATGGTCGGCCACAAGCTCGGAGAGTTCTCTCCGACCCGCACCTTCCGTGGCCACAAGGAAGCATAAGGAGGTCACGACTAAATGAAGCGTATTGAAGTCGAGAACGGCGTCTCCGCTACTGCAAAGTACGTGCGCATGGCTCCTCGCAAGGTTCGTCTGGTCGTCGACCAGATTCGCAACAAGTCCGTGTCCCAGGCTCTGGAGCTTCTCCAGTTCGCCGAGGTCGCAGCTGCAGTGCCCGTCGAGAAGGTCCTGCGCTCTGCCGTCGCGAACGCCGAGAACAACAACAACCTCCGCGCGAACAACCTCTACATCGCCGAGGCCTACGTCGATGAAGGCCCGACGCTGAAGCGCATCCGTCCGCGTGCAAAGGGCTCTGCGTCCCGCATCAACAAGCGCACGAGCCACATCACCATTGTTGTCGCTCCTCGAAAGGAGGCGTAAGGGATGGGCCAGAAAGTACAGCCTACTGGTTTCCGCCTCGGCATCACCGAGAACTGGCGTTCCCGTTGGTACGCTGGCAAGGATTACTCCACCAAGCTTGGCAACGACCTCAAGATCCGCAAGTTCCTCGAGAAGAAGCTTGAGCGCGCAGCCCTGTCCCGCGTCGAGATCGAGCGTGCTGGCGACAAGGTCAAGGTCATCATCTACACCGCCCGTCCGGGCATCGTGATCGGCAAGAAGGGCTCTGAGATCGACGCCCTCCGCACCGAGCTCGAGAAGGTCGCTGGCGTCTCCAAGGGCCAGATCTCCGTCGACGTCGTCGAGATCAAGCGTCCGGAGCTTGACGCCACGCTCGTTGCCCAGTCCATCGCTGAGCAGCTCGAGGGCCGTGTCGCCTTCCGTCGTGCCATGCGCAAGGCAGTCCAGTCTGCCCGCAAGGCCGGCGCAAAGGGCATTCGTATCCAGTGCTCTGGCCGTCTGAACGGCGCAGAGATGGGCCGCCGTGAGTGGTACCGCGAGGGCCGCGTGCCTCTGCACACGCTTCGCGCCAAGATCGACTTCGGCGAGGCCACTGCCCGCACCTCCATGGGTGCCTGCGGTATCAAGGTCTGGATCTACCTCGGCGAGAAGCTTCCGGGACAGCCTGTGCCCAACCCGGCACTCGAGGGCCCGTCGCGTCCGCGCCGCCGCAATAACGAGAGGAGGGGCAACTAATGCTGGCTCCTAAGCGTGTTCTTCACCGCAAGGTTCAGCGTGGCTCCATGAAGGGCCAGGCCAAGGGCAACACCAAGATCTACAACGGCGAGTGGGGTCTCGTGTCCCTCGAGCGTCACTGGATCACCAACCGCCAGATCGAGGCTGCCCGTGTCGCCATCACGCGTTATATGAAGCGTGGCGGCCGCATCTGGATCACCATCTTCCCGGACAAGCCGATCACCAAGCACCCGGCCGAGGCCCGAATGGGTTCCGGCAAGGGCAACCCGGAAGAGTGGGTCGCTGTCGTCAAGCCTGGCCGCATCATGTTCGAGGTCGGCGACGTCGACGAGGCAACCGCCAAGGAGGCTCTGCGTCTTGCGCAGCACAAGCTTCCTATCAAGACCAAGATCGTCAAGCGCGGGGAGGAGTAGAACATGAAGCCGAGTGAAGTCCGCGCACTTTCCGACGAAGAGCTCCAGAAGAAGCTCGAAGACGCTCGTGCCGAGCTCTTCAACCTCCGTTTCCAGATGGCAACGAGCCAGCTGGACAACACGGCACGCGTGACGACCGTCAAGCGTGACATTGCCCGCATCCTTACCGAGATGCGTGCACGCGAGCTCGCAGCCGCAAAGACTGCAGCCGAGAACTAGATCGTAGGAGATACAAATGGCTGATACCGAAGAGAGGAACTCTCGCAAGGTCCGTACCGGCGTCGTCTGCGCTATCTCTGGCGACAAGACGGTTGCTGTCGAGATGACGTACAGGAAGCGTCATCCGAAGTACGGCAAGATGATGACCATCAAGAAGAAGCTTCACTGCCACGACGAGAAGAACGAGTGCGGCCTCGGCGACACCGTCCGCGTCATGGAGACCCGCCCCCTGAGCAAGACCAAGCGCTGGCGTGTCGTGGAGATCGTGGAGCGCGCCAAGTAAGTTTTCTGGTATAAGACATCCCCGTCACGTGCGCTGCACGTGTGGACGCACCTCTGGCGGGGTCTATGTTCGGAGGAACATTCATGATTCAGATGGAGACCATGCTCAACGTCGCCGACAACTCCGGCGCACGTCGAGTCAAGTGCATCAAGGTCATGGGCGGCTCCAAGCGTCGTTACGCAGGCATCGGCGACATCATCAAGTGCGCCGTGCAGGAGGCCACGCCCGGTGGCAACGTGAAGAAGGGTGACATCGTCACCTGCGTTGTTGTCCGCACCGTCAAGGAGACGCGTCGCAAGGACGGCAGCTACATCAAATTCGATCAGAACGCCTGCGTCCTGGTCCAGAAGGACGGCACCCCCGTGGGCACCCGTATCTTCGGGCCGGTTGCGCGTGAGCTCCGCGATCGCAAGTACATGAAGATCGTCTCGCTCGCACCTGAGACGCTGTAAGGAGACGATTAGTCATGGCAAAGATGAATGTGAAGAAGGGCGATCAGGTCCAGATCATCTCTGGCAAGGACCGCGGCAAGCAGGGCGAAGTCCTGCGCGCGTTCCCCTCTGACCGCAAGGTCGTCGTCGAGGGCGTCGCTCTCGTCAAGAAGGCTCAGCGTCCTGACGCTCAGGGCCAGAACGGCGGCTTCGTGACCCGCGAGGCAAAGATCGACGTTTCCAACGTCATGCTTATCTGCCCGTCCTGCGGCAAGCCGACCCGCGTTGGCCATGCCAAGAACGACGAGGGCAAGAAGGTTCGCGTCTGCAAGAAGTGCGGCGCACAGTTCTAAGCCTGCTTCCAGAGCACGCCCAAGCGCCCCGAGCCATACGGTTCGGGGCGCTTTTCTATAGGCAGAGGGCTCAGGCGGCGCTAGAGTGGATTCATGGAGAGAAAGGGCCCCTATGTCCGATATGCATATCCTGGTCGTGCTGCCGGTAAGCGAAGAGGAAGCACAAGAGCTCAAAGAGACAGCACCTCAGGCCACCTTCATGTTCAAGGCGCTGGTCAAAGATCCTGCGCGCATTGCAACGACGCCCGAATTCGAGCTCACGGATGAGGAGATTGCCGCTGCGGACATCATCATCGGCAATGTGCCTGCAGCGCGTCTTTTGGGCGCAGCACGTCTCAAGTGGATCCAGCTCGGGAGTGCCGGTGCCGATGCCTACGTGAAGCCAGGCGTGCTGGGTGAGGCTGTGCGCATCTCGAACTCGGTTGGCTGCTACGGCCCTGCAGTGGCCGAGCACTCCTTTGCGCTTCTGCTCTCGCTCATGAAGAAGCTCTATCGGTATGAGGATGACCAGAGGGCGCATGTGTGGGGCGAAGAGGGAAACGTCTCGACGCTCGAAGGCGCCTCTGTCCTTGTTATGGGTGCAGGAGATATTGGCGAGCACTTCGCTCGGCTCTGCACTGCCATGGGGGCTACCTGCACTGCCTATAGGAGCCACATGCCAGCCGAGCCTTCGGATTCATACCGAGCAGCGTTTGCACATACCATTGCGGACAGAGATACACTCATGGAGGCACTGCCTTCCTCCCAGGTCGTGGCATCCTTTCTGCCAAGCACACCCGAGACGAAGGGACTCGTCGATGAGGAGTACCTGGCGGCACTCCCGAGGGGCGCCTATCTCGTGAATGCCGGCAGGGGAGACCTCATCGACTATGCAGCGCTCAAAGAAGCGCTTGAGATCGGGGCGCTGGCAGGTGCGGCCATCGATGTCTCGGATCCTGAGCCTCTGCCTGAAGGGAGTCCGCTCTGGGATGTGCCGAACCTCCTCATCACACCGCATGTCGCAGGGTTCTGGCATCTGCCGAAGACGAGGAAGCTCGTGTTCCTGCGTGCGAAGGAGAATCTGGCACACTATCTCGCAGGGGAGAAGCTTGTGCATGAGGTGAAGAGGTAGACTTCTGCCTCCAATTATGGATTCGCTCCATAAGCTGCGATTCTTCTGGCAAACCTCGTGAAGAACTCGTAAGATATCAATTTGTGTCTCTATGTCGGGGAGATTTCTGTCTCGGACATGAGATGCAGCTGGCTCCTGGGTGGACCAGGAGGCGTGAGGACGGAAACCCCACGCTCAAAACCCCAAGATCGAAGGAGTACCTTCATGGCAGACAAGTATGTGCCGCGCCTCAAGGAGAAGTACTACGCAGAGGTGCGTGACGCTCTCCAGAAGCAGTTCAACTACCCCAACCCGATGATGATCCCGAAGTTCGAGAAGATCGTCGTCAACATGGGCGTCGGCGAGGCTGCAACGGACGCCAAGGCAATCGACGGCGCTGTCGCTGACCTCCGCGCCATCACCGGCCAGCAGCCGATGATCACGCACGCCCGCAAGTCCATCGCTACGTTCCACCTTCGCCAGGGCCAGGCAATCGGTGCCAAGGTGACCCTGCGCGGCGACCGTATGTGGGAGTTCCTCGATCGCCTGATCGCAACGGCAATCCCCCGCATCCGCGACTTCCGCGGCATCTCCCCGAAGAGCTTCGACGGCCGTGGCAACTTCTCCATGGGCGTCACCGAGCAGCTCATCTTCCCGGAGATCGAGTTCGACAAGATCGACCACACCCGCGGCATGGACATCACCATCGTCACGACCGCTGCAACCGACGAGGAGGGCAAGGCACTTCTCGACGCCTACCACTTCCCGTTCAAGGCCGAGTAGCATTTTCGTTGGGCACTGAGACGTGCCCTTGAGTTCAGAGACGCGCCCCGGATAAGAGCCGGGGCTGCTCAAGTTAGGAGGATCTGTGGCTAAGACATCGATGATCGTCAAGGCTTCGCGTGAGCCGAAGTACTCTACGCGCACTCAGAACCGCTGCCAGCGTTGTGGGCGTCCCCACTCCGTGTACCGCAAGTTCGGTCTGTGCCGTGTGTGCCTTCGCGAGCTCGCAAGCAAGGGCGAACTTCCTGGCGTCACCAAGGCTAGCTGGTAGGCGAGGGAAGACCACGACGAGGCGCTCGGGCCACGGGCTCGGGTGAACCGGCCGTGCAGTTTCATCACGAACTAAGGAGAAGGATCAATGAAGATTACCGATCCCATTTCGGACATGCTGACGCGTATCCGCAACGCCAACTCGGCAGGCAAGCCGACGGTTTCGATGCCGTCGACGAAGGTGCTTGTCGAGATTGCTCGCGTCATCGCCGAAGAGGGCTACATCGAGGGCTATTCCGTTGAGGACACCAAGCCTCAGAAGACCCTCCATATCACGCTGAAGTACGGCAAGCGCAATGCCCGCGTCATCAAGGGCATCAAGAGCGTTTCCAAGCCGGGCCTGCGCATCTACTCTTCCGCCAAGGATCTTCCGCGTGTCCTGGGTGGCCTCGGCACTGCCGTCATCTCCACCTCCAAGGGCATGATGTGCGACCGCGATGCCAGGAAGCTCGGCATCGGCGGCGAAGTCATCTGCTTCGTCTGGTAAGTCCGCGACAGGAAGAAGAAGGGAGACACAATGTCCCGTATCGGCAAGAAGCCTGTCACGGTTCCAGCAGGTGTCACCGTGACCATCAATGGCAACGAAGTTAAGGTCAAGGGCCCCAAGGGCGAGCTTGACCGTACGTTCTCCGATCTCGTCACCATCTCTCAGGAGGGCGAGGAGATCCTCGTCGCCCGCAACGACGAGACCACCGAGTCCAATGCGCAGCAGGGCCTTACCCGCACGCTCATCCACAACATGGTCGTCGGCGTGTCCGAGGGCTTCGAGAAGAAGCTCGAGCTCACGGGCGTCGGCTATCGTGCGCAGCTCAAGGGCAAGGATCTCGACCTTTCCCTCGGCTATTCGCACCCGGTCATCTACGCGTGCCCGGAGAACATCTCCTTCGAGGTTCCCGACAACACCCACATCACGGTGAAGGGCATCTCCAAGGAGCAGGTCGGCCAGGTCGCCGCAGAGGTCCGCGCCAAGCGTCCGCCCGAGCCGTACAAGGGCAAGGGTATCCACTACGAAGGCGAGCACATCCGCAGGAAGCTCGGCAAGGCAGCCAAGTAGTGAGCTAACAAGACCATTACCCCGTCAGGTAATGGCACGACTAAGGAGCAACAATGAACAAGTTCCAGAAGAAGAAGGCTGGTCTCAAGCGCCGCGAACGTCGTGTCCGCTCCAAGATCACTGGCACCGCCGACCGTCCCCGTCTTTCCGTCCACCGCACCAATGCAAACATCTATGCACAGGTGATCGACGACGTCGACGGAAAGACCATCTGCAGCGCTTCTACGCTGAGCCCTGAGTTCCGCGCTACCGGCAAGATCGGCTCCAACAAGGAAGCTGCCGAGTTCGTGGGCAACCTCATTGGCCAGCGCGCCCTCGAGAAGGGCGTCACCGCAGTCAGGTTCGACCGCGGCGGCCGTATCTATCATGGGCGCGTCCAGGCTCTCGCCGATGCTGCCCGCAACGCCGGACTGAAGTTCTAGGAGGAATCAGATGCCACGTGATCGCAAGCGCCAGGAGGAATCCGATCTTCAGGAGCGCGTCATCTTTATTCACCGCGTGTCCAAGACCGTCAAGGGTGGCCGCCGCATGTCCCTGCTCGCTCTCGTAGCAGTGGGCGACGGCAAGGGCAATGTCGGCCTCGGCATCGGCAAGTCCGCCGAGGTTCCCCAGGCCATCTCCAAGGCTGTCGTGGATGCCAAGAAGAACATGTTCCACGTCCCCGTCACTGAGACGGGCACCATCCCTCACGATGTCGAGGGCTACTATGGCGCGGGCCATGTCCTGATCAAGCCTGCTATCGAGGGTACCGGCGTCATCGCCGGCGGCCCTGTCCGTCCGCTCTTCGAGCTTGCAGGCATCACCAACGTCCTGTCCAAGTCTCTCGGCACCTCCAACGCCCTGAACATGGTCAAGGCTGCCGTCGAGGGCCTCAAGCAGCTCGAGATGCCTGCCGACACCGCAGAGCGCCGCGGCATCACGGTCGCTGAGATGTTTGCCGGGAAGGAGAACTAACGATGGCAGAGGAGAAGACTCTTACCGTCAAGCTCGTGCACAGCTCCTACGCCTCCAAGCGTAAGGACATGACGGCCACGTGCCATGCCATGGGCCTTCGCAAGATCGGCGACACGTCTGTGCTGCCTGACAACCCGAGCGTTCGTGGAATGATCTTCAAGGTCAAGCACCTTGTTGAGGTAGAAGAGAACTAGGAGTCATCACATGCAGCTTCACGATCTCCGTCCCGCAGAGGGCTCCAAGAAGTCTCGCAAGCGCATCGGCCGCGGCAATTCTTCCGGCCACGGCACGACGGCGGGACGCGGCACCAAGGGCCAGCTCTCCCGCGCAGGCCGCGGCAAGGGCGCTGGCTTCGAGGGCGGCCAGACGCCGCTCGCCATGCGTCTCCCGAAGCTCGGCGGCTTCATCAATCACAACCGTGTCGAGTATGCACCGGTCAACGTTGCACGCCTCGACGCACTGTTCAACGACGGCGACACCGTCGACTCTGACTCCCTGTATGCCAAGGGCGTCATCAAGCGCAACTACATTCCTGTCAAGGTCCTGGGCGACGGCGAGCTCACCAAGAAGCTCACGGTCAAGGTAGACAAGGTCTCCAAGTCTGCACAGGCCAAGATCGAGGCAGCTGGCGGAAAGGTCGAGGCAGCGTGCTAAAGGGAATTGCGAACGCGTTCCGCGTAGCGGAGCTGCGTAACAAGATCCTTATCACGATTGGCATTCTCGTGCTTTATCGCATCGGGGCCTACATCCCCGTACCGGGCATCCCCTTCCAGGGGATGCTCTCCGCTTATGAAACGGCGGCATCGGGCTCCGGTGCGCTGGCTGTTCTCAACCTCTTCTCGGGCGGTGCCCTTTCCCGTGTTTCCGTCTTCAGCCTGGGCATCATGCCGTACATCACTGCTCAGATCATCATGCAGATGATGCAGGCTGTCGTTCCTTCCCTCGGCGAGATGGCCAAGGAAGGCGAGGCAGGCCAGCGTAGGATCACGCAGTACACGCGCTATCTCACGGTCGTTCTCGCGCTCATCAGCGCAATCGGCTATCTGTTCCTGTTCCAGTCCAGCCTGTATGGCATAACGTTCGCCAACGCCGGCGCGCCGGTGTGGCTCATGGATGTCATCGTCGTCTTCACGATGGTTGCAGGCGCCCTCATCATCATGTGGCTCGGCGAAGTCATCACGCAGCGTGGCATCGGCAACGGCATGTCGCTCATCATCTTCGCCAACATCATGGCTGGGTTCCCCTCGGCGCTCATCAGCTCCGTGCAGAACTCGACGACGGGCGTCCTCAATACGGTCATCACGATCATCGTGATCCTCGCTGTCATCCCGTTCATTGTCTACATCGAGCGCGGACAGAGGCGCATCACGGTACAGTATGCCAAGCGCGTCGTCGGCCGCCGCGTCATGGGCGGACAGTCCACGTATCTGCCTATCAAGGTGAATACGGCGGGCGTCGTGCCCATCATCTTCGCTTCCGCAATCCTCTACCTCCCGGCTCAGATTGCCGTGTTCTTCCCGACGGTCAACTGGATGTCCGTGTTCGCGAATGCGGTCTCATCGGGCTGGCTGAATTGGATTCTCTCTGTGGTCCTCATCGTGTTCTTTGCATACTTCTATACGGCCATGGTCTTCAATCCTGAAGAGACTGCAGACCAGCTGCGCAAGCAGGGTGGCTTCATTCCGGGCGTCCGTCCGGGACAGGCTACGGCCGACTACATCAAGAACGTGATTGACCACATCACGCTGCCTGGTGCCATCTTCATGGCAATCATCGCAGTCGTGCCTTCCATCATCTTTGCCTTCACGAGCAACACTCTCATCCAGGCATTCGGCGGCACGTCCATCCTCATCATGGTCGGCGTAGCAATGGATACCCTGTCTTCCCTTGAGAGCCAGCTCAAGATGCACAACTACGAAGGCTTCTTCAAGTAGACCTCAATAACCTACGGAGCAAGGGAGTTCGCATGAAGATCGTTCTGCTCGGTGGTCCCGGTGCCGGCAAGGGCACGCAGGCCCAGCGTCTTGTTGCTGAATACGGAGTGGCGCACATCTCTACGGGCGACCTGCTCCGTGCTGCCATCAAGAACGGCACAGAGCTCGGCAAGCAGGCCAAGTCCTACATGGACAAGGGCCAGCTCGTTCCCGACGAGCTTGTCGTCAATCTCGTGAAGGAGCGTCTCGCCGACGACGATGCCCAGAAGGGCTTCATCCTCGACGGCTTCCCGAGGAATACAGCCCAGGCTGTCGTCCTCGATTCCGAGCTCAAGGACATGGGTCTTGCACTCGATGCAGCAGTCCTCGTCGATGTCGACCCTGATGTCATCGTCAAGCGTCTTTCCTCCCGCCGTACCTGCAAAAACTGCGGCTATACGGCACCGGCTGGCGTCGATGTGTGCCCGCGCTGCGGCGGCGAGATGTACCAGCGCGACGACGACAAGCCTGAGACGATCCAGCGCAGGCTCGACGTCTACAAGACCCAGACGGCACCGCTCATCGAGTACTACAAGGGCCATGGGCTTCTGAAGACCGTGAACGGCGAGCAGGCAGTCGACGATGTCTACAAGGATATGAAGGAACAGCTCGGACTATGCTGAAGATCAAGACGGCAGAAGATATAGCAGCCTACAAGGCAGGGGCAGGAAAGCTCTCCAAGGAAGTTCTGCGCCATGTCGGGCTCATGGTGAAGCCGGGCGTCACGACGCTCGAGCTTGACCGCGCTGCCGAGTCCTATATCCGTGCCCACGGCGGAACTCCTGGCTTCAAGGGCTATGGCGGATTCCCGGCTACGCTCTGCACGTCAGTGAACGAGCAGGTCGTGCACGGCATACCATCGCCGACGACGCAGCTGCGCGAAGGCGATATCATCTCCATCGATACCGGAGCCAATGTGGATGGCTGGGCCGGAGACAATGCCTGGACGTTCTATGTTGGCGAGGTCTCTGACGAGGTCCGCGGCCTCTGCGAGTGCACGCGCGACTGCCTGAAGGCCGCCATCAAGCAGGCTGTCCCGGGCAACCATCTGGGTGACCTTGGTCATGCGGTGCAGACGCTCGCCGAGTCCAATGGTTACGGCGTCGTTCGTGACTACGTCGGCCACGGCATCGGGCACGATATGCACGAGGACCCGAATGTCCCGAACTACGGCAAGCCTGGCCGCGGCGTCAAGCTCCAGGTCGGCATGTTCATTGCGATCGAGCCGATGATTACGCTCGGCTCTCCGCGCGTGAAGACGCTCAGCAACGGCTGGACGGTTGTCACCCGTGATGGCAAGCCGGCAGCGCACTACGAGAACGTCGTCGCAATCACGGAGGATGGCCCCGTCATCCTCTCCGAGGATGAGACCGGACCCTGGTGCGCTATGTTCGGCGGAGCCGACTACGTCGAGCTCAAGGTCGACGAGATTGCCGAATCCGATGAAGCTCCCGAAGAGGAGAAGAAGGAAGACGCCGAATAGCGGCTCCGATGAGAGCGGGAACAAGAGGCCCGAGCGCAGATGTGCCCGGGCCTTTCTCCCGAAAATTTGTCCTGCTTATGGACATTGCATTGTGCTCTATGCGGAGCAGATATTTTTGCTATGATAATATGCCGCTGTCACTGTGGAAACATCGTGCGAGGAGAAGGTAGACAGGTTGAGTAAGCAAGATGCAATCGAGCTCGAGGGCAAGGTCATCGAACCACTCCCGAATGCCATGTTCAACGTAGAGCTGGAGAATGGCAAGAACATCCTGTGCACCATTTCCGGAAAGATCAGGATGAACTACATCCGCATCCTTCCAGGCGACAAGGTTGTCGTGGAGATTTCTCCGTACGATCTGACACGTGGCAGGATCACCTATCGCTACAAGTAAGCCGGTAATTCACGCCTGCGGCTGGGCGATTACATAGTAAGGGAACAACCGAAAGGAATTGCAATGAAGGTACGTCCTTCGGTAAAGAAGATGTGCGACAAGTGCAAGATCATCCGTCGCCATGGCAAGGTTTACGTCATCTGCGAGAACCCGCGCCACAAGCAGCGCCAGGGCTAAGAGAGGAGCACCAAGTTGGCCCGTATTAACGGTGTAGACCTCCCGCGCGAGAAGCGTGTCGAGATCGGACTTACCTATCTTTATGGCATTGGCCGTACGTCCGCTACCAAGATCTGCGCTGAGGTCGGCATTGACCCCAGCACGCGTGTCCGCGACCTCACGGAAGAGGAAGTCGCAAAGATTCGCGATTACATCGATGCTAACTACACGGTCGAGGGTGACCTGCGTCGTGAGCGCAGGCAGAACATCGCCCGCCTGATGGAGATTGGCTGCTACCGTGGCCTCCGTCACCGCAAGGGTCTTCCTGTTCATGGACAGCGTACCCACACGAACGCCCGTACCCGCAAGGGTCCGCGTCGTCAAATCGGTGGCAAGAAGAGGGCCTAGGGAGTAAGACATGCCGCAGAAGAAGAACGTGCGCAACGTCCGCGTCAAGCGCTCTGAGCGCAAGAACATTTCCGTGGGCCAGGCCCACATCAAGAGCACCTTCAACAACACCATCGTCTCCATCTCCGACTCCCAGGGCAATGTGATCTCCTGGCAGTCCGGTGGCACGGTGGGCTTCAAGGGCTCCCGCAAGTCCACTCCGTTCGCTGCCCAGATCGCTGCAGAGGCTGCAGCAAAGGCCGCCATGGAGCACGGTCTGCACAAGGTGACCGTCTTCGTGAAGGGCCCCGGCTCTGGTCGCGAGACGGCAATCCGCTCGCTTCAGGCAGCAGGCCTGGAGGTTTCGGGCATTCAGGACAAGACCCCTATTGCGCACAACGGTTGCCGTCCGCGCAAGCGTCGTCGCAACTAAGGAAGGACAGTAGCTATGGCAGTTGATAGGACCCCTGTCCTTAAGAGATGCCGCCAGCTCGGCATCGAGCCCGCTGTGATGGGCATCAACAAGAAGTCTAATCGTCAGCCGAAGCAGCGCCGTCGTCAGGAATCCGAGTACGGCCAGCAGCTCCGCGAGAAGCAGAAGGCCAAGTTCATCTACGGCGTGCTCGAGAAGCAGTTCCGCGGATACTACGACAAGGCCAAGAAGCTCGAGGGCGTCACGGGCGACAACCTCATGATCCTGCTCGAGACCCGTCTCGACAATGTCGTGTTCCGTCTCGGCTTTGCCCGTACCCGCAAGGAGGCCCGTCAGACCGTCCGTCACGGCCACATCACCGTGAACGGAAAGCGTGTCGACATCCCGTCCTACCGCGTCAAGGCCGGCGACGTCGTCGCTGTCGCTCCGAAGGCAAAGGAGCTCCTCCCGATCAAGGAGTCTCTCATCTCCTCCGAGCACATGGCCGTTCCCTCCTGGCTTGAGGTCGACATCGAGAAGCTTCAGGGCACCGTGCTCCAGCTTCCGACGCGCGATCAGATCGATCTTGACATCGACGCACAGCTGATCGTCGAGCTCTACTCCAAGTAACAGGAACGGTTGGAGGTTTACATGTCCGAATTCATCCGGCCGAATGTGTCGGTAGAAGAGGTCAACGACAGGGTCGCACGCGTGACCGCCGAGCCGCTCGAGCGTGGCTACGGCGATACGCTCGGCAACTCCCTGCGCCGCGTGCTGCTCTCCTCCCTCGAGGGCGCAGCCGTCGAGGCCATCCAGATCGATGGGGTGCAGCACGAGTTCACGACTGTCGAGGGCGTCTATGAGGACGTCACCGATATCGTTCTGAATGTGAAGGGCCTTGTGTTCCGCTCCATGGACACGGGCGACAAGGGCACGGCAACCATCTCCGTCGACGGTCCCATGACCGTCACGGGCGGCGACTTCAAGGTCCCCGCTGAGTTCGAGCTCGTCAATCCCGACCATGTCATCTGCACGCTCGGCGAGGGCGCACACCTCACCATGCAGATGCGCATCGGGTGTGGCCGTGGCTATGTCTCCGGCGAGGACAACGAGCGTGACGATGATCCTATCGGAATCATCCACGTCGACTCGCTCTATTCGCCGGTGCGCCGCTGCGCCAAGGTCGTCGAGCCGTGCCGTGTCGGCCAGCGTACGGACTATGACCGTCTCATCCTCGAGGTTGAGACCGATGGCTCCGTCACGCCGCGCGATGCTGTCGTCGAGGCCGCGAACATCATCAACCAGCACATGAGCGCCTTCATGGGTCTGGCTGAGGAGGCAGAGCCGCAGGAGGACACCTCCATCTTCGCAGTCAACACTGAAGACGACAATACGGAGCTCGACAAGAAGATTGAGGACATGGACCTCTCCGTCCGTTCCTACAATTGCCTGAAGCGCGCTGGCATCCACTCGGTCCGCCAGCTCGTCGAGTTCTCCGAGAACGATCTTCTGAACATCCGCAACTTCGGCGTCAAGTCCATCGAGGAAGTCAAGGACAAGCTCGAGTCCATGGGGCTCGGACTCAAGCCTTAAAGACGCCGCGTCTTCAATAGGAGCAATAAGACCATGAGACACAACAAGAAGCATGGCATGAAGCTCGGAACTGATGCGAGCCATACCAAGGCCATGAAGAAGAGCCTCACCAGCGCTCTGCTTGCCAATGACCGCATCAAGACCACGCAGCCGCGTGCCAAGGCCATCCGCACGGACGTTGACCGTGTCATCACCTGGGCCAAGAAGGGCGATCTGCACTCCCGCCGTCTCGCTATCGCGAAGCTCGGCGACAAGGAGCTCGTCCGCGAGGTCTTCGAGAAGGCCGCACAGGGCATGTGGGAAGGCCGCAACGGCGGCTACACCCGCATCATGAAGCTTGGCCGCCGCAAGGGCGACAACGCCGAGATCGTCATCATCGAGCTTGTCACCGAGCCGGTCCAACCGAAGGCCAAGAAGGCTGACTCCGTCAAGCCGGTCGCTGCTGCCGAGGCTGAGAAGCCGGCAGAGGCCGAGGAGGCACCTGCTGAGGCTGCCGCCGAGGAGGCACCTGCAGAGTAGCATCTGCTGCACAGGAGCACATGTGAGAGAGGTCCTGGGAAACCAGGGCCTCTCTTCTGCTATAGAGGAGTTGTGTCCATGCTGGGAAATGCTACTGCGAGACTGGGAATATGTTGCATAGATACAGGCATATGCTAGTATGGAGCGGCAATGCACAGGGACCTGTGAATATATGAGCAGCAGCTCAGATAGGGTGTCACTGATACGAACAAGGGATTTGACGCTCGGAAGGATTGCATGTTGGAGAGCCAGGAAATGGACAAGGCAGAGGGAGCGACGCTTGTCGTGAAGATCGGCTACCGCGGAGCGGGCTTTGTCGGCTATGCAGCACAGCCCGGCAAGCGGAGTGTCGAAGGCGAGATGGAGCATGCCCTCTCGACCTATCTGAGGCGTCCTGTGGAGCTCTCATGCGCTGGCAGGACCGATGCTGGGGTGCACGCCCTCGCGCAGCATGTGAGCCTTCCTGTGACGTCTGAGGAGTGTTATCTCGAGGGCCGGAGGCTTGCTCGTGGCCTCTCGGCGCTGACGCCTGATGACATATCCATCAGAGGGCTCTACCGCGCTCCCGCGGGCTTCTCGGCGCGTTTCGATGCCCAGTCGCGCACCTACCGCTATCGCATCGCAGACGGGAATGCACGCCCGGTCCTTGCCTGGGACCATGCCTGGTGGGTGAGGTCCGAGATCGACGCTGAGGCAATGGATGAAGCGGCGCAGGCGCTCGTCGGCGAACATGAGTTCATGAGCTTCTGCAAGGCAGACTCGGCCGAGCTTCTGCATGAGCAGGGCCTTTCGACCTCAAGGCGCCTCACGTCCATCCATTGCCGGCGCGTTATGGAGGCAGGAGAGGAGCTTGTGATCGTCGAGGTCACGGGAAATGCGTTCCTCCACAACATGGTGCGCATCATCGTCGGCACGCTCGTCGAGGTTGGACGGGGCCACAGGCCTGCCTCCTGGGTGGAAGAGGCGCTTTCCGCCCACGATAGACGTGCTGCGGGCCCCACAGCACCTGCGCAAGGACTCACATTCGCAGACGTCGCCTACAAGCCAGGCGCGCTTGCTCTCTGGAGGTAGAACACGTGGACTTCTTTCTCGATGTACTCATAGACTCTTTCTGGGACACGCTCGAGCTCGTGCCCTTCCTCTTCCTTACCTACCTTGCGATGGAAGCGCTCGAGCATGGAGCGGCCGGCAAGACGGAGAAGGTCGTGCGCGAGGCGGGCAAGGCCGGCCCTGCCGTCGGAGCCCTTCTGGGTGCCCTTCCGCAGTGCGGGTTCTCTGCCATGGCAGCAACGCTCTATGCGGGCCGCGTCGTCACGGCAGGCACGCTTGTCGCTGTCATCCTTGCCACTTCCGATGAGATGCTGCCGGTATTTCTGGCCCACCAGGAGGCACCGGCCCGCATGCTTGCGATCCTTCTGATCAAGATCGTCTGCGGCATGGTTCTGGGCTTTGCGGTGGACGCCGTGCTCCGTCTCCTGCACCGCGCAGGGGATGGCCATGCACATATCCATGAGCTGTGCGAGCGAGAGCACTGCGAATGCGACGAGTGCGAGGAGGAAGAGTCATCTGATGCTCCCGTACATGAGCACCATCACCACCATCACGAGGACGGGCACCATGGCAGGCTCTGGCACATCGCGCACTCAGCGCTCATCCATACCGTGCAGGTGACGGCCTTCATCTTCCTCATCACATTCCTCTTCGGCCTCATGATTGAAGGCGTGGGGTCGGATGCTCTGGCCGAGATCCTTGCGGACCATCCGGTGCGTGCCATCTTCCTCTCTGCCCTTGTCGGCATGATCCCGAACTGCGGCGCTTCCGTCACAATCTCGGAGCTCTTCCTCGATGGGACCCTGTCGACCCCTGCGATGCTTGCCGGGCTTCTCTCCGCTGGCGGCGTCGGCTTGCTTGTTCTCTTCCGCACGAATGCCAATATGAGGCAGAATATAGCCATTGCTGCATTCATCTACGTGGCGGGCGCCGCCCTTGGCCTTCTTGCAGCCATGCTTGGTATCGTTATCTAGCAGGTGCCGCGGCACGCCTGATGTACGAAAGGGGTTCTCATGGCCAGACAGCGCGAGAGGTTCGAACGTACCGATGTACCACAGCCCAGCCATACGCGTACCGTCGTCTCGGCGGTCGTTGTCGTAGTGGTCTTTGCTGCCCTCTTCATATCCCTTTCGATGTTCTGGAACAAGGCCGACAGCTACTCCACGTACAATGACTCGACGCTCGAGGATGCCGTGGACGAGCAGCAGACGCCTGCTGCGGTGGCAGGTGCCACGAAGTCTGCTGACGACTTCACGACCTCGCTCTATCTGACGACAGGAGAAGACGGAGCGACACTCGTGGATGCCCGTATCGTTGCGCTCGACGACACGACAGGAAAGGCCACGGTGGCAGAGCTTCCGCTCGACCTCTCCGTCACGACCGATGCGGGCACGCTCACGCTCTCTGCCCTCATCGCACAGTCGGGCGGCGCTGCCTGCGTCGTACCGGTATCGACGGCATCAGGCATTGCCTTCGACCATGTCTTCGTCTGCCAGGAGAGCTTCTGGTCCGCACTTACCATCTATGCTGAGAGCGGAGCGGATTCTGCGCTGACCGATATGCGCAAGGCTGCCACATCCGACCTCTCGAACCGCAAGGTCGATGATTACTACAAAGAGCTTGCGGCATCCGGCATCGATGCTGCCATCGCCGCCCCTGCGGTCTATCCGATCTATGCAGGCGATGCCGGAAGCACGATCGATGCGGCGCAGCTCAACATCGCGCTCGGGCTCTACGTCGGTGCCTAGCAGCTCTTCCAGAGGCACTCCATCAGAGGCCATCTGCCTTCGGGCGGATGGCCTCTGTCTTTGCCGCTATGCATCATGCAACTTGCGGCCATGCAATTCTTTCCTGCATAAAAACTTGCATATTTCCGGCATTTGGTACCTCTTTGCCTGTGGACGGTTAAGCCGCTTTGAAAAATGTAGGTGTGTTGAACGTTCTGTACGTATTGCGTAGGGCTGCTTTGGCCGTCACGAGCAGGGAAAGAGAAACTGGTAGTGTGTCAAATCATGGGGAGATGCCACGCATCTCCGCCAAGCTCGCGCAGCAGAGAGGATGTGTTCAAGCCGCAATGGCAGGGTATGGCCACAGACACCCTTCAGTGACCGTCATCGTGCGGGCGCATGATGCGGCTGCAACCCTGAACCGTGCCTTGAACTGCCTTGCTGCCCAGACGCTCAGAGGCCTCCAGATCCTCGTCGTCGATGCCGCATCCTGCGACGAGACGAAGCGCATGCTCGCGACAGCAGAAGAGCGCGATGCGATGCTCGAGTGCCTCCATATCGACTCCGACAGTGCCACTGACTGCTTCAACCTGGGGCTTCAGCGTGCCGAAGGCACCTACGCCTTCCTCATGGATGCAACGGATACGCTCGCGCCACGTACGCTCGAAGAGCTCTACGAGGTGGCAGAAGAGGGATCGCTCGATCTGGCCATGGCGGCAGTCGCGAACAATGCGCGCCAGGTGGCAGCAGATGGCCCCTCTCCTTATGTATATGCAGACGACGATGCCTTCCATGCAGAGGCATGGAAGTACTTCGATGCCGGGCTTCTGCCGTTCCCGTGCGGCAAGCTCTTCCGCATGGACCGGGTGCGCAAGTCGGGCGCCAAGTTTGCCTCCGATGGGGGAACGGCATTCATGGCAGCATTCCTTATGGATGCGCATGGTGTCGCCTATGTGCGCGATGCCATCTACAATGCCGGAGACTTCTGCCTCTCCGCCTCGCTTGCCTGGGACCTCTCCCATTGCTGGACGGACGAGCACGAGCAGGATCTTCTGGACAACCTCTTTGCCCATTGGGGCATGGACGAGGATTCCCAGACGCGCAGGATGCTCCAGCGCCGCTATGTCACGAATGTCATCACCACGATTGTCAGCACGTGCAGCCCTGCCTGCGACCTCTCGGAGGACGAGAAGCGGGCGCACGTCGAGCGGATCATCACAAGCGACAAGACGCAGAAGATAGCATCGGAGGCAGCCCCCTGGTCGGGTGTTGTCCGTGCGATGCTCATGCCGATCCGCCGCAAGGACGTCGATCTTGCCATGGGCGAAGGCAGGATCATCTCCTGGATCTCCCGCCATACTACCTCGCTGGGCTCTCAGCTCTTCAGCTGAGCTTTTCCCTTGGGACGAAGGGTACGCGCCAGCTTCTTCTGTGCCATCTCCTGAGCACCTGTGCCCAGAAGCCAGAAGTGCCCAAAGCCTGGCCCGATTGGGCAAAGAGCGCGCCTGAAAGGGTTCCGGCTATCTCTGATGTTCCTGCGGCAGCCCTGATCGGCTTCAAGGACATCCGTGGCAGGGACGTGGCCTGAACCTCGCAAGGACTCTTTGGGAATCAGGCGTCTGATCTGTTTTATGCTGATAACTGGCATGCCAGAAGAATGCGCGTGAGCTGGCAGCACTGCAGAGGGGACAGGAGTGCACCCGGCGTGCCGAAGGCGGGAAAGCCCGTCCTCAAAACCTTGTACAAGCAGCAAATATATGGAGCATGTCCGATGCTGCCGTTGCTTGGAGCATGAGCCATCTGCCGTTTGCGGAACAGGCTTTTTCTTCTTGCGAGTTTGGTTTATGCTGAAACTAGCATGTTAGAAGTGAGAGGAAAGAGAGATCCATGGCACTCCGTATCGTCGATGAAGCAAACCGCTGCCTGCAGTGCAGGCGTCCGCTCTGCCGCCAGGGCTGCCCTATACATACGCCCATCCCTCAAGCCATCGCGCTCTTCAAGGAGCGCAAGCTCGAGGAAGCAGGCACAATGCTTTTCCTCAACAATCCTCTGAGCGTCGTCTGCTCCATCGTCTGCAATCACAGCTCGCAGTGCGAGGGGCACTGCATCAGGGGAAGGAAGGACATCCCGGTCCACTTCTCCTCGATCGAGAACTACGTCTCTGAGTCCTACCTCGAGCGCGATCTGTCCCTCATCGCTGACATGAAGGCATCGGATACCGGAAAGCACTGCGCAATCATCGGCTCCGGCCCTGCCGGCATTGCAGCTGCTGTCTGGCTCTCTCTTGCAGGATGCGATGTCACGATGTTCGAGCAGAAGCCTGCCATCGGTGGCGTTCTCGAGTATGGCATCCCTGAGTTCCGTCTTCCGAAGCGCTCTGTCGAGGCCATGAGGGAGCTTCTCCTCTCGCTCGGCGTGAAGATGCGCACGGCCACGACGATTGGCGGCGCCCTCAAGATCGACGATCTTCTGCGTGATGGGTATGACACCGTCTTCGTCGGCACCGGCGCCTGGAGGGCCCGTACGCTTGGCATCCAGGGCCAGGCGCGTGGCAATGTCTATTTCGGTATCGACTATCTCGTGAACCCGGCATCGTGCGAAGTGGGGCCGCGTGTCTCTGTCATCGGTGTCGGCAATGTCGCAATGGATGTCGCGCGTACGGCACTGCGCCGTGGCGCCCGCCAGGTCACGCTCTATTCCAACTGGAATGGCGTGTCGGCAAACTCCGACGAGGTCGAGCTTGCAGAGCTCGATGGGGCAGAGATCGAGTACGGCATGTCCGTCGAGCTTGTGAACGACAAGGGGCCGGTCTTCAGGAAGTCCATCCTCGATGAGGAGGGCAGGTGCGTGGGCGTGGGCGATGAGCGCATCCAGGCTGAGTCCGACACGACGATCTTCTGCGTCTCCCAGGTGCCGAAGAACAAGCTCCTGCTCACGACACAGGGTCTCGAGGCGACGGAGGCGGGAACGCTCAAGACCGACGAGCAGGGGATGACAACAGTCGAAGGGGTGTTTGCTGCAGGAGATGTCGTGACGGGCCCCAAGACGGTCGTGCACGCCGTGGCTGGCACGAAGAAGGCCGTGGCTGGCATGCTTGCCTACATGGGCATCGAGATTCCTGCCTGCCTCGAGGACTCCTTCGCGGAGGTCCTGACGGCAGAGAGGAAGTAGGGCATCTCAAGCCGTGCAGGGACAGGAACCGGGCCGTCTCCAGAAACGGAGGCGGCCCGGCTTGCCTTAACGCTATGGGGCGGTGCCTAGAAGAGCGGTCCCTCTTCGACCATCATCGGCTCGGTCTGGTAGCGCAGCGGCTCGAGCTCGTCGACCGTGTGGTAGCCGGAAGGAGCGGAAAGGACGGTCGGAATGCGCTGGACAATCGTGGCGCAGGTGTGCTCGACGGTAGCCGGCTTGTCTACATGGAAGACGGTGTCAGGCTCGCCTGAGATCTTCCAGTCGCAGAGGTCGCCGTCGTCCGGACCGTAGACCTTGCCGATCTGGGACGTCACGATATCGATGCCCTGATAGGTCTTGGTCGTGACGCGCGTGTTCATGCCGAGGACCTTGCCCTTGGGAACGATGCCGCCCATCGTGTCCGAGTAGGTGTCCTTCTCTGCGATATAGGGGACATTCTCCTGGATGACCTCGGAAATCGTAAGGCCAAGCTCCTGGGCGAGCGCCTCGTTGGAGTTCCAGACATAGGACGGGACGATCTCTGCAGGATGTGCGAGCGTCTGCTCGAACTCCTCAGGGGTGAGTCCTACGCCGTGCGCCTTTGCGAGTGCCATGCCGTACTCATCGACATTGTAGGAGACCGAACCCTCGATCTTGTCGATGCGGTTCACAGCACCGGCGAGAAGGCCGACGATGCGTACCCAGAAGACATCCTCCATGCCGGCACCGACCATCGTGGCGCCCGTGGACTTTGCGATGGAGTCGAGGCGGTTCGTGGAGGCAGAGGACGTGGTCCAGGGGAAGGTTGCCTCCTCGCAGGTCGTGACGACGGAGATGCCGCGGGACAGGCACTTCTCTGCCATCGGCTCGATATCGTCGACAAGGCTGAAGAGCGTGAGGATTGCGATATCCGGAGCGCAGGTGTCGAGCACTGCGTCTGCGTCGTCGGAGATCTTGACGCCGAGCTTCACCGGCAGCCCTGCGAAGTCTCCGGCATCCATGCCGATGACCTTGGGGTTCGTGTCGATGGCGCCGACAAGCTGTGCACCATGCTCATGCAGATAGCGGATGGTGTACTTTGCCATCTTTCCACAACCGTACTGGACGACCCTCACTGGCCTGCGACCCATGGCAAACCTCCTCGGACGTGCCACCGCTTGGGGCAGCTGCTTGACGCTTTCTGCGCTTGCCTAGGTTATACCGCCTTTTACCTGCGGCGATACGGTCCGGTTTTTACAAAATGGTGAAGCGGCTATCCTCTGCTTCCATCTCTTGCGTCCGTGTGATGGAGGAAGTCCGTGGCAGAGCGGAAGGTATAGGCGGGGCCGCAGGTGATGAGACGGTGCCAGGCTTCCGAGATGAGCTCGGGGATGTAGGCAGCGTTCGAGATGCCTTCGTCGGAAAGCCCCAGAACGCGGCAGAAGAGGCGCTTGGCGGAAGGGGAGATGTGCCTGTCGCCGAGCGCTATGGCAGGGTCGAGCCTCAGGAAGGAGCGCAGCAGCGCATCCTCGACGCCGGGATAGTCCATACCCACAGCTTCGACGGTGATGCCGGCATAGGTGAGGCAGCGCTTCGTCTGGGCAAAGAGCACAGATTCATCTTCGATATCGAGACGGTCGATGATGTCTTCCATATCGTTCCAGCGCTCCATGAGAAGGAGCGGATGCTTCTTTGCGAAGGCAAGGCTCTCGTTCGTCGTGTCCTCGCGGTAGCAGTAGTAGCACCTGTCGATATACGCGATGCTCGGCGTCTGGCAGAGCGTCTCGATCAGGAAGGGGTTGTCTGCCCAGCCGGCACCCGGTATCTCCATGAACCGAATCCGCTTCTCGTCGAGCCATTCCTTCCGGTAGAGCGCAGACCAGATGGCAGGGTGGTGGAGCAGAAGCTCCGGTGCCTCTGCGATAGCGAAGGGCTGATGCCTGGGATGCACGCGTCCCTTGTAGGCGCAGGGCACCTTCATCGTGTGTTCGGGGTCTTGGTCGAAGACGCGCCAGTAGGCTGACTTGATCACATCGACGTGGCTCTCGAGGGTGTCTGCAAGGGCAAGAAGGTCTGCAAAGAACGCAGGCTCGATCCAATCGTCGGGCTCGACGATTGCGATGTAGTCGCCTTCGGCCATATCGATGCCGCGGTTGCATGTTGCACCGTAGCCTTCATTCTGCTTGTCTATGACCCTGATGCGGGGGTCTCTTGCTGCATGGGCCTGCATGACGGCGAGAGTGCCATCGGTCGAGCCGTCATTCAGCGCCAGGATCTCGATGTCGGGATAGGTCTGGCGCTCGATCGAGGAGAGTGCCGCATCAAGCGTGCGCTCGACATTCATGCTCGGCACGATGACAGAAACCTTGTGATGCATGCATCCTCCTCAAGAAGGCGACAGATGCACTCATGATACGCCTTGCACGTGCAGGCTTATGGATGCTCAGCTCCCAGAGGGCAGGCCTTCTTCCTGAATGCAGCTCCGGCGTATAATGGGCTGACACATGACAGGAGCTGAGGAGTTGGGTATCTGCATGGAGCGCCTTGCAATGGTGATCGTCACATACAAGCGTCAGGAGCTGCTCGAGCGGCTCTTTGCCTCCATCCTGAAGCTCACCGAAACCCCCTGGCGCATCGTCGTCGTGGACAATGAGAACTCGGAACGCACCTCTGGCATCGTGAAGCAGTTCGGGCAGGAGTGCACGGAGCTCTGGGGTACGACAGAGCCTGATGAAGAGGGTGGCACAGCGCGTGTCGTCTACTTCCCGCAGGCAGAGAACATCGGCGGTTCGGGTGGCTTCTCCCGCGGTGTCGGCAAGGCCTATGCCTTAGGCGCTTCCTGGTTCTGGGTCATGGACGACGATGTGAGCGTCCTTCCCGATGCGGTGACAGCCCTGGGCAAATGGTCCAAGCGCTTTGGCGCCATCCAGGGACAGCGCTACGATGCAGATGGCGGCCACTTCTACTGGCAGTACCGCTTCAATACCGCTCTTGCTATCTACAACCCCTTCTCTCCTTCAGGCTGGAAGCCGGGAGAGGAGTACAAGGAGTGCAATGCGCTCTGCTTCGAGGGAGGCTGCTTCAGCCGTGAGGTCGTCTCAAAGATCGGCCTTCCGGATGAGCGTTTCTTCATCTATCTCGACGATGCGCTCTATGGTTACCTCGCAAGCAAGGTGACGACCGTGGCCTTGGTGCCGGACTACGTCGTGAAGCGCGAGCGCGAGGTGCAGAACCAGAGCATCGGATCCGTCCGCCAGCTCAACTCGACAAGCGACATGACGCGCTACTATATCACGAGGAACAGGGGCTATCTTGCCCGCTACTTCCAGCTCTATGGGGACTACAACCCCGTGGGCTATGCATTGGGCACACTCCTCAACTTTGCAAAGGAGCTCATCCGCCTGGGACTTGTGGACAGAGGCCACTTCTCCTCGAGCTGGGCGAGGCTCTGGGCCGGCTACAAGGATTCCAAGACGATTCTGCATGACAAGGACTGGAAGCCAATGCCGCCTCTGGCATAGTCTGAAACGGGCTCTCAGAAGCTCTGGGAGCTATTTCTGTTCCTTCTCTGCCTGTGCCGTCTTTCTCATCCAGGCAAAGATGTACTGCTGCTGTATTCCGCCGTATGCGGGGTCCCATTCGATGCCGTAGCGCTCCTCTGCCTTCTTGATCCAGGTATCCCTCGGCACCGCTTCGAGGTATCCCAGCCCATAGAGGCAGATGCAGCTTGCGACCTTGGGGCCGATGCCGGGGATGCTCTCGAGCTCAGCCATCTCATCCTCGAGCGTGGCGCTCGAATCGTCGAGACAGACGGGGTGCCAATGGATGGACGCACGTGTCAGCGCTTCGAGATAGGGGAGACGGTAGCCGAGCTTCAGGCCCTTCGCATAGGATTCGTCAGCCAGAAGCTTCGCAAGCTGGCGGGGACGCGGAATCGTGCCATGCGCTGCGTCCATGAGCATGTCCACCGCATGCTGGATGCGCGGGATGTTCGAGTTCTGGGAGATCATGAACGAGACTGCGGTATCCCACCAGTCCTGGGAAAGCACGCGGATGCCTGAGCAGAGGCTCAGCTGCTCATCTGTGAGCGGAAGGCTCTGGAGGATTGCTCCATAGTCTTGGTCGAGCGCAAGGTAGTGCTTCCAGTATGCAAGCGCGGATGGCGCAGGGTTCGCGCCTGAAGGCGTGAGAATCGTGAACATCGATCCCTTCTGCGAGGTAATGCAGCGCTTCGTGCCGGAGGAGATGAGATAGCGGGCATCTGTGCGCCCGCGCTCAAGCTCATGCCAGGTGAAGACCTGGCCCGACGCTGCAATCTCCCTGAGCGAGAGATTGTCTGTCACAAACGTAGCCACGCTGGCCTCCTTTGCATCTGCTCCATCTTCTGCCAAGAGATTCCCGTGCGCAATGGGCGAGGATGCATGCGCGCCTGCCTGCCCTGAGTTGCTGCAAGATGAGTCTTTTCCCTATGCTTGTCCTCAAGAAAGGAGCTTTCCATGGATGCTATCAGGGATACGACCATTGCCCGCGACCTTATGGGTCGCCTCATCGTGCCTGAGGCAAAGTTTGCCCGCTATCGCCTCCGCGAGTATGAGGATGGAAGGATCCTGCTCGAGCCGCTCGACCCGAGCGAGAAGGTGGAGGCAGAAGAACGGGCCGGCATGCGTGCAGCCTTGGGCAGGCTCGGCCTCGGCACCGCCTCGGTGCCCTCTGCGGGCGCGGAAGGGGCAGCAGCTGCCAGCACGCAGTAAGAGAAAAGGAGGCCGCCCGAAGGCGGCCTCCCTGAGGTGCTTTTTGCTTGTGCGTCTGCCTTACTCGGCAAGCGGTGCAAGCTTCTTCGTGATGTCAGCTGCTGCAGACTTGCCGGCACCCATAGCAAGGATGACGGTAGCAGCGCCGGTCACGATGTCGCCGCCAGCCCAGATGCGAGGATCGGACGTCTGGCCCGTAGCCTCGTCGGCCACGATGTAGCCCCACTTGTTGATCTTCTCGGGGCCGATGAGCTTGGCGATCGGGTTTGCGTTCGTGCCGATGGCAGAGATGCCCAAATCGCACGGCAGCTCGTCGATGGAGCCCTCGATGGGGACAGGACGACGGCGGCCAGAGGCATCGGGCTCGCCGAGCTTCATGTTCTGGACCTTGACAGCGCACACAGCGCCATCCTCGCCGGCAACGAACTCGATAGGAGAGGCGAGCTCGTGGATCTTGACGCCCTCAGCCTTTGCGTGCTCGATCTCGGCGCGACGGGCAGGCATCTCGGCCTCGGTACGGCGGTAGCACAGCGTGACCGTCTCGGCGCCCAGACGCAGTGCCGTACGGACGGAGTCCATTGCGACATTGCCGCCGCCGAAGACGACGACGTTCTTTGCGCGCTTCGTCGGCGTGTCGTACTCGGGGAAGCGGTTGGCCTTCATGAGGTTGACACGCGTGAGGTACTCGTTCGCGAAGAAGACGTTCGGCAGGTTCTCGCCCGGGATGTTGAGCATCTTCGGCAGGCCTGCGCCCGTCGCGATGTAGAGGGCGTCGAAGCCCTGCGCGAAGAGCTCGTCAGCATCGGTGATGCGGCCGACGACAGCGTTGTACTCGAACTTGACGCCGAGCTTCTCGAGGCCGTCGATCTCGCGCTTCACGACTGCCTTGGGCAGACGGAACTCAGGGATGCCGTAGGCAAGGACACCGCCGCCCGTGAAGAAGGCCTCGAAGACGGTGACATCGAAGCCGTTGCGGGCAAGCTCGCCGGCGCAGGTGATGCCGGAAGGACCAGCACCGATGACGGCGACCTTCTTGCCGTTCTTCGGAGCCATCTTCGGCTCGGAAGCGAGCTCAGGCTGGTCGCCCAGGAAGCGCTCGAGCTGGCCGATAGCAACAGGCTCGCCCTTCTTGCCACGGATGCACTTGCCCTCGCACTGGTTCTCCTGCGGGCAGACGCGGCCGCAGATGGCAGGGAGCATGGACTGCTCGTGGATGATGTCGAGGCCACGGCCGAACTCCTCGTTGCGGATTGCTTCGATGAAGGCAGGGATGTTGATGTTGACCGGGCAGCCATCGACACAGAACGGCTTCTTGCAGTCGAGGCAGCGGTTGGCCTCGGCGAGAGCCATCTCCTTCGTGAAGCCCTTGTCGACAGGACGGAAGTCCTTTGCGCGCTCGACGGGATCCTCCTCGTTGGCAGGCGTGCGCGGAGACTTCATATCAGGAACATAGCGGCCATTTACCTGTGGCATGCGCAGATCGCCTCCTCATAGGCGTGAAGTGCCTGGCCTTCCTCGGTACGGTATGCAGCCTGGCGTGCGCGCAGGTCGTTCCAGTTGACCTTGGAGGCATCGAAATCGGGACCGTCGACGCAGGCGAACTTCGTCTCGCCGCCGACCTCGACACGGCAGCAGCCGCACATGCCGGTGCCGTCGACCATGATCGGGTTCAGCGATGCGGTGATCGGGCAGTCATGCTTCACAGCCGTGAGCGTTGCGAACTTCATCATCGGCACAGGACCGACGCAGAAGATGTGGTCGATCTGGCCAGCCTCGAGCAGGCGCTCCTCCGGTGCCGTGACGACACCCTTCTCGCCGTAGGAGCCGTCATCCGTCGTGATGTGGATGTGGTCATCCGGCAGGATGGAGCGGAACTGGTCCTCGAGCAGGAGCAGGTCCTTCGTGCGGGCACCCATGATTGCATGGACGTCCTTGCCCTCCTTGACGAGCTTGCGGGCAATCGGGAATGCGATAGCGAGGCCAACTCCTCCGCCGATGACACCCCATTTGCCATCGCCAAACTCGCTCGGCTGGCCGAGCGGACCCGTGACATCCTCCAGCGAATCTCCAGCCTCATAGGTGGAGAGCATCTTCGTGGTCTTGCCGACCACCATGAAGATGAACTCGACCCAGCCCTCTTCGGGGTTCCAGTCCGCGAACGTGAACGGGACACGCTCGCCCGTCTCGTTGGCGCGCACCATCAGGAACTGGCCAGCATGTGCATGCTTTGCCATCTGCGGTGCCTCGATGCGGAACTTGAACACCTTCTCGGAGAACTGCGTCTTTTCGAGGATCTTGTACATTGATGAACTCCTCTCCAAAAACGTCCATAGGATGGTCTGGGCCTCTTCCCTTGGGCCAAGCCATCAATTCACCAACATGCCCATTGTAGCGGTCAGATAAGCATGTCTTCTGCATGATTTGCAGCAATCGGTGCCATATATGCAGAGCATGGCATCAATCCTGGGCACTTCATCCAAGCCGTGCGGACTCTGCTGCAAAGCCCCTCTGGATCACGCGCTCAACGACGTCTGCAGCGTCCTGTGCCTCGATCTCGAACGACTCGAGCTGGGTGCCCTTCAGGGGGCGCAGCGCATACTGCGCGACGCTCATGCGTCCGGGAGGCCTGCCCACGCCGAAGCGCAGACGGGCAAAGTCACGGCTTCCCATCTTCTGGATGATGGAGCGAAGGCCATTGTGCCCGTCGTGGCCGCCGCCGAACTTGAGCTGGAGCTTCGTATCCGGCACATCGACATCGTCGTGCACGACAAGGAGCTCCTCCGGTGCAATCTTGAGCTGTCTCACGAGCTTCGAGATGGGTCCTCCGACCTCGTTCATATAGGTCTGGGGACGCGCAAGGAAGACGTCCTTCCCGGCAATCTTCGCTTCAGCCACCATCATGCCCGCCTGACTCTTCCAGTAGCGGGTTCCCGCATGTTCTGCGAGCGCATCGATCGTGGCATAGCCGGCGTTATGGCGGGTCTTCTCGTATTCGGCGCCCGGGTTTCCGAGGCCGACGACGAGACGTATGTCTTTGGGTTCTGGCATGGCAACCTTTCCGTTTCAGGGCCTCTCCATCATCTCAAGCATATCCTCCTTGCGGGAGGGAGAGCGAAGACTAAATGCTGCCGCGTTTCCTCCCTGCAAGGACAAAGCATCAGAGGCCGTATTCAGGAAGGAAGCTCTTCCAGCTGTCTTCCCATCGGAAGCTGCCTCCTGCCGCTGCGGCTCCGATCTCGAAGTGGAGACGGACGATCCCCAAGTCCACTGCAGAGAAGGGGCCGCCCTTCGAGCGGATCGAGACAAAGGGGATGCCATCCTGTGTCGTGCGTCCTGCCCAGCCGATCTCGAAGCTCTGCTGGTTCATTGCGGTAGGTGCCTTGAGCGCCGCATCAACGCCTGCGCCGAACCAGACAGGAACCTCGGTGCCTTCCGGGGTAGAAGTCACGGTATCTGCACTTTTGGAGCGGTGGGCATGCCCCTTGCCTTCCCCATGGCCAAGCGCCACGACAAGCACGAGCCTGTCATCTGCCGAGGCCATCCTCTTCACGAGGCGGCGCTTGAAGGTGCCGCCGACCCAGCAGCTGGAAAGGCCCAGCTCCTGCGCTGTGAGCACGATGCGCTCGCCGAAGTAGCCGCAGCGCTGCTCGAGAGAAGGGGCAGGCGTGCCGGCAAGGACAAGATAGTTCGAGACGTTGCGGAACTTGCCGTAGTGGGCAAGAAGTGAGCTGAAGGCTTCCGGCTCGTCGACGACAAGGCGCATATGGAGGTTTCCTGCCTCGTTCGACCGGGCTATCTCCTGGCCGAGGAGGGAGCGCTCCTCTGCTGTCAGCGGAGATGCGGTGTAGCTCCTGATGGAATGCCTTTCTTCCAGTGCGTCATGGAAATCCATGAAGCTCCTTTCTGTGCTGGTGGATGCTTTCTGTCTACCCGAAGCAGATGCGGCCTCCCGCTCTTCCCGCCATCTCCATGGAGTGTGCGGATGGGGACGGGCCGGCCATGAAATGGCCTGTACGCGACCGGTGTGGACCAGTCGGCAGGCGGCAGGGGAATGCAGGTTTCATGCCATGCTTTGAAACAAATGGGTCATATGTTTCATTGAACATGATTAAGACATAACATGTACATAAATCGCCGGAAACCTTCTGGAAGCAGCCGGCTGCAACGATGGTTGGACAATGAGATCGGAACTCGGAAAGGGGTGCAAGGTGCCTTCAGGACGCGTTTTGAGAGCGCAGGGAGGCAAGGCGTCCCCCGAAAGCGGATCTGCGATTCACGGCTTCCGTGTGCACCTCGAAGAGTACCGTCCCCTTGCAAGCTCGGCCGAGCGCAACATCGTGAACTTCCTGCTCGAACATCCGGGGAATGCCGTGGGCGTCTCGGCACACCGTCTCGCGGAGCTCACCTACACCTCGCCCTCGACGGTCGTGCGCCTGTCGCGCAAGCTTGGCTTCACGGGCTACAAGGAGCTCCAGCAGGCACTGCTCTATGAGCTTGCGGTAGCGGAGAAGAGCAGAAACATCGTCTCCGAGGGGGTCATGTCGACCGATTCCACGCAGGACATCATCGACAAGGTCACAGCCCGCAATGCCTCGACGCTTTCGCTCACGCGTGACGGCCTCGACCCCGCTGCCATAGACAGGACGGTCGAGCTCATCCGCACGGCACCGCGCATCAGCCTCTATGGGATTGGCGCCTCTCTCATGGTTGCCCATGACCTGCAGCTGAAGCTCCTGCGCCTGGACATCCATGCCGATCTGATCGATGACCTGCACTCGCAGCTGGTCTGTGCGAAGAACGAGCGTCCGGGCGATCTTGCTCTCGTCATCTCCTATTCAGGCATGACAGAAGACATACTGCGCTGTGCCCGGACGGCAAAGGCAAGGGGTGCCACGATCGTCTCCATCACGCGCGGCAGCTTCTCGTCGCCGCTCGTGAAGCTCTCCGATGTCGTGCTCGGGGTCGCGGCGACAGAGCTCGTGCTCAGAAGCGGCGCGATGTCCTCGAGGATCGCGCAGCTGAACGTCGTGGACGTGCTCTTCACCGCCTACGTGAGCAGCAACTACGAGAAGAGCATGGAGCGTCTCTCGAAGAACTGGATCAAGAGGAGCGAAGTGCCGGAAAAAGAGGCAGGCACCGAAGAGGGTGCCGGGCTTGGATAGAAGACAGAAGTGCAAGGAGAAAGGAGCGGAAAGGACAATGGCAGAGGAAGAGAAGCCTGCGATCGACCTCGGGAAGCTTTCGACCGAAGCGCGCAATCCCCGGACCATGCATCTCGACGAGATGAGCCCGCGCGAGCTTGTCGAGGTGATGAATTCGGAGGATGCAAAGGTCGCAACTGCCGTGCACGACGTGCTCGGCGAAGTTGCCACGGCCGTGGAATGGGCACGCGATGCGCTTGCGGCAGGCGGCAGGATCGTCTACTTCGGGGCTGGCACCTCGGGCAGGCTCGGCGTGCTCGATGCGGTCGAGTGCCCGCCGACATTCGGCGTCTCGCCCGATAGGGTTGTCGGCCTCATCGCAGGCGGGGAGCATGCATTCGTGCGTGCTGTCGAAGGGGCGGAGGATTCGCTCACGCTCTGTGCAGAGGAGCTCGATGCGCTGCATCTGGGACCGCATGACCTTCCCATCGGCATCGCTGCCTCGGGACGGACACCCTATGTGATCGGCGGGCTCAGGCATGCGCACGAGCTCGGCTGCCGCACGGTGGCAATCGCCTGCAACAAGGGGTCAGATATCGGAAAGTGTGCAGACCTCGCAATCGAGCCCTGCTGCGGGCCGGAAGTGCTGACGGGATCTACCCGCCTGAAGGCCGGCACGGCACAGAAGATGATCCTCAACATGATCTCGACCGGAGCTATGGTCGGCTGCGGCAAGGCATACGAGAACCTGATGGTCGACGTGCAGCAGTCGAACGAGAAGCTCGAGGTCAGGGCACAGAACATCGTGATGGCCGCCACGGGCGCCGACCGCACTGAGGCGGAGCGGGCGCTTCAAGAGGCGGGCGGCTCTGCGAAGTGCGCGATTGTCTCGATCCTGGCAGATGTTTCGGCAGACGAGGCGAAGCGCAGGCTCGCTGTCTGCGGCGGCAAGGTCCGCCAGGCTCTCAGGGAGAGCTGAACATGGCATATGGCGGATGGCAGATGGGGACTGTCCGCTCGGCAAAGCAAGACAAGGAGGAACAATGAGCAAGGATTTCGAAGGGATTGCCAAGGGCGTCCTGGCCGCTGTGGGCGGCAAATCCAACGTCGTGGGCAACATGGCGTGCATGACAAGGCTGAGGGTGAAGGTAGCAGATCCCTCCAAGGTCGACGAGGCAGCGGTCAAGCAGGTCGAAGGCGTCATGGGCCTTGTCGCTGACGGAGACCGCTATGAGATCGTCTTCGGGCCGGGCACCGTGAACAAGGTCCTCGAGCCGTTCTCGAAGCTCACCGGCATCAAGCCGGACGATATGGCTGATGTCGTAAACGATGCCGCTGCGCGGAACAAGGCCGCACAGAAGGCAAAGCACGACAAGCCGGTACAGCGCTTCCTCAAGAAGATCGCGAACATCTTCGTGCCGCTGCTGCCGGGCATCATCGCCGCTGGCCTCATCAACGGCATCGCCAATGTCATCAATGTCTCGAGCGGCAATGCATTCGCAGGCGTCTGGTGGTACCAGTGCATCCGCACGATGGGCTGGGCACTGTTCCTGTATCTGCCGCTCTTCGTCGGCATGAATGCCTCCAAGGAGTTCGGAGGATCCGGCATCCTCGGCGCCATGGCAGGTGCGCTTTCCATCGCGAATGCTTCCATGCCGCTTCTGCTCAAGACTGCTGACGGCGCTGCAGCCGTGAACCTGCCGATTGCCGTGCCGGTTCCGTCCTTCGCCCAAGGCGCCTTCGCGATCAACTTCTCGACGGTCTACAACCCGTCTGCAGGCGGCCTTCTGGGTGCCCTCATCTGCGGCATCTTCTTTGCATGGCTCGAGAAGAAGTTCCATAAGGTCATGCCGAGCGCGCTCGACACGTTCCTGACGCCGCTCTTCACGGTCTGCATCGGCTCGGTCGTCTCCGTGCTCGTTCTGCAGCCGGTCGGCGCCTTCCTCACCCAGGGCATCTTCTTCGTCCTGTTCTTCTTCTACAACGTGCTCGGCGTCGTCGGCGCCTATCTTCTGTCTGCAACATTCCTGCCGCTCGTCGCGGTCGGCCTGCACCAGGCACTTACCCCGATCCATGCAATGCTCAACGATCCTGCGGGTCCGACCGGCGGCATCAACTATCTGCTCCCGATCCTCATGATGGCAGGCGGCGGCCAGGTCGGTGCCGGCCTTGCCCTCTACGTGAAGACGAAGAACACGCGCGTGAAGACGTACCTGCGCGAGTCCATCCCTGTCGGCATCCTCGGTGTCGGCGAGCCTCTGATGTATGCCGTGACGCTGCCGCTCGGCAAGCCCTTCGTGACAGCCTGCCTGGGATCGGGCGTCGGCGGCATCCTTGCCTGGCTCTTCCATCTCGGCACGGTCTCCCAGGGCGTCTCGGGCCTCTTCGGCCTTCTGATCGTCGTTCCGGGCACGCAGGGGCTCTATGTTGTTGCGATGCTTGCAGCCTACGCAGCAGGCTTTGCCCTCACGTATTTCTTCGGCGTGGACGAAGACCGCATCAACGACGTCTTCGGCAGCGAGGCATAGACTTCTATCTGTACCGAAACAGGTTCTGGCATGCGGACCTGCAGGAGCAATCCTGCGGGCCCGCTTTCTGAAGAAGAGCGCTTCCGCTCCTGGATGGAGGACTGTTCATGGAAACAGGCATTTCCCTGTATTTCGCATCGGGCTATCTGGCAAACGCCGCGGTCGTGGAGAAGGCATCGCTTGCGGGAGCGAAGTATGCCTTCACCTCGTTCCATATACCGGAGGAGTCGGGCCTCGATTTTGCGCAGGAGGCAAAGAGGCTGATCGCTCTGTGCCGCGACCATGGGCTTGCCCTGATTGCGGACGTGTCGCCGGCAACGCTTGCCAAGCTCGGATGCAGGGACTTCGGCGATGTGGGCCGTCTCGGTGTCGAATATATCCGTCTGGACGATGGCTTCGATGCACGTCAGACGGTCGAGCTCTCGAACTTCTTCCATGTGGTGTTCAATGCCTCGACGATCTCCGAATCCGACATTGCGCAGTGGCGTGCAGCAGGTGCAGACTTCAGCCGCTTCGCTGCCTGCCACAACTTCTATCCGAAGCCTCTGACAGGGCTTTCCATAGAAGATGTGGTGCGGACCAACCAGAGGCTCAAGGCACTCGGGTTTGAGGTGATGGGGTTCGTGCCTGGCGACAGGGAGCTCAGGGGGCCGCTTCATGAGGGGCTGCCGACCGTCGAGGCACATAGGGGAGATGCCGGCGACAGGCTCTTCCTCGATATGCTCGAGCTTGCATCGGCAGGCTGCGATGCGGTGCTAGTCGGGGATCCGGATGTCTCCAAGACGGTCTGGAAAAGGATTGCCGGCATCTCCCAGAATGTGATCGACCTCGCAGCAGAGCTCGCAGAGCCCTATCAGTCGCTCTTCGGCCGCCTGCAGCATGACCGCCCTGACTCCTCGTCCTGGATCGTGCGCTCGCAGGAGTCGCGCCGCTGGAAGGATGTGGAAGCACCAAAGCCCTCCCAGGACGTACGCGACATGGATGTCCATGCGGGAGATATCCTCATGAGCACGACGGCATATGGCCGCTATGCAGGCGAGCTCGAGATTGCGCGCCAGAGCTTTGCGCTCGACAGGCGCGACGTCAAGATCGGCCGCATTGCGGAGCCAGATCTCGCACTGCTGCCCTATATCAGGCAGGGTGCTGGCTTCAGGCTCGTCAAGGACAAGGCATAGGCTTTCTCTGCAGGGCGCTCCTGCCGCCAGTGCTGCTGCTCTGTGGCGAGCCGACCAGCCTCGTCAGGCGAGATGCAGAAGTCCGGCGCAGCTCAGGGCGCTGCCGAGGCAGCAGCGCCCCACGAGCATGTGCGGCTGTTTCGTCCGGCGAGATGCGCGGACTGAGCACGCAAGGGCGCATTCGTCCTCTGCTGAGCTGAAAGACGGGCACGCTCTCACTCCGTCTCGAGGAAGCCGCCGGTCTGGCGCTTCCAGAGCTCTGCGTACGCGCCGCCTTCCTGCACAAGCTCTGCGTGCGTGCCATCCTCCACGATTCTGCCGTCGGCGAGCACGACGATGCGGTCGAGGGCTGCCACGGTGGAGAGGCGGTGGGCCACCACGATTGCAGTGCGGCCGCGCATGAGGTTTCCGAGGGCTTCCTGGACAAGGGCCTCGGACTCGCTGTCGAGGGCGCTTGTCGCCTCGTCGAGCACGAGGATCGGGCAGTCTGCAAGGATGGCACGGGCGATGGCGACGCGCTGGCGCTGTCGCGGTCTCGTGCAGGCAAGTCTGCCTCACAGGCATGTCAACGTCGCGTTGCGCCAACCATGGTGTCGAGCCCGGTGGGCAGGCGGTCTGAATTCAGTACTCCGCCTGTGCCCTGTTCCCGAGCTTCAAAGCTACGTTTGTCCAGTACCTGAGCAGCTACGCATGACCCGCGCATCATCTAATTCTCTCGACATGAAAGCGCACAAGTTCCCGGCTGAGAGCGCAAAACAGTTGTCTATTTCACGTCCACCCGATTGATGATATGGCAATCTTGCTGGCAGTCCGCCATCCATTCTGCTTACGACAGTTGATATAATTGCAGAAAAAATGTAAACTTGCATTGAAGATGAAATATTGCAATGCATGTGTGGGGGTCAATGGTGGAGTACCTGGAATACCTCAGCGATGCACTCGGTCTCGCGCTGAGACGAACTTCCTGGGACCGAGCAAGGACGCTCCCGCTCTACTTGGGCACGGCAGCAGACTACGAGCTCTGTAGCTGCGATGGGACGGACTTCCTAGTTGCGCTGCCGAGGGGAGGCCAATCCCTGCCGGAGCTCAAGCGTGTCGTCGCGCAGATCGCACGGTTCACGGAGCTGCCCGTCGCGCTCGCGTCGGACCTCATCGACTCCCGCCAGCGCCGCGCGCTCGTCGCGCAGGGCATCCCGGTCGTCGTTCCCGGAAGGCTCGCGTACCTGCCCTTCCTGGGGTTTGCCGCGCAGGCGGAGGCGAAAAGGCGTGCCCTTGGCGGCACGCTCACGCCAAAGGCACAGGCGGCGCTTGTCACGATGATGGCAAACCCTGCGATCTCGACCTCAATCGGCCTGAGGGAGGTGACGCGTATGACAGCAAGCTCCGCAAGCCGCGCCATCGATGAGCTGGCCCAGCATGGTCTGATCGAGCGCGGCAAAGATGGCCGCGAGGTCACTTTCGACTATGACAGAGGGAGGAACGCCCTCCTGAAGCAGGCGATGCCGCTGCTCAAGAGCCCGGTCGCGGCTACAATCTGGGCTCGGCACACGGATGCCCTGGCGGCATTGCCCGATGCTGGCGAGACGGCGCTGGCGGATCGTTCGATGCTTCTTGCCCCCGCCATCGGCCAGAAGGCGGTGGCCAAGGCCCGCCTCGCGGAGCTGGGGGTGGATGAGGTCCTGGAAGGCGAGCTGTCGGACGGGGAGACCGTCGAGCTGCAGCTTTGGTCCTACGACCCGCTGGTGGCAGGCCTCGGGCGCGTCGATGACGTCTCGCTTGCCCTGTCCCTCGCAGGGTTGGGAGACGAGCGCATAGATGGTGAGCTGGACGATCTCTTCGGCGAGGAGGGGCTATGGCGATGAGCGGTGTCTACGGGCTGGGGCGATTCGGCGAGTACATGGCGGGGCTTGAGGAGCACTACGCCGTCATAGGCGGCACCGCTTGCGACATACTGCTGAACGCGTCGGACCTGCCGTTCCGCGCGACCAAGGACATAGACGTTGTGCTCATGGTAGAAGATCGTCCAGCAGAAGTCGGTCGGGCAATCTGGAAGCTCTTGTCGGACGGCGGCTACGCTGTGGCGCGCAGGGGTACGGAAAACGCGCACTTCTATCGCTTCTCGAAACCGGCCGCATCCGGCTTTCCCTCGATGGTGGAGCTCTTCGGCACCGAGCCGAACTTCATCACGGAGCCCGACGGCCTTGAAATCGTGCCAGTGCCCATGGGGGAGGACGTGTCGAGCCTCTCAGCCATCCTGCTCGATGCCGACTACTACTCGTTTATGTGTGGTGGACGCAAGGTCGTGGATGGGATCTCCGTACTAGGTGAGGCTTATCTGGTTCCATTCAAGGCGAAGGCGTTTCTGGACCTCCGAGAACGCAGGGCGTGTGGAGAGCACGTGGATAGTAAGGATCTGCGGAAGCACAAGAATGACGTCTTCAGGCTGCTGCAGCTCTTCACGCCCGAGACGACTGCGCCCCTTCCAGACTCCATAAGGGACGACATGTCCCACTTCTGCAATATCATGAGCGAGGAAGGTGTGCCTCTCAGGCAGATTGGCGTAAGGATGACCTTGGACGAGGCGCTGGGACAGATTGCCCGCTCATACGGTCTATAGAAGACCTTGTTCATTATCGGAGTCAGCGCTCTGGGAGGTTGGGCCCCATTTCAATCACTGCCATCTGGCAAGGAATGGCCAGAATGCTTGTAGCGTGGGAATCTCAGGCCGCACTTTTCGGGCTCCCATGCCTTTAGGCGGCGAACAGTCTGAAGGGTGATTTGCCGCCGCCTAAAGGGACTCGGTTGCAGCGTGTGCTCACTCCGCCTCGAGGAAGCCGCCGGTCTGGCGCTTCCAGAGCTCTGCGTACGCGCCGTCTTCCTGCACGAGCTCTGCGTGCGTGCCATCCTCCACGATCCTGCCGTCGGCAAGCACGACGATGCGGTCGAGGGCTGCCACGGTGGAGAGGCGGTGGGCCACCACGATTGCAGTGCGGCCGCGCATGAGGTTTCCGAGGGCTTCCTGGACAAGGGCCTCGGACTCGCTGTCGAGGGCGCTTGTCGCCTCGTCGAGCACGAGGATCGGGCAGTCTGCAAGGATGGCACGGGCGATGGCGACGCGCTGGCGCTGTCCGCCCGAGAGCCTGACGCCGCGCTCGCCGACCATGGTGTCAAGGCCCTGGGGGAGCCGCTCGATGAACTCGAGGGCATTGGCCTCAGCGGCAGCACGCCTGATTTCTTCCTCTGTGGCCTCTGGCCTGCCATAGGCAATGTTTTCGCGGATGGAACGGTGGAAGAGAAGGGGCTCCTGCGGCACGTAGGCAACCTGGCGGCGCAGCGACTGCTGCGTACAGGCGCTCACATCCTGGCCATCCACAAGGACCTGCCCTCCCTGGACATCGTCGAGGCGCAGCAGGAGCTTCGTGAGCGTCGTCTTGCCGGAGCCTGAGCGGCCCACGAGGCCCACGCGCTGGCCGGGAGCGATATCGAGATTCAGGTCCTCGAAGACATAGGAGCCCTTCGGGGCATCTGCATACCGGAAGCGGATGTGCTCGAAGCTGATGCCGCCCTCATGCACCTCGAGGGGCTTGGCATCGGACCTGTCTGCGACGAGCGTCGGCTCGTCCAGCACCTTCGTCATTGCAGCCGCGTCTCCCAGCGCCCTGTTGATGCGCTGCATCATCGAGTTGAAGTAGTTGAAGCGCATCGTCAGGTTGTACGTATACGTGAACATCATGACCAGCGTGCCTGCGCTGATGCCGAACCAGGCATTGCCGCCGCTCACGAAGATCGAGGTCACGAACATGATGATCGTGATGAGGGCGCTTGTCGTGAAGCCGCGTTTCATGGTCGCATGCATGTTCACGTTCTCTTTGTCCATGGCCTCTCTGTCTGCTTCATCGAAGAGGCTGCGCTCATAGTCTTCGCGGCCGCAGGTCTTGACGGCGAGGATGTTCGTCACGGCGTCCGAGAGGATGCCGGAGAGGCGGTTCTGTGCCTGGGAGGCAGCAGAGGAGAGCGGAAGTATCCTGCGGTACATCGTGTAGGCGTAGATGACATAGACAACAAGCATTGCTATGAGAATGAGGACGAAGGCAGGGGCAGCAGGCGCCAGCATCGCGATCGTGAGGACGACCGAGGCGAGCGTCGGCCAGAGGCTGTAGGTCAGGACATCCACAAGGCCCGAGTAGCCGCTCACGAAGCGGGAGGTCTGGCTTACAAGAGACCCTCCGAACCTTCCTGTGTGGAAGGTCATGCTCTGGTTCGAGAGTGTGTCGAAGCAGAGGCGCGAGAGCTGGTAGTCGCCGTTGATCTCGAGCTTGTAGACCGCATAGTCCTGGAGCTTCGAGAGCGTCTGGCCCACGGCGTTCACGATAAGGAGCGCCAGGATATAAGGGCCGAAGACAGAAAAGACCTCGTCGGGTGTGACGGGGGAGGCCTGGATGCGGTCGACGATGAGGCCCATCACGTAGGTATTCGCAAACGTGAGGAGGGCAATGTAGCCCACCGAGGCTATGACAGAAAGGGCGAAGGCGCCGGGCTTCTGCTTCGTCACCCACCAGAAGTAGTGGAGGGTGCGCCTGATGGTCGTGCGGTCATTCGAATCGGTTGTGCTTCTGAGTGCCATGTATGCTCCGGAATCTCATGCTGCCTGAAGGCGTGAATTGCAGTCTTATCAGTTACATTTAAGCAGGCGATGCTCCAGAGATGTGACAGAAACCACATTCTATGATGATTCCATGAAACGCTAACCCTGTTAGATAAACAGCACGGCTGCGGGTAGAGTACTGTCCGTTCACTAACATGGTTAGCAATAAGGAGAGCTATGGAAGAGAAAGAGGAGCTTACGGAGGAGGAATGGGACCGCCTTGTGCGTGAGCTTTTCCGCACCTGGCATGGCCTGCGTCCTTCCGGGCACGACCGTCCGGACATGGAGCTCATGGGGCAGAAGCAGATCATGCATGTCCTGGCACAGAACGAGGACCCCGTGACGCCAGGTGCGCTTGCCGATGCCTGCCACGTCACGAGCGCACGCATCGCGCGTGCCCTGAAGCAGCTCGAGGCACAGGGGCTCATCGTGAGGACGGAAGATCCTGAAGATGGCAGGCGCACGCTCGTGAGCCTGACAGAGAAGGGCCAGGACGTCGTCGCCGAGAGGAAGAAGCGGATCGGCGAGACCATGAAGGAGTTCTGCAAGGAGCTTGGCGCAGAGGACACCCAGGAGCTGCTGCGCATCATGAGACGGGTTGCCGAGCTTGCCCCTGAGATCCAGAAGCGCTTCTGCCAGAAGCAGGAAGAGGAGGGCACGCGATGAATACCCTCCGCTATCTCAAGGGCCATATTCCAGCGGTATTGGCTGTCGTGGCGCTTCTCGCCGTGCAGGTCACCTGCGAGCTCATGCTGCCGCGCTACATGGCTGATATCGTGAATGTCGGCATCGTCCAGGCAGCGGGCGGCGACATGGGATATCTGGCCAGCATGGCAGGCTCCATGTTTGCGCTCTGCTTTGGTTCGGTCGCAGCGGCGGCTGCTGCGGGATACCTTGCCTCGCGTCTTGCTGCGACCATTGCGCGCGACCTGCGTGCATGTCTCTTCTCCCGCGTCATGCAGCTTTCGCCGGCACAGGTGAACCATTTCACGCCGTCTTCCCTGATCACGCGCTCGACGAACGATATCACGCAGATCCAGATGACGATCGTGATGCTTCTGCGCATCGTGATGCTCGCGCCGATCATGGCAATAGTTGCAATCATCCAGGTGCTGGCACTGGGAAGCGGACTCATCTGGATTGTCGGCGCCGCGCTTCTTGCGGTGCTTGCCGTGATCTCTGTCCTCTATGTGCTTGCGATGCCGCGCTTCAGGAAGATGCAGTCCTTGGTCGACCGCGTGAACCTCGTAGCCCGCGAGATGCTCGACGGCGTCATGAGCATCCGTGCCTTCGGCAGGGAGGACCATGAGCTCGAGAAGTTCGATGGGGTATCCCGTGACCTCATGCAGACGCAGCTCTTCGTGAACCGCGCCATGATCCTCATGATGCCGGCACTGACGCTCGTCATGAACCTCGCGACAGTGGCAATCGTCTGGTTCGGCGCCCAGGGCGTCGCCGTCGGCACGATGCAGGTCGGCGACATCATGGCATTCATCACCTACGCGATGATGATCGTCATGGCCTTCCTGATGATCTCGATGGTGGCAGTCCTGCTGCCCCGCGCCGAGATATCGGCAGGCAGGATCGACGAGGTGCTCTCGTGCGACCCTGCCGTGCATGAACCAAAGAGCCCGAAGTCGCTTGATGGGGCGGCTGCGCACGGCGAGCTCTCTTTCCAGGATGTGGGCTTTGCCTATCCGGATGCCGAGGGCATGGTCGTCGAGCATGTGAGCTTCAGGACGCATCCGGGAAAGACCGTGGCGATCATTGGCTCTACGGGTTCCGGCAAGTCGACGCTCGTGCAGCTGGCGCCGAGGCTCTATGACCCGACGGAAGGCTCGATCTCGCTTGACGGCACAGATCTCAAGGACCTTTCGCTCTCCGAGCTCAGACACAGGATCGGCTACGTGCCGCAGCAGAGCTTCCTCTTCACGGGCACAATCGCCTCGAACGTGGCCTATGGGACAGAGGGGCTCACAGATGAGGAGCTCAAGCGTGCAATCCATCTGGCGCAGGCAGACGATCTTGTGGCAGCAAGCCCCGAGGGCACGGACTCTCCGATCGTCCAGGGAGGCACGAATGTCTCGGGTGGCCAGCGCCAGCGTCTTGCCATTGCCCGTGCGCTTGCGATGAAGCCGGAAGTGCTCGTGCTCGATGATTCGTTCTCGGCTCTGGACTTTGCGACAGATGCACGCCTCAGACGTGCGCTTGCAGAGCATGCAGGGGACATGGCCATCGTCGTCGTGGCGCAGCGCGTCGCCTCGATCATGCAGGCAGACGAGATTCTGGTGCTCGACGACGGCAAGGTCGTAGGCCAGGGCACGCATCAAGAGCTTCTTCGTGATTGCCCGACATACCGCGAGATTGCGACAAGCCAGCTCTCCGCGAAAGAGCTTGGCCTTGAAGAGGAGGCGTAAGGACATGGCAGAAGAAACGAGCCTCAAGGAGCAGCAGGAGAGAAGCCGTCAGAGGTGCCCGCATGGTGGTGGACGCTTCGCTCCCGTGGAGAAGGCAAAGGACTTCAAGGGGACGCTCAGGCGCCTCATTCATGCGCTCTCGAAGGAAGCGCCGCTCATGATCTTGGCCGTCGTGCTTGCGATGGTATCGGTCATCTTCTCGGTTATCGGTCCCAAGATCTTGGGCCAGGCGACGAACGAGGTCTTCCTCGGCGTCGCTGCGATGGGAAGAAGGGATGGCGGCATCGACTTCGCGAAGATCGCCCAGATTCTTGCCTTCCTCCTCGGCATCTACCTGATCTCGTCCGGAGCCCAGGCCATCCAGGGCTGGCTCATGACAGGCATATCGCAGAGGACGGTCTTCCGCTTCAGGAAGGAGATTGCAGAGAAGATCTCCCGTGTGCCGCTTTACTACTTCGATGGGGAGGGGACCTCGAAGGGCGACGTGCTCTCGCGGATGACAAACGATGTGGATACGCTGAGCCAGACTTTGAATACCGGCATCGTCCAGCTCGTGACTTCCTTGACCCAGGTCATCGGCATCGCCGTCATGATGCTCTCCATCTCGCTCCAGCTCACGGGCGTCACGCTTCTCATGCTCCCGCTTGCCGGCATCGTGCTCTTCTTCCTGATCCGTGCCTCCCAGCGCTACTTCAAGGCCCAGCAGGCACAGCTCGGCGCCGTCGACGGAAAGATCGAGGAGGATTTCTCGGGCCAGGTCGTGATCCAGGCCTTCGACCAGACAGGGCGTGCCGAGCACGAGTTCCAGAAAGAGAACGATGCGCTCTATGAGTCGGCATGGAAGAGCCAGTTCCTCTCCGGCCTCATGCAGCCTCTCATGGGGCTTGTCGGCGACCTTGGCTATGTGGGCGTCGTCGTGGTCGGCGTGGGCCTTGCGGTTCAGGGCACGATCCAGCCAGGCGACATCCAGTCATTCATTCAGTACGTGAGGAACTTCACGCAGCCTCTGGCCCAGCTTGCTGCCGTGTCCAACACGCTGCAGCAGATGGCAGCCTGCGCAGAGCGCATCTTCGAGTTCCTCGATGCACCGGAGGAGACAGAGACGGCGAAGATCGATCCGGAAACGGGCAAGACAGAGCGGCTCGGGAAGGCGAAAGGCGAAGTCAGCTTCGACCACATCTCCTTCGGCTACCTGCCGGGCAAGACGATCATCCACGATTTCACGGCAGAGGTGCCAGAAGGCAGGACTGTCGCCATTGTCGGACCTACCGGTGCTGGCAAGACGACTCTCATGAAGCTGCTCCTGCGCTTCTACGACGTGGATAAAGGTGCCCTCAGGGTCGACGGGCATGATGTGCGCGACATCGAGCGGGAGGACCTGCGCCAGAACTTCGCTATGGTCCTCCAGGACTCCTGGCTCTTCCAGGGCACGATCCGCGAGAACATCCGCTTCGGCAGGCTCGATGCGACAGACGAGGAGGTGGAGGCGGCAGCACGCTCTGCCCACTGCACCCACTTCATCGAAACGCTCCCCGGAGGTTTCGACTTCGAGCTCAATGAAGGGGCGACGAACATCTCCCAGGGACAGCGCCAGCTTCTGACGATTGCCCGTGCCGTGCTGGCAGACCGTTCCATCCTCATCCTCGACGAGGCAACCTCGAACGTGGATACGCGTACCGAGTGGCGCATACAGCGCGCCATGGACAAGCTCATGGCGGGCCGTACGTCCTTCGTTATTGCCCACAGGCTCTCGACCATCAAGGGTGCAGACCAGATCCTCGTGCTCCAGGATGGAGACGTCGTCGAGGCAGGCACCCACGAAGAGCTCCTGGCCAAGCAGGGCGTCTATGCGAAGCTCTACGAGTCGCAGTTCGACCAGGTGGCATAAGCAGCCATGGGATTCAGATAGAGGTCCGGCTGGCAGAGCGCATCTGCCAGCCGGGCTTCTTTCATCAGCAGGATGGCGGTCTCTTGATCAGGCCTGATGCCTTCGCTGTACGAAAAAAGAAGCGAGGCTCTTAGGTTCTGCGCGAATACTTCGTGCCTCTGCCCCGTCCGCTGCGCTCTACGAGGCCTTTCTGTTCGAGGGAGGCAAGCAGCCTGCCTGCCGTCGAAAGGCTCGTGCCGCACTTCTCCGAAATCTGCTTTCGAGTCATGAGCATTCCTTGAGGAAGGGCGTCCAGAACTGCTTTCTCTTCTACCGTTGTTGCTGGATGCGATTCCAAGACGGGGAGGGTCACGCGGATGCTTGCGTCCAGAACATCGAAGCTGGGCGGCAGCTCTCCTGCTGGATATGCTTCCCGAATGCGGGGGACGCCCGATCCAAAGAGCTCGATATAGCCTAGCCGGAACATGACTGTGGCAAGAATTGGATTTCTCGGCACAGATAGACCGCCTGCAAGGTAAGCCTCTCTCTCGATTCCGGGAGGAAGCGAGCCAGGAGATGTGACCACAGCGTGGTCAGGATGCATGGCAACAGTAATGGCGGATGGCACATCCCATGCACGATGGGCGATTGCGTTGGCAAGCGTCTCTCTGAAGGCATCCAGGGGCAGCTTCTCGACTCGTTCCCTGGTCGTCGAAGTTACTTTTTCGAATGCATAGGTCCTTTCAGCAACATCTGCCGTTCTGTCGAGCTGGTCGAGCACCGAACATCCGTCTATGTGCACTCTTTCGAGAATCTCAGACGTGCTTCTGCCAAACCTCATGATGTCGATTCCGGGGAACGGGTTCGAATCCGAAAGGAGGGCAGCTGCATTCACGAGCTGGCCATCTGCATTCGTGAGGCCGAGCGTTCGCAAGGTGTTCCTGTCGAATTGATCGACTCCGAGCCTCGTGTGCAGACGCTGCTTGAGGGATCCGAACTCCATATTTTGGCTGTCTGCAGGAAGCTGATCGAAAGACATGTGATTGCCGGCGAGTATGAGCCGTTTCAATTCCAGTGAATCCGCCTCTGTGGTCGAAGAGTCGTTTCTGATGTATGCCTTTCCCCTGCAGAGGTAGGGCTTGTCTGGTCCCTCGAACACAGTAAGGGTCACCGTCCCGGCCTCGCTGTCGACCTCTATCGAATACCGGGGCTGTGGGTGAATGCGGTCATGGATCATGTGCTCTATGCGTAGGCATTCTTTATCGATGTCGGGGAGACCTTGGACAGTGCCATCGTCAGCCATTCCGAAAATGATGCTGCCTGTTCCATAATTAGCGAATGCACTGACGGTCTTGAGGAAAGACTCGGATACCGAGGCCTTGAGTTCTCGATCATTGGACTCGAGCAGTGCCATAGCAGAACCTCCTATGTACCTGGAATTGACCAGAAAAATTATCTGTTCAATTATAAGTCATTACATGGCCATACTATTGGTCAGTAATTGACCAGATAAATTTATCTGGTCAATTAGAGTGAGCGGAAACATGAATCCATCCCGGTGGCAAGGCTCGAGCCTCTGCCTGGCTTCGTCCATTTGGATGCGTGCTAGGATGGTCTAGCGCCTGAATGAAAAGTGGTGGCCTGGCTCCGGAGAAGGAGCATAGCTCTCAGTCCCTGTGTGCTTGGTTCAAGGCCTGCCCGATCCTGCGTTCTTTCGTTCTCTTGGAGGGACCCTTGCCAGAAAATCCATCTGCGTCCCTTGGGCGGACCTGTGCCCGTCGTCTGGCGTTCACGACATTCTTCCGCGCTCTGGGATTCCAGGCAACCTACTTTGTCGGCATCATCGGCTCTGCGACCTATCTTCTGGGCTCCGATGCAATGGATGTCTCCCTGCTTGTCGTCCTCTTGAACGTCACGCTCGTGGCAGCAGGCGCTGCAGCAGGTGTCGTTGTTGACCGCATCGGGCCAAGGAAGACGATGCTTGCCTTCCTTGCTCTCCTGGGTGTTACCGGCATCATCGGCATCTCCTTCCCGATGAGCATGGCGCTCCTCGTCGTCGTGAACGTGCTTGAAGGGATTGCAGGTGGCTTCTGCATGACGGCGAGCTCTGCGTATCCCCGCTATCTCGCAGAGGATGCGACGACCCTCCAGAAGGTCAACAGCTACAACAACACAGCCATGTGTGTGGCCGTTATCGTCGGTCCCCTGATTGGCGGCTGGCTCACAGCGCTCTTCACGAGCCAGATGGTGTTTGCCGTGCTTCCGGTCTCATCGGCAATATCTGCGCTCTTCGTCTGGAACCTGCCGGAGCTCCTGCATCCGGAAGGTGCTGACAAGAAGGAAGGGGAGGGCTTCTGGAAGCAGCTTCTCGAGGGCATCCATATCGTGTTCTCCCATCCTGTCATCTGTGCGCTCTTCCTGATCTATTTCCTCGGCTACTTTGCCTACGGTGCCTTCGACTCGCTCGAGTCGCTCTTCTACCGTGACGTGCTCCAGGTGGGCTCCGAATGGATGGGCTGGCTCTCGGCGGCTGCAGGCCTGGGATCGACGGTTGGCGCCTTGGCCGTGCTGCGCTTCTCGACGAAGCGGCTCTCGCTCGAGACGATTGCCCTGCTTCTTGTCGTGATCGGTGTCGGGTCCATGGTGTACGTCGGCACGACGTCGGTGCAGATTGCCCTCATAGGCCAGCTCATTGCCGGCTTCGGCTTTGGTGCCATGGGTCCTGTGAAGGACACGGTGCTGCAGAAGAGCTGCGATATCCGCTATATCGGGCGTGCCACCTCGGTCCTTTCTGTCGGCATGAACTCTGCCGGCACGCTTCCGCTTCTCGTTGCCCCATTCGTGGCAGGTGTCTTCAGCGTGCAGGCAACGCTCTTTGGCGCCTCTGCGATCGCTGCCGCCATCGGCGCCGCTGCGCTGGCATGGACACACGCCGGCAATCCGAAGGCGGCATAGCGAAAGCCTGCGGCACAGGGGCAGGCGCGCAGGTAGGCTGCAGGCGGCACGGCATCCGGCAGGAGGTGCCGGGCAGCTGCAGCCAAAGCAGGCACAGGAGGCAGGAACAAGGAATCGGCCACGCAGCCAGCTGGGGATGCAGGCCTGCGGACAGGGATGCAGGCCTGGCAGAGCGGGAACAGGAGGGCCCCGAGCGGAAGCGGCAAAGAAGATGCGCCTGCCAGGCCATGCTGGCAGGCGCATCCATGTGTGGTCAGCGGTGTCTCTTTGCTGCCACTGTCCTTTGCCAAGACTCTAGGCGGCTTCGATGAGGGCCTTTCCCGGATGGGCTGCAATCAGCTCGTCTGCCGAAACGGAGCGGATGGCAGGGTCGTCGTAGGTGTTCCAGTAATACGTATGGGTCCTCTGGGAATATCCGCCGGTATAGACGGTCTTCTCGAACTCCCCGTTCGTCATCCTTGCGGCGCCGTCGATCATAGCAACGCCCGCAAGCTCATGGAACATGCGGGAGACATTGGCCTCCTCCGTCGTCTGCTCAGGGTAGTTTGCATTGAGGTAGGCGATGCGCACGAAGCGGGAAGGCGAGTAGTAGTCGCCCGGGATGCCGCGCATGCCGGCACCCGATCCATACGGTGTGAGCGCAGCTGCCCTCCAGGTCTGGGTTGCTGGCACGTCGCTTGTGACGTTGAGGTAGTTCCTGAGGTTCTCGCGGTGCCATCCGAATCCCGGCTGGTTTGCAAGGACGTCGACGTCGTCTGTGAAGATCTGCATGCCATCTTGCGTGTATTCGACCGCGATGCTGCGCTTGCCGTCGCCGACAATCCAGTGGAGAAGCGAGGTCGGATATTTGTCGACGATGGGGGAGTCGACGACAGCGACATCCCTGAGCGCTGCCTCGGCTTCATCGACGGTCGTGAAGTTCGCGACGATCCAGAGCGGAAGCTCCCAGGAGGCGACATTCGTCTTGCCGGGGACAGCTTCCTTCTCATACTGCGCATAGCCCGGGAAGTTGAGGCCGGCGCAGGCAAGGCCTTCTGTATTCGCGCAGTCGAAGTAGAGCGGCGTATCCTTCTCGACGATGCCCATGCCGATGACGGGATGGGGAAGGGCGGGCGTAGCCTTGAAGGGCGAGAAGGGCACATAGCCTTCGGGCGCTACGACGACACGCTCCCCATAGCCCTGGCTCCAGTCGAGGTTGCGGGCGAAGTAGAGATTGCCTTTGTCATCCGAGAAACGGATTGCAGTGCACATGGAACCCTCCGATGCTTGATGGAAGCGCACTCTGCACTTCGGCTACAGAGGGATATACCCATGCCGGGAAAATCAGTCATACATAGTAGACAAATTTTGGAAATCGGCACAGAAAACGGCACTAGCCTCGATCAAGAAATCTTAATTATAGCGCGGTCTCTTGCAGATTTGCCATCATCTCTTCTGTACGGTCAATTTGCGTCGGTTTGCGGCAATTCGCTGACCTGCAGTTTTGGAAGTATGTCGAGATGAACTCGACATCAGAGATTTCTGAACTCGACGCAGCTCGACGCCTGTCGAGTTGAACTCGACAAGGAGCAAAAAAATTTTGGAAATGTCGAGTTTCTCGGAAACGCTTCCAACAGAGTGGTGTATTGTGTAGCTATGCAAGAGCTGGAAGCGTTTCCAGCGTGACACCCACCAATCACGCCTGAGGCGCTTCCGGGCTTGCTGCAGGACGGATGCCTGGTTTAGATGCGAGCATCCATCCGCATGGCAGTCTCTCTTTTTCTTGTATGCAATAAGGAGTGCATCCCATGATCGATCTCGAACAGCGTGCCCACGAGAAGCTCGGACTTCCCCTTGCCGCACTGGACGATTCCGACGTCTGCACGATGCTTATGGATATGGTCCGCGAGAAGGCAGCCGAGCTTCCGGTGACGGAAGGCAAGCGCCGTCTCTATTACATCTCCGCCGAGTTCCTGATTGGCCGTCTTCTGACGAACAACCTCATCAATCTTGGCATCTACAACGAGGTGAAGGACCAGCTCTTCCGTGCAGGCCATGACCTGAACAAGATCGAGGAAGCAGAGGCAGAGCCGTCGCTGGGCAATGGCGGACTTGGCCGTCTTGCTGCGTGCTTCCTCGACTCCATCGCAACGCTTGGCCTTCCGGGTGACGGCGTGGGCCTCAACTACCACTACGGCCTCTTCCATCAGAAGTTCGTCGCGAACCAGCAGACCGAGCTTCCGGATGAGTGGCTCAAGGAGCAGGACTGGCTCGTCGATACCGGCACGTCCTACACCGTGCACTTCGGCGGCTTCGATGTGAAGTCGAAGCTCTATGATATCGATGTCCTGGGATACGGCAGGAACACGAAGAACAGGCTCCACCTGTTCGACCTCGTCGGTGTCGATGACGGCCTCGTGCCTTCTGGTTCCATCGACTTCGACAAGGAAGCCGTGAAGAAGAACCTCACGCTCTTCCTCTATCCGGACGACTCCGATGAGGCAGGCAGGCTCCTTCGTGTCTATCAGGAGTACTTCATGGTGTCGAACGCGGCACAGCTCCTCGTCGACGATGCCATTGCACGTGGATCCAACCTGCACGACCTCGACGAGTATGCCGTCGTCCAGATCAACGATACGCACCCGACCATGGTTATCCCTGAGCTCATCAGGATCCTCGTCGACGAGCACAGCTTCAAGTTCGATGAGGCCGTCTCGATCGTGAGCCGCATGGTCGCCTACACGAACCATACGATTCTCGCCGAGGCGCTCGAGAAGTGGCCGCTCTCGTTCCTCAGAACAGTCTCTCCTCGCATTGCTGACATCATCGAGAAGCTCGACTACAAGCAGAAGCAGGAGCACGACGACCCTGCTGTCGCTATCATCAAGGACGATATCGTGCACATGGCACATATCGATATCCACTATGGCTTCTCTATCAACGGCGTGGCGGCGCTCCACACGAAGATCCTCGAGGAGTCTGAGCTCAAGCCGTTCTACGATCTGTACCCGGAGAAGTTCTCGAACAAGACGAACGGCATCACGTTCCGCCGCTGGATCATGGGCTGCAACCCGGCGCTGACCCAGATTCTGGATGATACGCTCGGCACCGACTGGCATACGACGGGCGACCTCTCTGGCCTCCTCAAATACAAGGACAATCCGGAGATGCTCGGCAAGCTCTCTGATGCCAAGGTAATCGCGAAGCGCAGCATGCGTGAGTTCATCCGCGAGAACCGCGGCGTCGAGATTCCGCGCGACGCAATCATCGATGTACAGATCAAGCGCATCCACGAGTACAAGCGCCAGCAGATGCTTGCCCTCTACCTCATCTGGAAGTACCTCGATATCAAGAATGGCAACATCCCGGCACGCCCGATCACCGTCATCTTCGGCGGCAAGGCTGCTCCTGCCTACACGATTGCCCAGGACATCATCCATCTGATCCTCACGCTCTCGCAGTGGATTGCCAATGACCCGGATGTCTCCCCGTATCTCCAGGTCATTATGGTCGAGAACTACAATGTGAGCGCAGCAGAGAAGCTCATCCCGGCAGCAGACATCTCCGAGCAGATCTCCCTTGCCTCGAAGGAGGCTTCGGGCACGTCGAACATGAAGTTCATGCTCAACGGTGCCGTGACGCTCTGCACGATGGATGGTGCAAACGTCGAGATTGCCGACCTCGTCGGCCCGGACAACATCTATACGTTCGGCGCCTCCTCGGAGGAGGTCGTGCGCCTCTACGCAGAGAATGCCTACCGTCCGCACGATCTCTACCTGCGGCCGGGCACGAAGCTCTTGGTCGACTTCATCACGAATCCGAAGTTCATGGCTACCGGCAACCCTGAGCGCCTGAAGCGTCTCCACGACGATATGGCCAACAAGGACTGGTTCATGGCGCTTCTGGACCTCGAGGATTACATCCAGGTCAAGGAGCGTGTCTACGCCGACTACGAGGACCGCACTGCCTGGATGAAGAAGTCCCTTGTCAACACCGCTATGGCCGGCAAGTTCTCATCCGACCGCACGATCTCCCAGTATAACGACGAGATCTGGCATCTTTCCTAAGCCCCCCAATCCCCTGCTCCACGCAGCTTCCTCCCTTGTGCTGCGTGGAGCACCTCCTTCGTTTCTCTCCCGAAAGCCTCCTTCTGCGCAAGCAGGAGGAGGCTTTCTGCTAGGGAAGGGGAGAGAGGGATTCGGGAAAGGAGTCTTGGCATAAAGAAAGGGCCGCCTTGCGGCGGCCCTGAAACGCTTTGCTCTGAGCGGATGTCCTACATCTCGGAGTTGCCGCCGGCGATGCCGGAGACGGAGGAGTTGACGTAGACGGCGTAGATTGCGTCTGCGAGCTCCTTGGCAACAGAGATGGACTTGATCTTCGAGCCCGGCTGGTTTGCAACAGCGCAGGGGATAGCGTCAGTGACGACGCACTCGACGATCGGTGCATTCTGGAGACGCTCGACAGCGGAGCCGGAGAAGATGCCGTGGGTGGCGGAGATGTAGATGTCGCCTGCACCCATCTCCTTGAGCTTGTTGATGGAGCCGACAAGCGTGCCGCCAGTGTCGATCATATCGTCGTTGATGATGCAGGTCTTGCCGACGATGTTGCCGATGACGCCCATGACCTCAGCAGCGTTGTGCTTCGGGCGGCTCTTGTGGGCAATGGCAACCTCGCAGCCGAGGTAGTCAGCGAGCTTCTTGGCGACCTTGGCGCGGCCCATGTCCGGGGAGACGACGACGGTGTTGTCCCAGTCGAAGTCCTTCGTCTTGAAATAGTCGCCGAACTGGTAGAGTGCCGTCAGATGCGTGACGGGGATGTCGAAGAAGCCCTGAATCTGGTTGGAGTGCAGGTCGAGCGTGATGACGCGGTCGACGCCTGCAGCCTCGAGCAGATTGGCGACAAGGCGTGCCGTGATCGGCTCGCGGGATGCGGCCTTGCGGTCCTGGCGGGCATAGCCGTAGTGGGGGATGACAGCCGTGAAGGAGGCAGCAGATGCACGCGTTGCGGCATCGGCGACAATCAGGGTCTCCATCATGAGGTCATTCACGTTCTTGCCGGCAAGGGACTGGACGAAGAAGACTTCGCAGCCGCGCACGGTCTCCTCGAAGCGGGCGTAGATCTCGCCGTTCGCGAACTTCTCGATCTTGAGGCCGGATAGCGGCAGGTGCAGGATATCGCCGATCTTCTCGGCCAGCTGCGGGTTGCTCGTGCCCGAGTAGAGACGGATGTTCTTCTCCACCTGGATGGGTTCGCACAGATTCTCGTACATTAGTCCTCTTCCTTCAGACGCTCCCAGTAGTGGTTTGCCCAGTCTTCCTTGATTATCTGCTGGCTGCGCTCGAGGGAGAGCGCGCCTGCCGGCACATCGTGCGTGATGCAGGAGCTTGCACCGACGAGGGCGTTCTCGCCGATCGTCACCGGCGCGACCATCATCGTGTCGGAGCCCACGAAGACGTGGTCGCCGATGGTGGTATGGCTCTTGTGCTTTCCGTCATAGTTGCAGGTGATGGAGCCGCCGCCGATGTTCACGTTGGCGCCCATCGTGCAGTCGCCGATGTAGGAGAGGTGCGGGACCTTCGAGCCCTCGCCGACGACAGAGTTCTTGAGCTCGACATGGGTGCCAGCCTTGGCGCCCTTGAGGAGATGCGTATGGCCTCTGAGGTAGGCACGCGGGCCGCAGTTCACGTCGTCGTCGATTGCAGAGTCGACGAGGATGGACTCGTCGACCACGCAGTTGTTGCCGACGGTTGCGTTCGTGAGGCGGCTGTTCGGGCCGATTGTGCAGTCTGTGCCTACGGTCGTGTGGCCGAAGAGGATGGTCTGGGGCATGAGGACGGTGTCCTGGCCCACGGTCACATCGGCACCGACCCAGACCTGGTCGGGATCGAGCATGGAGACGCCGGAGAGCATCAGCTCATGGTTGATGCGGCGCTGCATGACCTTCGTGACCTCAGCAAGCTGGGCACGGTTGTTGACGCCGAGGACCTCGGAAGCCTCAGGTGCGTGGTGCATGCCGACAGGCTCGCCCTCGGATACGAAGATCTTGATGAGGTCGGGCAGGTAGTACTCGCCCTGGGCGTTGTCGTTGCCGATCTTGTCGAGGTTGTCGGCAAGACGGTGGCCGCAGAAGCAGTACGTCGCGGAGTTGCACTCCTTGAGTGTCGCCTGCTGCTCAGGCGTGCAGTCCTTGTGCTCGATGATGGCGGTGACCTGACCCTGCTCGTCCAGGACGACGCGGCCATAGCCCGTGCAGTCGTCTGGTGTCATGGTTAGCACCGTGCAGGCGGCATGCTGCGCCTTGCGCTCCTCCACGAGGGCGGCAAGCGTCTCAGGCTTTATGAGCGGGGTGTCTCCTGCCATCACAAGGACAGGGCCGGAGAAGCCGCCGATTGCGTCGCGCACGACGCGGACGGCATGGCCGGTGCCGAGACGCTCTGCCTGCTCGACGAACTCGACAGGTGCCTCTCCCTCCGGGACAGGTTCATGGGCGAAGAAGTCGCGTACCTCATCGGCGCCATTGCCGACAACGACAATGACACGCGTAGCGCCAGCCTTGCGGGCTGCGCGGACACACCACCACACGAGCGGCTTGTCCAATACCTTGTGCATGACCTTGGGGTGACGAGACTTCATGCGCGTACCCTCGCCTGCAGCGAGGACAATCGCGGTAAATGGCATAGAACGGCCTCCAACGAAGTTGCTATGCGTCAATCCGTCAAACGAAGATGCGGCGTATATGCTGGCGCTTTGCCGTCAGCATACAATCCCGCATGCAAAACGTATCATAGCGCAGCAAAGCCCGGGCTAGGCATTGCGAATGCCTCTCCCATGCACATGACACAACCTTTTTATAGCCCGTTCGTCCTGAGCTGCCGCTATCGAACGGGCCCTGTCGAGCTGAACTCGACAGGGGATGCAGCCAAGGAGGGCGTGCTTTCCGAGTGTCCACGCGAAGGGCCGGAAGCGCTCCTGCAGGAGGTGCTTCCGCATGCGCCGGAGAGCCTCGCCCTGTCTTCGGGAGCGGATGCAGGCCAGAAGGCTGTGCCGTCATGGCGGCTCTCCGGCTTCAGCCTGACGGTCAGGGACGCCAGGACACTGGCAAAGGAGCTCAAGGACAGCCTTCGGCCGCGAAGAAGCGTGGTGGCCTGAGGGATGCTGCCACGGCCGGCAGCCGCGTCGCTGAGGAATGTCTGTTCATCGGGTGGCCGGTGCCTGGACGATCTCCAGGCCTTGGACATGCCCGTCTTTCTGACGGATGGGGTGAACCGGTACAATGGCTCCCAAGGGCTCTTGGGCCGACCATTCCAGAGAAAGGCGCTCCTTATGGCTGATCCGCACATCGCAATCATCGGAAAGGGAGCTCTTGGGATGCTCTATGGAAGCATGGCAGCAGATGCTCTCGGAGAGGATGCCGTCACCTTCGCGATGGATCCCGCGCGCCTTGCCCGCCACGCGGGGGATGTGTGCACCGTGAACGGGAAGGTGTATCCGTTCCGGGACAGGCTGCCCGAGGAGGCGGGTCCCCAGGACCTCGTGATCCTGGCGACGAAGAGCTATGGGCTCGAAGGGGCCCTCGGCCTCGTGCCGTCCCTGCTTGGAGAGAAGACCAAGATCGTGAGCGTGCTCAATGGCATCAGGAGCGAGGAGCAGGTGGCGGCACGCTTCGGCTGGGAGCGCATCGTCCCCTGCGTCGCCCAGGGCATGGATGCAGCGCATTTCGGGAGTGCGCTCACCTACTCGAAGGCAGGCGCGCTGCATATCGGTCGCTTCGAGAATACGCCAGAGGAAGCGCTTGCCGAGGTAGAAGACATCCTCGCGCGTGCCGGCATCGCGCATGTCGTGGAGCCAGACATCAGGTACCGCATGTGGGCCAAGTTCATGCTCAATGTTGGTATCAACCAGACCTGCTGCGCCTTCGGTGCCACCTATGGAGAGGTCTACGCCGACAAAACCTCCGAGCTCTGGCGGACCTTCATCTCGGCGATGCGCGAGGTCGTGGCTGTGGCACAGGCAGAAGGGGTGGCGCTCACCGAACAGGAGCTTTCGTCCTATGCTGCCCTCGAAGAGACGCTCGATCCTTCCTCGACGCCCTCGATGGGGCAGGACCGCATCAACCATCACAGGACCGAAGTGGACGAGTTTTCGGGAGAGGTCATGAGGAGAGCCCAGAAGCATGGCATACTCGTGCCGGTGAATGCCTTCCTCAACAAGCGCATACGTGAAATAGAGGCGGCGTACTAGATGGATGTCGAGAAGTGCAAGGAGTTCGTGGTTCTTGCCCGCACCAGGAACTATCTCAAGGCAAGCGAGCAGCTCTTCATCTCCCAGTCCTCGCTCTCCAAGCATATCAAGTCGCTCGAGCACGAGCTCGGGGTCACGCTCTTCGTGCGCTCGACCCGCTCGGTGGACCTGAGCCCGGCGGGACGGGTATTTCTGCCCTATGCACAGAAGATCACGCGGGTGGACAACGAGATGCTGGCAGCGCTGTCCGATGTCCAGGAAAACGAGCTCCATGTCCTCGATATCGGCTCGATTCCGATCATGGTGCCCTATGGAATCACGGGCATCATGGCGCGCTACGAGCACGACAATCCGACCGAGCGGATCCGGCTCTTCGAGGGAGATGCCGACGAGCTCAGGGAGGCGCTCAGGCAGGACAGGCTCGAGCTTGCCTTCATCCGCGAATGGGATGGGGATGCCTCGAAGGACTCGGGCGACGAGGAATTCGGCACCGTGCCGTATGACGAAGACCGGCTTGTCGCCGTGCTTCCGGTCGACCATCCTCTGGCAGGGCGCCAGAAGGTCATGCTCGGCGAGCTTGCAGACGAGGACTTCCTGCTTCTTCCCAAGGGTTCTGTCATGCATGCCCTGATCCTCGATGCCTGCGCGATCGAAGGCTTCGTGCCGCGTGTGCGCTACCAGGGACGGCGCGGCGAGAACATCATCGACCTCGTGGGGCGCGGCATGGGGGTGTCGCTTCTGATGAGAAAGCCCGCCGCCTATCTGGCGACTCCGGATGTCGTGCTGGTCGACGTGGAGCCGGCGGTCACGACCGAGATCAAGGTCTACTATCTCAGGGGCAGGGAGCCTTCTCCTGCTGCCCAGCGCTTCCTCGATGCGGTCTCCCGCTCCAGGGCAGCTGGTGCCTGATCCATCCCATCGGGACCTCTATATGTCCAATATGGAATAAGACAGCAGACAAACAGAATTGTTGTGGAATATAAATCTCCCGTACACTGGAGCCAACCTGCGATACGGGAGGCAACAATGGTAATCGATGCAAACATGTACTGGTTTCCCGAGGAGCTCTTCGGGGACCGCGAAGCGCTGGATCGCTTCATCGCGGAGGCGCCCCGCTTCTATGGGACCAATGTCTATCTGAAGAAGGGCGAAGGGCCGACGCAGATCGTGGTCGAGAAGCCTGAGGGCTTCCCGAGCCTCAACTATGCAGAGGGAGACTACCGCCTCGAGACGATGCTTGCCGATATGGACGAGGCGGGGGTCGACAGGGCCATCCTCAAGGTGCCGGGCTGCAACGAGTGGATGTCGCTCGAGATGTGCCGCCGCTTCAATGACGGGATGGCAGCGTATGCCGAGGCGTCGGGCGGGCGGATGGTGCCGCTTGCGGTCGTGCCTGCGACCGGCGGCCCCCGCGTGGATGCCGAAATCGACCGCTGCCTCGACGAGCTCGGCTTTGCCGGCGTGCAGCTCTGCGCCCATTACGGCACGCGCTATCTCGATGACGGACTCTTTGCCCCGCTCTTCGAGAAGCTCGACGAGAAGGGCGCCACGGTCTATGTGCACCATGTGCCCATTCCGGTAGACGCTTCGTCGCTTCTCGACTACAACAACCTGCGGCGCTCCTATGGCCGCTGCGTCGACCAGACGACCGCTGTGGGGCGCGAGCTCTTCAGCGATTTCTTCGTCCGCTATCCCCATCTCAGGCTCGTGCACTCGATGCTGGGCGGCGGCATATTCGCGATCGCCGAGATGCTTCTGCCGAAGCCGAGCAGAAGAAAGGATGCGGTCCAGCGTTTCGAGACGGATGGCGGAGAGCTTGCCAAGCGCCTGCGCGAGCATCTGTTCTTCGAGATGTCCCATGCCCAGCCCTGGGGAAAGGATGCGCTCGAATGCGCCGTCAAGGTGCTCGGGGCAGACCATATCATCTGGGGCACGTCCTATCCGGTCAGGAAGGAATGGCTGCTTGACGGACCTGCCTTCGTACGGAGCCTTGCTCTTTCGGATGAAGACAAGGAGCTCATGCTGGCCGGAAACGCGAAGCGCCTCTATCATCTTGACTAGAAGGGATAGGCGCCATGGAGCATATAGCGGAAGCGCCCTGCCGGGCAGGAGCTGGCAAGGCAGACGTGGAGCTCGCAGGCATCCTGCCCTTCGACGGGTTCGATGCCGTCCGCCATCCTCTTGCGGTCCGTGCCTTGGTGCTTGAGGACAAAGAGCGAATCTGCGTGGTCGCGCTCGAGCTTACCTCGATCAGGCCCGATCTGCTTGCGGAGCTGCGTGCCCAGGCCGAGAAGGCTTCGGGCGTCTCGGGGGCGGCGCTCTGGGTCGTGGCGACCCATACCTTCTCCGCTCCCCATGCAAGGACTCCCCAGCATCTGGCGTCGGATGCGCTCAGGCAGAAAAACGATGCGCTGCGTGCGGCCCTGGGAAAGGCGGTCTTTTCGGCGGTCTCCAAAGCGATGGATGAGCGCCAGCCTGCCTGCGTGCTTCGGGGCTCGGGCACGACCTCGGTGATGGTGAACCGCGATGTCGAGACCGAGCGTGGCTGGTGGCTGGGGAAGAACCCTGCAGGCCCGAGCGACCATCGCCTCTTCGTGCTCAGCGTGCAGACGCCCGAAGGCGGGCCTATCGCGACCGTCTTCTCTGCAGATGTCCAGTCCTCGGTCCTGAAGGATGCAAGGGACGCCGAGGGGCAGACCATGGTGTCGGGAGATCTGGCAGGTGCCGCTGCCGCGAAGCTCGAGCAGGCAGGGGCCGGCATCGCGCTCTTCATCGAAGGGTGCGCAGCCGATCAGGCACCACGCGAGAGCGTGGCGGCAGCCGAGGGACCTTCCTGTACCGGCGAGGCAGATGCAGTGCTTGGCCGGCTGGGAAGCGAGCTTGCCCGGGACGTGCAGGATGCTCTGGCCAGCCTCTCTCCCGTGCCGGGACGCGGCCTTGCCGCCTGTGCTGCCAAGGTGCTTCTGCCAGGAAAGGTGCGGGAAGACTTCGCGACGCTTGCGCCCCGCAGAAGCATCGTCTGGCGCCAGGACGTCCCGGTGGCCACGACCGTGAGCTTCCTGAGGATCGGCTCCTGCGTGCTTGCCGGCCTCGAGCCCGAGGTATCGAGCAGCTTCGGAGCATATCTCAGGGATGCTGAGGCGGGGCCGGAGGCGGTCTTCACGATGGTGAACGGAGCCCAGAAATATCTGGCCGATGAGGAGGACTTCGACCTCATCACCTACGAAGCGATGAATTCAGGCTTCGCCCGCGAGGCGGCCTCCCAGCTCAGGCAGGCTGTGCTTCGGGGTACGGAGCGCATGAGAGAAGGAGGATGCGCATGAAGGTAGGATGCGCCCGGCGCGACATCACGCCTCAAGGAGATATCTATCTGATCGGCTACCGGGACCTGCCCAACCGTCTCGAGCCGGCAACAGCGGTCCACGACGACGTCTTCGCCAATGCCCTCTACTTCCAGGACGGGACGCGCGAGCTCTTCGTGCTGAGCGCCGATGTCCTCGAATTCGAGGAGAGCATGGCAGAGGAGGTGAAGACGCTTCTGTCCTCCCGCTATGGGATCGACCGCGATCTGGTGCTGCTCTGTGCCACGCATGACCATACCTCGATCGCTGCCTACCACAAGAGCTGGTGGACCCACAAGTTCGACCAGCACTACTACGACTGGCTCCTCGAGACGATCTGCTCCTGCTTCGAGGAATGCCGCAGCAACGCGCGCCAGGCCACAGCCAAGGTCGGAAGCCAGATCGTCACCGGCTTCTACGGGAACAGGAATGTCCCGGGAAAGCTGGCGGACAACGAAGTCATCGTCCTCGAGTTTTCTGATGAAGAGGGCGTGCCGTTTGCCGGGCTCGTGAACTGGGCGGTGCATTCTGCGGTCGTCGGTCCTGACACGACGGAGCTCACAAGCGAGCTTGCAGGGCTCGTGAGCAAGAAGCTCGAGCCTTCTCTCGGCTATTTCCCTGCCATGATCGTCGGTGCTGCCGGCGACTGCTCCGACCGCAATTTCCGCCAGGGGAGAGGCATCGCGGAGGTCGAGCGGGTATCCGACGGGCTTGCACGCGCAATCTCCAAGATACGGCCAGAGCGCGCGGTGGCGCTGGACCGGATCGAGGTGCAGACAGCCTACCACACGGTCGCGCACGACAGCTTCCACCTCGACCTGAAGCTCGAGGTCATAAGCCTCGGAGGGCTTCATCTCTTCGTCTTCCCGAGCGAGCTTGGCGGCGACTTCGGCATCCGCATGCGCAAGGAATGCCCTGTCCAGGGTCTTGTCTTTGGCTACACCAATGGCTATTTCGAATACTTCTTCCCGGCATGGGAGTATGGCCTGTCCTTCGAGACCGAGCATACCCAGATACCCAAGGGAGAGCCCGAGAAGATCGTGGACAAGTTCTGCCAGGCTTCGAAGCTGCTCGGAGCCTATGACGGGACCCTGCGCCGCTGAGCGGTACCGCAATCCTGCGAGCGGCAGGTGCGCCTTAGGGCCTGCCGCCAAAAAGGCAGCTCATGGCCTTTGTATATCTCAAATGGAATAAGTATTCATCCAACAAGAATTGATACGGAATAATTCGCACCCTACACTGGGCTTGCCCAGCAGGCAGAAGGCTTGCTCAGGCAAGCGGCTATCAACAGGGCTCGTCCGGACTTCCTGACTGTCGACTAGGGAAGTGCACCGTCGAAGTCACCGATGGGGAGATTCCTCAGGGAGGATATCGCGATGAAATACCAAGAACTCTGCGAAACAATCATCGACAAGGTGGGAGGCAGGGAGAATGTCCAGGACGTTAGCCACTGCATCACGCGCCTGCGCTTCCATCTGAAGGACGAGGCCAAGGCCGATACGGCGGGCCTCAAGGCAACGAAAGGCGTCATCGACGTTATCCAGGCAGGAGGCCAGTACCAGGTCGTCGTCGGCTCTGCAGTCGAGGCCATCTATTCGGACCTCATCAAGATCGGCGGCTTTTCTGCCGAGCCTGCAGTCGATATGAACCCTGATGCCGCAAAGGACCTTGCACGCGAGCAGGACAAGAAGCAGGACCCCTTCACGCGCCTGCTCGGCGTCGTCTCCGAGATCCTGCAGCCGGTTCTCGGCGTCCTGATGGCCGGCGGTTTCCTGAAGTCGCTCCTTGCCCTATGCTCGGCTGCGGGCTGGCTTGCATCCACGAGCTCCACCTATGTGGCGCTTTCCGCTATCGGTGACTCCGTCTTCTACTTCTTCCCGCTGATCATCGGCTTCACCTCGGCCAAGCGCTTCGGCCTCAAGCCGGTCATGGGCATGGCGCTCGGCGGCATCCTTGTCTATCCGACGCTCGTCGCCCTGATGTCGGGCGATCCACTCTACACGATCGGTGCCGGTACCATCTTCGAGGCCAATGTCTACGGCGACATCTTCGGCATCCCGCTGGTCATGCAGGCCTACTCCTCGACGATCATCCCGGCCATCTTCGTGGTCTGGTTTGCCTCCAAGGTCCATGCCTGGCTCATGGACAAGCTCCCGTCGCTTGTTGCCACCTTCCTTGCCAACATCATCACCCTGTTCTTCTGCGGCATCGTCGGCCTCGTCGTGATCGGCCCGGTCACCACGGTCCTCTCCAACATCGTTGCTGCCATCATCCTCGCGCTCATCAACTTCCAGCCTGCCATCGCCGGCTTCGTTATCGGCACCTTCTGGTCCCTTCTTGTCATGTTCGGCCTGCATTGGGGCATCATCCCGCTGTGGTTCATCGACGTTGCCACCTATGGGTATGACCCGATCAACCCGCTCGTCTATGCCGGCGGCTGCGCTATCATCGGCGCCGTGATCGGCGTGATCGTCCGCTCGAAGGATGCCCAGGAGAACGCTGATGTCAACGTTCCGGCCCTGATTTCCTCGATCTTCGGCGTGAACGAGCCTGCCCTCTACGCAATCCTGATTCCGCGCAAGAAGCTCATGTGGGCAACCTTCATCTCGGCTGGCATCGGCGGCGCAATCGCTGGCCTTGCAGGCGCAAAGCTCTACTCCTTCGGCGCTTCCGGCCCGCTCGGCTTCCCCTCCTTCATCAACCCTGCTGGCATCGACGCCGGCTTCGTCGGCCTCATCATCTCCGGTGTCGTGGCGCTTGTCTGCGCCTTCGCAGCGGCGCTTGTCATCGGCTCCGCGAAGGATGCGGGCAGCAAGGGCTTCACCCTCAAGGTCGAATAGCTTCCGGAGCTCCAACAGAAAGATCCTGCGCAGAGCAGGTGCACGGGCGTGGCTGGGCATCCGGCCGCGCCCGTTTCGTGTCTGAAGGCGATGCAGAAAGAGAAAGGAACAGGACATGGCAATGCAGTTTGGGGATGCAGGAATCAGCAGGAGATCGTTTCTGGGCACGGCAGGCCTTGCAGCAGGAGCGCTCTTCCTGGCGGGATGTGGGACCCAGCCGGCAGCTTCCCAGGAGGCCGCATCTGCGGCAAGCTCTGGCAGCACAGAAGATGCGGCAGTCTCATCCGGGCTTGCCCTCTTCCAGGACAGGTCGAGCGCAGGCACCACAGACGATGTCGCTTCCTTCTATGGGCACGTCAGGTCCGTCACTGCCCTGGCAAGGACCTATCCGGCAGGAGAGAAGGTCATAGGCGCCGCTATCGAATACGATGCTCCGCTCGATGCCGCATCTCTCGATGCCGGAGGCGGCGGCATCCAGCAGCAGGCCATACAGCAGGGGCTGGGCACCTACTATGTGCTCGGCAGGACGATCTCTGCGCTCTATGTGAACGATGCCCCGGAGCTCTCCGAGGAGGGCGGCAGCTCTTCCGGCACCTATGCGATCATCGAGCTCGACCCTCGGGATGCAGGCGCCCAGACCCTGCTCTTCCAGATGAGCAGAGGGCAGGTCGGCTCGAACGGACCGGTCGATTTGGGGACAGACACGCTCAGGATCTGCCAGGTCAAGGACATCTCCTCCTCGTCGGGGGCTGTCTTTGCCGGAGATGCGACGATGACAAGATACATGGTCTCGTCCTCCACCTCGAATGCCCAGACGGCAGGATATGTGGCAGGGACCTTCGACGACGAGGCGACCGGCTGCCATGCCGCCTTCGAGCTGCTGCAGCCTGCAGGCTATGACAGCTCGAAGAGCTACCCTCTGGTCCTCTTCCTGCCGGATGCCGGCGTCACGACGAGCGACCCTGAGGTCAACCTGCGCCAGGGTCCGGGCGCTGTGGCCTGGAACGACGAGGAGGCCTACGTGCTCACGGTGGCGGGCACCACTGTCGATGTCGAGACCTGCCTCGATCTTGTCGACAGTCTTGCCGACGAGGGCTGCACCATCGATAGGGACCGCATATACGGCACGGGCGAGTCGGCAGGATGCATGGCGCTGATCTCCTATGCTGCAGAGCATGCAGACGATGACCGCTTCGCCGCCTATCTTTTCGTGGCAGGGCAGGGCGATATGGCACAGATCAAGCAGACGCCCTTCATTGCCTTTGCATCCGAAGACGACGAGAGCTCGTATGGCGGGCTGAGCGATCCGGAGAAGGGCATCCCTGCCATCGACGTTCCCTATGTGGAGGCACAGCTCGACTGCACCTACGACTTCGACGGGGAAGGGCATACCTCCGGCCGGTGGGTCGACTATGCGGCAACCGGCGAGAGCAATCCCTCGGGCAACCAGGAGGGTGCCCGCGCGGCTGACTCTGACAGGACGCTCGATGAGCTCATGGCAGATCTTTCTGCCGAAGCTGCATCCACGCTCGGCAAGGCTGATGCCGAGGGTGCGCATATCGTCTTCTTCCATATCGCCGAGGGCACGCTCGATGGGACAGACAGTTCGATCCAGGGCGGCAATACCCATAACTTCACCTGGCAGTATGCCTATAGCATCCCCGAGATCAGAAGCTGGATTCTCGCGCAGCAGCGCTGAGGGAAAGGCCTGGCGCAGTGCCTGGATGCGCACGTCCAGGCACTGCTGGGCCATCCGGGCAGAGGGGCATGGAGCAGGAGCGCCGCAATACGAAAAAGCCCTCTTCGTCGGAAGACGGAAGATCGCTCACATGCACAAAGACGGGCGGGCTCCATATCGGATGCTTCGAGAACACGCCTCAAGAGGCGCTTGTCAACGTGGATGCCATCCTTTCCCAAGCGGGCATCGCACATGTCGCGGAGGGAGACATCCGCTATCGCATGTGGGCGAAGCTCATGCTCAATGTCGGCATCAACCAGACCTGCTGCGCCTTTGGCGCAAGCTACGGCGATGTGTATGCGGATGAGACCTCGGAGCTCTGGCGCACGTTCATCTCTGCCATGCGCGAGGTCGTGGCATTGGCGCAGGCAGAAGGCGTGGCACTTACGGAATCAGACCTTTCTGCCTATGCAGCGCTCGAGCGGACGCTCAATCCCGCCTCGACACCCTCCATGGGACAGGACTGCATCAATCGCCACCGAACCGAAGTGGACGAGTTCTCGGGCGAGGTCCTGAGGAGGGCAGAGAAGCAGGGCATCCTCGTGCCGGCGAACGCCTTCCAGAGCAAGCGCATCCGGAAGATTGAGGCGTCCTGTCTCTGATAGCATGAAGCGGCCCTGTGCCCAAGAGCTCTCTGTGCCCTATTCGAAGAGTTCCGGCAGATCGACCAGGATGAGGGCTGGATCGGGCGCGACCTCGAAACCTGAGCGGGAGAAGAAGCCGAAGCGGTAGCAGGGAAGCCCCGCGGCTCTGACCTGTGCCACTTCCTCATCGACCATGCCTTGCGTGATGGGCGTCTTCCTGAATTTTGCTTCGTAGAAGATATAGCCTGTCGGATCTTTCGTCACGACATCGAACTCTCCGTTGGCATGGTGTGCCGGATCGTCGTACCAATACCTGCCGATAGCATCGAAGGGGACTTCCATCCTGCCCGTGCGGTTCTGACGGATGAGGTATTGCCGGCATACCTCTTCGAACAGATGCGGAACATGGTTCTCTTCGAAATCCCGGTCGATATGGTGGCTATAGAAATAGTCCGGATCCTGGATCTGGCGAGCGGAAGCATTGCGGAAGATATAGCGGTAATAGAACAGGACAAGCGGGTCGATGATGCGATAGGCGGTCTTGCGTCTGCTTTCGGGATCGTTTATGGGCGTCTGCTTCTGGACGAGCTCCATGGAGATGAGCTTGTCGAGCACGGCGCTCATTGCCTGGCCGCTCGAGACATGCGATTGGGCCAGTATGTCTTTCCAGCGGGAGTATCCCTGGACAAGGGCCAGGAACACCTCATTGGCATTTGCCATCTTCGAGATTTCCTGGGAGAGACAGATCTCGACCTCCGATTCGAGGCGTGCGCCTGGTGCTGTAACAAGATCGATGATGTTGTCACGGACACTCTTCGAGCTGTCGACCAGACGGTCGTAATAGGGAATGCCGCCGAACACGCTGAAGAGGCGGACCCTGTCTTCCGGCGAGAAGCTGGGAAAGAACCTGCCTGCATCATAGTAGTCCATAGGATCGAGCTTCATGGCAAGATCGATTCTGCCGTAAAGAGGGTTCTCCCGTTCGAGCAGGGATTTCATGACATCGACGAAGGAGCCGCAGAGTATGAGCTTCAGGTGCGAAGTCTCACGGTAGGTATCGATGAGGACCTGCAGGATGCTGTCGAGCCCGCTCACGACATCGCGCAGATAAGGATATTCATCGAGAACCAGCACCATGTCTCTGCTCTCTGCCTGGCGGAAGAGGAAGTCTGCAATCTCCTGGAAGCTCGAAAATGCCAGCGGAGGAAGCCCAAGCGTGTCCGATAGCGCGCGGGACAGATTGCTGAGGTTGTCAGCTTCGGATGTCTGGGTGCATTCGAAGTAGATTGCCGTGCACTGAATCTTCTTGAGCGTCTGCTTGATGAGTTCGCTCTTGCCAACACGACGGCGTCCATAGATGAGTACGTTGCGCTGGGAAGGATTTGAAAGCTCTCGGATGAGCCTGTCCAGCTCTCGCTCTCTTCCAATGAATTCCATAGCGGAATCCTTTCTCGACGTATCTGTGCGGCTATAGAGATTTTAACTCAAAAACTTTTGACTCAAAATAAATTGAGTCAAAAACAATTGAGTTAATTGCATGCAGGAAGCAGGGATGCTGCGCGTTTGACAAAGAAAAAGCTCCCCTCCGAAGAGGGGAGCTTTGCGTTTCAGTGGCTGGAGCAGAGGGATTCGAACCCCCATTACAGGCACCAAAAACCCGGGTCCTAACCATTGGACGATGCTCCAAAGCTGGGAATCAAGTATATCAGGTCTTGGAGCTGCGTGCCAGATGGAAGCTACTTTGCGAAGGCTGCGCAGATGGCATCGAGCAGAAGGACTGCGAGCGTCTGGGCATCGCTTGTCGTGAAGGTGCCATTGTAGTCGGGACCGACCGGAAGCTCGATGCGCAGGATCGGCTGCTTCGCATCGGAGAGCTCGAGTGCGCTCCTGATGCGCGTGGCCAGGGTGTCGGTGTCGTCGAGCGTGAGGTTAGCGACATTCGTCGAGTTCTCAGGCAGGGGAGATGCTGCCATGCTGAAGATTGCCTCGCAGTCGGGCGTCGCATGGTCAGGATCGTCCACGAGCTCGAGGCCAGAGTTGTTCGCTGTTGCGCTTGCGAGGTTGAACATGCGGCCGGCCACATTCCTCGAGATCGGATCCTCGCCGGTGATGGCGAGATGGGTGCCTTCGAGCACGTTGGCTGCGCGGGCATAGCCCATGACGCCCATGGGGTGCGGGCCAGCTGCGGGCTTTCCGGCCCACACATGGTGCAGGCGCTCGATAGCATCGAAGGTCTCGGGGAATGCCATGCCGTCAGCAAGCTGGCCGACGCCTTCCTGGAAGGACTTCACGGCAGCCTCGGTATGGGCGCCAAAGAAGCCATCTGCCTCGCCGCAGGAGAAGCCGAGGATGTTCAGGGCATTCTGGAGCTCGCGCACGTCGTTGCCGTGGAAGTTCGGGAGGCGCAGATACAGGGTGCGGTCGCCCATCTCATAGCACTCGTCCACAAGCGCTGCCCAGGTCTGGGTATCCACAGCCTGGCCGAGCGGCAGATCGTGCTCGATGCGGAACTTCGCGACCGCATTTGCCGTCGAAGGGCCAAAGTGGCGCTCGTTGCACTCCTCGTCGTCGATTTGATAGCCAAGATGCTTGAGACGGTCCTGGATATCCTCGACAGCGTCGCCGCTTGTTCCCTCAAGAATGGGATTCATCCGTTCCTCTTTCATGTCTATGCACCCCATATCGCTTCATGCGGATGGTATGCGGAGCTCAATTTGGGAAGGTCTCGCATGCTACACGCTTTGTATGGTACGCGTCTTCGCTAGATGGTCTAGCCGGCGCGCTCCACAAAAAAGTCGGCCATATCGAGGAGGAGCTCTTCGGCATCGGCTGCCCAGCTGAGCCCCTCGAGATGGCTCTTGGCCGAGGCGGCAAGTCCGTGGGCCTCTTCGCGCACGGCGTCGATGGCGCCTGCCTCGTCCATGAGGGCAACGGCACGGGCCTGCGCATCCGGATCCTCCATATGGGCAGAGAGGATGGAGATGAGCTCGTCGTGCGCAGCCTTCGGCAGGCGCTCGAGGGCAAGGCAGACCGCAAGCGTGCGCTTTCCTTCCGTGATGTCGCTCCGGAAGTCCTTGCCCTGCTTCTCGGCATCGCCGACAAGGTTCAGAAGGTCGTCCTGGAGCTGGAAGGCAAGGCCTGCATCCATGCCAAAGGCATGAAGGGCAGCTACCTGCTCCTTCGTGCCGCCTCCCGTGATGGCGCCTGCTGCGAGAGGCGTTGCTGCCGAATAGTAGGCTGTCTTGTGCCTTGCCATGACCCTATAGTCATCGGGTGTGATGTCCCAGCGCCCATCCCTCGTCCAGCCGAGGTCCAAGGCCTGGCCCTCCACAGTGCGCTGCTCCATGCGGGCAAGAAGGGAAAGGACGGAGAGCTTCGTCTCTGCATCGAGCGTGCAATCGTCCAGGATGCCTGCAAAGGTGTGGACGATGCCGAGGTCTCCGATATTGATTGCGACGCCTGTGCCCTCCGTGAGGTAGGTGCAGGGCTCGCCGCGGCGCAGCTGCCCCTCATCGGCGATATCGTCGTGGATGAGGGCAGCTGACTGGAAATACTCGATAGCAGAGGCACAGGAGAGCGCACGGGCTTCGTCTCCGCCTACGGCCTCGGCGCCCAAGAGCACAAGGGCAGGGCGGGTGCGCTTGCCGCCTGCTTCGGTGAAGCGGGCAAGCGGCGCATAGGCATAGCGCTCCATGTCATCCACTGACTGCGTCCCGGCTTCGGGCTTCGGTGCATGCTCGGCCAGGTACGCATTGATGGCAGGACGCTTCTGAGCAAGATATGCCGCAAAGAGGCGGCCGTGCGCTTCTCCCATAGCGGTCTATCCCTCGTAGCCGTTCGGGTTCTTGGACTGCCAGTTCCAGCCATCGCGGCACATATCGTCGATTGTGTACTTGGCCTTCCAGCCCATCTCGCGCTCTGCCTTCGAGCAGTCGGCGTAGTTCGCATCGACATCGCCCGGACGGCGCGGCTCGATTCTGTAGGGGAGCTCCTTCCCGCAGGCCTTGGAGAAGGCCTTGATGATCTCGAGGACCGAGGTGCCCTTGCCGGTGCCGAGGTTGAAGATTTCGACGCCTGTGCGGCCGTTCATCCAGCGCAGTGCTGCGACATGGCCGGTACCGAGGTCGCAGACATGGATGTAGTCGCGCACGCCTGTGCCGTCAGGCGTGTTGTAGTCGTCGCCGTAGACATGGACATACTCGCGCTTGCCGACAGCGACCTGTGCGACATACGGAAGCAGGTTGTTGGGGATGCCCTTCGGGTCCTCGCCCATGAGTCCGGAGGGGTGTGCTCCGATGGGATTGAAGTAGCGGAGCAGCACGACATTCCACTCGGGGTCTGCCGTGTGGAGGTCGGTGAGAATCTGCTCGATCATCCACTTCGTCCAGCCATAGGGGTTCGTGGCAGGCTTCTTCGGGCTCTCCTCGGTGAGGGGCAGGGAATCAGGCTTGCCGTAGACTGTGGCGGAGGAGCTGAAGATGATGTCCTTGCAGCCGTGGTTCCTCATCACGTCGACGAGGGTGAGCGTGTTGCCGAGGTTGTTCGTGTAGTACTCGATCGGCTTCTTGACGGACTCGCCGACAGCCTTGAAGCCTGCGAAGTGGATGACACGGTCGATATCGTTCTCGTCGAAGATCTCGTTCATCGCCTCGCGGTCATTCACATCGGCACGATAGAACGTGAGGTTCTTTGCCTTCTCTTCGCCGACGATCGTATCGATGCGGTCGATGACCTTCTCCGAGGCATTGGACAGATCGTCCACGATCACGACCTGGTAGCCGCTGTTCAGGAGCTCGACGACCGTGTGGCTGCCGATGAATCCTGCACCGCCGGTGACGAGGACGCAGGTATCCTTCGGATCCTTCTTCTCGCTCATGTACGTCTCCTTGTGCTCAGGGCAGACGATGCCTGCCCATGTACAGAAACAAGCACAGCAAAGTATACCAGCTGCCTATGGACGTGCTGTTGGG
>Ga0256406_1000168_pt1 | contig 125780 bp, 206 predicted proteins | sample RumenRJG_03DNA_FD_185986 | JGI IMG/M metagenome (GOLD analysis project Ga0256406, IMG submission 185986) | Bovine rumen microbial communities from Lethbridge, Alberta, Canada - RJG_03 | ecosystem: Host-associated > Mammals > Digestive system > Stomach > Rumen | place: Canada: Alberta...
AGCCTTTTAAATAATACTATAACAATGGTACGAGGTCCAGCCGGCTCAGGTAAAACTTATTTGAGTCTAGCATTCTTATTAAATTAGCTTGAAAAAGGCCGCATTGATAAAATAATTATTTTCTGTAACACTATAGCTACTAAAAATTCTGCTAAATTAGGATATTATCCTGGAACTAGAGATGAAAAATTATTAGATTCTCAAATTGGTAATTTATTAATCAGTAAATTTGGTGGAAGAATAGTAGTTGAACAAATGATTGAACAAGAAAAATTAATTCTTTTACCTTTAAGTGATATTCGTGGTTATGATACCACTGGTATGTGTGCTGGTATTTATATTTCAGAAGCATAGAATATGGATATTTCTTTGATGAAATTAGCTTTACAACGTATTGGTAGTGATAGTATTTGTATCATTGACGGTGATGATAAAACTTAGGTTGATGATATTTCATTTGCTGGTGCTAATAATGGTATGCGTAGAGCTTCTAAAATTTTTAGAGGAACTAATGTATACGGTGAAATTGAATTAAAGAATATACATCGTTCTGCTATAGCACGCATTGCTGAAAATATGTGATTTTATTTAGCCAAAAGAGTTAAATTCTCTTTTGGCTAATTTTATAGCCTTAAAAAGGAGGAATATATATGGCTTTTAAAATGAGAACAACTCGTCCAGAAGCTGGTAATAAATATTATATTACTAAAGCTAATGGTGGGTATTCTTATGCTATTAAAGGCAGTCCAACAGATAAATAGAATGATGTTTTAAGTAATTGTGTTGGATACGCATATGGTCGTTTTAATGAAATCGGCGGATATGGATATTGTAAATATTTAAGTCCAGTTAATGCTGAACGTTTTCCACAATATAATAATACTGGTATTCCAATGGGATAGACTCCAAAGCTTGGAGCTTGTATGGTATGGCGAGGCGGCCCCACTTTAAATAGTGGAGACGGTGTTGGACACGTTGCTATTGTTGAAAAGATTTATAGCCCTACAAAAATTATGACTTCTGAGAGCGGCTGGGGCAGTAAAAATCCATTCTGGAATGCTACTCGTGAAAAAGGAAATGGTAACTGGGGTGCAGGCGCTGGATATAAATTTCTTGGATTTATTTATAATCCAGCAGTAACAGACACTGGAGACGTTGATACTGATACAAGTAACCAATATGGATTTGGTAAAACTAATAGTCCTTTAGTTAATTATACTAAGATTAGTCCTAATAAAACCAGTCCTCGTAATCATGTAATTGATACTGTTACAATTCATTGTGTAGTTGGACAATGTTCTGTTGAAGCTCTTGGAAACATATTTGCGCCGACATCAAAACAGGCTTCTTCTAATTATGGTATTGGCCCTGATGGTAGAATTGGTATGTATGTTGAAGAAAAAGATCGTTCATGGTGTTCTTCTAATGCAGCTAATGATAATCGTGCTATTACCATTGAAGTAGCTAGTGATACTACAAGTCCATATGCCGTTACTGATAAAGCATATGCGGCTTTAATTAAACTTCTAGTTGATATTTGTAAAAGAAATAATATAAAAAAATTAGTATGGTCTACTAATAAAAATGATAGAGTAAATCATTTAAATGGATGTAATATGACAGTTCATAGAGATTATGCTAATAAATCTTGTCCCGGCGAATATTTATATAATCGTCATGGAGATATTGCTGCTAAGGTTAATGCTTAGCTTGGAGTTGTTGAGGAGGATGAAGATATGACACAAGAAACATTTAATGAAATGATGAATAATTATTTAATTGAATTAGCTGAAAAAAATCCTAATACTTATTCTACAGATGCTCGTGCTTGGGCAGAAAAAAATGGATATATTAAAGGTGACGAAAAAGGCCGTAAAATGTATAAGAAGTTTATGACTCGTGAAGAAATGATTACAGTTTTATATCGTATTTTAAAGGATAAATCTTTAATATAATGAGACATAGAAAAAATAAAAAAGAATTTTCTAAAAGTTTATTGATTCAAGAATCTGCTTTAATTTGGATTACAAGTTTAGCCTATATTGTATTAGCATTTTATTGTATTAGTAATGGTTATACAGGATCATTGCCTTGGATTACAGCAAGTGCTAGTCTTCCTTGGGCAGCTTATGGAGTAAGCCAAGTTTTTTATTATAAAAAATCAATGATTGAAAATTCTAAAAATGGTATTAAATATGAAACAGTATTAAAAGAATTAGATCAAGCTTATGATAAATATCATAATATGACTTCTAATAATACCGATTTCAATGAAGTTTTGAACGATTTATTTAATTCTTCAAGTAGTAATACTACGACTTATACTGATACACAAGATAGTTCAATTTTAAATACTGATTATGGTATTTAATAAATAAAGGATAGCCTAATAGGCTATCCTTTATTTTTTTTTATTCAAATTAATTTATCTATTAATATAGTAAAATATTTTTTTCTTTCTGTCAAATTTGATATAAATTTTGACTTTTATAATTATTTATTATATAATATTTATAGAAAAAATAAAAGGAGAATTAGTATGTCTAATTAGATTACAAATTATGGCGTAAAAGACATAAAAACTCTTGAAGGTATTGAAGCCATTAGACTTAGACCAGGTATGTATATTGGTTCTATTGGGCCTGATGGAGTTAGACATATTACGCTCGAAATTATTTCTAATGCTGTTGATGAATACTTAAATGGATATTGTACTGAATGTAATATTCAAGTTACAAATGATAATAATATTACTATTTCTGATAATGGACGTGGCGTTCCCTTTGGAAAAGCTAAAGATGGTAGTGAAACTTTAGTAAATATTTATACTAAGTTACATACTGGCGCAAAGTTTGACTCTAATGGTCGCACAGGATATAACACTTCTGGTGGTATGAATGGTGTAGGTGCGAAAGCTACAAATGCGTTATCAGAATCTTTTACTGTTACTTCAATTAGAGATAATAAAGTAGCATATGCTTCTTTTAAAGAAGGTAAGTTACTTAAATATGAAGTAACTAATGATATTAATAAATATAATTTTAAAACTGGAACTATTGTAAGTTTTATTCCTGATTCAAAAATCTTTAAAGAAGGAATTGATTTAGACTATACTGCTTTAAAGAAACAAATTCAAGAATTAGCTTATCTATCTCCTGGATTAAAATTTACATTAAAATACAAAGATAAAGAAGAAGAAATTATTCAATCTAATAATGGTATTCTTGACTATATTAAAGATTTAAATAATAATAAAAATACTTTAACTTCTGTATTTTACACTGAAAATATTGAAGATAGAATTGGTGTTAAGATTGCTTTACAATATAATGATACTTATATTGATACTTATAAGCTTTATACTAATTCTATTCCAAATAGTGGCGGCACTCATTTAACTGGATTTAGAACTGCTTTAACAACTTCTATCAATGATTATGCTCGTGAAAAAAATCTTTTGAAAGAAAAAGATAGCAATATTACAGGCGAAGAATTAAAGGAAGGTTTAACTTTAGTTCTTTCTTTTATTATGCCTGATCCAGTATTTTCTGGACAAACTAAAGATGTTTTATCCAGCAGCGAAGCAAGAACTATTGTTCAAAGATTGGTTTCTAAAGATTTAAAGACTTGGTTAGAAGGCAATCCAAAAGACGCAAAAGCAATTGTAGATAAAGCATTATTGGCACGCGCTGCTCGTGAAAAGGCAAAGAAAGCAAAAGAAACAGTGCGTAAAGTCGATAATAAACGTCGAGTAGTAATGCCAGATGTTCTAGCAGATGCTTCTTCTAAAGAACGTTATAAATGTGAAGTTTTCCTTGTAGAAGGTAAATCTGCTGCAGGTTCGACAAAAGAAGCACGAAATCGTTCTACTCAAGCAGTATTCCAATTACGCGGTAAGATTTTGAATGTTTTAAAAGCTGATTTGCATAAAGCATTACAGAATAAAGAAATTAGTGGAATGATTGATGCTTTTGGACTTGAAGTAAAAGATGGAAAAGTTATTTTAGATGAATCTAAATTACGATATGGCAAGATTATTATCACCGCTGATGCAGACGTCAGTAAAACGGCGTATGAAAGACTTTTCGCCTAATCAGGCGGGTAAAAATTTTTGGACAAATCATATTTATGGGACCCATACGGCTCTCATATAAATATGAAAGAGAAGAAAATTTTTGCTAACGGGGAATCCTAAACTTAAAATAGCATGGAAATCCCGTGGGAAACAAATATTTATCCATTCTCTTTTAGTAAACATAAAGGAGAATAAAAATGATAGGAATTTATAAAATTACTGAAAAAGAAAATCCTACAATGTTCTATGTAGGAAAGTCAAATGATATAGAGAGAAGATTTAAAGAGCATATTCAAAAATCTTATGCTCAATCAAGAATCCCTTTTGATGATTATATTAGCGAAAAAGGAAAAGATGCTTTTACATATGAAGTATTAGAAGAGTGTTCTTTGGAAGAATTAAATCTTAAAGAAAAATATTGGATAGATAAACTTGAAGCAACTAAATCTGGCAATAAATTTGATGGCGGATTGACAGATGTTGTTGGGTCTAATAACCCAAAAGCAAAATTAACTGAACAAGATGTCATTGAAATTAGAAAAGCTTATAATAATCATCAAAAACAAAAAGATGTTTATGAAAAATATAAAGATATTATTTCTTTTGGTTATTTTCAAAGTCTGTGGCAAGGGCGCTCATGGGCACATATAATGCCAGAGGTGTTTACAAAAGAAAATAAAGAATACTATATTTTTCAAAATAGTAAGGGAGCAAATAGCGCAGCAGCCAGTTTTTCTAATGAAGAAATTCTTGAAATTAGAAAAAGATATGTTAAAGAAAGCGCAAAAGAAATTTATCAAGATTATCAAGGGCGTGTATCCTATCAGACGTTCCAAGAAATCTTATGGGGAAGAAGATATAATAATCTTCCTATATATAAAAAAAGAGAAAAGAAATGGATAAATATTTGAACCTGTATCGACTATCCCCTAAGCCTTCTGGGCAGGGGAGTAGGGCAACTATTGATACGTTGCGAGGTTTTAGGAAACGAAGCCTCTCTCAAACCGAAATGGCCTCCTCTCTAAGTTAGAGAGTAAAAGATAGTCAGTGCTTATAGAAATATAAGAGTAACACGCGATGGCAGTCATATTCGTATTTTGTTCTTAACTTTTATTTGGAAATTCTGTCCAGAGTTAATTGAAAAAGGATATATTTATGCGGCAGTTCCTCCTCTTTATAAGGCTACTATTGGAACAAAAATTCAATATCTAAAAGATGATGACGCATTAGAGAAATTCCGCAAAAATACAACTAAGAAATTTGAACTTGGTCGTATGAAAGGCCTTGGTGAAATGGATCCTCCTGAGATGGAAGAAACAGTTATGAATCCTGAGACAAGAACTTTAAAACAAATTACTATGGAAGATGCAACTGCTGTTGCTAAGACTTTTATGAGTTTAATGGGCGAAGCAGTAACTCCAAGAAAAGATTTTATCGAAAAGAACGCAGAAAGGGCTAACATTGATGTTTAATATTGAAGCAATAGTTTTACACCCCGGTGATACTTTATTAGCTCATGTCAGTGATAGAGTATCACCTGATATGGCCCGATAGATTTATTAGTCATTAACTCAACTATTTCCTTCTAATTAGGTAAGCCTTATTAATAATGAATTAGTAGAAGGATTTACTGTATTTACTAACAAAATAGATACGAATCCATTTTTAATTAACTTGGAGGATTTATGCTAGTAATTTATACTGACGGATCTTGTTCTAAAAACGGTTCTATAAATAATAATGGCGGTTTTGGTGTAGTAGTAGTTAAAGATGAACATTTAATTGCTACTTATAGCAAAATGTCTCAAAATACAACAAATAACAAAGAAGAATTAAAAGCAATTTTATATGCGTTAATCCAATATGGAGACGAACCAAATGTTGTGGTTTACAGTGATTCTAATTACTGTGTTAATACTTTTACTAAATGGATGTATTCGTGGCAACGAAATAATTGGATTAAAAGTGATAAAAAATCACCAGAAAATTTAGATTTGATTAAAACTTATTATGATTTAACTACAACTGGAGAAAGAACAATTGATTTAAGAAAAATTCAAGGACATTCTGGCCATATATGGAATGAATTGGCTGACCAATTAGCCACAGGCAAGATTAGTCCAGAGGAGGCTATGAAGAAATATGGGTGAAATTTTACAAACTCCAATTATTCATGAAGTAGAACAATCATTCCTTGATTATAGTCTAAGTGTTATTACAGATAGAGCTATTCCTTCTGCTGAAGATGGATTAAAGCCAGTAGCAAGACGAATTTTATGGGATATGTTCGATAAAGGATATTTTAATAATAAGAAATTCGTTAAGTGTGCTCAGCCAGTAGGAGATACAATGGGTCGATTCCATCCTCATGGTGATAGTTCTATTTATGGAGCATTAGTATGGTTAAGTCAGCCATGGAATATGCGTTATCCTTTAATCTCTTTCCATGGAAATAATGGTAGCCGCGATGGAGATGAAGCCGCAGCTTATCGTTATACTGAATGTAAATTATCTAAAATGGGCGAAGAAATGCTTGCCGATATTAAGAAAAACACTTCTGATTGGCAATTAGCATATACTGATGAAGAGGAAGAACCTATATATTTGCCGGGACGTATTCCTAATCTATTAGTTAATGGTACTTCTGGTATTGCAGTTGCTATGGCTTGTTCTTTTGCCCCTCATAATTTAAATGAAGTTATGGATGCTGCTAAATATCTTTTGGATAATCCCACTTGTGAAGTTAAAGATTTATTAACTTTTATTAAAGGCCCTGATTTCCCAACAGGTGGAATAATTATTAATAAAGATGAATTATTAAATACCTATATTACTGGTAAAGGGCGCGCTCGAATCCGTGGAGAATATACTATTGAAAGCAATAAAGGACAAGATAGTATTGTATTTACCAGTATTCCTTATAAAGTATCTAAAACTCAATTAATTTTAGATATTGATAAATTATGTGAAGATGGAACTCTTGAAGGTATTACAGCAATTCGTGACGAAAGTAATATTCAAGGCGTTCGTTTTGTAATTGAATTGGCAAAGGGCGTTTCTGCTGAACCTATTATTTCAAAATTATTTAAAAATACTCGTTTAGAAGATACTTATAGTATTAATCAAGTCGCATTGGTTAATAAAAAGCCTGAAGTACTTAATCTTAAACGACTATTGGAAATTTATAATGAACATCAAAAAGATGTTTTAATTAGAAAGACTAATTTTGAAGCAGAAAAAATTCGTGCTAGAATTCATATTTTAGATGGATTATTAATTGCTCTTGAAGATATTGATAATGTTATTGCGTTAATTAAAAAGAGTGAATCTGCGGCAGCAGCAAAAGTTAATTTAATTAATCAATATAATTTGTCAGAAGCCCAAGCAAAGGCAATTCTTGATATGAAATTAGCTAAATTAGCTAAATTGGAAAAAGTTGAAATCCAAGAGGAAAAGAATAATTTAGTTAAAGAATTAGACCATTTAAATAATATCTTAGCTAATCCAATCCCTGAAATGAAAAATATTTATACAGAGATTGAGAAAAATTATGGCGATGAACGTCGTAGTACAATTACTCAAGTAGCGATTACTAAAGAAGAAAAAGAGATCGAATTTGTTGAACCCGAAAAATGTGTTGTTGTAATGACTGAAGGTGGTAGTATTAAACGAATTCCTACTTCTTCATTCCGCACTCAAAAGAAAAATGGCAAAGGTATTAAATCTCAGGATGATATTACTTCTTGCGTATTAAGAACAAATACTATTGATAATTTAATGATTTTCTCTGATAAAGGGATTATGTATCGTCTATTGGTAGATAATATTCCTGTTGGTACAAACACCTCAGTAGGTCAATCTATTAAATCTTTAGTAAATATGGCAGTTGATGAAAATCCTGCGACAATGTATTCTATTTATAGAGATACTAATGCTAAATATGTTTTATTTACAACTAAAAATGGTTTGGTAAAAAAGACTACTTTAGATGAATATATTAAAACTAAAAAGAAAACCGGTATTGCGGCCATCGCTCTTAGAGAAAATGATAGATTGGCTTCAGTATCATTAATTGATAATGAACCTATTTTGTTATTAACTAAAAATGGTTATATTATTAGATTTAATTCATCTGAAATTACACCAACATCCAGAAGTACATATGGCATTAAAGGTATTACTCTGAGTGAAGGTGATGAAGTTGTAATGGCTTTACCGATTCGCCATGATACTGATAATCTAGCTGTTTTTACAACCGGAGGAATGGGCAAAAAAGTTCCATTAACTGAAATTACAATTCAAAAGCGTGGCGGTAAGGGATTATATATTTATAAACCAACTACGAGCACTGGGAATGTAATTTCAGCTTCTTTAATTGATGATAATGATAATTTATTGATTAGCGGCAATAGTGCGTCTATTTGTATTTCTGCGAAAGATATTCCAGTATTAGGTCGTACTTCTATTGGTAATCAAATGATTAAAAGCGGGTCAATTAAATCTGTAACCAAGGTTTAAAGAATAACCGGAGGAGAAATAAATTCTCCTTCGGTTGATTTTTTGAAATTTTTTTTATATAATATTATTAAAGATAAGAAATATGGAGAAATTTTAAATGAGTTTTTCAAAAGAATTATTAGACAAATATGCACCTGAAGCAGAATGTATTCAGGCAATGAAAATTTGGAAATTACCGGATGGAAAAGAAAATTTATTTCCAAATGCTTGTAATAGTGGTGATTATTTTGCTGAATTAAAAAAAGATGGTTATTGGTATGAATTTGAAAAAACTGATAATTATGAATATTTATTTAGTAGAAATGTTAGTGCTACAACAGGAATTTTAACTGAAAAATTAGCTAATGTTCCTCATATTCAAGAAGCTCTTAAAATTCTTCCATGCGGTACTATCTTAATTGGTGAAATTTATTATCCAGGCAAAACTTCTAAAGATGTAACTAAAATTATGGGATGTTTAGCGTCAGAAGCGATAAGACGTCAGCAAACTAGCGGATTAATTCATTTTTATTTACATGATATTATTAAGTTTAACGGATTTGATTTACAAAAAGAGGGTGCTTGGACACGCTATTAGGTGCTGGTATCAGTTTGGAATAAATATAATTTAAGTCAATATCCTTTTATGGAATTAGCAGAAGCAGTTGAGAATAATATTCAAGAATTTACTGCGGAAGCTTTATCTAATGGAGAGGAAGGAGCTGTCTTAAAAAAGAGAGATGCTCCATATGCTCCAGATAAAAGACCAGCTTGGTCTTCAATTAAAATTAAAAAAATGGATTTCTTAGATTGTATTTGTATTGGATTTGAGGATGCAACTCATTATTATGATGGAAAAGAAATTGAAACATGGCAATATTGGGAAGTAAAAAGTCCAATATTTTATGATTGTTTTGAAGAAGATCATCGCTTTAATGGGTGGTCAGAGCCACGATTAGTAAAAGGAAGCTTTTATCAAAATTATTTGAAGAATCCTCCTGCTAATGGAAGTAATTTTTTAGAAGATAATGAAAAGTATTATCAACCAGTAACAAAAGGATACTATTATGGATGGAAGACATCTATGAAGTTAGGCGCCTTGGATGATAAAGGAAACATAGTTGAAATAGGCACTGTTTCATCTGGATTAACAGATGAATTAAAAGAAAAATTTTCAACAAATCCAGAATTATATATTAATAAAGTAGTTTCTATTCAATGTATGGAAGTAAATAAAAATGACCATACATTACGTCATGCTTTTTTTAAAGGATTTAGAGAAGATAAAGATTTAAAAGATTGTAAATTAGAGGACATATTTAACTAATCTTTCTTCATAGATATTTAAATATTTATGAAGAAAGGTGGTAAATATTATGCTAAAACCAGGATAGAAACAGAAGCCTTAGAGGTTAGGAACTAAAAGAAGATTAAATTTAAAAGATTAGACTTTTGGGAAATTAACTGTTATTGATGTTGGTCCTTTAGATAAAAATGGATGTTACACTTGGCTATGCTAGTGTGATTGTGGGAATTTAAAATATGTAAGAGGGTCTAGTTTAAAAAATGGTAATACCAAAAGTTGTGGATTATGTTCGCATGATTCATTTGGAATTTCAAAAATAAAAGAAATTTTAACTAATAATAATATACAATTTGTATAGGAAAAATCTTTTGATAATTTTTATTATGAAATAAGTAAAAAACCAATTAAATTTGATTTATATGTTAATGATACATATATTATTGAATTTGATGGAAAACAACATTTTACTTATGATTCAACTGGTTGGAATACTAAGGAAAATTATTTAAAAACTAAAGAACGAGATTAGTTACGAAATGAATATTGTAAAACAAATAATATTCCTTTAATTAGGATACCTTATACTATTATCAATTAGATTACTTTAGAAGATTTAGTTCCATCAACGTCTATTTATTTGTTAAAATGATTTATAAGAATCTTGAAGATTGTACTTTGAGCGCATTATTTTGACAAAAAGAAAAAAATATTGTAAAATAAATTTGTAAAAATTAAGGATGAAATTTTTTAAATGAAAACTAAAGAACTCAAGAATTTAGCTAAAAAGATTGCTTAGGCTGAATTAGTTGTTCAAACTAGCACTGATAAAGATTAGATTCATAAAGCATAGAACTAGATTATGGAATACTCAAGTCATGTTGATAGTTTGGAAGATATTACCATTATTGATGAAATGGTTCAAGAAATTCTTAGCAAAACTCTTGACAAATAAAAAAATTTTTGATATAATATTTACATAAGCTAAAGGCTTAAAGAAAAAAATTAAAAAAATTATTTATGTATTTTAAAAGGAGATTTATTTATTATGATGAAGGAAAATTCTAAGAAAGTTTTGAATTATTTGAAGGAAGTCAATGGCCAGGACGTTACTGCTGCTGATGTTGCTGCTGCTCTCGGTCTTGAAAAGCGCTCTGTTGATGGTATTTTTACCTCTGCTATTCAGCGCAAGGGCCTTGGTGTTCGTACCGCTGCTGAAATCGAGATTGAAGATGGAACTCACAAGTAGGTTAAGTTCCTTTCTCTTACCCCAGCCGGTATGAGTTTTGACCCTGATGCTCCCGACGCTGAGTAATTAAGATATATTAAGGGGTAGATTTATTAATAATCTACCCCTTTTAATTATAATATGCCTTATTTATTTTGTTTAATATCATTACTAATTGGCGGAGCGATTGTTTATTTTATTCTTTAGCCTAAAATAAAAAAAACTAAAGAATATGATTTAAACATTGAAAAATTAAATAATAATTTATACGCTGAAAAACAACAGCTAGAAAAAGTAACTAAAGATTTACAAATTGAATTAGGGTCTTTACAAGGTAAAAGAGATGAAATTCAATCAAGTATTTCTGCTTTAGAATAGCAAGCAAAAGAATCGGCTGATATTTTCTATCAAAAAAATATGGAATTAGCACAAACTAATTTAGATAAATCTTTAGAGAATGCTAGCAATTATTATAATGCTCAAGCAGAACAATACTAGAGTGATTATAAAAATATAATGGCGGATTGTGCGCAATCTATTTCTAATTTAATTGCTGAGAAAAAAATTGAATTAGATAAATTAGATAAAGCAATCCAAGAGCAATAGAAAAAAGTCGATGCTTCTGTTGAAGCAAGTAAGCGTGCCGAAGAAATTCGAGTAAAGAATGATTTTTATAGATTAGTTCTTCCAGTAGAGGATTTAGATGAAATAAAAGAATTACATGAAGTAGGTAAGCATTTGCGCAATCCAGAGCCTCTTAATAAAGTTATTTGGAAATGTTATTATGAAAAACCTACAACTGATTTAATTGGCCGTGTAATTGGATTAGGAGTCCATACTGGTATTTATAAAATTACAAATTTAAATAATAATATGTGCTATATAGGTTAGGCGGTCAATATTGGCCGGTGAAAAACTTTACCCAATTGCTGTTGGGGGTCTGCCGATTACCAAATTTTGGAAACGGCCGGCTAACGGGGAAAATTAGAAATTAATCAATCCCGTGGGAAACTTTGATTAATCCATCGTCTTTAAAAATTAAATATATATAGAAGGACGGTGGAAATAGCAATGATTACTAATATTAGCGATAAATTAAAAGTTTGTGGCATTTATAAAATTAATTATGATAATGGTAAAATATATATTGGATAGGCATTAAGCATTTGGTCTAGGGCCAATGAGCACAATTCTAAAAATATTCAGCCTTGTGATAAAGCATTAAAAAAGCATTAGGCGACGATAGAAATATTAGAAATTATTCAAGATATTTTATTATTAGATGACGTTGAAAGCAAATGGATTAATTATTATAATGCTACTGATAAAAACATAGGATATAATATTTTAAAAAATGGCAATGCTTCTGGGAAAAAAGGAGTAGATAATTGTAATGCTATTTTTAATTAGTCTCAAATTGATGAAATTGTAGATTTATTAATAAATAATACTAAATTATCTTATAAAGATATTGCTAATCAATATATGGTTAGTCAAAATACAATTTTAAATATTTCATAGGGATATACATATTTTAATTCTAATTTATCTTATCCTTTAAGAAAAAATAATCATGATTCAAATACAAAAGATAGTATTTTAGACTATTTTAACAGCGAAAAAGATTTATTAGATTTAAAGGATGATTTATATTATAGATGGGATTTAAAAATTGAAAATGATTTAACTAAAAAGTATAATGTTCCTTTAAAAATATTGAGACAAATTAATTAGGGAGATATTTTTAAAGATATTGGTAATTATAATTATCCTATTAGAAATAAAAATATTAGAAATAATCAAAATTTTACTATTGATGATGTATTAAATATTCTATCAGATTTAAGAAATAGTAAAGAATCTATGACAAATATAGGTTTAAAATATAAAATTCATCGTAATACAGTTAGTAAAATTAATAAAGGAGAAGCATATATTATAAAAGATTATGATTATCCTGCTCGTTAATCAAAGAACCTGTATCGACTATCCCCCAGGTCTTCTGGGCGGGGGAGTAGGGCTGTTATTAGCACACAGTCGCATTTTAGGAAACGAAGTGCGTTAAATGCCGAAATGGTTTCCTGCCGAAACTCGGTTCAGCGATCGGCTGAACGGGAAACGGCAGTAAAAGATAGTCAGAATTATATTAAATAATTCGTAATATTGCTGACCGATGGAAATAGCATATTAAACGTGGAATAGGTGCGGAAACACCAACCCGCAATAAATTATATCCTGCTATGTTGGCTATTGGAGTAGAAAATTTCAGCTTTGAAGTAATTGAGGAATGTTCTCGCGATTAGTTAGATGCTAGAGAAGATTATTGGCAAGATTATTTTAAAGCAAAAGAATTTGGTTATAGTATTAAGTAAAGGATAATTTTATGTATAGAGTTATTGATAAACGTGGTACAGGTAAAACTGGTAGATTATTTTTAATTGCTAAAGATACTAATGCTACTATTGTATGTTCCAACCCTGCTATGATGTAGGATAAAGCATTAAGATATGGATTTAAAGATTTAAATTTTATGTCTTATGCTGATTTTGTTAATCATTACCAAGGAAGAAGTTCAAATCAAAAATTTTTAATTGATGAAATTGAGGTTTTAGTCCGTGGACTTGGTAATGTAATTGGTTATTCTTTTTCGGAGGATGATGATTAATGTCAATTGTAAATAATGTAAAAATTTATGATTTAGATGAATGCCTTGTTGCTGCTGGATATCCAATGCGCACCGTCGCAGAATAGCATCCAGTAACAGAACAAGATAAAAATAGAGGTCTAAATTTAGTTAAAGCTACTAAAGATGGTAATACTGCTCATAGTCAATTTTTAACTGGCATTAGAGTTAATTTTGATTTAACTTGTAGTAATAAAATGTGGGTTGAAGCAGAGCGTTATAGATTCTTAGAATTTGTAAGTTCTCAATCTACAATGCATCGTATCACTAAATTTGATTTAGACCAAGCATATAATGGATATGTTGATAAACGCATTATTGAAATTATGAAAGAAAAAGTCAAAGAATATAATGCGTTTATCGAAGTGCGGGAAGCGGCGAAAGGACATCCTGAAATAGTCGCTGAATTGAATAGAATACTAAAAGAAATGTATTTAGAGATTCTTTATTCTAATCCTGCTGGATTTACTCTAACTGCTCGTATGACTACTAATTATAGATGTTTAAGAAATATTTATAAACAAAGAAAAGATCATAGATTACCTGAGTGGCGAGAGTTTTGTAAATGGATTGAGACTTTACCTTATGCTGAAGAATTCTTGATTAATTAATCGTTAGTTGATTTTTCTTAATAAATATGTTATAATATTTATACAAGGTAAAGAAAGTGAGTAAAAATTAATGAGTAAAAAATAGGAATTTGTAAAATTCGTTGAAGATTTAATTAATAATGCTGCTAATAATGGTATTCCAACAGAAATGAATGAAGACGCTGAACTTTATTGGAATGCGTTGAAAAGTGAAGAAGAAGTTGAAAAGCCATTATTCACTGATAGTGGTAAACAAATTCTTCAATGGATGAGAGACAATCAGGATCAAGTTATGGTTAAATCAAGAGATATTGCTGAAGGCTTGTTTATTTCAAGTCGAGCAATTTCTGGTTCAATGCGTAAATTGGTATCTGATGGATTTGTAGAAAAAGTGAGTCAAAATCCAATTGTTTATACTTTAACAGAAAAAGGTAAAAATATTGAAATTGTGTAATTATTAAGGAGAAAAATAATTTATGAAGAAAACTATGGAAAATGTAACTCATATTGAAGGTATTTTGTATGAACATAATTTGGAATCAAAGGTTTCTGGACCTAATTCTAAGACTCCTGGCACTCCTTTTATTTCTGGTACTATTAGCATCGCTACTGATGATGCTTTAACTAATATCGTTCAAGTTCATTTTACTTATGTAACTCCTACAACTTCTAAGGGAAGTGCAAATGCCACTTATACTCTTCTTCAGAATATTATTGATGGCTTAGTAGGTACTTATATGAAGGATGGCGCTGATAAGGCTGCTAAACTTCGTGTTGATTCTGCTATTGGTTTGAATGAGTTCTATTCTGATCGTAATGGTAAGTCAGAACTTGTTAGCACTAAGCGCAATGAAGGTGGATTTGTTCATCTAACTAATACTTTAGCAGAAGATGAAAAAGTAAGAAATACTTTTAAGTGTGATATGGTTATTACTGGTGTAACTCATATTGATGGTGATGAAGAAAAGAAACTTCCTGAGAAGGTAATTGTTAAGGGAGCAATTTTTGATTTCCGTAAAGCTTTATTGCCAGTTGAATTCTCTGCTACTAATCCAGGGGCTATGGCTTATTATGAAGGACTTGGTGCTTCTAACTCAGAACCAGTATTTACTAAGGTTTGGGGCCGTTAGGTATCTGAAACTATTGTGCGTGAGATTCGTGAAGAGTCTGCTTTTGGTGAAGATAATGTTCGTGAAGTACAGACTACTCGTAAGGACTTTGTAATTACTGGTGGCGCTAAGGATCCATATCCTTGGGATGACGAAGAATTCTTGACCGCAAAGGAATTAACTGATGCTATGACTCAGCGTCAGACTTATCTTGCTACTATTAAGCAAAGACAAGATGAATACAAGGCGGCTAAAAATGCAAGCATCGCTGCTCCTGCTCCCGGTGGATTTAATTTTTAATAAATAGCCAATAGATGATGGCCTCTAGAGAGGTCTTCATGCTAAACTAAATATATTATATGATGATGATGTTTTGTTAAGTAAAGAAGAAATAGATAAATTACTAAATGAATATTGTAAATTATTTGAATTGGAGAAAAAGGAGAAAATTAAATAATGGCTATTAATCTGTTAGGCCTTACCCCTCATAAGGTTAGTCGTGATCTTTCTGGATATATTACTTATATCTATGGTGCTGAAAAATCTGGTAAAACTACTTTTGCCTCTCATATGCCTTCAGCATTGATTCTTGCTTTTGAACGAGGATATAATGCTTTACCTGGTGTATTAGCACAGGATATTACTTCTTGGGGCGATATGAAGCAAATTCTTCGAGAATTAAAAAAGCCAGAAGTAAAAGAAAGATTTAAGTCTATCGCAGTTGATACAGTTGATATTGCTGGATAGTTCTGCGAAAAATATGTTTGCGCATAGAATAGTGTAGATACTCTTTCTGGTATTCCTTATGGACAAGGTTGGACCCTTGTAAAGAAAGAATTTGAGGAAATGTTTAGAACTATTGCTCAGCTTGGTTATGCTGTCGTTTTTATTTCTCATAGTAAAGATAAGACTTTTAAGACTAAGACTGGCGTAGAGTATAATCAAATTATTCCTACTTGCCCTACTTCTTACAATGATATTGCTAAGAATATGGCTGATATTTATGCTTATGCTGAGAAATATACTGAAAATGGTGAAGCTAAAGTTCGTTTAATCCTACGTTCTGTTGATAACAGTGCTGAAACTGGTTGCCGTTTTAAGTATATTGTTCCTTCTATTGAATTTTCTTATGAAAATTTGGTTAAGGCATTGAATGATGCTATTGATAAGGAAGCTCAGATGTATGATAATAAATTCGTTACTGATCAGCGTGAAGCAACTTCTATTGCTAAGAATTATGATTATGATGCTTTAATGGCTGAATTCCAGCAATTAGTTGGTGATTTAATGGCAAAGAATTCTGAGTATTATGCTCCTCGTATTACAAGAGTTATTGAAAAGTATCTTGGTAAGGGTAAGAAAATTTCAGAAGCTACAATGGATCAGGCAGAGTTCATTAGTTTAATTATTAATGAGATTAAGGAAGAATTAGTTCCTCAGTCTTAATAAGATAGACCCAAGGCGAGATAAAAATCGCCTTGGGTTGATTTTTTTATTATTTTATGTTATAATATATAAAAGAAGAATTTTATGAAAGGTGTGAATATATGGCTCATAAAGTAAAATGTATCTATTGTTAGCAAGTATTTGATAGAGATAAATATCCATATATTCAAGTATCTTCTAGACGGTATGCGCATCCTGCTTGCGCGCAAGCAGAGAATAAAAAAAAGCAAGAAGAAGAAAATGATAAAGAAAAATTTGAAAAATATGTAATGAATTTACTTGATGAAACTTATATTAATGCTCGTGTGCGCAAATAGATGAATACATATATAGAAGATTATAATTACACTTATTCAGGAATGTTAAAAGCTTTAGTTTATTTTTATGAAGTAAAAGGTAATAGTAAGGCAAAAGCTAATGGTGGTATAGGAATTATTCCATATATTTATAAAGATGCTTATAATTATTATTATAATTTATGGATGGCGCAACAGTCGAATCAAGGTAAAGTTATACAAGATTATGTACCAAAAGAAAAAGTGGTAACAATTCCATTACCAAAACGAATACCTATGAAACGAAGATTATTTACATTCTTGGATGATAAGGAGAATTAGAGTGAGTAGTAAATATGTTGATTCGACTGCTATTATGTAGGTAATTGGTTGTGTTTTTAATACTCCTCAATTATTAGATTTAACTGATAAATATACTATAACTGATGAAGATTTTGTTGATCAATTTCATCGTATAATTTTTGGAGCTATTTATAAGATTCATGAATTAGGAGCTGAAAAAATTACATTAGAAAATATTTCTGATTTTTTAGCAGATCGTCCTAAATATGAAGGAATTTATAAAGCTAACAAAGGTGAAGAATGGTTATTAAAAGTATCTGAAAATTCTAAAATTTTATCTTTTGATTATTATTATGGTCGTTTAAAAAAGATGTCATTACTTCGTGCTTATGATAATTATGGTATTGATGTATCTTTTATATATGACCCTGATAATATCTTAGATGTTGAAAAAAAACAATTACAAGAAGAAAATTTAGATAACTCTACATTGGAGCATATTGCGCAATTAGTAGATGATAGAATAGATGAAATCAAATATGAATATGTAAATAATGTAGAAGGTGTCGCTGTACAAGCAGGTACTGGAATATTTGATTTAATTGAATCTCTTAAAGAGCATCCAGAAGTAGGAAGCCCTCTATATGGTCCGTTAATTAATACAGTTACTCGTGGCGCCAGATTAAGAAAGTTTTATTTGCGATCTGCTGCTACTGGCGTTGGTAAAACTCGTTCTATGATTGCTGATGCTTGTAATATTGCTTGCAATAAAATATATAATGAAAATTTCGGTTGGATTAAAAATGGCGTTAGTGAACCAGTTCTTTATATCGCAACAGAACAAGATTTAAGTGAAATCCAAACAATGATGTTAGCTTTTCTTTCTAACGTGAATGAAGAGCATATTATAAATGGCTCATATGAAGGCGATGAAGAAGAAAGAATAATTCAAGCTGGCCAAATTATTGAAGACAGTCCTATTTACTTACGAGAATTACCTGATTTTTCATTACAAGATGTAGAAAATGAAATTAAAAAAGCAATTAGAGATTATGGAGTAAAGTATATATTCGACCCTATTTTAAAAGGGTGCGGGATAATGAAAAACTTTTCTCAGTTATCGCTGAGGGTCAATAATTAAAAATATAATTATTGGCTAACGGGGAACCCTAAACGAAAACGCATGGGAATCCCGTGGGAAACTTTGAACGAAACTAGTCAAATAACTTCTGACTTCTTTCATATAAAAATGAAGGAAGTGATAAAATGGGAATTATTTATTGTTATACTAATAAAATTAATGGTAAAAAATATATAGGTCAAACCATTAATCCACAATTGAGATATAACGCTCATAAAAGCAATTACCAAAATCCCAACCATACAGAATACAATTCATTAATACATAAAGCATTTCGTAAATATGGATTTAATAATTTTACTTATGAAGTATTAGTAAAAGACATTGATGATATAAATGTATTAAATGAATTAGAAATATACTATATTAAAAAGTTTAATTGTTAGACACCAAATGGTTATAATGTTGAGGCTGGCGGTAAAAATTGTACTAAGCCAAAAACATTAGAGCATCGCAAAAAAGAGATTTGGGGTCAAGCAAAACTAACCGAAGAAGAAGTTATTGAACTACGAAAAGCATATCGAGATAAAAAAAGTCCGACTGAAATATATAATAAAAAGTATAAAAATAGATTACATTATAATTCTTTTTTAAATATTTGGGTTGGAAAAAGATATAGCTTAATTATGCCAGAAGTATTTCAAAGTGGACGCCATACAAAATTAACTGCTGAAACTGTAAAAGAAATAAGAAAAGATAGAGAGCAAACTAATCTTTCTTATGATAAATTAGCAGAAAAATATGGGGTATCAAAAGGAACTATTGCTGATATAATTAAACGTAGGACTTGGAAAGATGTTTAAAGAACCTGTATCGACTATCCCCTAGGCCTTCTGGGCGGGGGAGTAGGGCTACTATTGATACGTAGTCGCATTTTAGGAAACGAAGTGCGTTAAATGCCGAAATGGTTTCCTGTTGAAATTCGGTTCAGCGATCGGCTGAACGGGAAACGGCAGTAAGAGATAGTCAGCGTTCATAGAAATATGAAAGAAACGTGCCACGATTATATCCATACAAGTATGAAAATTTTAGAAGAAATTACTAAACGAAGTGGTGGAGTTAAATTGCGTGAAGATAATATTCTTTTTATGTTATCAACTCGATTAAAAGATATTTGTAATCAATATGGAGTATTTATTATGTCTGCTACATAGCTGAATGGTGATTATGTAGATTCTAAAACTCCTGATCAAAATCTGCTTCGTGGCGCAAAATCTATTGCGGATAAAATTGACTATGGTTCAATTTTATTAAATGTTCAAGATGATGATTTAATTGCTCTAAAAGATATATTAAGTGCTAATTTATTTGATACTCCAACTATTAAAATGTCTGTTTATAAAAATAGACGAGGTAGATATAAAGGAATAATTTTATGGTGTAAAGCAGATTTAGGTGTATGTAGAATTACTCCTATGTTCTGTACTACTTATAATTATGAACTAGTACCTATTGATGATATGAGAATTATGATTGATGAAGAAGAGAGTGCGTTCTAACTGGTCAGAATTCATTAAAATGCTCTCCATTTCTTTTAAAATAAAAGAAGGAGATGAAAGTATATGGTTGATTTAACCGGTCAAGTTTTTAATAGATTAACAGTATTAAAATTAGATACAGAACGAAAATCAAAAAATAAATACTGGATTTGTCAGTGCGATTGTGGAATTATTAAAAGTATTTAGCAAAGCAATTTAACATCAGGATTGACTCAGTCTTGTGGATGCTTACATAAAGAAAAAGTTTCACATAATTTAATTGGTCAAAAATTTGGTAAATTAACAGTTATAAAAGATACTGGAAAACGTACTAATAGTAGAAATATTATTTGGGAATGCCAATGCGATTGTGGAAAAATAATAGAAGTACCTACAAATAATTTAAAATAGAATAATACTATGTCTTGTGGGTGTATGAAACAATCTCATGGTGAATATTTTATTGAGAATATTCTTAAAATAAATAATATTAAATATAAAAAAGAATATGTTTTTCTTGATTTATTATCCCCTAAAAATGGATATTTAAGATTTGATTTTGCTATTTTAGATGATTAGAATAATGTAAAAAAATTGATTGAATATGATGGAAAAACACATTCAATGAGTTATATAGGTGGATGGAATACAAAAGAAAAGATTGAATATTAGTAGCTATGTGACAAATTAAAAGATAATTACTGTAAAATTCATGGTATTCCATTGCTTAGAATTTCATATTTAAATAAAGAAAATGATGAATTAGAAAAATTAATTTTATAGGGAGATTAATTATGAATAAGAAAGAAATTATTGGTGGAACTATTGAATATAAAATGCCTAAAGAAATGGCTAATATGTATTTAAAGACTGCTAAAGGAGAGTTTGCTAAAAAGCATCCTCAAGAATACCTTATTAAGGTAGTTAATGAAGAATTCGGCGTTAAAGGCACTTGTATTAATGTAATTACATTCTAATGATAGTATTTGATAAATTAGAAATAAGACAAGCATTAACTCTTGATAATATTTTTGATTTATTAATTGAATGGGGTGGAGATCCTGAATATACTGATTTTGGGATAGTCTCCACCACCATTTGTCATAATCATCCAGGTGAAGGTAGCCGTAAATTATATTATTATGATAATACAAGATTATTTAAGTGTTACACTGGATGCGATTCTACTTTTGATATATTTGAATTGTGTTCTAAGATTATGAATATTCAATTTGCTGAAACATTTGATTTAAATGATGCTGTTTTATGGATAGCTCGCAGATTTGGGTTATCAGGTATGGTTAAAGATGATAATGAAGGTAAAACTTTAGATGATTGGAAAGTTCTTTCTAATTATGCTAAAATTCAAGAAATTGAATTAAAAGATAGTAGAACAACATTAAAAACTTATGATGATTCAATATTATCAAGATTAAATTATAAAGTAAAACTTACTCCTTGGTTAAATGAAGGAATTTCGCAAGAAGTCCTTACCAAGGCACATATAGGTTATTATCCAGGAGGAGATTAGATTACCATTCCTCATTATGATGTAAATGGTAATTTTATAGGATTGCGCGGACGTACTATGTGTAAATCTGAAGCGGAAGTATATGGCAAATATCGTCCTATTAAAATTAATAATCAATTATATAATCACCCTCTTGGACTAAACTTATATGGTTTAAATTGGAATAAACAAGTTATTAAAAAAATGAAGAAGGTAATTATTTTTGAATCTGAAAAATCAGTTTTGAAATATGCTACTTATTTTGGATGGAATAATAATATTTCAGTAGCTTGTTGTGGTAGTAATATTTCTTCACATCAAATTCAATTACTATTAGATTGCGGTGTAGAAGAAATTATTATTGCTTTTGATAGATAGTTTCAGGCAATTGGTGATGATGAATTTAAACATCTTAAAATTAATTTATTAAAAACTAGAACTAAATATAAAAATTTTGTTACTATATCTTTTATATTTGATAAAAATATGGTAACTCAATATAAAAATAGTCCAATAGATGAAGGAAAAGAAAAATTTCTTCAACTATTTAAAGAAAGGATTTTAATTTAACGTGGAATATCATTTAAATGCTCCAATGATTCCAGGTTATAGTCCTATAGAACAAATTCTTAATAATAGAGGTATTAAAAATATCTATCATTATTTACATACTACAGATGATGATATTCTTGATCCTTCTACTATTATGAATATAAAAAATGGGGCCATAATGCTGGTTTCACATATAAATAATAATGATAAAATTTTAATATAGATAGATAGCGATTGTGATGGTTATACATCCGCCGCTGCTTTAATTAATTATTTACATAAAATTTGTCCTGCTTTTGTAGAAAATAATATTTCATATCGAGTACATGAAGGCAAATAGCATGGAATATTATTAGATAGTATCGGCAATGATATTAAATTGGTTATTGCTCCAGATTCTTCATCAAATGATTATGAAGAACATAAATAGCTTAAAGAACATGGAATTGATGTATTAGTAATAGATCATCATGAAGCAGATAAAGTTTCTCAGTATGCTTGTATAATTAATAATTAGTTATGTAACTATCCAACTAAATCATTATCTGGCGTCGGCATGGTTTATAAATTTTGTAGTTATTTAGATAAATTAATGAATGTAACATATGCTGATGATTTATTAGATTTAGTTGCTCTTGGCTTAATTGCTGATATGATGGACTTACGAGATTATGAAACTAAACGCCTTATTGATAAAGGTTTAAATCATATTATTAATCCATTTATTAGAACAATGATTAATAGAGATGCTTTTCATTTTTCTAATGGTATTACCCCAATTGATGTAGCATTTTATATTGCTCCTTTAGTGAATGCTGTCACTCGAGTAGGCACATAGGAAGAAAAATTAGTATTATTTGAATCTATGTTAGATTTTAAAGGATATGAGTTAATTCCTTCAACTAAGCGTGGTTGTTCTGGTAGTGCCGAGCCTAGAGTAGAGTAGGCTTGTAGAAATTGTACTAATATTAAAAATAGATAGACTAGAACTAGAGATGCTACTTTAGAGACTATTGAGAATTTAATTACTGTTAATAATTTATTAGAAAATAAATTATTAGTTATTTAGTTAGATAATATTTCTGCGGACCGCAATTTAACAGGATTAATTGCTAATTAGTTAATGAGTAAATATTAGCGTCCAGTTTTAATTTTAAATAAAGTATTTCATAATGATGGAACGATTACTTGGGAAGGGTCTGGACGTGGTTATGATAAATCTAGTTTGAAAGACTTTAGATAGTTCTGTCAAGATACTGGATTGGTTATGTATGCGGAAGGTCATCCTAATGCTTTTGGATGCGGTATTACTGACAATGAAATTTAGCTATTTATTACGATTACAAATGAAGTATTAAAAAATGTTTAGTTTATTCCATCTTATACAGTTGATTTTATTTATCATAATGCCGATGTAAAGCCTGAAGATATTACAGATATTGCTACATTAAAAAATCTTTGGGGACAAGGAATAGAAGAAGCATTAATTGCTTTGGAAGATGTTCCTGTGACTGCTGAAAATTTAAATTTAATGGCAAAAGATAAAAATCCTACATTAAAAATTACTTTACCAAATAAAATTAGTATTATTAAATTTAAATCTTCAGAAGAAGAATTTGAAAAATTATATACTGAACATGGTAAAGTATCTATTAATATTATTGGGCGTTGTTCTGTTAATGAATGGAACGGAATTATAACTCCTTAGATTTTAGTAGAGGATTATGAAATTGTCAGTAGGAGTGAATATTATTTTTAAAATAAAAAATATTGAAAGCGCAACTTTTTATGATAAAGATGGAAATGAAGTTTTATATTGTAATGGAATAAATAATAGAATCAATCTTTCAGTAGATTCTAATGATTTAAAAGTGTATGGTGGAAAAGGTAATCCTAATATTAGCTAGATACATTATGAAAAAATTTTAAACCTTTCATTACAAATGGATGAAATTAATATTCCATAGAGTCTGCTCCGCCCGGAGAGGATAGACACAACCGAAAACCTAAATCAAAATGACGATTAGAAAATTTTCGATCAAAATGAATGGACTAAATTTTTATCTATGTTAGATTCGCCTCCACTAGAAGAAGAATTAACTTTAATTGGAAATGAATTTTTAAAGGATAAAGAATAAAATATGGAAGAATTAAAAAAAGTAGTAATGAAAGCACAACAATTTGATAATATATCAGAAAATTTACAAAATATAGAAAAACATACAAAAGGTTTTATGTATGATAGTCTTTGTTATAGATATCAACTTGCTAGGTATAAAGCCTGCGAAGCAGATGCTATGGATTTAGTTATAACAAAAGGTTTATCTAAAAGAGAAGCTGAAGCTAAAGCTAGAGATTTATATGAAAGAGATTGCCTACGGTTTTATCAAATTTTAGATGAAGCAATTGGAGAACATGATTAATGAAAAAGAAATATTATCGTAAGCGAGATAATAATTTTTATTTAGATAAAACTAAAGAAGAAATTTTATCAGAAATTGATTATGATAATCCAGAAACTTTTTTACCGTATCTTGAAATACTAGATTATCTATATCTTGAATGTGAATGGAATCATTGTCTTCAACTTGGAAGAGAGCGCGATTTAAATAATATTTTTGGTAGGTATATTGCACTAATGCGTCTAAAAGGATATAAAAGTTTTTCATATCAAGATAGCGATTATTTAAATAATGCGAGAAAGAAAAATGATGAAATTTTAGATGAAGTGATTGGAGAGCATGATTAATGTGGATTTATTGGAAAGAGCAATGTAATTATTGCTCTAATTATAAAGGTTGTACTTATTATGATAAAGTCCAAGAATTAATTTCTCAACTAGATAGTATAGATAGGCACGCAGTAGGTGTTTATGGGACATTAAAATGGACTTGTGATTATTTTAAAATTAATACAGATAAATATTATAAATTAAATCCTGGAGAAAACTGTAATGATTCTAACTGAAATGAATTAGATTTTAATGAAATGGAGGAAGTAAAACTTGATTCTAACCCGTAAGCAAGAAGAAGGTTTGAAAATTGCTGTAGCCAGATACAAAAGTAATGAACATTACACTTGTATTGCTGGCTACGCTTAACTGGAAGTGGCAAAAGCACTTTAATTAAATTTATTATTTCAGCTTTAGATGTTGATCCAGAAACAGAAGTATGTTATGTTGCTTTTACTGGGAAAGCAGCTACTGTTCTTCAATAGAAGGGGTGCCCTAATGCTACTACAGCTCATAAATTATTATATAAAGCTCGTATGCTGCCAAATGGAAGATATAAATTTACTCCAAAATCTAATGAAGAATTATCTCAATATAAAGTAATTGTAGTTGATGAAGTTTCTATGCTTCCTTCGGCTATGTGGCACCTTTTATTGAGTCATGGTATTTATATTATAGCAGCTGGAGATCCCGGTCAGCTACCTCCAATAGAAGAAGCAGACAATAACCATATTTTAGATAAACCCCACATTTTTTTAGATGAAATTATGCGGCAAGCGCAAGATAGCGAAATTATTCGATTGTCAATGTGGATTAGAGATGGAAAGCCTATTTACTCTTATAAACCTGATGGAAATTAGGTGATGATTATTAATTTGTCTTAGCTTCGAGAAGGAATGTATGAATGGGCAGACCAAATCATTTGCGCGACTAATGATAGAAGAACTTTATTAAATCAAACTGTCAGAAAATTAAAAGGTTTTACATCTGACGAGCCAGAAATTGGTGATAAAATTATTAGTTTACATAATAATTGGGATTTTTCTTCTGCTTCTGGAACTTGGGCTTTAACAAATGGTATGATTGGTACTTTAACTAATTATTATAATACAGTGGAAAGAGTACCTTTATATATTTATGATAAACCAATTATTTATATGAATGCTACTTTTGATCTAGAAGATGGAGATTATTTCCAAGATGTTCCCATTGATTATGAACAATTAAAAAGTGGCTAGGCTACTTTAACTGGACCACAATGCTATAAAATGAGAAAAAATTAGATGTGTCCAGACCCTCCTTTTGATTTTGCTTATGCTTATGCTATTAGTTGTTGGAAGGCACAAGGAAGTGAATATGATAAAGTGTTAGGATTTGAAGAAGGGCATCCACATGATAAATTAACACATACATAGTATTTGTATACTATGGTGACTAGAGCAAAAGAAAAAATTGTTATTGTAAAGAAATGATTACAGAAAATATTATTTTAACTATTGATTTTGATATTATTATGGCTCCTAGTATTTGCTATTATTGATTTTTTCACAAAATTATGTTATAATATTTATAGAAATGTAAGAAAGGATAATTAAATGAGAAGTTATTTTGGTATTCATAATCACACTCATTATTCTAATATTAGACTATTAGACTCAATTAATCGTCCTCAAGCATTAATTGATAAAGCTATCGAATTAGGTTTATCTGGAATAGCAATTACTGACCATGAATGTTTATCTGCGCATATGGAAGTTAATCAATATGCGAAGAAATTATAGGAAACAAATCCTGATTTTACTATCGCATTTGGTAATGAAATTTATTTAACTGAAACTCGTCAAACTGGACAAAAATATTATCACTTTTTATTATTAGCTAAAGATGCTATTGGTCATAAAGCATTAAGAGAATTAAGTTCTATTGCTTGGATTAATAGCTATATTGATAGACGTATGGAACGTGTTCCTACTTTAAAAAGCGAATTAAAAGATGTAATGTCTAAATATAAAGGTCATGTTATTGCTACTACAGCTTGTATTGGTGGAGAACTTGGTAGCTGTTTACTTCCAATGTATGAAGCTAATTTAGTTAATGACCAAAATACAGTAACTAATTATTCAATTCAAATAATGGATTTTATTAATTATTGTATTGAAGTATTTGGTGAAGATGATTTTTATCTTGAGTGTGCGCCTTCTAATAAAGAAGACCAGATGATTGTTAATAGACAAATTTATAAAATATCTCAATCTACTGGATTGAAAATGGTAATTGGTACTGACTCTCATTATTTAACAAAAGAAGATAGAGCAATTCATAAAGCGTATTTAAATTCTAAAGAAGGCGAACGAGAAGTTGATACTTTCTATGAATTTGCACATTTAATGACAAGCGATGAAATCTTTGAATTAATGGAAAGTGATGCTGACACTTGGGATAGTAATAAATCAGGAAAAGAAATTTTAGATTGGATTTTAGATAATACTCAAAAAATTCAAAGTAAAATTTCTTTTTATTCTTTAGAAAGAAAGCAGATTATTCCAAAAGTAGAAGTAACTGATTATCCTCAATCATTAGCTGGTTGGTTTGAGCGCACAGAAAAATATCCTATTTTATGTAGCTTATTAATGAGTGATAACCCACAAGAAAGATATTGGGTTAATGAATGTTATATGTCTTTATTAGAAAAGATGTATGATAAAAGTATTTCAGATGATAAGTTAGATATTTATTTAAATCGTCTTGAAATTGAAGCTGATATTATTAAAGATATTGGTGAAAAATTGGATGATTGTTTGTTTGCTTATTTTAATACTTTTAAACACTATATTGATTTGTTTTGGAAATGCGGTTCTATTGTAGGCCCTGGTCGTGGTTCAGCAACAGGATTTTTATCCAATTATTTATTAGGTATTACACAGCTTGATCCTATTCGCTGGGGTTTACCTTATTGGCGTTTTTTAAATAAAGAACGTGCTGAATTACCTGATATTGATATTGATCTTGCACCAAGTAAACGTCCTGCTATTTTTAAAGCAATTCGTGAGGAACGTGGTGATTTAGGCTTAGTCCAAGTTGCTACATTTGGTACTGAAGGAACTAAATCTGCGGTATTAACAGCTTGCCGTGGATATAGATCAGAAGATTTTCCAGAAGGTATTGATAATGATCAAGCACAATATATGTCTTCTCTAATTCCTCAAGAAAGAGGATTCTTATGGCCAATTCATGATGTTATTTATGGCAATGAAGAAAAAGACCGCAAGCCAATTCAAGCTTTTATTAGAGAAGTAAATCAATATGATGGCCTGTTAGATATTATTATTTATATTGAAGGTATTATTAATAAACGTTCTTCTCATGCTTCTGGTGTTATTTTATATGGTGATGACCCATTTGAAACAGCATCTTTTATGCGTACTCCCAGTGGTGATATTATCACTTGTTATGATTTGCATAAAGCAGAGGCAGCAGGCGATACTAAATATGATTTCCTTGTAACTGAAGCATCTGATAAAATAATTACTTGTTATCAATTACTATTAAAGGATAATCAAATCCCTGATTTACCTTTAAGAGAATTTTATAATAAATATATTCATCCAGAAGTAATAGACACAACAGATCAACGTATTTGGGATCACTTGGCGGCTGGCGATGTACTTGATGTATTCCAGTTCTCTACTGGAGTTGGATTAGCAATTGCTAAGAGATTAAAACCGCAAAATCCTATGGAAATGACGGCAGCAAATGCTATGATGCGTTTAATGTCTGAAAAAGGTAAAGAATCTCAGCAAGATAGATATTATCGAATTCAACATCAAGGTATTCAAGTATTCGACGCTGAAATGAAGCAAAATCATTTGCCACAAGATTTAATTGATAAATTTCACAAGCATTGTGATAAATATTATGGTTGTTGTCCTATTCAGGAACAAATGATGGAAATTCTTATGGATATTGCGGGATTTACTTTAGGTGAAGCAAATAGCGCTCGTAAAGTTGTTGCTAAAAAACAAATGTCAAAGATTCCACAATTAAAAGAGCAAGTATTTAGTAAATTTGATGATCCTAAAGTTGCTGAATACTTCTGGGAAATTGCGGTTGCTCCACAATTAGGTTATGCTTTTAGTTTAAATCATTCTTTACCTTATTCTTTTGTAGCAATTCAAATGATTTATTTAGTAATAAATTATAATCCTATTTATTGGGATACCGCTTGTTTAATTGTTAATAGTGGTTCATTGGAAGATAATACGGAAGAAGAGCTAGTCGATATTTATGCTCCTGAAGGTGACGATTTAGCAAATGGTGTAGCATTTGAAGATTTACCAGATAAGAGCGCAAAAATTAGAAGAACTGTTTCAACTGATTATGGAAAAATTGCTAAAGCTATTAGTGATATTCAAAAAGCAGGTATTGAAGTCGGTTTGCCAGATATTAATAAATCTAAGTTTGGTTTTGCTCCTGATATTGAAAATAATAAAATTCTTTTTGGATTAAAAGGAATGTTGAATGTTGGTGATGATTTAGTTAATACCATTATTACTAACCGTCCATATATTTCTCCAAAAGATTTTTTATATAGAATTAAGCCTAGTAAACAAGCTATGATATCTCTTATTAAAGGCGGTGCTTTTGATAATATGATGGATAGAAAATTATTAATGGGCTGGTATATTTGGGAAACTTGTGATAAAAAGAGTCGTATTACTTTATAGAATATGAGTAGCTTAATTAAATATAAATTATTACCAGAAGATACTGATAAGCAAATTATGGCTCGTCGTGTTTTTGAATTTAATAGATATTTAAAAGCAGTTTGTAAAGATACAGCAAGTTTTTATAAATTAGACACAAGAGCAATTAATTTCTTAGTTGAAATTGGTGAAGATAATTTAATTGAAGAGGGCACGAAGTTAGATCAAAAGATATGGGATAAAAAAGTCTATCAACCTTGGATGGATGTATTCCGCGATTGGATTAGTGAAAATAAAACAGAAATTCTTGAAAATTTAAACGCAGTTATTTTTAAAGAAGACTGGGATAAATATACTGGTAAAAATAATTTATCAGCCTGGGAAATGGAAGTACTTTGCTTCTATTATCACAGTCACGAATTGAAAGACATTAATAATAAAAAATATGGATTCGCAGATTTCTTTGCTCTTCCGCAAGAACCAGAAGTAGATAGAAACTTCTCCAAAGGTGGTAAGACAATTCATATCTATAAATTAAATACAATCTGCGGTACGTGTATTGCTAAAAATAAAACTAAAAGTACTGTTACTATTCTTACTACTACTGGTCCTGTTGAAGTAAAATTCAGAAAAGAATATTTCAGTTTATTTGATAAACAAATTTCAGAAAAAGGATCGGATGGAGTAAAACATATCGTCGAAAAGTCTTGGTTTAACCGAGGAAGTATGATTGTAGTTATGGGCGTGCGCCAAGGAGATAATTTTATAGCTAAAAAATATGCTTCTTCTCCTGGTCACCAGTTATATAAAATTGATGAAATTTTTGATGATGGAACTATTACATTACGTAATACTCGTTATCAGGGAGGAATAGAAGAAGATGTATAAAATTGTAGCCATTATGGGCAAAGCGGGAAGCGGGAAGGATAGTCTTATGAAGGCTATCCTTCACCATGACACCGAAAAAAATTTAAATGAAATAATTAGTTATACTACTCGTCCAATTAGAGAAGGAGAGCAAGAAGGAATTAATTATTATTATGTTTCTAATGAAGAATTTTCTCAATTAGTATTAGAAAATAAAATGTTAGAAGCGACAGTATTTAACTCTTGGGGATATGGTACTGCCATTAATTCATTAAATGAAAACAAAATTAATATTGGAGTATTTAACCCTGCGGGGGTTGAAAGCTTAATGAAAGATTCTCGTATTAATTTAAAAGTATTCTATATTGAAGCTTCAGATAAAGAAAGATTAATTCGTCAGCTAAGTCGAGAAAGCGATCCTAATATTGAAGAAATATTTAGACGTTTTAAAGCAGATGAAATTGATTTTTCTGATTTATCAGATTTTAATTATACTACTATTAATAATGAAATTAAAAAAGATTTTTATCCTGCTGTATATGCTATGGGAAGGCAAATCCGCGATTGGGCAGACGGATTTAATTAATCTATAAGAAAAACCATATTTAGTAGACAGCTTAAAATTTTAATACTAAATATAGTGGAGGAATATAAATGATTTATATTATAAAGCGCAATGGCACAATTGTTTTATTTGATAAAAATAAAATTATTAATGCTATTAATAAAGCATTTATTGAAGTTGATGGATAGCTTTATGAAAATGATACCGCTCAAGATATCGCTAATGACATTGAACGTCAAGTAAATTATTTCCCTGACGGTAGTGTAGGGGTAGAAGATATCCAAGATTGGATTGAAGATTATTTGATGCGCTCTGAGCGTCGTGATGTAGCTCGTGCATATATTAGATATAGATATAAAAAAGAAGTTGCTCGTGAAAAGAAAGATGATTTTATTCAAGCCATTAGGAAAAAGCTTGATGGTAAAGATATTAAAAATCAAAATGCTAACGTCGATGAAGCATCATTTGGCGGGCGTATTGGTGAAGCCAGTAGTGTAGTAACTAAACAATTAGCTTTAGATTATATCTTATCACCAATGGCAAGAGATAATCATTTAAATAATATGATTTATACTCATGACCTTGATGCTTATTATGTTGGTTCTCATAATTGTTTAAGTATTCCTTTTGATGATTTACTTGCTAATGGATTTAATACACGCTAGACAGATGTACGTCCAGCAGGTTCAGTAAATACAGCTTTTCAATTAGTGGCTGTTATTTTCCAAATTCAAAGTCTTTCTCAATTCGGCGGCGTTAGTGCCACTCATCTTGATTGGACTATGGTTCCTTATGTAAGAAAAAGTTTTTATAAACATTGGAAAGACGGAATGCGTTATATTGAAAAAGTTGACTCATGTGGGAAAGCATCTAATCCAGAAAATTTATCTATTGCTGATAATGGATATTTAGAGTTTGAAAAAGCATATAAATATGCTATGGATATGACTATTAAAGAAGTCCATCAAGCAGTAGAAGGTATGTATCATAATCTTAATACTTTACAATCTCGTTCAGGAAATTAGTTGCCATTTACCTCTATTAATTATGGTACTTGTACTCTTCCAGAAGGAAGAATGATTACTAAAGCACTTTTGGATGTATCTATTGAAGGTATTGGCAAATTACATAAAACTTCTATTTTCCCTTGCGGAATTTTTCAATGTATGAAAGGCGTTAATCGTGAACCAGGTGATCCAAATTACGATTTATTTAAACTCGCATTACGTTCAACCGCCACAAGATTGTATCCAAATTATGCTAATGTCGATTGGTCTGGAAACGCAGGATATGACATCAACGACCCCCGCACATATTTCTCTACAATGGGATGTAGGACGGCGAATGGCTGGGACATTAACGGTTTTGGCCAGCTAAAAGATGGTAGAGGAAATATTTGTCCTGTAACTATTATTATGCCCACTTTAGCTATGGAAGCTAAAGAAATGGCAGATCATCAATATTTTGAAGATGGTTTAGATGCTCAAAAAGAACAATATCGTTGCAGATGTTTTATGAGTTTATTAGATCAAAAAATTAATGAAGCAAGAATTCAATTGATGGAACGATTTGAGTGGATTTGCTCGCAAGATCCGAAATCTGCTAAGTTTATGTATGAGAATCATTTAATGGCTGGCTATATTCCAGAAGAAGGAATTAGAAGTGCCCTTAAGCATGGTACATTAGCTATAGGATAGATTGGTTTAGCTGAAACTCTTCAAATTCTTATTGGATGCGATCATACTGATCCAAGAGGAATGAAAATGGCAAAAAAGATTGAGCAGCTATTCAAAGATAGATGTGCGGAATTTAAGAAAGAATATAGTTTAAATTTTGGCGTATATTATACGCCAGCTGAAAATTTATGTTATACAGCAATGCAAAAATTCAAAGAAAAATACGGCATCATACCTAATGTTTCTGATAAAGAATTTTTCACTAATAGTATTCATGTTCCCGTATGGAAGAAAATTTCTCCCTTTGACAAAATTGATATTGAAAGTCAGTTGACAGGTTATTCTTCTGCTGGATGTATCACATATGTAGAATTAGACTCTACAGTAAAGCATAATATTGATGCTCTTGAACAAATTGTTAATTATGCTATGGATAAAGATATCCCTTATTTTGCAGTAAATGTGCCTAATGATACTTGCCTTGATTGCGGATATTGCGATGAATTTAATGATAAATGTCCTGAATGCGGTAGTACTAATATTCAATAGCTGCGCCGTGTGACTGGTTATTTAACTGGAAATTATAAAACTGCTTTTAACTACGGTAAACAAAAAGAAGTAGAAGCACGAGTAAAACATACGGGGTAGATGGAATGATATAGCTAATGTATGATTTAGCGAACTATTTTAATTAGAAACAAGGAAGAAAGTATCCTTGTTCTAATTAGATAGTGATATGTGTTTATATAACTGATAATTCACAAGAAGTTTATGATTATTTGGATAAAAATAATATCATACCAATAAAAGTATCAAAAACTCGTATAGAATGGCAAGAAAATAATGAGCGATGGATATGGTTACCTATAACCTAGAATACTAGAGGTTATAGATTTAATAAAGTAAAAATATCTAAAAATTATAATAACGAAGAAATATTAAAAACAATAATTATTCCTTATTGTAGTTTATATTGTTGCTCTTGGGAGGTTATGGAATGAATTATTCTAAAAGATCTTTAAAAAAGCATTAGAAAATAAAAGATAAATTAGAAAAAGCTACTGAAGTATTAAATAAAAAAATTGACTTGGAATTAGAGGCAATTATAAAAATAATATTTTCTTGGATAGTTAATGATGAAGAAATTAATACAAAAGAACATCGAGAGATTCTAATAAATTTATTTTATAAAGCTTTAGAAAATCTTTATTCTGAAATTAATATATAGTTAGGAAAGATTTATAAAACAGTAGCTCCTTTTAATTTAAAAGATATAACAGATTTAACTTTTCAAGAAGATGGAAAAACATTAGATGAACGAATTACTAAATATTTAGATGATTTAGAAGAAAAAAGATTATCTGGTGATTTTCCAGATAATTTAAAAAGCTTTGGTGCTAATATGTATTCTCGTCTGTTAAATAATGAAGGTAGATATTTATTTACTCATTTAATGAAAATGAAAATAAAACCTGTAGCTTCAATACTTGTAATTGAAACAGGAACTTGCGATGATTTATGCGGTGAATGGAATGGAGAATACCCTGCAGAAGAAGATGTTCCTCTTCCTCCTTACCATACTAATTGTTAGTGTTCTGCTTATTATATTGAAACTGATGATGAAGATGATGTTAATGACTTAGATTTAGAAGTGGAGGAAGCAAAAAATATATGAAATATGCAGGAATTATAAAAAATGATATTGCCGCAGCACCTGGAATATGTGTATCATTCTTTGTTCAAGGTTGCCCCAATCATTGTAAAGGATGCCATAACCCTGAAACATGGGATTTTGATGGTGGTAAAGAATTTACGAGTGATATATTTACTGAAATTGCTCAAGCACTTCAAGCTAATGGTATTCATAGAAATTTTTGTATAATGGGTGGCGAACCATTATGTGAACAAAATCAATTGCTTACTTTACTTTTGGTTCGTACTATAAAAGAAAAACTTCCTAATACAAAAATTTATATATGGACTGGATATTATTATGATGATTTAATTAAGCAAAAAGATAATGGAAAACTTCAAGAAATTCTTAGCAGTATTGATGTCTTGATTGATGGTCCATATATCCAAGAGCAAAGAGATGTATCATTGCCTATGCGTGGAAGTAAAAATTAGCGTATTATTAATTTAAATTCAAATAAAAATTGACGACTTTAAAATTTTTTGTTATAATATATCTATAAAAAGAAATCGGAGGATTCAAATGGAAAATTTTAAAGTTAGTTTTGAAGTGAAGAATATTCACGAATTAGAAAATTCTCCTTAGAATTTCTATGCTGGATAGGTTTGCTATGATTAGGATAATCAAAAATTAATGGTATATAAAGATTCTAAGTGGATTCCATTAAATAATAATGCTAAATTAAATGCAGAAGGTTCAGGCATTGAGATTAATTTATATGATTTAAATAAAAATATTATGTCTCAATTAAAGCCTTTATCAGATGAAAAACTCAAAGAATTAAAGAAATTAATTTTAACCTTTGATGATACAATAGATAATACTTACTATATGTTATTATGCCGAGAACGAAATTATTATACAATGTTCGTTAAAAATGGTTGTATTGGTATTAATGCTATTAATGAAAGTGTTATTGATTGCCTACATGATTTAGGTGAAATAGTAAGCGGCGAATTAACTGAAGACAAAACAGCGATTGAATTTTGGATTAAAGCAGATGATACTGCTTATTGCGTTTATTTCTTTGGTTATGATGCTGGCGTAGTGGAGTGTGTATAATGGATACAAAAATTGTTGCTATCATTGATTTATTTGATAGTGAATAGAAAGTATATAAAATCTCTCCAAGCGAACAATCTCTTTTAGGAAAATATTCTTTAAATGATATTAACTCATTCGCTATGGAAATTTTACATAATTGTTATAATTATAAAATTAATGATATTCATTTCTTTGGATAGACAAATTATATTGAAGAAATTGTAGAATCAATTAATAATGTAAATAGAAATAATTATTCTTTAAATTTAAATATAGAGGTTAATTAAATGAAATATTTAATCAGTACAACAGATGTTTATAGAGTTCCAACAGTAGCAGAAGTAGAATAGTTACATGAAGAATTAATTAATGATACTCATTTTACTTTAAATGCTTTTAGTTATAAGACTAAACAAATTAAGCAGAAGGGCGAAATCATTGATGAATATCAGCTAGTTACTGCTAAGAAATTATTTAATGATGAAAAAGAACCCGGTACAAATATTGATATTAAGTATGAGGCAGAATTTTAATGAATAGATTTGAAAGAGTTTCGAGATTTCCCGATGCAGTTCTCCCCGTTCGTAAGACAGCAAACTCTGCGGGTTATGATTTAACAGTCGCGGAAGATATTGTAATTCCTCCTTTATCTAAGCACATTTAGACATTAGATGTTGATTAGGAATATGGTATTGCAACGATGGATTTGACTGAAATGGCTGCTTTAACTAAATCTAAGAAAGCTAAACCTACTCTTGTTTCTACTGGAGTTAAATGTCAATTAAATCCTGATTGCTATTTGGAATTATCTGTGCGCAGTTCTACTCCTTTAAAATATTGGCTAATTTTAGCCAATAGTGTGGGTATTATTGATTCTGACTATTATAATAATCCTGATAATGAAGGAGAGATTTTTTTACAATTAATTAATCTCTCTCCATATAATATCCAATTACATAAAGGTGATGTAATTGGACAAGGCATTATTAAAAAGTATGAGATTACTGATGATGATAATGCTACTGGGAATAGACTCGGAGGCTTTGGTTCTACGTCTAAATAATAAAATTTGTCTCCTTGTCAGAAAGGAGGTAAATATGAATATTTTATTTTTAGATTTATCTACTAAATCTACTGGATATTGTATTTCTGATGATGCTGGTAAAATGATTACTTATGGTTTAATTACAGCATCATCAGAAAATAATATTTCAAGAATTGTTAAAATACAAACTGAAATTATAAAATTAATCCAATAGTATAAGATAGAAAAAATTGTAGCAGAAGATGTTCATCCCGAAGAATATGGTTACTCAGATACTGCAAGATTATTAATGTGGCTTTAGGGCGCAGTTATGTTAGGTGCGCATTCAGTTAATTCTAAAGTAAATTCTAAAACTTTAGAATTAATGTAGGCTAACGAATGGCGTCGTCAACTAGGAATTAAAGTAGGCCGTGGTATTAAACGATCAGCTTTAAAACCTTTAGACGTTTAGTATGTAAAAGAACATTATGGTATTGAAGCAAATGATGATGTTTGTGATGCTATATGTTTATTTACTGCTTATTTCCTCGCGCAGTAGCAGCAAAATGATTATAATTGGGAGTAAATGATTGGACTTAAATAAGTAATCTTCCTATCTAAATGCTAAAGTATAATAGAAGCTAAAGAAAGGAGGTTACACATATATGGCCACTTTTATTGCTGAACATTTTATTGAAATTATTTTTGGACTTATTTCTGCTGGACTATTAGCATTTTGTAAATCAATTCATGGTAAAATGAAAAAGTATAAAGCAATGGTTGAAGAGCAGAAAAATGATGACCTAGATGAAAAAATTGAATCTCATATTGAGCCTATTAAAGAAGAAATAGAAGATTTGCGAAAATACATTAGAGAAGTAAAGACTACTGAAGAAACTCATATGGAATTAATTATTGCATCTTACCGTTTTAGACTAACTCAATTGTGTCGTGCTTATTTAAAAAAAGGATATATGACTTCTAATGAGTATGAACAATTAACAGAGTTTTATAAAGTTTATCATGGGTTAGGCGGCAATGGGCAAGCCAAAACTTATTATGATAAAACAATAAAATTACCAATTCAGCATGAAGAGCTTCCAGAATAAAAATAAGGGATAGAACAATTAAGTTCTATCCCTTATTTTTTTATCTATTTAAATATTTCATCAGTCTATTGGATTATATCAAATCCATAATCACTAATAATATTAGCAACTAATTCCTACTAATCTAAATTTAATTTAATATTATAGCTAAACATAAAAGCATGAGTTATTTCATGACATAAAACATGATATAATTTATCTTCTTCTAATTTTCTATTTATATATATCGTGCTAGTCTTATCATCACAAGATCCTAATGCTTTTATCCCATTACGTTTAGATAATTTAGAAAAATTGGAGGGTACTAAAAGTACCCTCCAATTCCTTCCATTTATATTAAACATTCATCTAACCAATTTTAGTTGCTAAAGCCGAAATTTTTCTTTCAAGATAAGATCTTTCATCATTTGAAGCATTTTCAATCATTTCAACTATATCAGAACTTAAATCTGAAATATAATTATCTAGTTCTTTAAGCTGAATAGCCTTATCCTTATGATTTTGTTGAGCTTCTAAATACGCTTTACGGGCAGAGGGACTACGACCTATTTTATCGTCATCCCAAGCTGTTTCCATATGTGTATCAGTCATATATTTACTTGTTTTATTTTTAGGATATTTTTCAGTATAATATAAGATTTCTCCTTCAGAAGCTTTTTCCATTGCTTCAGTAATTGAACAATAATACTTTGCTTCTTCTAAATCTTTTATCATATCAATGACTTCACCTAATTCATGAGCATCAACACAGGCTAAATTAGACATTTGGCATTCGACTTGCGCCATTAATTGTTCTCTTACACTTTCATAATCGCACATTCTAATTTACCCCCTTAAGCCACTCGTTCAATAATTAGATTAGCATTTTGTAAAGAGATAGCCTAAGTACTAGTGTTTTCAACACTAACCTAAGTGCAGCAACCTCCAATTACATCTAAGAATAAAGAACAAGAAATATTATTAAATTGTTCTACTGCGGTAGGAGTAGAAATCATAGTTGTTGTTTCTACCGGTTCCCCATTTATGGCAACTGCTAAAGAAATTGCTCCAGCAGTTCCACCAGTAGGAACTGCTATATTACCACCAAATAATATACGGAATCGAGCTTTTCGTTGATTCGCAGAAGTGATACCTCGTAAAGTTACTAATCCACTACCTTCACGATGCACCATAGCACAACTGCCTGGAACAGCGGTATTAGTAAATACTACATTACTATTGGCATTTACCGTTTGTAAAGCATTAGCTGTTATTTCCATTTTTCAACCTCTTTTCTTTATTAAGCAGTATACTAGCATCCACATCCAGTATAATTAGTTCCTACATAAGGATTTTGGACAACATAGGCTGGAATAGGAGCTTTATTACTTAATTGTTCTACTAAATAAGCATTCTATAAGTTTTGAGAAATTTGGCCCTTAAGAGTAGCATTTTCAGCAGTAAGAGTTTCAATCTTATCCTGTACTAAGAAATTAAGGATAGAGCGCATACTAGCATTAGTATTATCAATAATGTCTCTTACTCCCTCATTAACTGCTTGACGGTTTTGGCAAGCTTGACTTGCTAAATTATAATTTAAATCAGCAAAGCTTGATGTAATAAGATTCTTATTCTCGCAGCAGCAATGAGCATTTGTTGCTGCCATATTATTTAATTGCTGAATGATATTATTAGTATTCTACATACCAGCAACAGTATCAGCATTAATAGCCTAAGTAATACCAAAGGTATTTTGCATATTGTTCATACCCATATTACAAATATCTTGTGATAAAGAACGAGCATTACTATTAAGAGTCTCAGTAACATTACCAAAACCAGAAAGTAAATTATTATTTACATTAGCGAAACCATTACATAAACCAGTTTGTAAAGAATTAATTCCAGATTTAAGATCGCTTATATCAAATCCATAAGTTAATTCTTCTCTCGTAGTAGTGCCTTGATAACCAGTATTACCGTTATTACCCCAGCCGTTATTACCCCAGCCATTAAAGCAGAATAAGAATAGGATAATAATCCACCAAGCGCCATCGCCCCACATACCGTTATCGCCATTGCGATAACCATTACCAGAAGCAGCTGCAATATCAGATAAAGAATATTGCTGAGTTGGAAAACCACCATAATTAAACATACAAATAACCCCTTTCAAAAGTTATAATATTTTATTTAAATCCCTAATTGAGATTTAAATTTCGCAAATTCAGTATCAAAATTCATTCCTTTTGATTCAAAAAAATTCCTCGCAAACTTTTCAATGTCCGCGGTTTGGCCCCCGCGTGCCATTTTTATCAGATTATCTCCCATAGGCGTTCCGCCCATATTTTTTTCCAGAAGAGATATCATCAAACTTTGAGGATTCTGGCCATTTTTAATCATACCTATTATCTATAATGGATTTATTCCCTACATCATCTCTTACCTCCTTAAAAGTTAAACTGCGGTTTGCTATCAGTTATTTGCTCTGTCGAAGATTGAGTATTCTATTGTTGTTGTGGATTAATATTAGCCTAGGCCTATTGTGTTAATTGAGAAAAGGCTTCTTTAATCTATGATAAAGCATTATTAAATTCATTCCGTGTTATAAAATCTACATTATTACCTTGTGAATTACTTGGGAGTTCTTTTAGCTCATACATATTGATTGAAGCAGTTCCATCCATATTAATCTATTTTGTATATATTCTTCTATTGGCATAGTCAGGAAAATAGAATACTGAACCATCAAAATCTACACTCATTGCCCGTACTTCATCTAATGAAGAGACTGGTCTAACTCTTGGAGTAGTATTTTGATTTGATGTTGGCATAATAGGTTGAGTGTTATAAATTGGCCGATTTATAGCACTAAACTATTGTGGATAACCATAATTATTATTCATAATTTTTACCTCCGGAGTTTTAAAATAGAAGAATTTTATCTTTTTCTTCCATAGATATATAAAATTTAGATTATAAATATCATTAGGAAATACTCACACTTTTTTAAATAAAAATCTCTTCCGCACCAAATTAAATAAAAATATCGTCATGAATAGACTTTTATAAAAATTTTTGGTATAATTATAAATAGAGAAAGATAAAAATATTAATGAAAGGAGGAGATTATCATAGTTTCAATATGTATTTGTGATAGAGATGATTCACATGGATAGTCAATGGTTACTATTATTAAGGATTATTTTTTTAAACATAATGTAATAGGAAGTATAAATTATTTTAATAATGCTAAAGATTTATTAAAACAACCAACCTATGATGTCTATTTTTTAGGTATTTTAATTAAAGATATGAATGGCATTGAGCTTGGGAAAATATTAAAACAAAAAAATGAAAAATGCGAAATAATTTATATAACTGATTAGCGTAATTATGGACCACAAACCTATGAAGTAAAAGCATTTAATTATTTATTAAAACCTATAAATATAGAAGAAATAAATGATACTTTAGATAGATTATTTGAAAAAATTAAAAGTGAATATAGATATTTAAGAACTAAAGATGGGGAAGAAAGAATTCCACTTAAAGAATTATTATATGCTGATATTATAGGAAGAAATTTAACTTGTCATTTCTATGATGGTGAATTAATTCAAAGTACAACTTTAAAAAAATCTTTTGAAAAAATGATAGGTCCTTTAAAAGATAATCCAGATTTTGTCTTTGTTGCACCGAGTTTATTAATTAATTTAAATTATATTAGTTCAATGAACTCAAACTATTTAACTTTTACTACTGGTGAAGTATTATATTTCCCAAAGAGCGCGTATAAATTAATTTGTGAAAGATGGAAGCAATATGGTTAAATAGAAATAAGGGGAACACTCAATTATCGAGTGTTCCCCATTTTTTTATGATTTATTAATATTAACACTTGCTTCTATCTTCTCGGAAATATATTTATCTAAATCACCATAAATATTAGCAAGATAATCTTTTGCTTCTTGGCTAAGAATTGTTAATACTGCTTGCGTAGTTTGTTCAAATGCTTGCTTTTGAGCTTCTGCATCAAATTTGCCTTGTTTCTTTAGACTTTCTACATAAGTCTAATTCGTAGCAATAACACAACTATTAATTGTATCAGTTAGCATTTGAATATATTTATTTGCTAACACATTATCATTATTATTTTGGATTTGATTACTTTTTACATTAATCCATTTAATAATAAAAGTAGTTAATACTCCTAGTAATGGAATAATACATACTTGAAAAATTTGAGTTAGTAATTCACTAGTCATTATTATTTTCCTCCTATTTAATTTAATTTTTATCTTCCCAAGTAGTAAGAGTTATTTTAGGTAAATTTTTTTTTAAATAATTCTATAAATTAATATTTTCTTCAGTTTCATTGTCCTATAAATATACACTTTCACCTAATGTTAAAGGAAAAATTATATTTTTATCACTATCATTCTATTCAGTTGTTTTTAATATTTTTATATTTGTATTATCATAAACAAATGAGTTATTCGTATAAGGTTCCTATAAAACTCCTTTTTCAGGCTAAATTTCATAAATACCAGCATTGTCTGTTTCTTTTAATAGAAAATCTGCTTTATTAGCATTTAACTATATACGATATTTTTTAATATTATCTTTAGTAACAACTATTGCCTAATCTTCAATAGGTTTATCAATAAAAAAATTACCAGTATCAGGAGAAAAATAAGCCCAACCAGGATTAAATGGTACAAGAAGTTCATTACTGTTTTCTCTATTTACGAATAAATTTTCTTCATTTCCAGAATTTATTTTAAATAATGCCATAAAGAATCTCCTTTCAATTCTATTTATATAACAAAAAAATGGGAGAGGATATACCTCTCCCATTCTATTTATATAACAAAAAAATGGGAGAGGATATACCTCTCCCATATAATATATGAAAATTATTAAAATATTAAACTGAGAAAAGTATCTTACCTTTCATAATAACTGAAAAAATAAAATACTTTCTTAATTTATTTTGTCCTTATAATACCAACCAATAAACATCTAATCCACCATCATTACCAACATATCCTTCTAGGCGAGATAGACGTTCCCAAATCTACTAAACAACCTAATCATCATCAACTACATAATAATCTTCTTCTTGTGAAATATTATCATAATTTAAACGATTATAAACCTTAATTACATCAGGCTAAGTATTTAAATTAAACATAAGATTATTTGTGTTTTTTTCAATATGATAAAAAGTAATCATATATTTCAATAATCCAGTCTTTTTAGTAGCACTATAATTTAAAACCCAAGGAAAAATAATTTTATCTTTCTTTGTAACTAAATCATAATAAGGAACTGGATAAATACGCTTTTCATTATCAGCATTAATATAACTTACAATACACATCATATTACTTAAATCAACTAAGCCATGATACCTATTTACTTCAAAATAAAGTGTCTCAGCAGCATGATCGCCTTCAATAGTAACATAATTATTAGTATTCTCAATTTTTTTAGTCTAAAGATTAATTTTTATTAATGCTTCATCTTCTGGGCTTGGCAAAGATGGATATTTAATTGGAAAATTTTCATCTTCTAATTGGTATAATAACTGTTGATAATCGGCAGGATTAGTTATCATACAATCTCACCTCTTATCCAAGACGAACTTTATTAGTACTTTTAGTTTTTACGCCCTTCTTAATAGTTACTGTATAAGCAATAGCATTATTAGTATTAGCGATAGGAACTATAATAGTATTATTAGTAATTGCTTGAGATATACTATAAACGTTCTTACTGGTATCATCATAGAAATCAATAATAAATTCACCAATAGAACCTAACTCATTAGCAATATTTCCAACAGTAATAACATAATTAGTATCATCAATGGCGCAAGAAGCGTTAATATTTATATTAGATATATCTAAGCAATGAGTAAATGGATAAATAGAGTTAAATTCTTTACTATCTCTATTCTTTACAGCAACAACCTTTGGTTTATAAACTCCTTCATCAGAAGTTAATACCAATGTATTTGTATTATTCTCAATTAATGTGCTATCTTTATACCAGCTATAAGCAAATTCAATACCAGCATCTATATTAGGTTTCAACTAAATAGTCTTTTCACCATAATAATAAGCACCACTTTCATCATTAGAATCTGGGGCTGGACTATAATTAAATGATAAATCACTTGGCAAGCCAGTAACAATAACAGATAACTCATTATTATTTATAACTTGACTCTTATCATTCGCGGTTTTACCATAGGCAGAAACTGTATAAGTGCCTTTTTCAGTAATCTCGCAATAAGCAACTTTCAAATACAGATTATCTTTTTTCTCTTCAAAGCTGGCCGCATCTAAAATACCACTTACATTATTATAATCAGTACCATTAGCTTCATAATAACTTAATTTACCATTATAAGTTGTATCAGTAAAAATACTATTTTCACCAGTAAGTTTCATATAATCATACTTTTGTGCCTCACTAATTGGATATGCAGTTCCATTATCAGTGCGAACCCAATCATATATAATATTGGTACTTTCAATATTATTCTATGTATCATTATATGCTAAAGCATAAATTTTATCGCCAGTAACATATGCTTCTTTTTCATTCTTAATCCCAGATAAGAAAGCAATAGTATCTGCTACACCACTACCAATACTTTTAGTAGAATCAATTAAAGATTTTAAATAATTATTCATATAATCAACTGGCTCTGCTGTTAATATATTTTCATCAATATCTAAACCTTTACTAATTGTCATTTGAGCTGGTAAAGTATTTAACATATATTCATACTCTCTATCATTCTTCTTTTTAAAGAATACAATAGAAAAATATACTGTACCAGGTTGTGCGGTTATTGAATTATCAATAGGCCACTCAAAAATAATTTTTCCACTTTCACTAGTGATATCTCTAAAACGAGATTCAGAGAAACCTTTTATACTATCATCAACATACCATTGAACGAAAATACGGATTCCATTTTCAGCTAAATCCTATATATCAAAATATCTATCTATTCTAAACCAAATAGTTTCAGCCATATGATCTTTAGCGACATTTAAAAATACTGTCTTACCAAAATCATTACCCAACTTAATACGTCTTGTATTCGCGTCTATATCTATAATTTGCTCATCTACTGGAACACGAATTACAAATGGATTAGTTGCGGCCATCTTTACAATACCAGTTATATTTTCAAAATAATCAGATATACTATTAACTTCTACAAGTTTACCTTTGTCATTAGTAACATTATTATCTTTAGCCAATTTATTGATAGTATTAAAAAAAGTATCCCAATTACCATGCTCTTTATTCGTATCAATTCTAGTAATCAAAACTTATCTCTTCCTTTCTAAAAAAATTAGGGTAGATAGATTTTACCTTCTATCTACCCTAATTTTTAATTAAATTAAATAATCAACATTTGGCCGATTATTCTTCATACCATTCTTCTAATTCATCTTCTGGAACAAGAGGAGATACAGTATAATATTCTTTACCATCTTTAGTAACTCGTTTACCATAATCAGCATATAATCTATACATTTTCATAGCAGTAACTCCAGGTAAATGAACGCCAGTCTCAATCGTTCCATTAGTACCTACATATCTATAAATTGTATCTTTTTCCATAAAAATTCTCCTTATCTTACAATTGGATCAAAAGTATATTGACAACCACTATTCTAAATATTAGAAATTACTTCATTCATTGCTGCCATAATAGAACTTTCAAATTGAGCACGATAATAATATCTAATAGTACCAGTATACTTATTGCCCTTAGTTGGACCAAATGCAGTAGATTGAGTTAAAGAATTTGGCATACAAGCAAACTAACTTAATGGATATTTATTAGTACCTAACTGAATTAATAAAGCACCAGTTATTGGATATACATTATCAACTTTGCTACCAATAATATGCATACGACCAAAAGAATTACTATTTAAATTAAGTACTCCGTCTTTACATCCTTCTAAAACGAAAGATTTAGTTTTTCCACCAATTTGTGTTTCCTAAAAAGCATAACTACCAATATATAAACCTTTTAAGGAAGAGGAATAAGGAATACGTTCAACCTAATTTAAATTGGTTTTATAGAATGTATAATCACCTATTTTTTCTAAACAATCACTAAATTCAAAATACTATAAATTAGTTGCACCAAAAAATGTTCTACTATCTATTAAAGAAATTTTATTACTCAATTTTGGACTAAAATAAATACCAGTAACATTAGTATTCATAATAAAAGCTGTTGCACTTTGACTACCACTAGTATTTTCAATACGAGTAATAGATTGTCCATTATAAGTTGATGGCAATGTAATTTTTCCTCCTAAATATTTACACATATCAAAGAAATGTATGTAATAAGTATTATTAGAAGTATCTTTTCTTATTTCATAATATTGATGATTATCATCATTTTCTAAGATATTATCATAAACATTAACTAATTCTCCAATAGCATAGAAGGTACGATCAGCATATGCTAACTGTTTATTTAAATCAATTCTTACGCCATCTGGACTATCAGCAGCCCAGCCTGTTTGTTTCCAAGTTGTTTCAAAAGAAATCAATCCTTGCGCTGGACGTGTTTCATCAGTATTAAAGTCATCCGCGTTGTTCTTATAGTAATAGAAATTATTAGGAACGGTGATTCTAGTACCGTATAAATAAGTTCCAGTTATCTTAGAAATACCATCACCATTCACAAAAGTAATTTCATATGATTTACGTTCGAATCCTGCAGTAAATACATAGTCTAATTTATTTGAATTTAACGTTAAGGTATTCCAATTGTTTGAAGTAATCTAATCCTTTTTGTTTTCGTCTTTATCAACTGTAATTATGAAATTATTATTTTCATCTTTCCAGCCTTTAAAATCATCAATAGGACGCTTTTCCTACAAAGTACCAAATGAAATATAATTATTCTTTGTTTTATCTGTAGGATCATCAAAGAAGGTTTGAGAAGAAGAACCGTCAGCATTCTTAATTAACTTCTAAGTTTTTAAGATTTCTTGAGCAATAACATTTCCATCTTCATCTGTTTCTTCAACAATAAATTTTACAGAGTATTCCTTATTAACATTTTTTACAAAAATTGTTAAATTAGGATAAATAGATTGAAGTTCATTTTGAATAATATGCTCATCAATAGCTTCATTATTTTCAATATATACAATACCTGTGATATTAGGATTTTTCTAGTTTATACCTTTAAAAGTATTATCTTTATTATAAATCTAAGATTCATCATAAATTTTCTTTAGTAAGTCAGTGTAATTTACTATTTTACTATGGATTTCCTCATAGCCATTTACCGTTTCATCAAGGTAGTAAATTAATCCATTCTTAATATCTAACGTAGTAATTTTACTAACTTCATTATATGGGATTACATCTAATTGAAAATGTCCGTTATCTTTAAAGTATTGAACATTATCAGGATCTAATTCAATTTTATCATCATTCAATAATCTATATGGACTCCATTGAACATCAACAAAATTAATTTCGCAATCTTTTAAATTACTTTTTTTACAACCAAGATAATAACGTCTTAATAACTCATAACTATAATATCCAAGATTGCCGCCTTCAATATCCATAGTTTTAATTTTAGTTTCAATTTGGTCATCATCTTTATCTGTTAAATTCTAGATATATAATCCTTTATTTTCATCTGCTACAACCAATCGTCTTGTAGTCGAATTAAGCGTAGGATTAACATAAGTAGTAATTAATTTATTTAATAAATTTGCTTCAATTAAAGTTAAATAATTAGTTTCACTAGTTAAATAAAGCGTATCTAATGCTACGCCTTTTGCAAATTCTACTCTTGGAATATTAGATCCAGTATTTCTAAAATTTTCTAATTTTTCACTTTTAGTTAAATTTAATGCTGGCTAATCTTTCTTAAAAGTAATATTACATAGATTCATTTCTTTTAATAAAGGCATACCAGTTTTAGGATAAGACCAATCATTAACATCTTTATTAAAATAAGCATATGGCTAACCATCTTCAATAGCAAGACCATCATAACCCAATAATAAATCTGTCATTTTATCTGCTTTACCTTCCATAGCAAATTCTTGGAAATATAATTTACTTAAATCTCCTAAAGATTTCATCTAATCAGTACCATAAATATAATATAACTATTCACGATAATTACCACTAGACATAATACCTTTCTTTAAATCAGGAGCCGTAAATTTAACTGGACTTAATCCATTATATTTCTAAGAAGCAAAATTTGCTCCATCAGTACCAACAGTAACATATGAATTACGTGCTGGCTACATTTCAATCCAATATTCGCCGTCAAAAATATGATTCTTTTCACCATATTCAATATTATCTTTCCAATATTGAGCATTAGTAACTAAATTAGTCATACCTTGAGTATTAGTACCTTCAATCCATTTATCAGAAGTATTCTTTGGGTTATTCGCAGAAATACGACTTCTAATAAAATTACCTCCACTACCACTAGCATAACCATCAACAGTTAACCAAGAATCAATATAGTTAAGACGATTAGATAAAAATTGCGCGCGATATAAGTTACGGTCACCCTATAAAGCATAAAAATATTGGTCAGTTTCTACCGCATATTTGCCTTCATTAGTTAAACGACCAAATATAGTATTTTCAGCGGCTGAATTAGTAGGAATAATATATTTATATTCTTCATCTAAATTTAATGCCAATAATGGGCGGTCACCCTTCACAGCATAACTATCAGGGAACACTGAAGGATCAGTTTTATACCATTTATCAACAATCGCACTTTTATCACTATTGGTATCAGAATCTTTAGCAAAAATCTAAGTTACTTTAGATGGAGTATAAGACCCATTACTAAATCCCATTAATTGCTTATATTTATCTACAATTTTGCTCTTAAAAAATTGATAAAAATTATTCCACAATACACTATCATTAGTAGAAAAACTTCCATCAATAGTGGCATCAACGTAATATTCAAATGATGGAATACCAGTATTATTAATACCTAATTGAGTATCAATATCATAGAAAATTGGATACCAAATATAATGTTGAATTCCAGTCGCTTTTTCGATATTATTCTTTTGTGGACCCCACGAAGCAAACATCGCATTTTTACCACGAGAGTCATAACATTCAAAAATTTCAGTCATTAAGAAATAAGTTGCTAAATATTCAATATTAAAATAATTACTTAACTCATTCTTAAATTTTGTTTGACGATATTCTTTACAATCTTTAGTATATGTTACTCCACCATAAGTAACAGGAGCCGGTAATAACCATCTATCATCAATATTAGCTTCATTCTGAATTAACTAATAATAAGATTCATTGGCATTAAATCTATCATTACTAATAGTATAAATATTATTTTTTTCATCTTGTAAAATATAGTATATACCAGTCTTATAAACTTTATTTTCATTATTAGTTAAAGTAATTAAATTATAATCTATTCCATTTAATTTATAATACTTTATTTCAGAATTAAATTCATCATTAGAAATTCCATATATATCATTACCCGCATCATTAGTTCCGGTAACTACATAATATTTTCCTTTTTCGTATAAAGCTTCTGCTAATCCATCTACTAAATTATATTGACCAATAGAAGGAATTTCATATAAAGTTCCACCAAAATCAATACTACAATCTAAGCAAGTACTCCAAACCCAACTAACAGCATCCTCCCAGTTAGACATTAATGCTAGTAATAATTCACGAGAGGTATTAGCATTAGTACTATCAAATTTAACAGATTCCTACCCTGGATTTGTAATAGTTATTTCAGTAGATTGTTGACCCGTAGTTTCATCAGTAATTTTATTAACTTTGATTCTATCTGGAGCCGTATTGGCTATACCATTAACCCAGTCAGGTAAATCATCAGCGTAACTACCTGAAGCAGTATCTTTACATTCGAATAAAGCTTTTGAAATTAAATCATCATTAGCATTATATCTAACTTCAAAAGAATCGGCTACCATTGGAGCACCATGAGTAGTTACCCCATTATTATTATCCATAATTGGAGGTCTAAATGATAATTTATAACGATTCCAAGGATCGCGGAAAGAACAATAAGTTCTTGAGTTATTCTAGAACTCCCAACATTCAGCAATATCTCTTACTTTTGGTTTTCCTTCAATCTAATTCTATAAAACTTTTTTATTAGGCTTAAATCCAAAACATTCATCAGAGCCTTTGTCCAATAACATATTATATTTACCAATATATATAATATCACTTTCATTATTATATTGATTATTATTGTCTGAAGGCCAATGGAAAGCTAAAACAGGGAATCCTTTCATGGAAGTTCTATAGTCATCAGTATTTCCATATAAATCATAGTTATCAAAAGAATCTTTATAATCACAAATTGGATGCTATGAATAAGTTCCATTAACCAAATTAGCAAAACCTCGGTTATAATCACCAGAAGATTCCATAAAATCTATTTTTAATGTAAATTTATTTGTACCGACTGTCTCATTATCCATATAGAAGAATTCAATAAAGCATTTGCTATTTTTATTTAAAGTATTATTAGTTTTATCTTCTTCATATAATTTTTCAAATGGACCTTTATTCATAAACATTACATTTTTACATTTAGCTTTATAATTACGACGAGGATAATTTCTAGAAGAAGTTCCCTAAACCTAAAAAGTACATCCATCAATAGTAGTAGTAAAACTAGGACAATGATGCATATAATAATTTTGGACAGGAGTGTAAATAACTTCTTTAGTTACACTATCCAAAATCGGAGGCCATTTTACAGGATCTAAATTTACTATATTATCTAGTTCACCACGAGCATAGGCAGCATCCAAAGGTACATTTATAAATTCTAAAGTACCCGCTTGCGCGCCTTTATCTTTAGAATAAGGCAATCTATTCTAAGTATTTTCATTATTATTAGCAGTAGTTCGTAAAATAATATATGGCATCAAAGGTTCATCTTGATGAGCGCTATTATAAGCTTTCATTCGCTGATAAGAAAAAACTTCATCTTGAATATCAGCTCGAGATTCATATAAATCTTTCTAATCCCAATACTTAATATTTTTTTTATCAAAAGCATAATTCTATACAACTTCATGAATAGATAAATCTGTGTCATATACTCTAATACTATACAAATCAATATCACAAGTATTAGACATAAATTTAATTACATCAGAATTAATACTCCACATTGAAGAACCACTACGACGAGCAACGCTAGTTAAAACACCATTCATAAAAATTTCTAATAACTTAGAGTTGCCACCAACCATGCCTTCTTTTGCCTTTGTATAAACAAAAGTTAAATTTAACATCTTATCTTCAACAAAATCAACAGATACAGTTTCTTCTTTGCCATTTGCAGTAAATGTAGCGTCCTATGGACTAAAATAAATACCCAATGGATCTTCTTCTGAGCCATAAGCGCAAATTAAATTATTTTTTAAATCAAAAATCTACTCTAATCTATCATAAGTTAATTCATCATAAGTTGGAACTTCTGGATGTTTAGGTAAATATTCCTAAGTTAAGAAAGTATCATAATTTAAATATGTACTCTGATTTCGGAATTCTTTCCAAGCATCATCATCAGTCCAATCCTATTTAGAAGAATCTGCTTCATCACTGGCTTTATAACGAGTATATTTAGTAATAACCTTAGTATAATTCTAAGGATTTCTAATTTTAAATTGAATTTCAATAGTATGCGTAGAGGTAGCACTACCATTATCAAACTCCAATGAACCAATAGGAATAGAAATTTCAGCACCATTACTAATTCTTAAACAAGTTACATTATTTTCATCAAATAGCCAACCATTATTATACCAGTTAAAATTCTTAAACGTTGCACGCTTACCATTAATTTCAAGAGTTTCTCTGCTTAATTTACTTTCTGAATTTGAACGTCCAGTAGCAACAAAATTAACTTTTAAATCACTTTCACGCGCTAACTTCATATCACGTAATGGATCAACTGAAATATCAAAAGTAAAATTACGAGAATAATCATACGGTTCTGTACCGACTTTAATAGTATAATAAGCGCTATCATTTACAGCAAGATTAGTAATTTCCCAATATTCCCATTCAGCATTATTAGAAGTAATTTGTCTTGTACCAATTAATACACCATTTTTATATAAATAGACTGTGGCAATTTGATTATTTGGATCTAATACTTTAAAAGGAATTCTAATTGTTTCATAAGTATAGTATTCTGTTTTAAAATTACCAGTCCAAATTAAAGGAATTAAGCTCGTTCTATCTCTAATAGCAATTTCTTTAGTAATAAATGGCGTTCCATTACCTTTTATTCCATTCTAAGATAAATATAATTTTGCTTTAATAGTATGTTCTCCATGAGTAAAAACATCTTTTAAAGTAGTCGCTTTAGTTGAATTTAAAATAACTGTATCAGCAGTAATAGTAAAATCATCATTAGCTTGATTAATGTTATCTCCTTTATATTCTCTATTCAAAACTAGATAATCATCAAAATATACTTCTATAGTACGTTCTACTCCACTTGACATTAACCATGCTGTTCTCACTGAACCATCATCAAAAGGATAAATATTAGAAAAATTATCTTCTTTCCAAGATAAATCCAAAGCATGTTTTGTAATAAATACAGTACGTTTAGTTGGAGCTAAAAATTTATTATTTTCAGGGTCTGGATTGTTAGTAATATCAAAAGTAATTTGATGAGTAGTTGAATCTCTTAATACTTCTGTTAAATCAAATGTTTGAGCAACATTATGATTGAATACAACTCTATCACTTTGCCAAATTACTTCATATCCTTCGCCAGATTTGCTTTGCTAGCTAACTGTTATTTGACCTTCTACAGACTCTGCTTGCGGCACGTTATCTATAGTACGGCACTTAACTAAAACAGTCACACTAGCCTATTCATTATTTAAAATATCTTGTGTACAATTTAAAGTTAAAGAAGTAGAACCTAGTACTTTTTTTTCAGAGCTTTCGTCACTTCCCCCACCCATTGTTAATTTTTCACATTTTGCACATTCTTCTCGATCTTCATTTAATCCAGTTCCTATAATGCGATAAAAGCATCCATCTGAATTTAAAATTAAATCATTTATATGATAATTTGTTGTTGATAACTTACCAATCTCAATTAAATAATCAATAGGATTCTCATCTATATCATATTCAATTTCTGCGTTATCATCAGTACCATATATTACCTATACGCCACTAGAACCAATGGGTAATTTATTCTCGTCGGCAGTATCTAAATAAATGCGGCCAGTATCAGTGGCAACATAAAAATATCCTTCAGTCTAAGGAAAATTTTTAATCTTTTCTTCTAGGCCTTGTACTGGACGGAAATGAATTTTAGACATATTTTACTCCTTTCTATCCTATAAAAAAATTATGGGGAAAGAAGAACACCTTCTTTCCCCATAAAAACATTCTTCTATATAAGAAGAAAAAATTATAAGCAAAATTAATTTATATTGGCCTTAAAAGCTACCCCATTGTAATTCAACATTAATTTTAGCAGCTTCTGTACTACTACCATTAACACACTCAACAGCTAATGTGTTACTATTAATTGCAATAGGAGCTAATTCTGTATCTACTTTATCTACTTTAACTACTGGAGTTAAAATATTACCATTACCAGCATGAGGAGCAGCTTCAATTATAGCATGAGTATCTTTTAATGTATAAGTTTTAGGAGTAACTTGTAAAATATGACCATTACTATCAATTTCAGTAGGATCTTGAATAGTAATTTCTAAACTACCATTTGAACCATATTCAAGAGTTTTAGAAATAGCAGTAGCATTTGATTTCTTTGTTGCTACATGTTTTAAGGTAACTACTTTTGTTTTATTAGTAGTAACTGCTTCAACTTGCAAACTATCATCGGTAGCAATTTCAAAAGTAAGAAGTTCATCATCTAATCCTCTAAAAATTGAGAAATTAGGATTAGATTTATTAGCTCCTAATGTATCACCAATTTCAACTAAAGGTTCATCTGCCGAAGGCACATAGACCCAAGTTAATTCATCGCTAGGAATTAAACCATTTGCCCCTTCTTCACCAGAAGCAATAAATAAATCTCCTTGACGTACCTTATAACCATTATATAAACTCTCATTGGCATCATTATAAATAAATACATCACCATTATGCAAATTAGAAGTAGTATAATTTGTATTTTCAAATGTAAATACTCCATCAGCAATTCTAGTAATGGCTCCACGATAAACCATTGCATTTAATGTACGATTAAGATTATCAATTTCATCTTTTGTATATACATCTAAAGTAGCCGCTCCATCTGTAAAATGGACAGAAACTGGATCATCAACACCATAAGTAATAAGAGGATCAATGGTCTAAGAAATTTGTTGACCTTCAACGGCACTACCAGTAACAGTAAATTTAAAACCTTCTCTTGCATTATCAACAGTAAAATCTTCAACTTTATTCTTTAAAGTTAATTTATACTAATTAGATTCTGCATTAACAGTTTCAAAATTTAAATTATCATCTGGAATAATAGCAACAGTAGTGCCGCTATCATTTTCAACACCAATATTTTTTAAAGTAATATTTAATTTTTGATGAGTTGTATCTTCAGCAGAAACATTTTCAATAGAACTCTATAATTTATAATCAATACCATCTAATTTAAAAGTTACAATATTATGAATAGTATCTACATCAAGAGTAATATGTTCTCCACCGACAAGAGTATGAACTTGAGTAATTGAATTTCCAGCACTATCAGCAATAGTCTAAGTAATTGTCGCTTTATTTGCTTCCGGATAACCTACTTCAATTGAACTAGTTTCACTACTTAGCGTAGTATCAACATTAGTCTAAACCCAATTTTTACCATTACTAATACAAAGAATATTATCCTTATTAACATAGTAAAAATTACCTGCATTTAATGCATTAGGAGTTGGTAAGTTTGCGGTAGTTTCAACATTCGTAATACCCTAATTAACAGGGGCAATATTAGTCGAATTAACACCATAATATAATCTACCTGGTTTGCCTAACGAATCAGCAGTTGCTCCAGCAGTATCATCAATTACTAAATAAAAAGCACCAGGCTAATATCTGCCAGCTGCACATAAAGCTTCAAATTGGGCTTGAGTACCTTTTAAAAATTTTACAGCTTCACTCATTTATTATTTCACTCTCCTTTAATATCTTTCCAAGTTAAAGTATTTTCAAGAGCACTTACACGATTAGTTAAATCAGTAGAAGTCTCTAAGAATGTATTAACTTGACTTATAGTTTCCTCAGATAATGTACCAACAACTTTTTTCCAAATACCATCAGCTGCTAAAAATCTATCAGCAGAACCCTTAGTTGGCACAGGAACTAAACCGCTAATACCATCTTCAGTTTCAGTAGCTCCTGTCATTATTGTACCAACAGGAATTGACATCCATGCACCGCTGTCAGTTAGAACTTTTCCTTCAATGCCATTTGGATTAACTGGGATAAGTCCATTTTCAGTACCATTAAAAACAGGAATACATTTAACAACATTTTCTTTTGTTAAAATTCTATCAACCAATGAACTAATTAAAGTTTCATTATTAGTTAATTGAGTATTAACCCAACGAGTACCATTATAAATTAATACATCATCAGTATTTAAATTATTGATAACTATATCAGCTAATTCTGATAGCTTACCAGCAGTATTTAAACCACTACTAATTAAACGAGTACCTAAATATAATTTACCTGAATTATCTTCAGCACTAGTAATAAAGTATAAAGTATCTTCATCCTTAATCTTTAAAGAATCATAAGCGACTTGAGAACCTCTTTGGAATTTAACATATTTTTGGGTAATATCTGGCAATTTAATCACTCCTTTTTCTGTTTCTCCTTTTATTTATAAAAGTTATCTCAATAAATTTATAAAAGCTTGGCCTATTAGACCAAGCCTTTATTATTAACTAGTTGGTGTAGAATTATCTTCTAATATTTTAATTCTTTCTGCTAATGTATCAATATATGCACATAATTGTTGAATAGTTTTACTGTCGTTATTTACAGTAAATTTATCAGTTGTCTAAATATATGTATTTGGAATTGAATCTAATTTCGCATTCCAAGCAAGTCTTTCATCTGAAGTAATATGAGTATCACTTTTAATATGAGTATCTAATTTAGTTTCTAAAGGAGATAATTTATTAGTAACTTCTGTATCCCAATCACTAATTTTAACATGAGTTAATGATGGAATATCATCTACTTTTAATGATGTTCTTGTTACTTTAATCTTACCTTTTTCTTCTGATACAGCAGTAACAAATTCTTTACTTATTGCCTAATCTTCAACTTTTAATGTATCAATCTTATCATTTATATAATTTTCTGCCGCACTTAAATTCGAAGCTAATTTAGTTGAAATTGCGTTAATACTATCTTTTAAGGTAGAAGTACTATTAAGCCCCAAATCAGCATTTGTATAATCTTTAACACCAATTTGTAAATTACCTAAATAATCTTTTATTTCAACGAATTTTCCATTTTCTGGAGTAAAAGTTAAGCTTGTAATTACATTACCAGTATCATCTGATTGGTAAGAACCTTTTGGGATAGTAATATTTCTAGTCTCGCTCTAAGATACTACATGTCCACAATCATCTACAGTAAAACTTGGAATTTCTATTGTTTCACCAAACTTAGGAGTCTAATTCACTATTGGCGCTATTGTTGTTTTACCTGCCTCAGAAAGTTTATGAGACAATTTAAATTCTGTTACTTTTTTAGTATCATTATTAATAGCCTAATATTTAATCCAATTATCACCTGAAATTCCAGCAGACTTAATAATCTTATCTCCAGTATCCTTATCTACTTCTGGAGAAGCATATAATAATTTACTAGCTTCTAAATTAACATTATTAAGCTTTTTATTTAATCTATTTAAAGCGCCAGAAACATTATTAGGATTATAATTTGATTTTCTTTCTTCACCATAAAGTAAGTCATAAACGCGACAAGCAGCATTTCCAAGACCAGGTAATTTAATTACAAGATTTTTAATATCATTAGTTTTATATTCACCTGTTATACCGTCCTATTCAACATCATAATAATAAGGATAATTAGTAGTACCTAAAGTATAAGTAATACTATTTTCTTCATTACTAAAATGATGAATTTTTTCATCAAATCCAGCAGCATTAAAATCAATATTCTAAGGATCTAAATTTAATAAAAAATTAGTAGGCACTTGAATACGATAATTAATATTTGTACTATTAATTTCATCAATAGAAACATATGGAGGCCAATAAGGAGTTCCATCAGGATTAGTATAAACAGAATAATATTTTCTATCGGCCACAAAAGGTCCAGTGTCTTGTACATAAGATGTTCCATTAAAATAATAATACTTATTAGGCTAATAAGTATCTTCGTTTAAATCTATTAGGGTGTAAATATCTTGTGGTGCTTGAGGTAAAATTTCAAATACTGGAACTATAGTATTTAATTCAGCAATCTATACATATTTTTCTTCATTATTAATGAATTGTTTAATCCAAACTGTTGAATCATATCCACGTCCATATTTTTGGTAATCAATATCATAATTTAATTTATAGGCTTCATCATCTGGGGTATTTTCTATTACACTATATCCAGATAATTTTTTCCATATTTGATTACGTGAACTATTTTCTAATACGCCTTGATAATAATCATATCGAGAACCAGAACTAAAATTTACTCTTGCTTTTACTATTTTACGCTCAACCCAAGGAACAATATATATACTATCTCTTTTAGTAGGATCACTATAAAAAGTATTAATACGAGTAGTTAAAGGACCATCAGTATAAACTTCTTGAATATCATTTAAAACAGTAGCACCATATTCAACTAATACATAACGTCCTAAAAATACACCATCACCAAGGGCACAATCAGCATCCATATCACGTCTATTTGCATAAATTTTATCAAAGGAGAATGTAGTCTTTGATGTATTTGTTATATTACCATAAAAACCCATATTATCCCTCCTCGTATAAAATATCCACAATTAAATAAGCATTGGTATTTTGATTAATTAAATTCATGGAAGCTTTATCAAATTTAATAGAAGTTATATAAGAAATTCCTTCTAAATCTAATTCATAAATACCAGTACTTCCAACCATAACACTATTATCACTTTCATTTAAATAAAACTTAACTCCAGGTACTGTCTAAATACCTAACTAAGTAATTAATACATTATTACCATTAATTTTAAATGCGGAACCATTAATTAATTTAGTCATACCTAAAGAAGTTCCACCGGGATAATTTTTTACATTATTTTCATTGTAATAACGAATCTATTTAATTCGCTTTGCCATTTAGTGTTCCTCCTTAATATACTTTTGATATAGCTTTGGTGGCACTAATAGACATTGTTCCATTATAACTTAATGGAATAGTTAATTTATTAACTAAATATTCTCCTTCTACGCCACTTTTTTTATCTTCAATATAAATTCTAGTATTTGGTTCTAAATAATAAACTGGTAAAGTAGTTATTGTACTACTTTCAGTACAATAAGCAGTTGTCTATAATAAATCTTCCATTTCATCAATGGCACTTTTACCCATAGAACTAATACTAAAATAATTATCATAATTTTTAGAGACATTTACCCAAACATATCCAGTTTCTTGAGGATAATTATTTTCAACAATTCGATCATAATCTCCTTGATTTAAAAATAACACTTCAGGTACATCTCTATAACTTATAACTTTTATATTAGTATCATTAACTGCTTTTGTTCTATCACCAATTAACTTTATTGAATACTTGCTAATATCACTATTTTCTTCTCCAATAAAATCAAACCAAAAATCTAAATTTTCTGGATATTGCTTAACATTATCATAGAATGTACGATGTTCAAAATCATAAATCTAACGCCAAAATGAAAAAATATCAGCATAATATGTTTCATATCCAGTTACTCCAGAAGGATAGAGAGTAGGGTTAGCGGCTGCTACTTTATGGAGAAAATCATCACCATAATTATATTGATAATAATCAACAGCCATACGATATATAATTTCGCGCCAATCACAATAAATTATACCTGCCGGGTCTCCATCTTCAGGATAAGCTTTAAATGTTTGCTATTTTAGCTATAAATTCATTGTTTGAAATATTTCATTATTATAAGTTAAAGTTTTATATCTATTAATATCATCTTGAGTAACTATAATAGTTGTATATTGAACAGGCTTTGTATCAATAGCATAACGCATATGAATTGGAAGCTCTTCTCCGCTCGCGGATTTGCGCTATCCCCAAATTGAAAAATCATTTCTTAATATATTAATCTAAGGATTATTAGCGAACTAAGTTACTATCTAACTATCCTTAAATGAATAAGTATAAGAAGAAGAATAAACTGCCGGTTTAATATAACTCTCTCCCTCTGATTTTTTAACTATGTTATTCCATGATTTAAAATCATAAAATTTTTTGCGCTAAAAAATAAACCTACCATCAATATCATAAAAATATTCAAAACAACTTAACATATTTTTAATTTTGTCTAAGACTGATGTTAAAGTATCACCAACATTAGTTATTAAATCTCCAGCATATACTAAATCACAAATTCGATAACCGACTGGTTCTCCATACGATTTTTTAGCAATAGTATAAACTGTGGGATTAGGCGTATCTAAAGATAAAATAATTCTAGTTGGCTAATTTTCTTCTCCTAATAACTTATAAGAATCTAGCTAATCAAATATAATCTATTCAAGAGGAATTGGTCCATGACTTATTTCTTCATATAAATTAGGAAGATTATCTCCAATTACTACATTCACTACACGACCTGTCTCAGTATCTCTAAAGAAATACATATCAGCATCACATTTATTTTGTAATAATTCATAACCATATTCATCTAAATCATTAATAACAATATTAGATTCTAATTCTTTACCATAAACCATCAAGGCTTTTTTAATAATAGTCTTAATAGGTACTTTAACTAAATCTAAAATACGTTCACGATAATAATAAGTTCTATTTTCTGTTTTAATTTCATTTTCGTCTAAAACATAATATATTTTCTCATTGCCATTAGTAGCAATATAATAATTATTATACTTTTTTGCTTCTTCTTCACTATTCACTCTAAAACAGTAATGTCCAGCATCATAGTTAAAATCATTATCTTGAACAATATAATTATATTTAATAACTTCTTCCTAACCAAAGTCAATAGAAGCAGGTAAACTTCCTCCAAGGTCACCATTTAATAAACACATTTTATCTTTACCTTGAATAGAAATTGTATAATTACTAGCGCTTTGAGAAGTATTAAAAGAAGTTATTAAATAAATACCTTCATTAAACCAAATAATATCAGGATAATTTGAATCAATAGTATTTTTTAAACCAACAGCAAGATTAAATTTAGATTTTAGTCCCCACATATATTGCTTATATAACTAATCATTCGTTACCATAGTTAAAGAACAAGATCTGCGGACAGCAGATGACCCATCAATATTAATAGATCCAGTCGTTATCTTGCCTTCAATCGTTTCTATTGGTAATTCATCAAAAGTCATTAACTCAATACGTGCATAAACTTCACGCTCATGGAGACTATCTAATTTTCTTAAAAATTCTTTATCAAGATTCTATTGATGTCTCATAATTATTTATAGCCTCTTTCAAATATTTAATAAATAAATTATATTTATTATTTACATCAGCTTGCTTAGTTTTTATCATATCATTATAAGTTCTTAACTATGATTCATACAGAGAAGCATTGATTGAATTTGGAGTAAATGGTAACATATAGACTCCATCATCTGAATTATCATCTTCTCCGCGCTTTAGTCCCTGATATACCTATAAATCATTATAAGCTTTTTGCCATTCAGCTTTTAACTAATAAATAGTCTTTTCAACATAAGTGTTTCCAGTAAAAACTTTATATTTAGTACTATTATCGTTTTCAAAAGAAAATACTTTCTCTTGACGTTGAATAGATAATTCACATAAAATCCCAGGATCAATTTCTACTGAAGTAATATCACTTAAATCAGTAACGAAATATTCATTTTTATGAGTAATATCAATTAATTCTTTATCATTATTATTAAAACGAATTTTATAATCCCATTCATCTTCTGTAACTAATCGGCCATTATAAGTGATTGGCTTCTAAGTATTACCATCATAAAAATAAGGCACAGAATCAGTAGGAGGATTATTCATTTCTGTTGATAAATTATAAACCTTATAAATTAAAGATCTATCAAAAGAAGTTAATAAATCATTTGATTTTTGTTCACGAGCGCCACCAGGAGATAAATAGAATTTCTTTCCATCTAAAGTATAAATAGTCTATAATTCTCGTTTGGTAAAATGCATAAAATAAATCTTTAATACAGTATATTTTAAGTCATCCTAATACTAATCTAAAATATTGCCGCCATCCACACTATAGCATTGCTCTAATGGTAAATCAGCGATTTTAACATCTTCTATAATATCAAATTTGCTTTCTTGAGTTCCCATAAATGAATACTCAATAGTTCCTTGCTAAATACCCTAATCAGAAATGTTTACAATTTCTAATGTATACACTGGCATTGAATGGTCAATTAAATAAGCACCAGTAACACCAATAACTACTTCTTCATTATTAATTTTAAATTTGTCTCCTGCGCTAAATCCTTGTAAGCGCAATGTTATCGCAGGCCCATTAAAGATTAAATTTTCTGTATATAATCTTTTATGAGTGGGATTTAATGAATCATTTTCTACTTTACAAAATGGATAAGTAGCTAGTAATGATTCAATATTAACCTCTAATTCTCTTTTAGTTTGATTTAACTTATTAATAGATTCAATATTTGTTTCCGTTGTTAATCTATCAATACAATCATTATAACTTTTAAGGCAACTATTTAATTTATAAATCCCATAAAGAGATAAACTATTCCATTTAAGAATTTCACTATTAGGTTCATCAGCATCAACAAATCCATAAGAATTAAGATTATCAAAAGTAACCTTATCAATCTCATAAGCTGTTCCTTTAAATGAATGTAACATACGTCCTAATGTATCTTGCGGAGTTAATGTAACATTTAAAAGTCTAACAATAAAATTACCTTCTGCCGGAGATTTAAATAATTTAGGCTTTCCGTTAGTTAAAAATTCTAAAACTTTAGTTTTAAATTGACGCTCTATATTATAATTATAATCTGTTAAATCAGTGCTAGTAAAATCCTTTATTTCATCATTTCCTAATTTATTTATAAATAAATGACTTTCATCTTGTAAATAAGAAATTAGCCCACCAATAGGAAATTCATGATAATAAGTATTTCCATTACGGAAAATATAAGGATATTGACTTCCTATAGTATCCATTTTAGTTTCTAAAGTATTAATTTTAAAACTTTCTACTTTAGGATTAAATCTAATTTTTAACAATCTACCATTTTCATATAAAAAGCTATCTTCAAATATACTATAAATTATATTAGATAAAATTTTATTTGAACGCAAAGAAGTTGCATCACTATACTATTGAATAGCATACTGATAAGAAAATCCATGCTCAACAGTAAAGTCTTTATATAATACACGACTAGGCGCTTCACCAGTTAATTTAAATTTAAGAATAGGATTCCAAGAACTATAGTTATCTTCACTACTAGCTCTTAAAAGAATAAAAGCTCCAGTAGCAGGAATCTCTGATTTAGTAGCAGCATCTTTAATACCTTTTAAATTAATTTGCGCAAATCCATTATTTTCATCCATAACTGCTTGTAAAGTAGCACGAATTTCAGGGTCAATCGTTTCTCTATTAATAATACGATATTCAGGACTGGCGGCTTCATAATTATTAATTGTAGTAACTTTATACTAAATATAATAATTCTTACCTTTAATTAATTCTTTATTTAACTCAAAACTATCATATGACTCATATAACTGTTCATCGTTGATAGTGTTATGTAGCTATTCTCCAGAAGTAGCAAATATATTGTGGTATTCATCATATACAATAAATTGATAAGAATAAACTCTTTCAGTTACATCACCATTATATTGACTATAATGACCAATAAAATTAGTTTTATTAATACCAATACCACCTGGCTCCAATCCTTCAATTTCTACTTTTGGATCTGTAGTATATTTAGTAATACCAACTGTAGAATAATATCCTATAACTTTATTATTATCAATATAAGCTAATTGAACCTTATAAGACTACCCTAAATTTAATTGAAAAGCATTGCCATTAATTTGCTTAAACTTTAATTGGAAAGTAATTGAGCCACTATTAATAGCATCTTGCGCTTGAGATGAAATAATCTAACCTTGCGCAATTACTACATTACTTTGTATAGTTTTAAATATATAAGCGAATCCACTAACTTCTGCCGCACTTACAGTTTGATTCATCTGGAACGGAATAGTTAATTCCGTTCCAGTAAATGCAGGTAGCGTTCCACTTATATAAGGCGGATATAATTTATTCATAAATTATTCCTCCTCTTGTTTTTGTTGTGTATTATTCTAACGATAAATGAATTCTTTTAAACTTTTAATGCATTCTCCCATTAAAATAGTATCTTCACCTTTCGTAGAAATACAAATTAATGTGTTATATAAAGCATTTAAATAATTTAAATCCTCTTTATTCATTAGTTTTTTTCCTCCTTTAACTCTTTCACTTGAAGCTTTAATTCTTCAATCTCTTTCATTAAATCTTGTGTGACTGCAATATTTAATGTAAATAAACTATTATAATTTAATGATAATAATTGTTTTTCATCTTTTTTTATTAAACTATTATCATTTAAATTATTTTCCTGTAAAATATTCTCAATATCCTAAGCAATAAAACCTAAATAAGTTCTATCAGATAATTTATATTTATAACTAACAGGTTTTAATTCACTAAATAATTTTTTATAATCATTAATATGATTATAACTAATATTAGTTTTTAATCGTTTATCAGATTTTACACTAATTTCTTCGCTAGAGAAACACCCTGAACCTGTTACATAAATCTAATTACCATAATAATAAATAGAAGCACCACTATTAGAAGCAGCAACATATCCTCCATTAGCAGCATACATCTAAATACCTCTTGTACTTCCTGCTCCGCTACTACCTACATAAGAATACTCAATTCCACCATAGCCGCTACGATAAGAATCTAATTTTGAAGCTAAACCATTAATTGCACTCTATGCCTAAGAAGCAGCACTCTATGCCTATTGAGCTGCACTAGCAGCAGCATTAGCAGCCTCTTTAGCATCTTCAGCTGTCGTCTATAAATATGTTAAAATTGAATTTAATGAAGTAGTATCATTATTATCAAACCAACTTAAACGCCCATTTTTATATTTAATATAAATATCTCCATTGAATGTTCCTGTATTAGCCCACACATACCCATTATTTAAATCAATCTTCATACCAATTTTACCATTATCAGCATAATTTTTTGATTGTAAATAATAACTATTATTACCAACATTCATTAAAGTATCATATCCAACTGGATCTCGAATAGTCAAATAATTTGTGCTATTAGCACCGCTATTAATTGTAAAAACTGAACTGCCTTTTATTTTACAATCTAATAAATTACTCTCTAAATTAAGTAACATACCATTACCATTAGTAATATCATAAGTAGCAGATTTTAAAAGACATTGATTACCATCTAATATAATACGACCTTTACCATCTTTGCCAAAAAATGCCGTACCATCTTCTCTTAAAGCGAATGACTATTCTCCTTGATGGAATCCATATATGCCACACTAACCACTAATACTATTATCTGATATTGATTCACCATTAGGGCTCCAATCGCCCATCAATACACCAGAAAAAGTATTATCATCATTTTTCTTACCGGCAGCAATCTAACTAGCTAAAATGCTTCCGCTTGCTTCATTTAATACTAAAGACTTACCATCCCATTTATTTATCATAGATGAAGGATACTTATTCTATAATATTAAAATAGGCTAAGTCCATAAAATATTTCCCTAAGCATTTTTACACTGTACCGCATACTAAGGAGCACTATTTACATATATTGCTAAAGGATATAAATATGATTTATTATTAATTACTTTAATAATTCCATAAAAATCAGATTCAGCAGTAGAAGTTCTTCTATAATAAGTTCTAGAATCAGAACTGCTATATACTTTTTCATAATAATTAATTGTTCTATAAGTAGTAGAAATTAAATTATTATTACTATCCTTTATATAATAACTTTCTCCATCTATCGGATTCCCTACAATATCAGTCCCTAAAGTTTTTTTATAATAATTTAATTTATTAAATATAGAATATACATAATTATTATTATTTCCAGTCCTAATATAACAATTACTGTAATCAATAATATCACCATTAGGAATTACTTTATAACTATCTTTACTTGAATCTAATGAATATAGTGATGGTCCAGTATATATAAATTTATACATAATATTATTTTGTTTAAAATAATAGGTAGATAACCGTACTAAATCATTAAAAGTACAAGTAGTAGTTGCACCATCAGAACTTTCATCTATTTCAGAAGCATAGTATTCTTTAAAATCATAAGAAATTATTGTATTATTTTTAAAAATATAATAGGTGGTATTATATTTCCATGAATTTTTATTAACAGACTAATATTTTGTAAAATATAATTCTTCAAAATCAAAAGGATAAATTGCACTATACTAAAACTAAGAATCGCTAGCTAAAAATCTATATTCTTTTCCAGATTCTAAATCACTTATAGAAGTAATTTTTCCTCCGTTAGTGCCATAAAGATTATTTATTAATTTATTATAACTAATAATAGAAGTCTAATTATAAGGTCCGCTACTATTAGCACGCTTAGTATTTTTTATAATATATCTTTTATTAGGAATTTTCTAAATATCAATAATAGATAAATCACTTATTTTAGAATTTTTATCATAACTAATATCTTTATAAATTCCCTAAAGAGTGCTATAATCTTCATTGGAAACATCATAATAAGCATAATATGGAAATTTATCAATTAAATTATTAATAGAAACAATTACTTTATTAGTTGCTAAATTATAAAATGTTTGAGCATCATAATAAGTAGAAATATAATTGCCTGTAGCTTCATCCTTCTAAAAATATAATGTTCTATCTATTAAATTATTAGGAGAAACTAAAGTATATTTTATATCCTAACTACTTTGATAAAAAACAGTACTATCTATTGGCAAATAAAAATTCAACTAATCAATATCATTTGAACTAGCACTTACGTATAAATATTTACCATTATCATCGCGTATATATCCGCTCGATACTTTTTTATATAAATCCTAATATTTAAAAAGATAAGAAATTGAACCATTTGAATTATAATAAGTTTCATTATTAATTAAATCCCAATAGCTATTAACTAAAGTATATTTATCTTTGCTAGGATTTAATCTATAATAAGTCTAAGAAATTCCACTATATACAACTTCTGTTACTCTATCTTCAAGATAATATTTTTTTCCTATGGTCGGACTAGAAACTAATCTAAAAGTCATATTAGAAGATAAAGTAGTTGGAATATAAATATCTTCTCCATTACTATTTTGTTCTTTATAATAATAAGTTTTATATTTTAATTCTTCAGATGTTGGATTACATACCGTATATTGATAACCATTAGAAGCTGGATAAATATCCCAATAAATATCTTGAATCTAAGTTAATTGTTTATCATTACCATATAATTGATAAGGTTCTTTAGAAAAAACAGCTTCACCATCACTTAAATAAATTACCTAAGTGGGTCCATTAATATAGCTTCCTTGCCCAGAAGTAATTGGAATAGGATAATAAGCAGTTAATAAATAATTACCCCAATTCTATAATGTTACTGATAAAATATACATTTTATTCATTAATGAATTTTTATTTAATACTGCGAATGTGATTTCATTAGATTTACCAGCTATAGTCTTTAAATTTACATTAGGATCATCTACATTTAAAGACCATATACAATTATAACCACTTAAATCTATTTCTTTACCAGTATTATCATATAAAGAAGCTCTAAATTTATAATCTTTAATTTCTCCAGAAGTAATAGCAACAATTGGGTTACCAACTTGATCATCAACTAAATCAATAACTAAAGTACAATCAGTACCATTCGTGCCGGCTTGTCCAAATGTGAATTCTTTCTTAGCTGTGTATTCAACATTATCGCGCTTAATTTTCGCAATAACTGTATTATTTGATTTATTCGCACTATAAAAATTATTTACTTTATATTTAACTATAAAATCTTTATCATTAGGATTATTAGATTTTATCTAATAATAATTATTATCATAATCTGTTAAAATCTATCCTTCTAAAGCAAAAGACATCATACTATTTTTTGGCAACAACCATAATACTTCTTGTGCTTCAGTTAATTGGCTTTCATTTTCACTATTATTTTCCGTCCCATAAGTTTTAGAATTAAAATATAACTGCATAGAACGAACAATTTTATTATCGACAGTATTTAATAAATAATTTGCCTAATCATAAATTAAATAATTACCATTAGTCCCATCAATACAATGAATAGATAAAGCATTTAAAACATCAACTGTCGCATCATTAGGCACTAGCATATCATTATTGAAAGTAATTATATTACTATAATAATATTTATTATTGTATCTAATAATAACCTTATATCGCTCATCTTGCTTTTCCGTCCGAGGAGTAAATTCATAATTAAACTAATTAGTATTATCTACGAATGTCCAATAAACACCACAGCGTTCATCCGCAGATGGCGCTCCAAAATCATATCTATACCATAGAATTTCTGCGCCCGCAGGCAATCTACTAATTTGAGATTTATTATTATCATCATCAAAATGAATCCATTTTAAATGAATAGATTTTTTACTAACCTATCCATTAATAACTTTATAATTTAATCCATCATTGGTATAAAGTCTTAAAAATTCTCCATTTATTTCATCTAAACCAATACCAAGACTAAAATAAATATTTTTTACAAATATATTATTTGGCAAAATAGAGGTAATACCAGTAGTTCCCTCTGTTAATTGAGTAGGTATTTTCTTATTATCTTTATCATAAAAATTATCATCCTAATATAAAAATACCTAAACTTTATCTATGCGCGCAAGAGCGCTAATATCAATAACTATTTCCTAAGAATAATATCCTTCAAAATTATATGGATTACCATACATATCCGAAGTATCTAATCTTACTTTATAAGTACTAGTAGTAGAATTAAATTTTTCCGCAGTAGTTTCTTTTACCCCAGTAATAGCAATTTCTAAACCATAGTTGCCTTGAACAGTACCTAACTCTTGAAGCCATGCTCTAAAATCTGCGCGCAATCCTAACCGTGTAAAACCTTGACAACTAGATGAAATTTTTATTCCATTATTATTCGAATCCTCTTCGTCTATTGGAGTAATTTCAATAAATCTTTCATCACCATTAGCCAAGATACTCCATAAAGATTTATTATTCTAACCGCCAACAAACATATTACCAGTTAAATCAACAAAAGTATTAAAAGGATTTACATAATTATATGGCTTATCCTAGCCTTTATCTTCTTTTTTACCAACTATAAATTTAGTATTATTAAAATCACCTTTAGGGATTTGAACATATACTCTATTATTTTTATTATAAGTAGTAATTTGGGAGAAAGCATCAAATTCAGAATATGATTCATTCTTTACTCTATATTGCCCTTTTAATTTATTACTATCATCAATAATCGTACATTCAATAGTATTATCATAAGTAATCTTATCGACTGCCGATTTGGCAATAATAGATATAGCTTCGCATATATTTTCCTGAATATTTGTAGCATTATCAGCCAAAATAATCCCTCCTTTTACTCATTATTCTATAAATTAGTGAAAAATTGTCCTACTTTATTAAATATATCTACCCAAAAAGAAAAAGGTGAGATCCATTAAGAATCTCACCTTCATTTTATTTACGATTAGCATATTGCGAAGCTACATTAATTAATGTGTTAAATGCTTCTTGAATTTCATTCCTATCAGTTACGTTCGGGAAGCTAGCATCAATATGAACCTATTGTTCTAATATATCATTACCAGTTCCAAAAGTGTTATAAATTGGATTAATTGGCATTGTAGTATATCTACTGCGCAAATCAATCTCAGAAGCAATTTCACGAACCATCTTAATAGAACTTAGCATATTCTAAGTATCTTCTTTATTAAGAACTAATTCTTTTTCATGAAGCATTGCTAATTTACCACTATCGCCCCATTGACCAGTGTAACCACCAGTTCTAAATCCTACTGTCTATTTCCATAACCAATCAGGAATCTGAGTAAAATTAGAATATCCAGCAAAAGGACCTTGACCTAAAGTATATCCTTTTTCGTAAAAAGCATTAACACGAGCAGTAGATGCCATATCATTATAATTACCTTCTGACATCTTTCTATCACGATATGCTTTATATTTATTATAAAGTTCCGATCCAACAGGTACAGTACCCATTAAAGCAGAATAGTCAACACTTGGATCATAATCATCATAATCAGAAGAAGAACTGTTGGAACCCGCATCCATAGACGCTTGCGCGGCAATAGCCTATTGAATCTTACTAATAAGCTATTCATAATAAGAAATTAAATTCATAATTTCCTATCTCTAACGAGCATAGGCCTCAGTAGCATTACGAACAGCCTATAGCTCCTGAGTTAAAGCAGGAACAACTTTATTAATAACTTCATCCTTCAGTTGGTCACTGGCATTAGTAACATCATTAACTTTATTCTTAGTATCAACTAAATCTTTACCTACTAAATCAGTAAGTCTATCAGTTTCAACTTGCCATTCTTGGAAAGCATTATTAATCTAACCGGTATAATCAATAATTGCTGTTTTCCATTGATCACCACTATCAATGATTTCATCATAAGCATTAACCCAAGCATCTTGAACCACACGAGAATCTTCTTCTTGCGCAATTCTATATAAATCACTAGAAGCTTGAATTAATTGAGTATATTCATCAATAATTCTCTGGCGGTCAGCTTGATAATTACCTTCACGATAAAGAGCATCTTCATTAGCCTTTTCATCAATTTCTTTTAACTTTTCAGCTAATTCTTGTTCATATTGTAATTTCTATTGACCATATTTATTAGTAGCATCAAGGCGAATATTATATAAATCATTCTCAGCATCAGCTAAAGCTTGCTAAGCATCATCTATCTTATCCTAATCCGCAGTATAAACATAACCAAAATTACCTTCATTATCGCGCTGTAAGCGGACCTTACCCATCGCATTTTGAGCTTCATCTAGGGCAATCTAAGCTTGAAGAACTTTATATTTAGCTTGAGCAATATCCAACTCTAACTAACTTAATTTATCTTTTTCTCTTAACTATTCGATTTCTTTAGAAAATTGATAATATTTATCTTTTGCTGCTTGATTATTAGTTTTATTACTAGCCTTATTAACATCATTAAGTAATTTATTCATCTCATAAATTTGGTTAGTCTTTGTTAAATATTCATCTTGATACTTAGACAATCTATCCAAAGAATCATTTAAAGCGTCCCAACCCATACCATCAGTCATTGCTTTATTCATATTCTCTGCGGCTTGTTCCATTTTAGTAGTTAAAACTTCCTTAATGGCTTCACCATATGCTTCAGCATCTGACAGCATTTGTTCTTCTGCCTCATTGAATTTTGCCACAATAGCATCATAATTCTTTTGTAATAATTCTCTTTCAGCGTCATCACTAGCCTAAGCGAGTGCCGCAGCCGCAGCATCTCTTTCAGCTTTAAGAGATTCATACCAAGCTTTAGAAGTATCAAACTTATTACGTTTTGTCTAGGCATTACCTTCTAATACAGTTAATACTCTCGTATAATCTGTATCTCTTCCCAATAGAGAAAGAATAGAACGATAATGGTCTAATACGCTAGTAAGGTGCTCCATCTAATCAGTATATTTAGATAACTCATCTTCAGCTAAATCTAAGGTATTACCATAGTATTCAAGCATTTCTTTATCTAAATCTTGAACTGCTTGTAAATTATCTAAAATACTATCATAAGCATTTTGAAGACCATCAACATAATCTGCCTGTGTAATTTCTCCATTGGCATAAGAACTTTCTAACTTATTATAGAAATCTTCATAAGAAGACATTTTTCCAAAAGTAGGATCAATCTAACCTTGTAAATATCCAAAAGCTTCAGCAGCTTTATAAATATTATCAGATAACTTATTAAAGAAATAATCCAATTTCTTTAATTCATTTTCATCAAGCTAAACTTTATATTCAACTTCTACGGTAAGTTTTTCATAATTTTTAGCCATGATTTCATCTTGATTATCTTCAATCTGATCTTCTAAGTTCTAAATTAATTCAAGAGTTTCTTCATACTATTCAATTAACTTTTTGAAATTCTCAAACTTCTGTTGCGCCTCTTCATAGACCTTTTTAGCATCATCTGTTAGTGCTTTATTATATGCTGCCTAAGCTTTCTTTACATCTTCATAAGCCTTATTTAAAGTCTATTCTAAATTAACAAAACCATTTTCATTAAATGAGACTTCATATCCATAAGTATTATTTTGTAAAGCCTATTTATCTAATACTAAATATTCTTTAGCTTTCGCCAATTTCTTTTCATACTATTTATTTTCTTCTTTTAAAGCATTAATCTATTTCTAAATAGCTGATACTTTACTAGCGCCATATAATCTATCAACAGCCTTACTGAGTTTATCAACTTTACGTGTAGATTGATCAATTGCTTTATCATAATCATGATAACGATCTTTATCCTAATCCCAATCTTTTGTATCTTTTTCTTTTTGAGATCCTCCACCACTACCAGGGGGGCCAGTTAAAGCACCTGGAACAGCAGGAGCAACACTATTAGATTTAGCTTTTAAAGTAATACTTTTAATTTTAGCCATTTTATGAGCCCAAGTATTAGAATTAGGGTTCACATTCTATATTTCTTTCATTAAATTCTATAATTCAATGAAATCACTAGCGTCAAATTCAATATTTGTATTTAATATAGAATTTAGAATGCCTGCCACTTGATTACCTGTAGTCTATAAAGATAATAAATTATTTATAGCATTAGCAGTATCTAAACTAATAGATCCATCTTTATTAAAATTAGCATTTTGTAAAGTAGATTCTACCTGTTGGATTAATCCAGTACATTGACTAGCATCTACACCAACTTCAGCAAATGAATTACTAATTGCTTCAGTCATAGTCTAAGCATTAGTTTTACCTAACATAGCTAATTCAATGGAAGCCTGGCGCTATTCATCTAAAGTTCCTGTTAAATACTATTTAATTAAATCCCAATGTCCCTTAACAAAATTAGCATCATAATCAAAATCTGCTCCAAAAATATCTTTTAAATTTTCAGCAATTGAAGTAAGTTTATCAAAACCTTTATCGCCTTCTTGTTCTTCTTTAGTAAGTTTACTAAACTCAGTCATTAAGTTATTAATATCACTTGCTAAATTAGTTACTTCGATTTCTTCAATAGCTCTTTTATATTTCTAAGCAGCTTTAGTGGCATCATCAGTGCCTTTTCGAGCATTGGCCATTTCTTTATTATAAGTAGCCAATGCCTATTGACCTTTTAAGGTTTTTTTCGCTATACTATCATACGCATTAATATCATCTTTAGTGATCTAGCCTTTACGCTATGCTTTAGCCAAATCTCCTAAAGTTTCTATTCCTAATTTAGAGACTTCCTAGGCTCTAACAGACTCTTCTAAAGTTTTTTTTGCCTATTCTATTAAATAAGGATTACCTGTTTCTACGGCATTAACATAATTAGTATAAGCGTCTTCACATTCTTCATACTATAAAGCTAATAAGCTAAGGCCTTTACCATAATCTTCTTCTCCTAATATATCATTAGAAGCAATTTCATTTTTTAAATCTTTAATAGAAGTTACAGTAGATAAGATACTTGTTTTAGCTTCTTCAGCATTATTATTTTCCTCTTCCATTGCTGAATCCAAATTTTCATAATCTACTGTCATATTACGGACAGCTCCAGCAATTTCATTTAAAGTATCTTTATACATTTGACCATTTTCAGCATCGGCAGCCCAATTGTCAATCTTTCCCTGGTCATAACCCATAGCCTGTAAAAAGTTCAACTACTATTTTACTTTAGAGCCATCATATGAATTATCATCAACTTTATAAGCTGATTTACCCAATTCTTCTGTAGTTGTCCCTTGTAAAGCTTGAGTAGCATTTTCCTTCTATGTTTGTAATTCCACAGCTTTAGACTAAGCATCTTTATAAGCCTATGTAAATTCATCGCGTCTTTGACGCATAACAATATCATAAAAAGCTTTAGCATCTGTAGTTAATTTATAAGTGCCATCGGCCATTTTAGTAAAATACTAATCAGCTCCATCACCCAATTTAGCATAATCTTCTGGTGAAATAGTATCTCCTAATTTAAGATTTTTTACTATATCATTTATTTCTTTAAAATTAGACTATGCTTTAGATAAAGCATCTGAATCAGCAATTTTATAAATTTCATCCATCTAAGTAATAAATTTACTTAAATCTATACCTGCTGTAGCAACTCCAACATTATTTAATGCGGATTGAAAATCTTTTAAAGAAGTATCACTAGACCAGTCAATATCGCCAATAACTCCAGCAACTTTACCAGCATCATCACCAAATTGATTAAGTAAATTATCTATTACATTTAAGCCTTCAGTACCAAATTTATTAAAAATTGCTTCATAAGTCTAAGCAAATTCAGCTATCTAACTACCACTAATGCCATTATATTTTAGTCCTGTTTTATCATCATTAAGTAATAATTCATCAAATGAATTAGCTAATATGCTATTACCTTCTGTATCAGTACTATTCTCACGCCATTTTTTAGAATAAGTTTCTGGATTTAAAGAATCTTCTACTCCTTGTAATCCATCTAAAATAGCCTAACCAAACTATGCTCCAGCATCTTCAACTCCTAAAGTGTCTAAAATATTATTAAATTCTTCAGGAGTAAGACCCATTTTTTCAGCCACTATTTTAGCAACATTAACTCCATTAGTCTCATCACCAATAGCATTCTAAAATTCATTTAACATTTTAGAATCCCATTCTCCCATAAGCTAAGTAACATCAAACTCTTTAGTTTTCTAATTAAAATCATTAACCAAAGTAGTTACTTTACCAATTGAGTCTGCGCTAAATTGTGAAAATAGCTATCTAGCTTTATTAGCACTATTACCCATTTGCTAAATAGCATCAGAAGCTGCTAATATATTAGCAATTTCATCGCTAGATAAAGTTATTTCTTTACCATCTTTTAAGAATCCAAAAGAACGATTATTATCAGTACCTTGAACAGCTTTAGCCTAACTTGATGCCGCAAAAATATTCTATCCAGCGTCTTGTAATGCTTTTAAAACATACTAATAAACATCATTTTCAGTACCAGACCATCTATTAATGCCACCCAAACTAACAGTTTCCCCTGTAGCTTCATTTACCTAATTAAAAGCATTATTGTGCTCCATTAAGGTCTTATAAAACGCTGTCTATGAAGCAATAAAAGCAGCATTTTCCTTAGCGGCAAAATTCTTTTCATCTGAAGTATAATCATCTCCAAGTAATTCATCAGCTTTTAAATTAGCTACTAACTCTAATTTAGCCGAAGCTTTATCTGCTTCTGTCGCCATATCTTTAATACTATTTTGCCAAGCTGTTAATTCATTATTAGTAACATTCTATAAATCTATGCCTAAATTTAATAAATTATTTTTAAATTCTTCTATTGGCATAGATTTACTAAGACTATCTAAATTATCTAAAATAATTTGCTAAATTTCTTTAGAAGTATTTAAGCTATAAGCATTACCCTAATCATCATACTAAAGAGTATTATCATAAATTTGATTACTTAAATTATCAGCATCTCGTTTATTTTGAGCCTAAGAATTATTATACTAAGCAGAAGCTAAACTATAACTAGCAAGTTGAGCATTTTCATCTGCTTGATTCTATAAAGTCTATAATCCTTTTTTATTAAATTCAATTAATCCATCTGAATTACGACTATATAAATCACGAATATTTTCTCCTGACAATCCAGAAGCGGCATTCAAAACATTTACCGCGGCTTCATTAGCTTCTAATAATGCGTCTCGCCATTCTTCTGTTCCGCGCTTGCAACTCTATAATTTTTCAACTGCGCTATCATAAGATTCAATAGCAGTTCTTAAATTATCAGCAGCCTCTTTAGCTTCCTATTCAGCAGTAGTTAATTCTTCAACGGCCTTTTTAGCTTTTTTTAATTGACCTTCTGGAGATTTTTTATTGGCTTCATCAATTAAAGCAATAATAACTCCTAATACAGCGACAATTCCCAATGCAATTAATGTAAATTGCCACATTGCTAAGCCGGCTAAAGTACCCTATTTTACGACTTCCTAACCAAGTAATGTAACTCCAACTTTTGCATTTGAAAAAGCAGAAGTGATAGATTGAAGAGCAGGAATTAACATACCTACGCCACCAGTTATAGCTCCAATTTTCTATTCTGTGGTAGCATTTTCATCATTAAATATTTTAATAATTCCAGTAACTTGACTATAAATCTATCCCATTGCCATAATAGCACTAGCAGCTCTATTTATAGCCTCTCCATAACCAATAGTTTTAATTCGGGCCTAATCCATTAAATTTCCATGATTTTGAACTACCTACCCTAATTTTTCAGCCTCAGCTTTAGCCTACTCTGATTTAATACCATATTGTTCAATAGCATCTATATATGGCTATATCTTCTATTTAGCTTCTTCTGCTGTAAAGCCGCTTTTAGTTAGTGATGTTATTAAACTACCTTCAATTTTTTGCTTACTTTTATCAGCACTATTAATAATTTTTTCAATAGTATTATTTAAATCTTCAATACTAATATTTTCAATAGGCTATGACAATTCTTTCCATAATTGCTTAGCCTATCGCTCAGATAAAGCAAAAGCTTCTTGTAATTTTTTCTATGCTTCTATCTAAGTATCAGTAACATTATTTTTATCATCTACTTTAATATTAGCTGAATTAATTATTGAATTTTTTATTTTTTGAGCTAATTTTTTAGATTCTTCACTACCTTTTTCTAATCCCTATTGATTAAAAGTCTATTCTTCCAATCCGCTGAAAATAGAATAAGTTTTAGATTTTTTCTAATAAACATTTAGCTATCTTTTAAATCCATTTCCATCAAAATCAGTTGATTTTGTTTCCTAAGCTTTACGCTAAGCAGCAATTTCTAAGGAAATTTTTTCTTTAGAAATTTGAGTTTCAAGCTTCTCTAATTCTTCTCCTCTTTTTGCTACAGAATCAGCAAGAAGACGATTTCTATCCATTAAAATCTAATTGACTTTCTATTCTTCTGCAGTCATATTATCAACATTTCTTAAATAATCTAATTGATTCTAAGCTACAAGAGAATAAGCCTAAGAGGTATATTCACCAGATATTCCTCCAGTATCCATATATCCTTCAATAGTCAATTTATTAGCTTCCTTTTTCATATCTTCTAACTTGCTACGACCAGTACTAGTTAGACCTTTAATATTAAATATTAAATTAGAAAAACTTTCAGCTATCTATTTAGAAAATACTCTAGTTACAATAGAGCCAAGAGATAAAAGTAATCCTTTTATTCCTCCCATACCTTTTATAAATCCATTAACTCCATCTAATAATGTACTAATACCATTATTAAATTCGATAAAGAATTTATCATTAATTAAAGATTTATAAATAGCTTCAGCAGAGGCTTGTACTCTATCTTTAGCAGCATCCCAAGATTCAGCATAAATATCTGCTTGTTCTTGTAAAGAACCTTCAGAATTCTTAGCACGTTCAACATTCTCTTTATAAAAATCATAATTATTCATTAATGTCATTAATTGAGTATATTGACGCACACCGGCTACAGTCTATGCTAAAGCCATCTAAGTATCTCTACTCCAAGTATTCCACTTAGTACCCATTTCATCTAAGATAACATCCATATCTTTTAATTGGCCATCAGTGTCTTTAATTTCAATACCAACTTTATGTAAAGCAGTAGAATACTTATTTAAATCAGTACCATCATCTAATGTCTTTCCTAGTTTCAAACCTTGAATACGAGAGAATAAAGTCTTTAAAGCAGTACCAACTATATCAGCACTTTCACGAGTTGTAGCTGTAATCGTAGCTAAAGCTGCTGCCGCATTATCAAAACTTAAACCAATAGTACTAGCAACTGAGGAGAACTTCTATAAACCTTCTGAAATTTCACTACTACTAGACGCGGTATCAGCACCCAAACGCACCATCGCATCAGCATAATGTTCCAAAGATTCAGAACCATCATAAAAGTTATTCCATACAGAAGTTAATTGATCAGAAATAGTGGTAGCACTTTCCCTAGCAGCATTAGCCATTTTTAAAGTGACTTCTGTTCTATCTTCTACCTCTTTATCACTTAAACCCTATTGATAGTAAATCAAAGAAGCATTAGTATAATCTAATGTAGTTGCACTTAATGCTTTCGCAGCTTTATTTGCTTTCTCAGCAAATTTATCCATTTGTTCAACACTCGCACTAGATACAATACGAATATTATTCAATGATTCATTTAGATCTTGCGCGTAGTAATAAGCATGCTGAATTGCTCCTATAAAGGAGTGCATCGCACTAGAAGTTAATTGCCATCTAGCTGTATTCTTCATAGTAGTCCATAGCTCAGACATTAAACTACTAGTTCTCTTTAAAGGAACTTCTGCTAAAGTAATTGCTTTGCTTAAATCAGAAAAAGCCTTCTATCCTTCTGGACCTAATTGATATAACTAATTCTAATATTTTTCAAGAGTCATTCCACTCTTTTTTAAGCTATCTGAAAACTTTGATAAATCTAATTTACCTGTGTCAGTATTAACTGCGGCTTCTAGTTGTACCTTTAACTAAGCAGCAGAAGCAGTAGCTGATTGTAAATCTTTATCAATTCCAAAATTTTTTGTCTTTAAAGAAGTTGAAGTAACTAAATTCTATAATTCTTGACTTAAAGATTGAATATTCTATTTTGCTGAATCAGTATCAGCAGTAAAAGCAAGATTAACTGTATATTCTTTATTCAAACCTTTTGCCATTGATATAACTCCTTTCTCTCTTGTCGTTTTTATTTTACGTAAAACAAAAAAAATCGCCTGAGAATAATCATATATTCTCAGGCGACTATTCCTATTTAATTTTAAAATAAAAATAAATATATTAACTTAATTAACCCAATTTCTCAACAACGTTCTTCAATAAAGTAAGATTCTCTGGATCAGCTAATTTCTTTTGAATTTCAGTAGCATCAAGATTCAAATTACTATAATCACGTCCAATAGAATCAAGAATACCAAGCGCGGAATTGCGATAAGTATAAATCGCGGTTGCCAATTCATGAGTCACTTTTGTTAAATAATAAAATTCGCTTTCAGGAACTAAGCCAATAATTAAGTTAAGTAATTTATTGCTGCTTAATAAATCATATAACTTCATTGGATCTGACTTCTGCTTTTCTGTAAAACTAATATTAGAATAAGCATAGACAATCTCTAAAGCAAGCCACATATCTAGCTTAAGGTTATTATAATATCCAGCATCATCATCAACTGAATTATTTAATACTCTTGAAATTAATTCTGCTTTTTCCGCAATTGGAAGATATTGCTTTACTTCAACTGTTTGGTCATTAAATTCTACAGTTTGAAATTCATCTAATTTGTCTTTAGTTAAACCTAATTTTGAAAATGCTATCTTTGCCATAACATATTCCTCCTTTTACTCTTTATATAATTATACAAAAATTTTTATAATTCGTCAAATTTTATTGAACCTATCTAAATCTATACTATCTAGATAACGTAAGCATATTTAAAGCCATAGAATTAATCGCAGGAAAAAACTTTAACATCTATTTATTTACTTCCATCCATCGTGAAGCTGTAGTAAATCCTAACTCTGTATAATATAACTAGTTTTTTGCTAAATTAGTTTTACCAATAGATTTAGATAAATAATAATTAGCAATTGCATTTAACTATTTTGAATCCTAATCTCTATCTAATTTAAAATACTTATAAGAATCCTACTGTGTATATAATCTCCATAATCCAAAATCTGAAAAACCACATTCTTCTAAAGTGATAGCATTACGTGCTGCTCTTGTTAAAATAGGCTATCCATTCATACCAGATTTAACCTATGTATTTAAGATCGAGGCTTGCTATAATGCACCATATAATTCATCAGATAATGTAATCGTATAATTAGCATTTAATTTTTCAATCTGTTTAAAAAAGTCATTTAAACTACCCGCAGAAGCTGTGCTGATACTTGAATCTATTTTATTTTTAATTTTATAATTTAAACTTCCACCGGTGAAAGGGATATTTACACTATCTTTACTAAATGCCATAACGTCTTCAATTAACTACTAACCCATTTTATCAACAAAATTACCAGTTCGAATAGCTTTCCATCCTTCGTTTTTATTTAAAGCATCAGTAGCTAGTGCTTCAGCATAATCTGCCTTAACTTGCTAATATTCTTTCATTTTTCCTTTAACTTTACGATTAGCAAATACATCTTCTAATTGCTAAACTATTGCTTGGTCAATACCTTCTCCAGGCTTAATTTTCTAAAGGATTGACTAAACTTCTATCATAATATTATCAATATTCTAATTTATTTTTTCTTTATCACTTATCCAATTTCTATCACTATCACGAAAAGGATTTAATTCAGAAGAAATAAAAGCAGAATTCATTAATTGTAGTATTCTACTATATATAGATTCTCCAATCTATTTATCCATTTCCTATTCTTCTAATTGTAACAACTAACTAGACAATTTAATAAATTCACTAGCTGCATTATATTGCTTATCAGCAGACTATTCTAAATTTTTTAAATGAACTAACTATAATCTAAATAATACTGAATCACTTAAATTCGCTTGATCCCACTAATTTAAATAAGCATATTTTCCCCAAAAACTATGCTATCTACCATTTTGCTTAATTAAACCTCTATATAAATCAGACATATATTTCTCCTTTTTCTCAGTATAATAAAATAAAGGGAGAGGAATAAATCCTCTCCCCTATATTATTTACTTGTTTTCTTTATCAAGTTTAGATAAAAGTTCATCTAGTTCGTTCTTTTCTTCAACTACTGTTGTTTCTTTCGGAACTTCTTTGATTACCCTTTTTTCTGCTTTCTTAATTACTTCAGGTTTCTTTTCAACACTGGGTTCAGACTTTACAACCCAATGTTTACCTTTAATAATCATAAATTAATCAGTGAAACGAGCGTTGTGACTGGCATCATGAACAGTCTGAGTTCTATGAATGTCACTAGCGCCGCCTTCCTCAATAATCTGAATAGCAGCAAGAACTTTCTTACTGTGGTCGAAACGAGTATAATCAGGGAATGCGTCCATAGTAAATGTGAAAGTAGAAGGATCGCCAGAAGAAGCCATTGTGAAAGTAAAGTTAGACTGAATCTTGCAGTTAGGAATTATAAATTCAGCAGGCATATCAACACCATTTTGATCACGGAATAAGGTAGAAGCTTCAAGATAATAGTTACCACCGAATTTATCAGCAGTAATTTCAATCTGTTGAGCGCCACTAGCTTTTTCAGTATAATAATCAACAATAGCACTATCATATTCTGCAGCTGCTGGAAGACCATTATGTTCATCAAAAGTATAATTACCTGTACCAGCAACATAATCATCATGTGGAGTTTTAACAACTAAATCAAAATATTCATTGCCATTAGTATCCTTTTTAGCAGTTAACTCCTCATGGACAGGAATAAAAGGTTCAGAAATAATTTCGCCATCTTTGACAAACATAACATAAGCGAAATTCTCTTGATTACCAGTTGGAAGATAAGGCTTTTTAGAGACACGAATAGTAACTTGTCCTTCAGCAGTTGTACTATCAATTTGTGCCTTATCTACAGTTTCAGTGATATGCTGTTTAATAGTACTATCAGCACTTGCTTCAATTAAACCGGCACCAGAAAGAATCATAAAACCTTCTGGAGAAATAAGAGCATCTTCCATTGTGAAAGTAACAGTTCTTTCACCTTCCCAAGCTACTAAACGAGCATTACCACGGCCACCTTGAGCATATACAGTGGTAGCTGCGCCTTCCATGCTAGAAGTCTTTAATGTATCGAAATAGATAACTGGTTCATTCTTATAGAAGATTTTATTACCGATCTTTTGAGCTGCTTTAGCCTTCAAAACAACATCGCAAATCTCACGAACACCAAATTTCATAGGTTATTTTCCTCCTTATAAATTTAATGGATATTTTTCATCCAATTCTCCGGCTTGTTATCTGACTTAGCGCCAGCCAACCTAGACCGGATATCAATATCCCAATTAATATAAAGCTAATATCTCTCAACAAGGTCAAAAAGTTGGAACATTGTTAAATCCATTAAATCCTGTAGAGACATAGAGTTCAAACCTACAGTAAGCATTGAAAGATACTAACTAAATATACTAGCATTAGCGTTACCATTTAATTCAGCAACGCGCTAGCGCCCGCGCATTAATTTATCAGCAATTTTTTTAGCTGTCTCATTAGCAGGATTAAATCCTAATTCTTGCGAAGCGCTAGATTTAGCACAAAAGATTTCTCTAGTAAGAGATTGTAATATCTCAAAACTACTTTCATCAATCATGCTTGTATTATCTTCTCCCTAAAGCATAATACTTCTAGGAGTAAATAATATTTTTTTATTTGGAAATAATAATGTAAGAAATTGACGAGTAGCATATTTTTTATCTGCCATTTCTTTTTCCTACATCATTGTCATAAATATCTAAAAATTACTTGTATTTCTTAAAAGACTTTCGCCCTCGTTTATATGTAAATTATCTTTGTTAATACAAAAACACTACATTCCTATAAAAAAGTCTTGTTCTCCAACATAAGCAATTTCACGGATTTTAGGCTAATGAATAATTGATTGTATTTCAGGAACTGGGATATCAGTTCCGCACATAAGCGCCAATCGTATATCCATTATTTATTGTACATTTCCTTAAAATCTTTTAAGAATTTTTCATCATCTATTGGATTAGGCATTTTTTTCTTATCTTCTTCGCCATGAATTGCTCTATAACTTAAGCATAAACCAGCATAATCATCTGTTAAAAGAATCTAATTAGCACCTTCGAATTCTAATTTTCCAATACCTGTTAAATGAGTCTTGTCTAACATACTATCTAATTCTGCCGCAATACGATAAGGTCTTAACTAAAAATCTTTTAAAGGCCACTAATCGAAATGACAAACTATATCAATTTCTAATACATTATCTCTAAATTCTGGATTTGTATTATTCTAAGAAAAATCATCAAAAGAAATAATTAAATAATTTCGTACTGCACCATCAATAGTTAATTTTGGAATTATTCTTATATTTTTTTTAAATAATTCATACATCTAATCGTCAGTTAAATTTGGTCTATCAATTGCATCAGGACTAGTATAATATAATAACCGTTTTAAACGCTCATTTTCACAAATTTTATTAACTATAATGCCCATATCTTTTTCCATAGACAGAAAACTTGACTTTGGTAATTTTACTCCATCAATTTTCATACACCTTTATCTCCTTTAAAACAATGATTCAACTATAATAGTTTTTTTATAATTGCCATAAGTTAAATCAAATTGCCCGCTAAATCCTGCGTCCCAATATATTGTAATTTCACGAGGGTCAAAGTCATCTATTTTATATTTAACAGGAAAGCGTTTATCTATACTCCATTTTCCAGCCTCCCAACCAGCAAAATTGTATTTATATTCTTTTTTAGGATGAATAAAAGTTTCTCCCTAAATTTCATATAAATCAGATTTTTCATTTGGGTCTATAGGTTTAGTAATTAATGCTCCAACAATACCTTTTTCTAAATCATCTTCAATTTCATTAGCATAATATTCTGTAGCATTAACTTCTAATACTCCTGGCATACTGATAGAATCTATTGCTTCAACTCGCCAACATATTCTATCAGCCCCTTCTGTAGGTGGAGAAAGATAAAATCTACTATAACGTTTAAAATACTTCAAAGTTTCTACTGTTTTAGGCATCAATATATTTAAACTATAATTAGGTTTATCTATGCTAGTACCATGTTTTTGAATATAATCAATTTTAGTTTCAACAGGACCACGAATAGCCGCATAAGTACTTTGCTCATTACCTTCTTCATCTTGCCAATTAATTTCAAAAGAACATTTACGTATATCTCCTCTAAAATATGCAAGTTCAGTTAAATCTTGTAAATAAATAAGCCAATAAGTATGAGTACCACGCCACTCAAATACATCCCCTGGTTTAAAATTATATTCATATCCAACAGAAAGAATCTTATCATCATAATCTTGCTTTAATTTATTGGGATTTATTAAAGCACGTATAGGTTTTTTTAATGTTGCTTTTAGTTTTATAATCTCAGCAGCCTAATATGAATTCCATACTGCCTAATCTAAACTTCTGCGCTTAGACATTATCATACGTTCTTGCTGGAGATTACCACCCATCTAACGCAATCTTGTCGCAGTATCATTCACGCCTTCAACAGAGTTACCTTCATACGGACGCTTATCATATGTACCCAGTCGTCCCTATATCAATCTAAATGGATGCTAACTACTATAATCATATCCTGATGCCATGATTTATTTCCTATAATAAATTAATAGCTTCAAAAACAGTTTTACGATAGAAATTAAATTCTGTCTCCTGATTATCTAAGCCTTCAAGTTTTCCTAAAAGCTATAAGAAAAGGGGTTCAGTACTAAAAATTACACTGAACCCCACGATTTCATTTATGACAGTTTCTAGCTATTTTTGCCAATCTTCATCATGTTCACGCATTGGAATTAATTTCCATAGTTGGTTGGTTAAGCGTAAACAATTTTTTTCAACACTCTCTTTTGGAATATTAATACCATAACTTGTTTTCATCAGGTTTAAACATATCCCATGTAGATTCATATTCGCCTTTATCATTTAAACGTCTACGTTTATAAAGACGTTGTAGATGATGAGACTATCTTTGACAGTCAGATAATAAATTTAATAGTTTAGACAAATGATTTGCCTATGAAGTAAATTTAAAATCTGAACCACTATATTTCATTCGAGTGTTTTCAATAGAAGTGACTTGACGTTGTACCCAACCGCACATCATCAAAATAGCTAAAATATTAATTTCTTCTTCCGTTAAATCACATCCAAAAGTAGAACGATCTACTAGGACTTGAGGTTTTTCGCCCAGTTCTGGAATAGTTCCCCATAAAGTACCTACAATAAAATCATTTGAGGTTGTACTGTCTTCATCAACAGTATCAACTTGAATTGTATAATCATATAGATTTTTACGCGGAAATTCAAATCCCGGTATAGCATCTATAATCAAATTCTATAAATCTTTTAAAGTATCCTGTGGCGTTAATTCCAGATACATATCATCAGTAACTTTTCCTAGAAAGCGATTATATACAGTAGAGAATAGTGTTCCCATTTAATCGCTCCCTTCTTTTATTACTTAGAAGTTTCCGCGGTTTTATTAATTACCTTATAGTTATTGCCTGTAGTGCGGCGGCCTTGAGGAGCTTCTTCCTGAACAACTCTTCTCTTATTAGGACTTACATCTTCTAGGATATTAGAAGGTTCATTGCTCTCTTTACTAGCTTTATCATTGGCAATAGCTTTATCTACATCAAATCCAGTCTTTTTCAAAAGCGCTTCACGCTTTTTGAAATCTGTAATAGGAAGAGATACAGAAAGACTCTTAATTAAATCAATAACTCCAATTGGAGCAAAATCAAGAGCATCCAAGAAAGCATCAAGTGAACCATTTAAGATTAAATCGCGGACTTGAGCTTCTGACATATTATATTCAGGCTCTCTGTGAATATTTAAATCCTGAGTAACCTCTTCTTCCATAATCTGTAAAAAATTAGCAATTAACTCACGGCCACCGGGCTGATAAGTTAACTTCTCTAACTCACTAAAAGGAATTCTTTTAGTTTCACCAGGGGCAAATGTTCTACGCAAATTACTTTCTGGAATTGAATAGACAACAACACTAGAACTTCTATTCTTAACATTATACATATCAGTTTGATTAATCATTTTTTTATCTCCTTTATCTCTTAAAAAAAATAATGGGGAGAGGGAGCTATTTCCCTCTCCCCATTAGGTAAATTTATATATTAATTATAAATTAGATTGTACCATCTAATCTACCATCATAGGTAACGACCTTACCAGTGACACCATCATAATTCCAAGTAGCCATCTGACCAACAAGTGAAGTATCGCAGTAAGCGCAAATATTGTTAGCAAGCATGCAAACAACGCCGACTTTCTTATAAACCTGAATTTCACGAGAACGATCATAACCATGGAATTCATCAACAATGGTATTGCCCTCGAAAGCAATCTTAACAGGCTTACCATCAGCACCAGTAGGAATAACCCAAGCATAACCAGGATCAATTACCTTACGGCTATTGGTTTCATCTTCGAAGCCCTGCTCAAGAATAATAACCTGAGTTCCCTTATAAGTAGGAAGACGACCAGTATTCCAAAGCTCAGTCTTCATAGCCTCAGTGTATCTCCAAGCTTCCTGTGGGATCATCTTAACAGCAAACTCATAAGTACAATAAATAGTAGGAGTACCATAAGCACGAGCAATAGTAATTAACTTATCCATAGCAGCTTCATCGAAACCAGCAACAGCAACGCGGTTGGCAGGTGGTAACTGATTGATAGAAGAAACAAGAGCACGAGCAACTTCTTTGTAAATAAGTTCATCCATGCCTTCCATAATGATCTTAGTCATTTCAGCGAAATCAACACGACCATCAAGGAATTCTTCGAAACCGATTTGAGCGGCTCCGCCGATAGCAGATGTACGAACTTCGAAGCATTCGTTCTCAGCAGGTCCAAGCTTAAATACTTCATAAATGCCACCAAGACCGACACGAGTTACGAACTGCTTTGCGCGAGCACGAGTCTGTAATGGACGACGGAAAATTGGCTTATCGCCCTGAGCAAAGGTCTTAACTTCAGCAAACTGATCATATTGCTGAATAACTTTCTTTGGAAGAACTTCATCAAGAGTTTCTTCAATCATAGAGAAAATCTGATTCTTATTATCACGATAAAGTGAATAAGTACCAGCTAATTCATTCATTTCTGCGCGAAGAGTGTCATTCAAAGCCTCATAACTTAAATTCTGACCACCAAAACTATAAGCAGTAGGAGCAGAAGGATCAGCTTTAGCAACAGTCTTCATTAAAGCGACTAAATTTTTTCTATCTAACATTGTTCTTCTCTCCTTTCTTACTTAATACGCATAATCTTAGCGCCTTTTTGTCCATCAGGCATGGTATAAAGCTTAACAACCTGCCAACTCATAGTAGCGTCGCCAGTCTTACTTAAAATACCAGTAGCATCAGGAGAAAGGATATCGCCAATCTCTAAGGTTTCTTCATTAATCATATTGGTAGTATAAATATCACCAACATTAGTCTTGAAAACACGAGGAACCATAGCAGTACCTGGATTCATGCGCTTTTCACGATAAATACCTAACTTATGATATGGATCATTAGTCCAATTCATTTCATAGATATCGCGAACATTAGTAGTAACATCATCAAAAGTACGAACAAAGTCAATAGTTACTTTACCATCAACAAGAGTATATTCAGTACCATTATAAGTAAATTTATTATCAGTAACGTCATAATCCTGACCATCAATAGTAACAGTCTTGCCATCACGATTGATATCAACATTCATCTTCCAAGTGTAAGAACTCTTACCATTAGCATCAACGCCATTGAGCCACTTGGTCTGATATTCCTGCTCAGGATGTTCCCAATCTAATGGGCTATATACACGAGCCTGATAATCATCCTTTAACATTGCGAATTCGCAATCCCACTGCTTTGTACCATCAAGATGGTTACGATATAACTTAATTTCATTATATACTAACATCCACTCGCCAGCGCCAGTGAAATTAACTTCGCCAATGCCATTGCCATTAGCAGCATAATCATACTTTACATATTGACCGTTTTCAAGAATCTCAATCTCTGGGTTAGCAGGCAACTGAGCATAAATTTGAGCGGTTCTCTGTGCTGACAGGTGATTAGGTTCGACCTGACCGTAACCACACTCAACATACTTAGCCTGAGACTTGTGATACTTTGGGTCCATATTTCGAGTCCAAAAGTCTTTAAACATTTAGTATGTCCTCCTTATTAAATTTATCTAGCGTTTTCATATTTTAACGCAGCTTTTACCCAAGCCGGAATAGATTCATCATCATCTTCACCATTATTTAAATTATAAGTAGTAGGCTTGGTTTCTTTATTTTCGTCAAGGTCGAAACTTACCTTGTTGCGAACGCAAATAACAGAAAGCTTTGCTTCAATATCATCAACAGAATACTTATCAATATTATCAATGACATCTTTCTTATCATCATCAGATAACATATAGAATTGAGCAATCATAGCTTCCTTATCTTTCTTCTCAGAAGCAAGTTTGAACTTTCTTAAAGGTTCAATTTCTTCTATTAAAGAATTCTTTTCTGTTTCTAAAGCGGCATATTTAGATTTTAATTCTTCATATTCAGTTTTTAGTTCTTGATATTCAGTAACATCTTCTAATGAATATTTTTTCTTCTTTTTCTTATCTTCATCATCTTTGTTACCATCATCGTCAGAGTTATTACCCTTACCATCAAGATCATCTTTTTTACCAATTGGCTTTTTATCTTTGCCATCTTCTGGATTATTAGAATCATTATCTTTGCCCTCTGATTTATTATCAGAATTAGACTTATTATCTTTATTATTTTTGTCCTCTTCTTCTGCCTTTTTTTTAGAAGCATATTCAGTTTCATAAGTCTTTACTGCCTCTAAAGAAAATTGAGGTTCAGCGGCAGGAATATAAGACTCAGTTACTTCAATTAAAGCATCAGCAGGAACAAAACCATCGGTTTCATTTAAAGAGAAATTTAAACGATAATACTTATTATCAGCACGATTCTGTAAGACAGCAAACTTCTGAGAATCCTCTTCACATACACCTTCGATAGCATATACTGAACTATAAGTATTGTCAGCATCAGGATATTTCTCTAAAATGTAATTCCATAAAGAGTTCCATAAGTTATCGCCAATTTCAACAGCATATCTTGAAAACACTTTGGTTCCTCCTTCTTTAATTAATTCTTTTAAATCATTCATCATGGAGAATAGCTTTTGCTTAAAATCTTCATCGAATGTAAGACTAAATTTTGTGATTTGAGAGCCTTCAAAACAAGGTTCACATTCTTCTCCCAAAATACAAAGCTTAGAGATTATTGCCTCATTTATAATAAAAAACTTTGGCTTACCATTATCATCTTTTGTCCATGTTGCATTTAAAGTTTTTTCATCTAATTCCATGGATTGATTATTACCTTGGTCTATAATGCGCTGGCACTCAGGATACTAGCCAGTCCAAATATAACCCTCAGTCATTAGATATTCATGCTCTACGCCATCATCATTAAATTTCTAGAACCACGCACGCGCACCTAAATCAACAAAACCATAAGGCTTAGTTGTATCTTGGATTTTAAATTGACCATTTGAAATATCAATTACACGATTATGTTCTTCAAAATCTCCAGTAGCATCATTATAATAACCAACAATAGGGCTACCTGGTAAAGAATTAGCCATCTAACGCGCAACTTCTTTAGTAATAATACTACCATTGCGGTTAGGTGTATCTCCGACATAGCACACTTTAATCTAACACTTAGAAATTAAAGGATTAACAGGAGTAATATTTATAAACTCACAAGGTGTTTCTAATTTAATACTTGTATGTTTCATCATGTCCTCCTTAACTCATTGATTCTTTATTCTAAATAGTTTTACTACTCTTTTCGTCATCGGCTTTCTCAGGTCGTCCGGCCGTACCAGAACCGCTTGATGTTTTAGCCGTTGTTGTAGTAATATTTGTTTTCTATGTTCCTGAATTATTTTGAGTTTCAGGTTTATTTCTTGAACCTTTTAAGCCCAAAATATCTTCACTACCCATAGTAGAACTCATAAGAGGAGGTATCATAACTTCACTCAAATGTAATATATCATTCTCAAAATGAACAGCATTTAGAATAAAACTCTAAGAATGGCCTAAGGCAATCTGAGGAAGCATTTTAGAGTATCCTAACTACACGTGTTCTTTATATAATTTTGCTAAATTCTAATAATTATATTGTGTAGTTTCAAGCATATAAAATTTAAAATTATATTTACGATTATTGCTATTACGCATAGCAGTAATTCTATTAAAGAAAATATTGTATTGTAATAAAAGATTGCGCAAATATGATTCGTCATTCAATACTGATTTTTCTAATGCTATATTACCATCAGTATTAAACAAATTCTATGAAATACCTAAAGAATTATAAACAGTACGTTCTACTTTAGATAAGTCATCAGTAGTTGTTGTAGTATTCCTATCTGCTAAATCAATAGTATCAACATCAGTAAATGTAGTTAAAACATCAACACCAATACATCTACGCAACATCTCTACAGCATTATGGTGAATATCTAATGCTTCATCAGAGTCAAAAATTAAATCCCCATTTTTATCCATAGGAAGTTTTTGAACAATAATTTTTAACAACTTCTACATTTGCTTTTTACGATCTAATTCTTGTGCAGCATCTAAATCCATAATAGCAGGAATAGAACTGACAAATAATGGCATATCATCATTATTTAAATTAAACTTTACACAATACTGTGGATCTAACATATACCAAGATCCAATAGCAGAATCTCTGCCTAATACAATTTCTTCTGATTTTAATTTGCCTTGCTTATATAACATATAACCTTTGGCAAATTCATCAGGGAATAATTTCAATACTTTCATACGATAATTAATATCGTGGAAAGTATCAAAAAACTTCATATTAAATTCAATAACAGGCATATTATCTACGCTGTATCGAGAACGGCAGAAGTTAACCGGTAAATCTTGTAAAATTAAATGGTCATTAGAAGGAACTATATATCCATAATAACAGCCTTCTTTAATTACTTTTAAAGATATATCTCCACAAATTTTCTTAATATAACTACTATCTAAATAATTAAGAGTCTTTGAAAAATCTTTTAATATCTTTTCCTCTTTGACTGTATCATCTAGAATCTCTGGCGCGACATACCAATCATATCTATATAAAAAAGCAAAATAATTACAAGTGCGCTCATATATACCATTTACGCTATAAAATAAATTAGATATACGACGCAGTTCCGGTAAATCATGATCAGCTATTGCTTTATAAATATCTGCTTTACAAAAGCCTTTTTGACCCGGAATATTTATTTTTTGATAATAATCTAAATCTAAAATAACATCATTTAGACTTCTATTACCGACCTTAACTTTTTTATATTCATTAGCAACCGCTGTTCTATACTCTCGATAAGAATCAGTCATATCAAATCCTTTATTATGAATTTCTTCAGCACGGACTTGATTTAGGGTTTGAGTTTGATTATCCAAAATTCCACCTCCTTAATAACCTGCTAGTTTCATTATATAATCATAAGAAATAAGGTTTTCATCAGTGTATGGAATTTCTATTAATTTAAAATCGTGCAAAGCACAAAAACGTCTCTTTTGATTATCATTATATTGCTATTGGTATAAACCGCGTTTACCACCAAATTTAGAACTTGCTTCATAATGTTGCTTACCCTAATACTCAATAATAAAATCAATTTTACCATCATCATCAAATATAACGAAATCAAATCTCAAAGGACGTCCATTTGGACTTCTTAAATCTGGAAATATATATTCCATTTTAAAAGGAAGTCCAGCCTCTTCTAAGATTTCTTCTATTTTTATTTCTCCTCTAGAAGCACGCATAAACTTCCCTCCTTAATTCATAAAGCACCAATCAGATGCTTTAAATTTCTTACGTTTTTTCTTTTTATCTTCTTCGAGTTTTAAATAATATAATCCATATTCAAAAGCTGAAAATTTATCCTTTCGGATACCACGATTTGCCTACTTCAGGATAATATTTACTCCTTCAGTTTCTTCACGCAAATTCATCATTTCTTCTTTTAATATGGAAGTTAAAGTAAATGGTTTTAAATATTCTGCCCTCTATTCAGGTTTCATAGATTGACCAACTTTAGTTGCCATTAATTTATTTTTAGCAATACGTTCATCAATAAGAAATTTTACTTTTCCAGAAGACAACTATGAACGCGCAATAGCATGTGCTTCAGTATTAATTGGCGCATTTGCTTTCAAAATATACATAGCATCTAGTTCAGTAACAGAAGTCTTATACTTTTTATAGTATCCTTCTTCGTCATTAGAAACACCGAAATCAGGATAAGTTTCATTAGTATCAGGATCAGTCTAAGATTTAACCATATAGTCAATTAAACCAATACCCATACCATTACCATCTATTACGATCTGACGAGCATTATATTTATAATATAATTTCTTTAATTTGATAGCCTAATCTTCAAAATGTTCATTTGATAAAGTATAAATATTAACAAGGCTCTTTGTAGCGCCACCTTGAGATTGCGGAGTTGCTTTAAATACACAAATAACAGAATCACAACCTTTACGTCCAATATCAGCCGCTAAAACATAAAAAGCTAATTTAGAAGAACGACCACTTGCTTCATATTCAGGCTAATTTAAAATGCGGTTTCTATCAAAAATTTCCGCATTGAAAAATGCGTCTTCAACAGTACCAGACCATTTACTTTCATATTCACGATCAAAAGAACTTTCATTGAAAGTACCATCTTGTTTTAAATCTTGAATAAATGATTTAGATTGTAAGCCAATTAATACAGGAATACGCCAAGTACCACCCATTATAATTGATTGCTCAGGTTTAATAATTTCCCAGACAAGCAACTGAATTAGCTTATCATAAGGGAATGTATTTTTATATCCAGCAGTAGTAATATAAATCTAAGATTTATTAAGAGTTTCTTCATCATGTGTTGTGCCATCCATACACATACGAGAAATGTTCATCGTAGGAATAATAACCTAAGATAAAATATCTCCATCAACACCAACGCATTCCTCAATAAGACCGCCATGACGACGTTTACCACGAGAAGATTCTCTAGCAGCGATATTATCAAAATAAGAACCATTCTTAAATACATATTTAACATAGTCCTTACCTTCAAGGGTTTGACCACGCCGCCAATCAATTTCTTTATTAAATGCTGGAATCAATGTACAAATTTCTTGTACTTTTTCTTTAACAATACCTGCGGCCTGTTCCTTACCACCAGAAGTAATAAATAATTTACAACGAGGATAAAGAATAGCTCGGCACATAAGTACCATCATAGATAAAAATGATTTAGAATACGCACGAGGAAATACTGCATAGATATATTTATGCCGCATTGCCGCACGCAAAAAGATTCTCTAATAAAAGAATAAATGAAAGTGTTGGGGACCGCCATCCGGTCCCGCCATGAAATCAATAAATAAATCAGGATATTCTCTCCAGAAGGCAATATACTTACGTGCTTCTGGAATAATACCTCTTAATCGCTCTTCTGAAAGACCGACTTTGCGGCGAGAGGCACTTAAATCTAGTAAGTCTTTAAGTGCCATTAGACTTCTTTACCTTTCGCCATATTTTCATAAGTTATTTCATCTAAGTCACTTTCATCTTCTAAGAACTAATTATGTTCTATAAAATCTTCATCTTTTAATACTTCTTCATCTAAATTATCTATATCTTCAATGTCTTCATCTTCTTCACGGTTTTCCTAATCAACCATATTTTTAACGGCAGCTTCAATAAGATTACCAAGATTCATTTCTTCAGTGACTAATGTATGAGTATAATTCTTTAAATCATTTAAAGTTTCATCAACTTTATCCATAGGGCCTTCAGTATAATAACGAGGAATAAACCCTTCGCGTTCACACATTTCAACTAATTCACTAATAGAATCAAATTCTCCAGAAGATTCAGATTTATTTTGGGCAGCAGTAAATTTACCAGATTTCATTAAACTATCATAAACTTTGCTCATCTTTTGGAATCCTTCGATATCACCAATATCAATCAGCTAATTCGCTTTCAAAGATGTCTTACATATTAATTTTAATGTATCTTTGTGACCTGCGCCTTGAATATCATATGAAGCCATCATTTCTTCATATAACTACTCTAATTTAACCCATTCTTCAGGTTTATAAGTTTTGCCCCATTTTAATCTTAGATACGTACGATCTTCTTCAGTTAAGTCTAAATCTTCTTCTGGACCGTTTTGCTAAGCAAAATAATCTTCTTGCGGAACTATGGTAGTATCTTCATATACAGGTTCCTCAAGGGGCTTATCAGGCATTGTAAATACTCTGCCTTTTTCTTTTGCTTCCATAATCTGAACTGCGTCATAACCTTGACGTTTCATAGTTTGCTCTAATTTAGCATCTTCTAATTCTTGAAGTCGTTCAGTATCTTTCCAACGAGTATCTTTATATTGTTTTAATTTCATTTTAGAAAGATAACGTCCTAAAATAGTAGTTCCTGTTACTTCACTTGGATTAGTGGCATATTTCATCATAAGACTTTGCCATTCTTTAGGAACATAAGGAACATCAGCTTCTTGTAAAATCCAAAGATAAGTATCTGGATTCCAGTTATCAACGTGCATTGTAATACATTTTTTACATTGATTTAATTTACCGGTAGGATACTTTTCTAAATTATTACTGCCATAAAATTCAGAAGCATTCATTGTGCGATTACATTTCTCGCAATAATAAGTTTCTGCCATAAAATTTCTCCTTTCATTAGATTATTAGTAATTCATAGAAAGGATTATGATTTTTTGGCCTTAGAATTTCGACAACATTTACAAATGCTATAAAATCCATCTTTACTGGTTTTATTTTTACTAAAATATTTATTATGAGCTAATTTTATTTCGCCGCATCTACTACAACGTTTATAATGTCCTTTTTCAACATTTAAATAATACCAACTTAAATATTCATCTTCCGCAGTAGATGCAATTAATTTTGGAATTTTGTTTCTCCATAGACTAGAAATATACTCAAGACTATGTTTAATACCAAATTCCATTTGGATTTTCTCTTGAATGTCAATATTTTGTAATCCATCAATTTTATATTCAACTATTCTATCATATAATGGATAGTCTTTCAAAGCTTTGTCACATAATTTATCAAAATCTTCCATTAAATACCATAAATCTTTTTCATACTCGCCTTGACTATCTTGTTTTAATCGAGAATAGTTACATAAAATAGCAGAACAAACGACAGGATCTAATAAACTTACTCCTTCTGGAATCGGATAAACATATCCATCTTCATCATCTAACATTTTTACTTCTCCATCTAAAGGAGTTAAACATCTTGAGCGAGTTAATTTATTAGGAATAATTGGTTTGCGGTAAGCATTTTTAATAACATACTAATCTTTCCGCATTTCAATTAATGCTTTTTTAATTACAAAAGCATCTTTACCTTCTGTCACTTTCAATTTGGCTTCCCAAGCTGAAATGGCTTCTTTTAACTATTTTAAATAAGGTATTTCTTCAACATCTTTTTTTGTAATTGTAACTTTTGGCTAAAATATTGTATTTTTATTTTCAGTAATTAAATTATAAATTCCATCTTCGCCATTTTCTAGTTGAGAGACAAGACCTTCAAAAGAAGTTTCTCTTTTATTAACTGTAGCCATACGATTTTCAGTTAATAATTTTTTTTCCTTTTTCTCTTGTTTCTCCATACAAAGAACTAAATAGTCAGCCAAGACTTCTAAATATTTTTCACTTGGTTCAGGATTCTCAGCAAGAATCTTTTTGACTAATTCATTTCTCTCTTCTGGAGTTTGTAAAGAATAATCTAACTTTATCATTTTTTACCTCCAGTCTATATAAATATTATATCGCAAATTTTCTCTTCTGTCAAAGAAAATTTTTAATCTTTTAAATAAAAGATTAAAAATTTTTTTAGATAAATTAATAGAAATTACCCATTTACAGAAATTTGACAATTTTAAAAAAATTTATTATAATATTTATAGAATAAAAAGATAGGAGGATTATATGGAAGTATTAAGTATTATAAATATTATTTTTTTAATAATTATGGTAATTATTGAAGGATTAAAGTATGTTGTATTTATTTTTTCTAATACTTCTAATAATACCATATTAAGTCAAACAGAAACAGTATTAGGTAAAGCTATAAATAAATATCCTTGTACTGTTGGATTAAGTATTGTATTCAATGCTGATTTTGATGGTATAATTACAGATTTTTCAAAATATGAAGATTATAATTTAATTGTATTCACAAGTTATAAGCCAGAAGATCCTCCTGAAGATTTAGCAGATATTAAAATGCTAACGTTCATTCCAAATTGTATAGTTTATGAATACGAAGGAGGATATTTTGATTGGGAGGAATCATAATAGTTTTATTATTGGGAGTAATTTCTACTCTTGAATTTATAGAATATGCTCCTTTTATTAAAGAAATAGAATCAAATAGTGATAAATTTATTGCTTTATTAATATTTTTAATTGGTGGTCCATTTTTTGCTATCACTAATGTTTTTAATTATATTTTAGATATATTAATGCCTGAAGGATGGAATGATGAAGATGACAGTAACAAATTCAATAAATAAACTTAAAGAATATAACCAGAAAAATTGGATAGATCCTCTAACAAGAATTGCCCAAGCGCTCTCTCCACGTAGCACAGTATGTTTTTGTACAGACTACCGCAATAATAAATATCTCGCACCACTTCTCAATGTACTGTTGGCGCATGACATTACCGTTCATCTGTGCAATAAGCATACTCCAGATATTTTTGATATGATCTCTGAATCAACTTTGACCATCGTTGATTTCCCAGAAGGTGAGCATATCATTAATTGTTATCCTTTCACTCTTGGAGGATGGGCGACAAATAACCGCGGCATTCTTGATATTGGTAATAATTGCTTTAATACAGAATTGCGCAAAGTATATCGGCCAATTTATAAAAAGCGCGAAAATGCTTATAAAGATATTTTGAATGTGCTAGAGGCAAGATGGGTATGATGATTACTGGTTTTGAATGGAAAGTAAGCCTTTGGGAACGCGAATTTACTTTATATGAAAGTAAGAAATTAAATTTAGAAAATCCATTTTAGATTTAGACTACTTTTACTCCCATTAAATGTGAAGACGGTACTATTGCTTATACTTTTGATGGCACTTAGAAGCGCAAACATTTTACTGATGAAGATAAACAAAAGTGGTGTCGTTTAAAAAATGAATATGTAATTGTGCGAGTGGCGCAAGAATATGGCTTTGAAAAGGCATGGAATTATTGTAATAATTGTAGTAACCCTACAGAATTATAGACTTTCCTTTTAATGAAGTGTAAACCTTGCTTTTTTGATGGGCAATGTATGCTAGAATGTAAATTTTATGATAAAGGATGTAAAGAAAAATGAAAAAATTTATTATTATTTGTTTAGCTTTGTGCTTAATTTTATCTTTGTGCGGATTTACTTATGTCGGCAAAGATGTAGATGATGTTAAGGATAAAGCCCATCAAATTGCTGAATTGGCTCGTTCTATTGGACTTCCAGAAGATGATCCTATTATTGTAAGAGCGCAAGAGATTTATGATGGCGTAACTGAAGTGCGGCATGCAGTTTCCTATACAGATGCGGAATTGAAGATGTTAGCTAATGTTGTTCATTATGAAAGTAAAGGCTGTCCTGATTGGCATCAACAAGTAGTTGCTCGAATTGTTATTAATAGAATGTTAGATAAAGATTTTCCAGATGCTATTGAAGGCGTAATTACTCAACCGGGTGCTTATTTGGAGTGGTATGCGCGTGCGAATCCTGCTGATATTGAAGATAGATGTTATGAAAATGCGCGATTAGCTTTAGAAGGATATGTTGATATTCCTTTGAATGTAGTATATCAAGCTCAATTTACACAAGGTAGCGGTATTTGGAAAAGTAGTTATGTAAATACTGGTTGGTGGGAAAGTACTACTTATTTTTGTTATAAGTAAATATTTTATATTTTCGTAATTCAGAATCGAAAAATGTTTTTTCGTGATTTGAAATTGAAAAACATTTTTCCGTAATCCAGAATTGAAAAATGTTTTGGAGAGAGTTTTGCTCAGCACATACTCAAAAATTAAAAATAAAAAAATTTTTTCCCATAATACACCCCGGGGTATTTCTAGCTGATTCTGTCCTGAGAAAATATTAGCAGTCTGTTGTCTTGATTCTCACAGAGCAAGCACAGCTTCATTTATACACCCCCGTCAAATAAAGCACAAAGAGTTTTCCTTACACCTTTAACCTTTTATTATCAATACAAACTCATGCCCCGCTTTGTGCTATTAGCTAATCTATCTATCCAGAAGGAGAATGATAATGTTATCAATAATGCCAATGAATGTATCACGCAAGATTGATACATTAGGTCGAGTAGTTATTCCAAAAGGAATCAGAGATACATACAAGTTAAATATTGGAGATGAAGTTTATTTCTCTATTCTCAACAACGATGGTTAGTAGTATGTGGGTATCAGTAAAACCAACGAAGACTTAGTGAAATACAAGATAGCAATGTAGGTGCTGCTCGACCTAGATCTTGATGTGCCAGAAGAGTTAGCAGAGAAAGTTGAGAATATAATTGAATAAGCAACTCTCACAATCTCAAGCTACCCAAAGACTGCGAGCACGTGCGCAAGCACGCAATAAGTATAATAATCTATACACATAATGAATAGCACATAATAAATAACACACAATCATCACATCAATAGGCTGCTCGGCGCGCTGGCGGGTGTGGCGCGCCGAGTTTGCGTATTATACAAATGTCACAAAAATCTTCTGCGCTTTTTGTACAAAATTATCCCTTGACAGATTTCCCACAATGTGCTATACTATAAATACAGTAAAGGAAAGAGGTATTCATTATGGAAGAAATCAGACGCCGCATGAACATCTTCAGCGCTATCAGCGCAGTCATTGTTGTCCTGCTCATTATCTTGCTCTGCCAGTACATTAAGGCACACCCAGCTCAGGATGTCAATAATATCTATACGAGAAGTGCAACCGTCTGTGAAGTCAATGGCAATGTCCAATTCTATACAGATGACGCAGGCAATGAATGGAGTACTACAGACGAAAATGTGTCCGTTGGTGACAAGGTTCTTCTGGTAATGAATACCATGGGAACATCACCCATCTGCGATGATGAAATCATCGAGGTTAGAGCACGCTAAGCAAAGCGTGCTCTTTCTGCGTTTGTTAGTCTCCGCACACGATAGTGAGTTCCCGGAACTTCACCAAGCTAAAGTAGTAAAGAAAAATTCTGTGAAATATTTGCGCATAAAGACTTGACAAAGCGTTCCCGAAATGCTATAATACAGATACAAGGTAAGGAAATGAGGTATTACACAATGACTACGATTCAGGTTCTGTACTCGATTATTATTTGGAGCTTTTCTCTTTTTCTCTGTATTACGCTTGTAATTAATATGAGAGAGTTTATCAAGACTTCTATCAGTTGGAAATACGATTGGCCTGTTATTGTTCTTTGGGTATGCGAGTTGGCCTTGACTATTATTCTTATCTTAGTCCCATTTATTTTCTTTATGTGATAGGGAATAATCCTTATTACATTAAGAAAAATAGTTCTTGACAACTATCACATTCTGTGCTATAATACAGATACAAAGTAAAGAGAGGTAACAATCATGTTTGAATTTGGTATTCTGAACATTAACGCTCAGGAAGAAAGAATCATCTTTGGATACAATGGAATTGACGCTTTCCGCAGATACAATCTTGACGCGGCTGAATGGAAAGTTCTGTATTCTGAATACGTTGATTAAAAAAAATAAAATTAGGGCTTGACAAACCGCAATCTTCATGCTATAATTAAGACACAAAGAACGAAGGAGATAACAACAATGACTGACAACTACAACACCTACTACAACAAGCTTATGGGCATGAAGAAAGCGGACATTATCCGCGAGGGTCAGACTTGGGACATTTGGGCGAACTGCCAGAGCACCGCCGCTTGGCTGATGAAACAGTCTAAGACTTGGCTGGCTGGTGTCCTTGCTGGTCGGCTGTGCCGCTTGGAAAATCGGGGCTACTAAGCCCCGAAGAAAGGAAGTAAAAATTATGTATCATGTTTATGAAAATGATTATGAGTTTCCGCTCTACTGGAATTCTCTGGATGACGCTATGACATTTGCTCAGCGTTGTTCTACTGGTAGAAAGCACCATTGGCGCAACAAATACATTGTTGTTGATAATACAACTGGCGAAGTTATCATTATTTTCCGCTGTGGCTTCGGACTTCTAAAATAAAAAATATCCCAATTTGGGATATTTTTTTTATTTATTTTTCCTATTGACAAATCCAATAGAGTGTAATAAAATGGGCGCGCCGGCCACAATCGCCACTGGCCGGCATTTTATTATAACATACCGCCAGCCAATTTGTCAAGGGGAAAATCGCACAAATATTATACAAAAAATTTTCCCGAAATTTGTGCGTTTTGCCAATAGACAAACAGAATAGCATAGTGTATAATAAAGATACAAAGTTAAGGAACGAGGTAATTCACAATGACTATGAACACACTTGCTGAGAAATTGTCCGCATGGCTCGACCGTTATGGCTGGGATGATGAAAGCCTGAATAATTTTGCCAACATCCATGCGACTTCCTACGAAGAATACAATGCGATTTGGGAAGTTTTGGAAGAACTGAAAAAAATGCGTGATGGGGATTGACAAAGTCCCCATTCCATGCTATAATAAATATACAAATTAAGAAAGGAATTGAATACAATGGATTTCAAGAAAATGAGCACAGGCGCAGTAATCGGCAAAATTCTTTACACAGTTGGCAAGTGGTTCGCAACTGCCGCTTTGATCTGGTGGGGCTGGAACATTTTTGCTTGGCACTTTGATCTGCCGCAGTTCGAGTACATGGAAATCTTTGCCATGCGTATGGCTCTGACCTGTATCATGAAAATTTTCTGGCAGAGAACTGACAAAGGGGATTGACAAACAATCCCCATGTGCTATAATAAATTCAGAAATTAAGAAAGGAATTGATAAACATGAAAGCAACAGGAATTATCCGCAGAGTTGATGATTTGGGGCGCGTAGTTATCCCCAAGGAGATCCGCCGCACCCTCCGCATCCGCGAGGGCGACCCGCTGGAGATTTTCGTCGAAGGTGGCGCAGTCATTTTCAAGAAATACCAGACAATGGGAAATCTTGAAACTCAGTGTAACGTGCTTTGTGACACATTCCAAAAAATGTCCAGTGCGTGCGCAGTCTTTGATACTGATGGTGAACTGTTCGCATCAAATTCACAGTTCCGCTTTGCCTTTGCCGCCAACATGCCCAAGTTGCCGGAAGATTTAATCGGTTGCCGCGGAATTCTTGAACGCAATCACATGATTGTCATGCCCATTATCGCTGATGAGGAAATGCTGGGAACTCTGGCAGTTGAAACCGATAACCGCGAAATGGTTCAATTTGCGGCAAGAAATTTGGCTGAACAGTCGAAAAATTAAGTCTTGACAAACCAGCCAGTCTATGATACAATAATGATACAAAAGAAAGCGAGGTACTTACAATGAAAATGGTTATCTTCACTCTGGTAATTGCTATCCTTGTCATTGACTGGCTGGCTGCTGTTCTGGAATTTGCTACCGGTCACAAGAAAAGCATTGTCGATGTTATCATCCGTTCATTCCTTCTTTTTGCCGTGCCTTTTATCGTCCAGTGGTTCTAACTGCTGGGCGATAAAATTCACTATTGACAAAATAATAAAAATGTGATATAATAATTATACAATAAAAAAAGGAATTGATAATATGAATTTCCTATCTAATTTGCCTATTGACATTTTTGATTAAGTATGCTATAATTAAATGATAAGAAAATTGCGGCCGCCCGCCGACGTTTGCCAGCCCCGGTATTTCCATTATAACACCGACCAGCCATTTTGTCAAGCGAAAAATTGAACAAAAATGAAAAAATATTTGATCCCGAATTTGTGTATTCTACCAATAGACAAAAAGAAAAACAGGGTATATAATAAGGATACAAAGTTAAGGAACGAGGTACTTGAAATGAGTAAGCGTGAAATGGTCCGCATGATTAACGACCGCACCGGTGAAATCATTGACAAGGTTTTTGATGATTCTGCCGACGCCGATGATCTTGAATTTCTTCTGGACATGATGCAAGTCCATTATCAGCGGTGGAGTGATGGCGAAATTCTTTATGAAGAAAATGATACAAGGGCTTGACAAACAAGCCCCTATGTGGTATAATCAATACAGAAATTAAGGAATGAGGTAACTACAATGAAGAACTTCACTATTGACGCTTACATCAAACAGCAGTTGATTTTTGCTGAGACTATGCCCACCGATGCCGAGCTGTTCGAGCACAACGCCTTTGGCGCTATCGAGTGGAACGCTTATGTAAATGGCACTAACCCCGAACTCGAACGTCGTTGGACTGAAAACTACAAGCCCGCATTTGAAAAGATTATTCGGGGGGGTTTTCCATGGATGATCTGAAAAAAGGGACTTGTAAGGATTTTACAGCGTGGGACTTAAACTGTCCCCGCTATGTAAAACCTGACAACAAACTGAGAAAAAAATTTGTGCGGAAATATCGCAGAAATTCAAAACTGGCTCTTGACAAACAGGCAAAAACGTGCTATAATCAAGATACAGAAACGGAAAGGAATGAAAACAATGATTAAAGAAATCGTATTCGACATGGACGGAACTATCGCTGACCTGTATGGCGTTGAGAACTGGCTGGAAAAGTTGAGAACATCCGACCCGACCCCGTATGAAATCGCAGAACCCCTGATTGACATGGCAGAACTTGCCAATCTGCTTTCCCAGTGTCGCGTTATCGGGATTGAAGTTTCCGTTGTAACTTGGCTAAGCAAGGTTTCCACTCCCGACTATGATAAAGCAGTGAGAAAAGCGAAAAAAGAATGGCTGAACAACCATGATTTTCCTTTTGACCATTTCCACGGAGTCAAGTATGGAACACCGAAACATCAGGTAGTCAAGCAGGAACTTCCAAAAGATGGAACGGCACTGATTTTCGATGATGATGCGCGAGTGCGGAACGCTTGGACGCTTGGCGAAGCAATCGACCCCACAAAAGAAAATATCATTGAAATCCTGCGGAATATTTTGGAAGCGCGCTGAGCGCTTCCAAAGAAAGGAAATAAGAAAATGAATGACGAACAGCTTGAAATCTTGATGGAAGAAGCAACAGACATTAAAATTTTGATTGCCTTGGGCTAAAAAATTAAATTTGGGAATCCAGATTTTGGATTCCCAAATTTTTTTGATTCATTTTTTTGGAAATAGTTGTAAAATGACAGCCGCGCGGTCACGATTGTGTGGCCGCGCCATTTTGTCAAGAGGGAATGTTCACTAATTTTTTGAGCGGATTTTTGTGTATTTTGCCAATAGACAAAAATCCTGAAACATGGTATAATTCATAATGTCAAGAGGGAACAGCGATTAAAAGTGCTTGGCATCATTAGCCGGGCTACACAACTTCCTAGGTTCGTGTGTAAAAAAAAAATAAAATTCCCTCTTGACAAACAGCTCCTGATGTGCTATAATCAATACAGAAATTAAGGATAGGGGAAACGATGGTAAGCCCCATCCAAAAGAAAGGAATTACCAAAAATGAACAAAAATATCTACTGTACGCTGGACACTGAAACAGTCGGTGGCAGTTCCAACCCAACCGGAATGTATAACGCGGGTGCTGTCATTCACGACAAGGATGGTAACATTTTGGCAACAACTTCCATTCTTATCATGGAACATTATGACAGCATCAACAAAGATGATTATGCTAAGAAGCATTTTCCGATCTATGAAGCCCGTTTGACAAGTGGCACAATTTCTGCGGTAGCTACCGAAGCCGAAGCTGTGTCCATCGTGCGCAACCTCTGCCGGCTCTATGGTGTAAAGTATGTTATGGCATACAATAGCTGTTTCGATTTCATTAAGACACCTTTTGCCGTGCTTCTGGATGAATTTGAGTTTATCGACCTTTATTTGATGGCTTTACAAACCATCACGCACCAGAAAGGTTTTGACAGATTCTGCCATGAAAATAATTTCATCGCGCGAAGTGGCAAGTCTTGCGCGACGGGTGTTGAAGCGGTCTATGCCTACATTACCAGAAACCCCGACTTTGAAGAAGAACACACCGCACTTTCTGACGCACTGAATGAAATGGCAATTTTTGTTAAGTGCTATTCGCTCCATAAGCGCTTTACCAAAAACTGCCACCAGTGGAATTGCCACGAAAATAAAATGTTTCCCAAGTGGTAAGAACCACTTGACAAACCCAACCGAATGTGATACAATGTAAGTGTTCCAAGGGGAGATGAACTTCTCCCCAAGGACACGAAAAAAAATTCAAATTAGGTATTGACAAGTCGAAAGATTTGTGATACAATATATTCATCAAGTGAAGGACACACTTAAAAAACCAGAAAGGAATTGATACTATGGCTACTAAGATGACTAAGAAGGATTGCTTCACCGCTCTGCTCCAGATGGACGAAGTCCAGTCCAACCAGACTCTCGTGGATTTCATCAACCACGAACTCGAACTGCTGGCGAAGAAAAACAGCGCCGAAAAGAAGCCGACCGCGACCCAGCTCGCCAATGATGGCTTCAAGTCCGCGATTCTCGCTCACATGGGCATGACCCCTGACCAGCTTTTCACCATCACGGAGCTGATTAAGTCCGTGCCGGAGATTGCCGACCTGACCAACCAGCGTGTCAGCGCGATTGTCGGTCAGATGGTAAAGGCTGGAAGCCTTGTCCGTGTTGACGACAAGAGAAAGGCTTTCTTCAAGGTGGCGTGACCGGATGGGGGCTTTTGCCCCCACTTCCGAAAGGAGGTAAAAAATGACAGTCGAAGAGCTCGCCCAGCGGTTGAATATTTCAGTCGATGAAGCGCGACAAGTCCAAGAGGACGACAAACGCATTGACCGCGGTGAAAAGTTGTTTGAATTGCCGCCGGAGCTTGAAGCAGGAGCGAAAAAAGCAAGACAGACCGGAACGCGCAAGGTCACAGAGATTAAACGAGAGCGCAAACCCGACGAGGACAAGCGCGAACTCATCCAGTATTTGGAATCCAAATTGGAAGATGCTCACCATTACGATATGGATTTGGATAACATTACCATCACAAATCCAGAGCGAGAAATGGAATTTACTTACAATGGAAAAAAGTACCGGCTGACGTTGGCTTGCCCCAGAAAATGACAAAAGTTCCTCCCAGAAAATGGGAGGAACTTTTTTACCCAAATTATTTGGAAATAGATGGAAATTCGGCCGCGCGCTCACAATCCAGTGGGCGCGTCATTTTTGTCAAGAATAACATTCAACAAATTTTCCGCACATTTTTTATGTATTTTGACGGTTGACTTTTCTCCCGAAATAGCTTATACTATTGGTACAAGGTTAAGGGAGGGAATGCTTAATGAATATTGAAGTAAATACCGAGCATCTAACTGAGTGCATTGAAAGTTGGGTCGAGACATTTGATGATTGTGCTTGTTGCCCTCTGATGTTCGATTGCCAAGAAGATGAAGATATCCGAGGCATTGACTGCATTGAATGCAGTGAAAAAATTATTGATTGGTTAAAGGCTTGACAAAATAGCCCTATTGTGCTATACTATAATCACAAAGAATGAGAGGAGAATACAAATGATTAACTATAAGGACATCATTGATGCGCAGGAAATGCTGGTCAAGCATTGGGGCATCCATGGCGAGCAGGTAATTGCCGAGACAGTTAGAGCCGAACGGAAGCCTATGACATCCAAGCAGTTTCTCGATAACTGCTTGGCGTGCGGTGGCAACTGGAGCGGTATGCTCTTGACTGGAATTGACAAACTGTGGCCTAATGTTGGGAATGCTATCCCCGATAAAATGGGCGTTCAGGCATGGGGCTGCCTGTGTTCGGTGTTGGTGCTGTGTGGAGTTGATACGAGCGAGTAAAAAACTCGCTCGTTCCTCTTGACAAATCGCCCAACCTGTGCTATAATAAAGACACAAAAAGGGAAAGGAACTGATAATAATGTGGGCATGGTTGAAGAAATTCTTTGAAGAAGTCCAAAAGAAAGAAACTCTAGAGCATTACTCTGTGCGGTTCTATACCACTGACGGCATAATGCACAACTTTACAAAATACAGATACGCCGCACCGGAGCGCCTGAGATGTTCTGTGCCGGAATACATCATGATTGATGTAAAATCGAACGGCTATCTCAAAGACGATAATGGCGTTATGTATCCTTTGCAAAATGTGGTTTCTATCTATTGGAACAAAGATGATGAAATCCACGATGTAAAATTAAATGATAAATACGCAATTTTCTTTGACAAGCCTATTGACAAATAGGCTTGTCTGTGCTATAATAAAGATACAATAAAGGAAAGGAATTGATACAATGGATTTAGCTATTATTATTTTAGGTATTCTCTATCTCTGCGGGGTTAAAGTTGGCACAGCACTTGCAATCTGTGCTATTATTGAAGGTCTTTTTATTATTATCAGTGCAATTATCAAAAAATTAAATGAATAAGGGGTTGACAAACAACCCCTAATGTGATATAATAGGATTATCAAAAGAAAGGAATTGATAAAAATGACAATGGATGAAGTGATTGCGTTAGGGCATAAATTAGATAAAACAATTATCGGCTCTAAAAATTGGCGAAAATATTATGATATTTTGGACAGCGAAGAAAATCGTATTTTTGTGTGTGATGAATGTGGAGAAAAATGTACTTACCCTGAATTGGAAAATTGGCTCTGTCATTTGCCTGAACATTGTATTTGTTCTTCCTGTTATGAAAACAATATGGGCGAAGATTTATAAAGGAAAGGAATTGATACTATGAAACATTTCCATTGCCCAGTAAATGGTTGGGATTGCCCTTACTTCAAAAATGAAACTATCATCAACAACCAGAAAGAAACCTGTATCTGCAGTCTGGAAAATCCGATGGATGATTGCGATGATTTTTACAGCATGTGGGGCGATTGTGAACCTGATGATTATACAGATGATAATTAAGGGGAAATTTCCCCTAGGAAAGGAATTGATACAATGTTAGACAATAATATTGAAGAAATGCTGAAAGGCTTGACGGACAGTGAAATCGCTACATTGATTGGTCTTGCTTACAGAGAAAAGCAAGACAGAGATGAAGCAAAAAAAACAAAATACATGAATGCAATCAACAAAGCTATTCAGGATTATCTGGATAATGTTGGAGATTTGACATTCCATGTTGAGTACGAAGACGAAGATGGTCAAGACGCGGAAACTGACATCACCGTAGATAATACAAATCCGCCTGCTTGTGGTCAGGGAGTTATTTATATTAAGGAGTGAAAAAATAGCGCAAGGGGCTTGACAAAGTAGGCCTCTTGTGCTATAATTGATTTATCAAAAGAAAGGAATTGATACAATGAATAAACAGGTTATTTTCATGGACAACGAGGGGACTGTTCAGGCAGGTATCTGGAATCAGGACAGAGACGAAATTATCTGTGGTTGTTGTGGCGCGACAATCGAATCAGGCGATTTTGTCTTGCTTCACATCTACGACGAATGGCTGAATATCACCGATGAAATCTGCGGAGATGATGGAGATATTCTTCATGAGATTGAAGAAAAGGTTGACCGTCTGACCATTTCTGAAATTGAAGCAATTCTTGATGGAAAGAAGGACTTTAACGCATGAAAGGGAAGAAGTTCAGAAAGGGCGATTACATCGCCCAAACTGTCCAGTGGGACCATTATGAAGCCCTTTGGATTTGTAAATTTTCATGGGGCGAGTTCTTTTATGAAGATGATGAATTTATCAGGGAAAATCTGGTAGAGGGTTAAAAATGGAATTTTTTGTAAAAGTTCTGAGAAAGTGGTGTGAAGATTATCGTCAACCGTTTGCCCTGTATGGGGCAGACGGTATGCCAATCAGCTATTGGAACACTGAACCAAAGAAACATTATTTCCCGCCCAAGATGGATGAAGTTTGTAAAATTGAAAATAACTGGTGCTGCTATCCAGTAAATGTCAATGGTGAATACTGCGGTTGCTTCTGCTGGCAAGAGGAACTGGAAGGTATTGACTTTTATGACATTATCATGCTCTGCCGACTTCTGGAAACCGCGTGCGAAGTTGAGGAATAAATTTCCTCAACTTTTTTCGCCTTTTTAATTGGGAATTTTTGGGCGCGGCGCCCACGTATGTAAGGCGCCGAATTTCCATTATACCACCCCGCCAGCAATTTGTCAAGAGAAAAGTTATACAAAATAATCTTTTTATTTTATCCCGTTTTCGTCATTTTGCCAATAGACTTTTCAAGGGGTATCTGCTATAATACATAATGTCAGGAGGGAATGGAGAGTTCCCAAGCGACCGAAAAAAACTTTCGGAAATCGAAAATTTCCTCTTGACAAAGCCTCTCAGATGTGATATAATGAGGGTACAAAAGAGAGAGAAAGCAACGGTGAATACGACCGTAGCCCATGAGAGCGATGTAAGACTTTCTCGTTAGAATCTTCCGCGCGGAGTCCTATTGTTGCGGGATATAAATGTGAACCAACAGCTACCATTTGCTGGAAGGTAGCGGCTGATAGGATGGCAAAAAAAATTCAAATTAGGTATTGACAAATCGCAAGGTTTGTGATACAATATATTCATCAAGTGAAGGACACACTTAAAAAACCAGAAAGGAATTGATACTATGGCTAAGACTACTTCCAAGCTGACCAAGCGCGACTACTTCAATATTCTCCGTGAAGCGTATCCGCAGACCGCGGACAACTATGATGCAGTTATCGGTTTCATCGACCATGAGCTGGAACTGCTTTCCAAGAAGAACGCGGCTGACAAGAAGCCGACTGCCACGCAGGTGGCGAATGACGGTTTCAAGACCTCGATTGAGGCGGTGATGTCCGCAGAACCGACCCGTCTGTTCACTATTACGGAACTGATTAAGTCTGTGCCGGAGATTGCCGACCTGACCAACCAGCGTGTTTCTGCTATCGTCCGGCAGATGGTAAAGGATGGCACGCTCGACCGCGTTGAGGAAAAGCGGAAAGCCTATTTTCGTATTCACCAGTAATTGCCAATCGGGGCGGAGTAATCCGCCCTACCCAGAAGAAAGGTGGAATTAAATGGCATTAAAGGAAAAAGATAAGCAAGCGTGGATTGACAAAAATATGAAACTCATGGGCTGGACGCAGGAAGAGGCGGAAAGCGTGTGGGAAGCCGACCGCGCTATCGACAAGGGCGAACGTGTTGAGTTTGACTTGTCGCCAGAACAGGAAAAAGAAGCCAAAAAATACATGAACGCGGGAACGCGCAAAGTGCCGACAAATTACAAATTTGACCAGCGCAAGCGTAAAGAAAACCCGACCAAAGCTGGAATTATCGCAGAATTAGCAACTTTTTTGGCTGAAAACAGCGAAAATGCGTGCGAAAACGTGGAAATTACAAACAAAGAGCGCATGATTGCGTTCAAAGTTGGTGAAAATTGCTACGAATTGACGCTCACGCAGAAAAGAAAGCCAAAAAGTTAAGGAAAAGGGCGAGAAATCGCCCTTTTCCTAAGCAAAAACTGCGGAAAAGTTAGGCTTGACAACGACTTTTTTGTATGGTATAATGTTTATACAGTTAAGGGAGCGGACAACCCAACCAACCGCAGAAAGGTAAAGCGTATGTTTGAATATTTCTCTAAGGAAATCGACCAGATCGAAAGCGAAGATTTGCGAATGTTCGTTAAGTTCTATCTTGACGAAAAAGTTCCGTCCTATTTCTGGAAAATCGGCGCTTCAAGTTCTGGAAAATTTCATCCTGTTTTTTCTCAGGGTGAAGGCGGTTTAGTTCGTCATACTAAAGCCGTTTGTGCGTTCTGTGAAGAACTTTTGAGAATGTCTCAATGGGCTTACATAAAAGACGAATACAAAGACCTTGCGCGTGTCGCTTGTATTTGCCACGATACCGCAAAATACGGTTTAGCAGATTTTGACAAGGGAGAATATCTCAACCATGCCGCAAATGCCGCAAAATTGGTAGATTCTGCTTGGCGCGAATACTTTGACGAACCTGCTCCGTTTTTGCTCACGCAAGCCATTAAGTCCCACATGGGGCAATGGAGCACTGACCGCGAGGACAGACCTTTTACAAATATTGACAGGCTTGTCCATCTTGCGGATTACATTGCTTCCAGAAATTTCATCGACATTCCTGAAATTACCAGCGACTACAACTCCACATTTTCCAACGAAGATGACGCCGAACCGGAAGATATTGACAGCGATGAAGGCTTCGACCCTTACGCTGGCTGTTTCACCTATGACTGTTAAAAAAGAGGGCATTAGCCCTCTTTTTTTTGTTCATTTTGCCTATTGACAAATGCGGCCTAGGGTGGTATAATATTTATAGGGGATAGTTCAACGGGGCGCTGACACAGTCAAGCCCCGAATTCCCGATCTTTTATCCCATATGGAAAATTTTTGCTCAATCCAGCGGCCTCCATATGCGACCTGGTTCTCCCGAAAGTGATGCCCCCGCAGGGCGCCGATCGGTACTATATCATATGCCCGGCATTTGACAATATTAAAAAAATTTGTTATAATATTAAAAAAAAGCATTTTTAAAGCGCGGCTCATTTAGACAATCCGCCCATTTGACATTTATAAAAAAAAATGATATAATATATTTAGAAAGTGAGAGATCACTTTACTATTAGATAAAGAGGTAACATATATGTTTACTAAGGAAGATATTATTGCTCGTCTTGCTAAGGGTGAGGACGCTCAGTCGATCGCAGATAAAATGGCTAAGACTCTGAATGAGGCAGTCCAGGAGACCAAGGATCAGGACAATAAGACTAATCTGCGCACGGCTATTAATGAGAAGTCAACTGAGCTTATGAATCTGCTGCTGGAGTATTTTGATGTCGATGAAACTTGTACTACCGATGAAATGGCCAGCCTGACTGATCAGCTCCTTGATACTATTGAGGCCGTTATGCCTCTGATTGAGGTCATTGAGAAGTATGATGATAAGAGTGCTTCTACGCGCACGACTGCTAAGACTTCGGATAAGGTAATTTCGGACTTTTTGAAGGTATTCGTAGATTAAAACGGACACTTCTTCGGGTGGGACAATTTTCATCCTAAGAATTGGAAATCTGAATAGAAATCGAGATATTAAAGAGTGAAACGTTGAGTTTCACTCTTTTTTTTATTTTTATTACGGTGACGATGAGGATGGATTGTTGAGATAATTGTATAGGACCGATCGGCACGACACTTCCATGATTTCCTACAGTTTCTTACAATTCTCTACAATTGCTTATAATTTCTTACAATTCATTATAATTTTTATTTCCTCTTTATAATCTTTTTTACCTCTATCTCTCTCCTACTAATCCAATAGCAATCAAATAAACTATCTTAAATTTATGATCCAATAGAGAAGGAATTGCCAAATGCCCTCGCCGCAACTAACCCTTATAAAAAATTTCTTAACAAAATCTTGACAAAAGAAAAAATTTATTATATAATATAATTACAAAGTGAGGAACAACCTCCATCCTTTCAGTTTTATTCTTTCTACTACCTTGCTTTGTATTACAATTAAATAAAAAAAATAACCGCTATTTCAGCGGTTATTTTTTTTATGCTAACAAATCATCAATACTCAAAGCACTATATTCTTTAATCATAGCTTCTGCGAGAGTATGCTTATCCTCCAACATACACTCATGCTTATCATAAAGAACATCATCCATAGACTGCGGCACTACTGCACCTTTCTTTTTAGGAGTATATCTATATTGACTTACCGACTTAATACCACCATCGCGCTGAATAGTACCAACAACAAAGCCTTTATAAACAAGCTTCATGCCATCATCATACATAATAAAGACCATATCATTACAATCTTTATAACTATAAGTAGAAAGAGCATATACAGGCAATCCTTTATAAGTGCCTACTCTTTCATCATTATCCTTTAAAGTTTCATAGCAAAATTCCATTTCAATTTTCTCTAAGGGTCCCTTTAAATTTTCAACTCGGGCATTAAAATGCCCTCGTTATATAGGATGTTCCTTACTCCTTTCTTATTATATTTATATTATAACATAATTATAAATATAAATCAAATACACTCTTATAACTCATCACCATATACTTCATGATAATAATTATACATACTATACTTAGCTATATTATATCCATCTAACCAAGCATTAGGATTACCATCTGTATATATATTATATGTTTTCTAACTTTCTTTACATAATGCGGTTGGATTTATATATCCAATTATTCTCTATCTATATGCTTTAATGCCTTCATCATCATATGGATAAATACCTAAATCTAATCCTATACTCATTATTGTTGAATCACTTAATTTATTTCCATCTAATTGTATCATTTTTAAACTCCCTCGAAAAAAATACGTATAGGATTTAAATGGCCCGAAGGGACATTTAAAGCCTATACAATACCCCTCTTATCTATTATTATTATTTATTATATATATTAATAGGAACTTTTTGTTCCGTTTGCTTAGGAATTTTGGAACAAATTGTTCCAAACTGCGGAACAAAAAGTTCCAAAGTAAATCGTAAAATACCCTATATACTATATTAATTTTGGAACAAAAAGTTCCAAACTATATCAAAATGTAAAACTAGTATTTTTTGGAATAATTTGTTCCATTTTCATCTATTCTTCTATTTTTGGAATTTTTTGTTCCGAAAAATAATATTTTTCTTCTTCCTCATTAATAATCTAAATATAATTATTTTCAATTAAATCCGCGATACCATCATCTATAATTTTTCTTACACTTCGCCCTTTACTAGCATAATCTGTTCCAACCCAATCCGCATATACAGATGGGTTGACTGTCCAATTACTATTATCAGGATGGCTTGCTAAATATAAATATAACTTTAAACCACAATATTTTAAATCACCGATTGCCTAACCTAATACTTTTGTATTAATACCGGTAAATTTATTATCTAATGATGCTTTATGAATTTCAAAACTTTTCATTTTTACTCTCCATAATTTCATCAAGAGCTGTTTCAAACTCTTTTGTCTTATCATAAATCCAACACATAAAGTTAGGCTTCTATGGGTTAGACGTTGTTGCTATAGGTTCAAAACCTTTTTCTTTTAAAGCAATATAAATTCGTAACGAATAAATAATTTTATTGGCATTTGGCATATTGGCAATCTACTCCTCTTAATCTAAATATTTATAAGGAGCAAATCTCTAAACTTCCTACATTCTATAATTTAATGGAGTATCTGACTAATCATATGGATATATATATACTTCAATACAATCTTTCTATTCTTTTAAATATCCAGAAAAAGTCAATTCATCTAAATTCCATATTATACTTTGTAAGTCTTTACAATATGCTATTTTTAAAATAAGTAGCTCATTAAAATGAATATGTTCTCCATCCTTTTTATTTACTAAATAAGCATATAATTCAGGATTAAATCTGCCGAAATATGTTGCTTCACATAATAAAGGAACAGGAATACCATTTATAACTCTTGTAACAGGCAAACCATCAGGTAACTTTGTAATTAATTTAATAGGTTTAGTAAAATCCATTATAATACCTTTTTCACATAAATCAAAATTATCAACACCCTATTTAATTACATTATAACCTACAGATGATGCTACTTCAATCATATCTTTAATAGTTCTCATATCAGTCTTTTTACACTAATATTTATCATGTAAAAAGTCTGTTATCTCTTTTTTAGTCATTCTTATTCACCTCACATTATATTTAAAAATTATTTCTAATATTTTATCTACTCATGCCCAAGTATTATATACAAATTTTTCAATTTTTAATATACTATATCTTAATTAAATTAGGTAAAATTAACAATTTTTACCTAACTAAATAAAAATAAGAAACTATGAAAAATTACCTAATTTAATTAAAATATAACTAATTAAAAATTTACCAATTTGATTTTTAATAAAAAATAATATATAATATTTATAGAAAATAAAAAAAGAAAGGTATTGATAAAATGAGTATTGAATATTCCGCAGTTATTACACGCGGTTACCGCCTCAATGCCGCAGAAATTGGTCCTTCACATTATACTGATGAAGATTACCTTATCAAAAACCTTTTATCACGTTACTTCCCCAATAAAAAAGACGCTGAAATTCACACCTACCTAGGTGTAAAAATCTCATAAGGAGGAGCCGCATGATTACAACTTGTCATCAATGCGCATATTCAAAAGATAAAACTGGCGCATATTCATTGTGCGTGCTCTTGGGCAAAAATGTTCAATTAGATTCTCCCAGTTGTGGCGAATTTTATCGTATTAAATATAATTGTACTTCATGCGGTAAACAGATTTATCATAAAGAAGTTTTATTCTACAATGATAAGCCTTTTTGTAAAGAATGCGCAGCCAAGTTTGGTAGTTGCGCGCACTGTAAATTTTCTGGCAATTGCGCCTTTGAAGAAGATCCAAATCCAATTCCAAAACTTATCCAACAGCAAGTGCGTATGCCACAAGGCATTGCCGTGAAAACAGTAATGAATCCGAAACGAATCGAGATTACTTGCCAAAAAGGATGTTCTTGTTTCGACAAGGAAAATAAAGAATGTAATAGAAATTATAAAGTATGTAGCGATTATAGCGAGAAGGAGTATTAAAATGTGGCTTTGGTTTGTTATTACTGGCATAATTATTATTCTCCTAGTAGGTTATACAATTTATTGGGAAGAAGGCATTGGCTTTGTTATTTTAAATGCTATTGGTGGAATAGTGCTCGGCGCTATTGTTTGCGGGATTCTCGCATTCTTTATCGGCGGTATTATTAGTAATAATTCAGATATTATGATAGATACTATCGAATCTAATAATGAAATCATCGCATTAGCAGATAATAGTCAAACTTATTTGTATCGTTCTGCCGATAAAAATAATAATATTAGATACAATTATATGATTAAAACAGAGCGTGGTTATCTCACTCAGAGTGTCTTAGCAAATCGCGCTTATATTATCGAAACTGATGATAAAGCACCAAGTGTAGAAACACATCAAATAACTTACAAATCTGAATTCCTGCGTAAGCATCTTTTTAATAACAACGCTCCATATTATTATATTTATGTTCCAAAAGGCACAATTATAGGAGGATTTACAATTGACTTACAATAAGACAGAATGGTGAACAGAGCCTTTTGATCCTAATAAAGATTATGATTGTTAATCTTTTATAATATTATTATACATAAAAAAATCTATAAAATCAATATAAGGAGAATTATATGTTACTGTTTATTTGTGCAATTGTTCTTTGTATTATTTCATATTTTATTATGAAAGCTACTGAAGATGGGTATAAAGGATCAGTTTTTGTTTTAAATGTCATTTTTACCCTTCTGTTCGTTCTTATGGTTATTTGTGTTATTGTTTGTCTAGTAGTAATTATTGGAAATCAGATTACTGGTATTGCTACTGCTCAAGCCCTTGAAGTTCAACGTAATTCACTTGTCTATCAGTATAATAACCAGCTTTATCTTAATGATATTAATTATGGCGCAAATGAATTATTTAATCAGATTACAGAATTTAATGAACGTGTACGTGGTAAGCAAGCAATGGCAGAGAACCTTTGGACAAATTGGTTCGTTCCATCTTGTTGGAAAAATGTTGAATTGATTCCTTTTAATTAACTATTAAAGGTCTTTTGGTATAACCAAAAGACCTTTATTGATTTTTTATAAAAAATATATTATAATATTTATATAAAATATGGAAAATAAATTAATTCATTTTCGTTAGGGTATTTCTAAACCTATTACTTAAAGGAGAATAATTATGTTAATTTATACTCTTGTGCCAATTGTTGGATACTATGATTTTGAAGATGCCATCAGAGATGAACTTGGTATTGATATTGATGTAAAAGAGACATTTTTCAGTGATAATACTGAATCTTTTGAGATGCTATATTTTGATGACTGTATCGAATACACCGGAGAAGAATACGACAATGATTTGACTCCAGAAGATGGTCAAAAGATTTATAATTATCTGAAAAAGGTTTTTCCTCATTATGAAAGCATCCTTATTGATCTGGGTTAAGGAGAATTAAGATGTTTTATAGATATAAAGTTAAGTTTTATGATGAAGTAAACCATAAAGATGATTCCTAATGCGGAATCGTTCATAGCGAAGAGGATAGCGGCACGGGTTATCAAGATGCTATTATGAAAGTGTGGCGTCATTACGATAATATTAATGAGATCACTCTTGCGGAGCTGTCTGATAATTCGTGTCTTATTGTTGATAGTGACGCCTTGCGAGAAATTGAAGATAATGTGAATTGGTGAAAGGGGGGGGCGCTTGGGCAAAAATGTTTAATCGTATTAAGAATTGGCTGAAAAATCCGTCTATCTGTATATATGAAGTCGGTGTTCGCTTTAAGGACGAAAATCTTAATTTGTCTGAATATTTTTTGACCCATAAAAGTGCGGAAAAGTATGTAGAAAAGTGGAACAATGAGAACAAAGATAAGGAGTTTAGTCTTTTCCTTGGAGGAGTTCAACTTTATCTTTGGTAAATAATTAAAAGGAGGTATAATATGGTTCCCGGTCTTTATAATTGTTTTGATAATTGGGGCAAAAAGGGCGCTGTATGGCTGATGGGCGATACGCATTTTGGTGATCGCGATATTAAATCTGGCTTTACAAAGCGTCCAACAGATGAGGAATTAATTACAAACATTAATAACAAAGTGGGCAAGCATGATACTTTTATTCTACTTGGCGATGTAGGCGATATTTCTTGCGTGCGCAAGCTCAAAGGATATAAGATTCTTATTCTTGGAAACCATGATACCGGTCGATCCAACTATGAGCGCAAGATTGTAACTGAAAAATTCGATAAGGGAAAGTATCAGAAGGATGAAGCACTCCTTGAAATGAAACGGCTTTATCCTCATTGTAAGTATGAAGTTGATGAAGATTATGGCTTTCAGTCACCTTTTGAGTATTGGAGTGTAAGCGCAGATAACTGTCTTTTTGATGAAGTATATGAAGGCGTTCTTACTATTGGACCGAAGCTTATTCTATCTCATGAACCGCTTGAAGGTATAGAATGGGCATTAAATTTACATGGTCATAATCACTCTGGTCCTATCTATAAAGATAAATTTCATTATAATGTTTGTGCTGATGTAATTGGTTATACCCCTATCCATCTCACTCAGCTTATTAAAAGTGGTCCTCTTGCGCAGATTCCTTCTGTACATCGTATTACTATTGATAAGGCAACCAAAAGAGCAAAAGCACGAAAGAAGGGTAAGAAGAAGTAATGAATATTTCTGAGTATCTTAATATATGTAGCGATTTACGACATTAGATTGCGGATTATGATAATAAAATTCTTGAACTCTTAGAGACAAGAATTGATTTATCTAAAAATTTAATTAAAATTAAATTATCTTAAAACCAAAATGCTTATGATCCAATAGTAGAAGATAAAAAGATAGAAACATTGTGTGCGCAAACCGCGCACCCTGACTTGGTTAAAATTATTTGGCCCCTCATTATGTTATATTGCCGCGCTTCAGAAGGTCTTAATGAAAATTAAGACCTTCTTTGATTTTTTATAAAAAATATAATATAATATATATAGAAAGTGAGGGGATGATAAATGTTAGTAAAAGTACAACTTGGTGAAAAAGAATATATTTATTTAAATCTGGCACAAACTATTATAGTACATTTTTCAAAGGAAGATTTTACGATTTATATTAGTTCAGCATACTCTACTGCTACATATCATTTTGAAAATGAGATTTTTTATTCAGATGCGCAAGACCTTATTGATGAATATACCCTTCATCCTTTGGAAGAAAACGATACTGAGAAGTATAGATTCGATGTAAATACTGAGATTTGGTACGGGGAGGATTAATATGACAGTTGGTATTCTTGAAATTGATGATAATTATGGCGATATGTGTAATCGGCAGGTGTTTACCAATGTTTCATGGGAAGATTTGATGGAACTTGCTTGCGATTATATCAATGAAGAAATTGAAGAATCTATTATGTATTCTCAGCAATTGGAATATGAAGGCGATATCTTTCCCTACGACTGGTGGTATGGCATGACTAAGAATGAAATGTTTGTTTATCTTAGTGCGCGATGCCTGCTTGATGTTTATGAAGCCATTGAATTTAATCAGGATTAAGGAGAAAATAAAATGAAAAAGATTATGGCAGTAATTTTTACGATTGTTCTTCTTCTCAACCTTTGTGCTTGTGCTGATGTTAGCACTATTACCATGGATGCTTTAAGTTCAGAGACTAGTGATGCGGTAAAGATTTCTTATGTCGCTGATTTTTATGATAATTACGGCGATCAGTGGTTGAGTGTTGAAGGTAATAGTTTTAATATTTCTCCTAATAAGATTAAGGAATACGCTTATGATAGTGACGGAAGATGGATTTCTAATTGGACTACTTCTTCTGTAATGTCTATTGATATTAATGGTAATAAGATTGAGTCGTGCGGTTCAACTGTTCTGTTCTATGATACTCGACTTGAAAAAATTGATATTGATATTCCGCAGAATGTTGATTTAACTACTGAGAATGGTTATAGCGTTACTGCTCCGAGTGATCTGCGTGCTAGTGATTATTGGAGTTTGAATTGGTGGTTTATTACTAAAAATCAAAGTAATACTACTGTGCGTTCTCGTATGGTTATTATCCAGTCGCAGAATGGCAATCCGATTTGTATGTTCAATGGTGATAATGTTTCTTGGGAAGTATCTCGTAATTTGCCGAAGACCACTGAAATTATGATTGATGGTATGCCGGTTTATGTCCATCGCGCAAATTTCGCCATTGTTGATTTGAGCGTTTTTAATTAATATATATAAAAATCAAAGCTATTCAAAAGAATAGCTTTGATTTTTTATAAAAAATATATTATAATATTATTATAAAAGATAAGAAATGAAAGGAATTGATATTATGCCGGTTGCTAAGAGTTTTCAGTCTTATACTCAGGTTGGTGACATTTTCATGTCAGGTGGTAAACAGTATGTAAATATGAAGAATCCTTCGACTGGCACAATTCGTAAGTGCCGCTGGTATAGCGATACTGAGTATGCGCGGTATTATCCAGAAGTCAAAGTAATTAAGGCGGGCAAGACTCAGAAAGAAGTTCTTGGTTTTGAAAAGGGCTATATTACTATCTTCAAGGGTAATTGTTACGAGGACCGCGAATGGTTTAAGCAGTCTTCTGCTCGTTATACTCGTTTGTGGGGTTGGTATTTCATTTCTATTGAAGAACTGCCTGCGGATTTGCCGACTGATGTAACTCCCATCCAGTTAAAGTGGGAAGATGTTGGCGGCGAAGATGGTAAATTGTTCCCTGATGCTAAGGTAAAGGCATTTGTTGATACTCTACTTTATGATGAAGATCCGAGTGAATATGTTGGTGAAATTGGTCAGCGTATTGAACTTACTGTTACTGTCGTAAAGACTTATGACATTGATGGACAGTTCGGTGTAGCTACGATGCATACTTTCAAAGATGAAAATGATAATATTTTCCTTTGGACAACTGCTTCTAAGAAATGGGAAGTAGGTACTGTTCATCATATTCGTGGTACAGTTAAAGATCATAAAATGTTTAGAAATTGTAAGGAAACTATTCTCTCAAGATGTATGGAGATTTAATATGGGAAAAGTAAAAGAATATTACATTGACGAAGATATGTTAGAAGCTCTTGGCGTAATTCGACACAAGAAAAATATCTATACTATTATGCAAGATATTTTTAAAGAATATGAAGTAACCAGCATGGAGAATAATTCTCATTATGAGACTCACAGATGCCGTAATGGAGCGATTTCTGACCTTATAAAAGCGCTGAACAGTTATGGATATAAATATGGGGTTGATTTTACATGGTATCCCAATTTTTGGAATAGTTATGTATTTGCTTGGACTGAAAACAAAGCTATTTTTATTACTGTAATTGAAGAAGGATGGAAAGAAAATGTCAAAACGTAAAAATTATTTTTGTGATTGTATTTGGAATAAAGATAAAGCTTATTGGGAAGGATCTCATAGCTCCAAGAGTAAGCAGAATCTGAAACGGAAAATTGTAAAAGTAATTAAAGATCTAAATGACAATGTTCTTCATGACAATCTATGGCGTGGGCGTTTTTATGTAACCTGCGATTCGATTCAATACACTAATTATAGTGATGGTAGTGGCACTTATGGCTGGGTCTATCTAACTTTTTGTGATTTGGCTACTGGACAGGTTTCTCAGGTTATGTTTAATGATTTTGATTTTACTATGTTCAATGGCTATAAAGTATGGGAAAGATTGAATTCTTTTATTGTAGATGATTGCGATGTTTGGCGCAATAAGGATATCAATGTCTATGCCGATAAGACCGTGTATCGTATCATTTAAGGAGAATTAATATGTTTATTGTATTTTTTGTAATTTGTCTCGTTTGTATTAGTTTGGGTGTTATCCTTTGGTTTAAGAAGTCTTATTCTGATGCTGGTCCTGCAGTGTTTGCCATTTCACTTATTGCGCTTGTTGTTATAGTAATTTGTAGCCTTTATAATATAAACAAAATTGTTAAAGCTAATACTATTGAACAGAAAATTGCTGTATATCAGGAAGAAATGACTAATATTGAAAATAGTATTAATCCTGTTGTTCAGAACTATTTAGACCATGAAAAAGAGACTTATACTGCGCTGACTCCTGATAATGCTGTTATTTTTGCTTCTATTTATCCTGAACTGTCTAGTAATGAAATTGTTCAGAAGCAGCTAAATATTTATAATGAGTATTTAATTTCAATTAAAAATCTAAAATTGGAGATTGCTGAAATCTCTACTGCGAAATGGTGGTTGTATTTTGGACAATAAATTTGGAAAATTAACTAGTCATCTTGTAGATGCTTTTGTGTTCGCAGTTATGATTGCTGCTATTGTAGTTTTGATATTGCGATAAGGAGGTTAATTATGGATTGTGATCCTGCGGTTCTTGGACTTCTTGCCTGTATTTGTATTATGGGAATTGCTTTCGCTTTAGATTGTTGGCATCGAGTGAAATAATAAAAGGGAGGAGATAATCCTCCCTTTTTTGATTTTATAAAAAATAAATGATATAATATATATGTAAGATAAAGAAAGAGATAAATGAAATAAAGGAGAGTGCGTAGATATGGAATATTGCTATTTTACTTACACAGTTGGTGTCCGTCATGGTGATGAAGTCGAATATTTTTATGGTATTACGACTGGCGAAGATTATAGCGATGCTATGGGCAATGTTTATGAGGAATATTGCACTAAGGATATTACACAGATTATCATTGAAGATTTTGATAATCGCGCTTGTCTTGAAATGACTAAGAGCGCTTTGGAAGATTTTAAGAACGCAGTTAATTTCTAAGGAGGGGTAATATGTATCACCATAGCAATCATTGCGCATTTGATTTATGGAGTCCAGTAGTTGATGATTGCACTATAGAAAATAGAGCATTTTCTGCTTACGCATTTCATACTTCTGAGATTGAAAATATTATTGATAAAATTTGCGTAGGTGAGACTGAAATTACTATTTCGAGTTTCTTGTCGCAAAGCGACCTTGATTACATTAAAAAAGAGGTTGAACGAAGAATGAATTAGGAGTTAGATAAATGATTATTTCTACTAATCAAATGAAGCGCATTTTTGATAAATTTAACTATCAAGTAAGTGTTAAATATTATCAGAAAATGCCGCGAGATGATTGGCGCAAAATTAAAACTGCTATTAAAGATGGCAGAATGTTTATTCTTAATATTTATGGTAAAGCATATCTTACTTTTGTTGAGAATTATAATGAGCCTCGTACAATGATTTCTTTTGAACGCCATGATAGTTCATTTGGCGATTTTCTGTATGATTTGTTCCGGGATGATGATAAACTAGAGATGATTTATTGTATTAATGATTATCTCGATAAAGCACTTTGGACTTCTACTTCTAAAGATGATACAGAAGATAAGTATATTAAGAATAAAGAATATATCAAAAATATTGATAATAAAGAAATTATTAATAACTTTAAACTTGTTGATGATGTTGTAAAGCAAGGCACTGGATATATTATGAGTTCTCAAGAAGTTAAAGAGGCTTTAGATAAAGTAAAATTAGCAACATCGGATTATTATAATAGTGTTCAGCCTACAGCTTTTGCTTCTCAATCAGAAAATATTGGTTCTACTTCTAGTACTACAAGTACTACTGTTACTGTTGGTAGTACTAGCTCAGCAACAACTATTCAGGTAGGAGATTATAATATTGGTTCTGGGAAAGCTATTGATGGTTATACTATCACTAATGGTACTATTTCTCTAACTGATAATATTGAAGATACAGCACGAAAAGTTTTTAATGAAGAATGGAATAAAAGAAAGGAAAATGATAAAATGAAGTTTGGTAATTTTGATTTTGGTCCGATTAAGGATAATGATAATATTCGTATGTCTCCTTATGGTCTGGCGGTAAAGAATGTAAATGGAACTTATCAGGCTTATGATAAGAATAGTGATGAAATTATGGACGTTGATGTTTTTAATTTCAAGGCTGATAATATGTTCTTTAAAATGCCGGTTGCTATTGATGCGATTAAAGTAGGAGATGTGATTGTTTTTAATCGTCGTCCGTGTTTTGTGGCAGGATTTTCTGAGCAGGGCGATGTAATTGCTATTGATATTTCTCTGGGTGAAAAGAAGACTATTTTGCCGACGAAATCTCCTTTTGGATTTAATTTTATTACTAAAGTGATGAGTCTTTTTGACAATATGATGACTGCTCCTTCGAATGAGAACCCTCTGGGTAATATGTGGATGTTTGCCCTTCTTGATAATGATAATCAGTCTATGAAGGATATTCTTCCTATGATGTTGCTTATGAATGGAGTGAATGGAAATACTAGCTTTAATCCTTTGATGTTCTATTTTATGTCTGAAAAAAATGATAAAGATAATGATTGGCTTTTGCCGATGTTTATGATGAATAATTTTTCGGGCAAGATTAATTAATTAATAAAGAACATCGGCCTCCTATTATAGAAACAAAATAGGAGGCCGATGTATGGTTAAATTAAATTTAATAAATCAAAGATTTGGTAAATTAGTAGTAATTGATAGTGCGCCAAATACTGATTCAAGATTAACTGCTTGGAAATGTCAATGTGATTGTGGAAATCAATGTATTTCTACAACTAAATAGTTGCGAAGTGGTAAGAAAAAATCTTGCGGATGTTTGTCTAAATTTTATAAAGATATTGAAATAGGAGACAAATATAATTATTTAACAGTTATATCTAAAAGTGAAAATCGAGATAAATATTGGAAATGTTAGTGTGATTGCGGCAATTTTACAGAAGTTTTAGATAGTAATTTAAAAAATGGTAATGTAAAATCTTGTGGTTGTTTAAGAAGATAGCCATCTTCTCGTAGAGTAGATATAACAAATAAAAAATTTGGATATTTAACAGCTTTATATTATAATACAGAAAAGTCTTAGCCAAATAGAACTTATTGGCATTGTAAATGTGATTGCGGCAATGAATGTGACGTACTATTAGAAAATTTAGTATCTTCTAATAGGTTTCCATCATGTGGATGTTAGACAATTTCTCGTGGAGAAATGAAAATAGAGCAATTATTAAAAGAAAATAATTTTTCTTTTGAGAGAGAAAAGACCTTTGATAGTTGTATAAATCCAAAGACTAATAAATTATTGCGTTTTGATTTCTTTGTTAATAATAGTTATTTAATTGAATTTGATGGTGAATAGCATTTTAAAGATGGATGGTTTGAGTCTTTAGAAGATGTTTAGTACAGAGATAATATAAAGACGCAATGGTGTAAAGATAATAATATACCATTAATACGAATACCTTATACTAAATATAAGGATTTAACTATTAATGATTTAATTTTAATTTAATGTTATATTCTTATTTTTGTTGGTAATCAGCGGAAGTAAGTTAATATATATAGAACCCCTTTCAAAAGATTCCCCTCTTTGTTTGGCCGCAGAGAGGGGAATTGATTTTTATATAAAAATTTGATATAATATATATAGAAGATAAAAGAAAGTGAGAGTTGGTATTCTAAATGGCTTTGTGCAATTATTTAAGTAATGAAGATAAATCAATATTTTGTAATTGGATCAATATGTATGGCGGCATGAGTGACAATAAAGATCCTGATCTTGATGTAGAAAATGTCGATCATATTTTGCGGTTTTGGGATAAGGAGAAAGTAACTCTTTGGAAGATGCTTGGTGAAAAATTTACTATTTCCAAAGATGTAACTTTTAAACGTTCTGAGCGTCAGTCTAGATCTGATTTTGAAGATTGTCTTGGTTATTGGCGGGGTGGTTATAAGTTTATTCGTGAATATCAAGACTTTACTGCTGATAAAAGAAATCTTGAGACGCCAGAAAGTTATCATGATCCTCTTTATAAAGTAAATCGGTTTGAAGATATTATGGCTTTGAGAGAGCTAACTACTTTTGAAAGCCTTCATAATAATATTTATACGGGTGATTCTTTTACTATTACTCGTAGTGATGATGGACAAACAATGTTAGTCAATAAAGGTGCCAAAATCAGTAAATTACTTGGTAAGTTGGCAAAATTCTTTGAGCTGTCAGAAGCAAAATATGAAGAATTTAGAATTGCTCATTCTCAATTTTTAAATCAAGATACTATTAAAGGTACACTTTGTTTGTCAATTCATCCCATGGATTATGTAACCATGAGCGATAATGATTGCGATTGGGATAGTTGTATGAGTTGGCGTAATGAAGGCGATTATCGTATTGGCACTGTTGAAATGATGAACTCTCCTTGCGTCCTTGTTGCTTATCTTCGCGCGAAAGAAGATATGGAATTTGGCTGGGGTGAGAAGCTTTCACATTGGAATAATAAGAAATGGCGTCAGCTTTATATTATCACCAAAGATTTAATTAGCGATATTCGTCAGTATCCTTGGCATAATGATGAATTGAATGGTCTTTGTATGAAATGGATTAGAGATCTTGCGGCTACTAATCTTGGTTGGCAATATAGTAATCTTTGTACTTATTATAATAATTTCCGCGATGCTAATTATAATAATTTTTGTTTGGAATTGAGTGATAAGCCTTATTCAATTAACGTCTATTGTGATAAGATGTATAATGATGTTTATTCCAAAAATCAAAAATGTTTTATTGGCATTGAAGCACCGCACGAAATTGACATTGATTATTCTGGTTATAGCGAATGTATGAATTGTGGCGAAGAGATTGGTGACATTAGTGATACTTGTATGTTACTTTGTGATAATTGTTCTAATGCTATAAGATGTAGTTGTTGTGGCGACATTATCCATAATGATGATTACTATTGGGTGGACGATGATACTTGTCTCTGTTATGACTGTTATGCTGAAAAAGCAGGTACGTGTGAAGACTGTGGTGACGCTTTCTATAATGAGGATTTGAATGAAATTCGTCTTTATAAAGATAATAAATTAACTTGGCGTTCTGGTTATCTTTGTTACAATTGTAAGAGCGATTATGAAGAAGCTGGATTAATTATTAGTGATCCTATCAAATCATCTTTCGGAGTCCATTATCGAGTAGATTTTGAAACTTTGATGGAATCGGATAGTGAAGCTGCTGATAGACTACGAGATATTTTTTCTATTAATAGTGAAGAAGGCCGGCAATGGTTTCTTGATAGTTTAAAAGATTAGTCTTAGTCTTAGGCGGAAGCAAAAATAACTAATCCTCTAGAATATATGTTATGGGATAGTTTAAATAAAGCTTTACAAGAAGTTATTGGACCTTATAAAGCAATAGGAACTACTTTCCAACAATTAAAAGATGGATTAGTAACTATTCCAGAAGAAGAAATGACTGAAAAAGCAGCAGATGCTTTAAAGGAACATTATGAACAATTTGTTGATTTCAGAAAAGTTATTTGATTTTTAATAAAAAATAAGATATAATATATATGTAAGATAAAGAAAGGGCAAGAGAAATAAAGAAAAAACTTTTACCCCGACTTTAAATCTTAATTGATTTTTAACAAAAAATAAGATATAATAAATATACAAAGAATAAATAAACTTTAAAAATGAAAGGTTAAAGGTGTTAATTATGGAAAAGATTACGAAGCGCGAAATGTACGAAGCAATTGCTGAGGCTATGAAGACTGGCGAATGCCGTTATGATCCGGCTGAGGTTATTTCGTTCTGTGAGAATGAAATTGACCTGCTTGATAAGAAGGCGGCAAAGGCTAAGGAGCGTGCTGCGGCGAAGGCTGCTGAGGGTGATATTCTGACTGCGCTGGTTCGTGCGGCTCTGACTACTGACGAGTTTAAGTCCATTGCTGATGTAACTGCGATGGTTGCTGAAGAGGAGCCGGATGTTACTGCGGCGAAGGTTTCTTATCGTCTGTCTTCTCTGGTT
>Ga0256406_1000169_pt1 | contig 125075 bp, 96 predicted proteins | sample RumenRJG_03DNA_FD_185986 | JGI IMG/M metagenome (GOLD analysis project Ga0256406, IMG submission 185986) | Bovine rumen microbial communities from Lethbridge, Alberta, Canada - RJG_03 | ecosystem: Host-associated > Mammals > Digestive system > Stomach > Rumen | place: Canada: Alberta...
GAGGAGCGGCCTAGGGCGAAATTGGTAATTGGGGCTAAGTCGTAACAAGGTAGCCGTACCGGAAGGTGTGGCTGGAACACCTCCTTTTTGGGGCTGTTCAAGACGCTTTGATACGCTCTGGATGCCGTGTAGGAGTCTTATTGCTTTCCTGGACTATCTTTCAGTATTTTTATATAGTCCTGTAGCTCAGTTGGTTAGAGCACCACACTGATAATGTGGGGGTCAGCAGTTCAAGTCTGCTCAGGACTACTCCAGTTCGGGGGTATAGCTCAGCTGGTAGAGCATCTGCTTTGCAAGCAGAGGGTCGCCGGTTCGAATCCGACTACCTCCACAATTTAAATAGCTGACAATCTGGATTCCCTCTGTATCCGTTTGTCAGTTTTTTGTGTCCTCTGCGCACATCTCCTTCCCCTTTCCCCTTGCGGCCTGTAGAGTACCTTGACGGTGATGCCTGCCTCCCAGATGGCGGAATCCTATAACGTATATATTTTCATAAAGTCTGATTGAATGGTAAAAAAGGATGATAGAAGTGCCGAAAATTCAATTTTCTGAAAAATATACGTAATTTTGTAATTTAATGGCAAAGGAAGTTTGGGGTTAATGTCAATTAAGACTTTGCAATTTAATGTCAACAAGGACAGCAAGCACAAATACGGAATTGACGCCGGCTTATAAGGCGCTCAAAGCTTATCTGAGATTTCTCATAAATACTTGCTACTATGACCGCACCTATGTCATAGGCGCAGAAAATATTCCGTCGGACGGCACGCCGGTTCTCATTGCGTCAGACCATCAGAACAGTCTCAATGACGCCTTGGGCATCCTCTTCGCGATAAATGACCGCAAGGTGCATTTCATAACCAGGGCCGACGTCTTCAAAATCAACGACCTCGCCAGCAAATTCCTCTATTGGATCGGCCTGCTCCCGGCTTTCAGGCTCAACTGGGAAGGTGAAGATGCGCTGAAGAACAACGAGGGCACCTTCAAGGTGAGCGAGCGGAACCTCGTCGACGGCAAGACGGTGGTCATCTACCCGGAGGCCGGGCACCAGGACCACCATGAGCTCGGAACCTTCAGCTTCGGCTACACGAAGTTGGCCTTCGAGGCGGCCGAGATGTCCAATTTCGAGAAGGAGATCTTCATCCTCCCGTCGGCCAACCATTACGACGACTATTTCTACCCGAGGTCCCAGCAGCTCATACGTTTCGGGACCCCGATTTCTTTGAAGCCATACTACGGGAGGTACAGGACGGAGCCGCGTTCGGTCCAGAGGGAGGTCAACGACCTCGTGAGGGCCCAGATCGAGTCCATGATGCTCAACGTCACGGACAAGGAGAACTACAAGGCCATCGACATCATACGTGGGGGCCGCTTCGGCCGTGAATACGCCATCTCGCTTGGCAAGAACCCCGACAGCCTGCCCGAGAAGCTGGAGAGCGACAGGGAACTCTTCGCCACGCTGGACGCCAGGAAGGAGAGGGACCCCGAGTCCATGGAAAGGCTCTACGGGGACGTCATCAGGCTCGACGACTCCCTGAAGGCCATAGGCTGCACCCAGCAGAACATCGACGAGGAGCATCCTACCTCCGACATCGTCTTCAGGGCCATAGGGATGCTCGTCTTCCTGCCGCTCGCCTTCTTCTGCCTCTGGCCGACCCTGCTATCCTGGCTGATTCCGAGGTACTTCATCAGGAAGGTGGGGGACAAGATGCTCACCGGCTCCTTCAACATAGCCCTCAACGTCCTCTTCATCCTCCCGGTCTGCGCCGTCCTGACGCTGGTCTTCGGGTGGATATGGTACGGCTTCATCAGGGGCCTGGCATGGACCCTGCTGCTTCCGTGCCTCGTCATCTTCGACTGCCTCTACTGGAAGTGGGGCTGCGACCTGCTGCACGACATCAATTACGCCAAGGCCGAGAAGGCCGGCAAGACAAAGGCCATCACGGACCTCAGGGATGACATCCGTGCGAGCCTCTACAAGATATTGATCAAAAAAACAGATGAATAGGGTTGTGATTACGGGCATGGGGATTTATTCATGCCTTGGAAAAACACTTGACGAGGTGAGGGATTCCCTCTACAACGGGAAGTCCGGTATCATCTTCGACCAGGAAAGAAAGGATATGGGTTTCCGCTCCGCTCTCACCGCTAAGATGGAAGAGCCTGACCTCAAAGCCGAATTGTCGAGAAACCAGAGGGTTTACATGCCTGAGCAGGCGAAATACGCCTATTGCGCCACCCGCGACGCGCTCAAGGATGCCGGCCTAGACCAGGATTATCTCAACACCCACGATGTCGGCCTGCTTTACGGCAACGATTCTTCTACCGTGCCGGTAGTCAAGGCGGTGGATATCATGAGAGAGAAGAAGGACACGACCCTTTGTGGTTCCGGCGCCATCTTCCAGTCCATGAACTCGACCATCACCATGAACCTTGGCTGCATCTTCAAGCTCAGGGGCATCAATCTGACTGTGTCTGGAGCCTGCGCCAGCGGTTCCCACGCCATCGGCCTCGGCGCCCTGCTGATAAGGGACGGACTGCAGGAGATGGTGGTCTGCGGAGGAGCGCAGGAAGTTAATCCATATGCGGTGGGCAGTTTTGACGGAATCGCGGCTTTCTCCACCAGGGAGAATGATCCTACTAAGGCCAGCCGTCCTTTCGACCGCGATCGTGACGGCCTCGTTCCTTCGGGCGGAGCGGCCACCGTCATCATCGAAAGCTACGAATCGGCGCTGCGCAGGGGAGCCAAGATTTACGGCGAAGTTCTCGGTTATGGTTTTTCCGGGAACGGCGACCATATTTCGATACCGAATGTCGAAGGTCCGAGCCACTCCCTTGAGATGGCCATCCGAAACGCCGGCATCAGCAAGGAGGAGATCGGCTACGTCAACGCCCATGCGACTTCCACCCATGTGGGGGACGCCAACGAGGCCAAGGCCATCTACAACGTCTTCGGTGACCAGAGGGTGGAGGTGACCAGCACCAAGTCCCAGACCGGCCATGAGATGTGGATGGCGGGAGCCAGCGAGGTCATCTATTCCATGCTCATGATGAAGAACGACTTCATCGCCGCCAACCTTAATTTCGAGAATCCGGACGAGGATTCAGCCAAGCTTCTCATCCCTGACCATAGGGTAAGCAAGCATTTCGACATCTTCCTGTCGAACTCCTTCGGTTTCGGCGGAACGAACAGCACTTTGATTGTCAAAAATATATAGTATAAATATTACGATGGAAAAGACAGAACTGATCGAGAAGATCAACTCGGCCCTCGCCGAGGAGTTTGAAGTTGAAGAGAGCATCATCAAGCCGGAGGCTCCTATCAAAGAGACCCTTCAGCTGGACAGCCTCAGCCTTGTAGACTTGGTAGCCCTCATCGAGAACAACTTCGGAGTAAAGATCAAGGGCACTGAAGTGTCCCAGATCCAGACTTTCGGAGCTCTCTATGACTTCGTCTACGATAGAATGGCAAAGTAAGTGACCGACATTGACAAGCTGATCCCCCAAAGACCTCCGATGAGGATGGTCGACACCTTCTTCGGGGGTGACGCTGAATCCTGCGAGACGGGGCTCTCCATAGGGCCGGACAACGTCTTCTGCCTGGAAGGAAAACTCATCGAGCCGGGACTGATTGAGCATATGGCGCAATCGGCCGCGGCTTTTTCAGGATTTGGTGCCTTCATGGAGGGTTTCCCTCCCAGGGTGGGCTACCTTGCCGAGATTAAGTCTTTCTCTATCAGACGCCTGCCCTCGGAAGGAGAGAAGCTCAGGACAAGGATAAGCCACGTCGAAGAAATTCTCGGCATGACGCTTGTCCATGGCGAAGTGACCTCGGACGGGGAGAAAATCGCAGAGGGGGACCTTAAAGTCTACATCCCGGAACTTTCATGAGTGAACTTAGCGAAACTATCGAGGTAAGGGTGCGCTTCAGTGAGATAGACTCCCTGAGGATGGTGTGGCACGGCGCCTACGTCCTGTACATGGAAGACGCCCGCGAGGCCTTCGGCCGGAAATATGGCCTGGAATACATGACGATTTTCAGGGCAGGCTACTTTGCCCCGGTATATGACATGCACCTGCGCTTTCTCAGGCCTGCCACGATCGATGACATACTTACCGTGAAGATAAGCTGGAAGCCTGCCGTCGGAGGTAAACTCTGCTTCGCCTATGAAATCCGCCGCAAGAGCGACGGGGAACTTATGCTCATTGCCGACACAATACAGCTCTTCACGACGGCCGAAGGAGATTTCGACCCCTCGGCCCCGGATTTCTACGAGGAGTGGAAGAAGAAAAACGGCGTGATTTGATATGTCAAGGTTTTTCGTTCCTATTTACCGTTATTTCAGGTCGCACAGGGTCCTTATGTGGGTCCTCATGCTGGCCTCTCTGGCAGTCTTTGTCTTCTTCGGAGCGAAAGTGCAATATGAAGAGGACATAACGAAGCTCTTGCCTCAGGATAAGGACAACGTCGGGGCTCTGACCTTCGGAAACATAAGGGTCAAAGACAAAATCTTCCTCCAGTTCACTTCGGGAGACTCCCTCCTCGACGCCTCCACTCTCTGCTCGCTGGAGGATGAGTTCATGGACAGTCTCCAAGTCCGCGATTCCGCAGCCGGACGCATCGCCAACTCCCTCTATAAGTTCGATGACGACCTCCCTGTCATGGCCCTTGGCTATGCGATGACCCATGTGCCTTCTTTTATAGACACTTCCGCCTACGCCTTCTTCGACGAGGCCGCGGCGAAGCCATATGTAGATTCCATGATGGCCGTAGACTATGGTCTTGTCATGGATGACTGGACGGGAAGCTCTACGCAGATGGTCTCGACCGACCCGCTCGGTCTGAGGAATGTCGTCATAGGAGGACTCAGCCCTGGTTTCAGCCTCGTGGACGGCCATATCTTCTGTCCGGACTCCACCGTGGCCCTGGCTTTCATCTCGCCGAACTTCACTTCCTTTGACTCCGGCATGGGTTCCAGACTCTGCGAAGAGATCAAGGGCCTTGCGGAGAATTTCAAGGCTGCTCATCCCGGTCTTAAGATCCTTGTCCACGGCCAGGCTGTCAGAAGCGCCGTCAATGCCGCTAGGATAAAGACCGACCTCCTCGTCACCGTAGGCCTTTCCCTGGTGATCATCCTGCTGGTCCTGATCCTCTGCTTCAAGTCCCTGAGGATCGTCCTCCACACCCTCTGCCCGATACTATGGGGCACCTTCTTCGCCCTCTCCTGCATGTATTGGATCAAGGGCGGAATGTCTCTGATGGCCCTCGGCATAGGAGCCATAGTGCTGGGAGTGGCCATGAGCTATTGCCTCCATGTCATTATCCATCAGAAATTCACCCTTGACGCTCAGACAATGCTCCGGGATGAGTCCACTCCTGTCATTCTTGGCTGCCTGACCACCGTAGGAGCTTTTGCCGGCCTGCTTTTCACCAAGAGCGAACTGCTTCGCGATTTCGGACTCTTCGCCTCTTTCGCCCTGATCGGCTGTACCTTCTTCGCCCTGGTCTTCACTCCTCAGTTCCTTTCCAAGAGGGATGAGGGAAAGAGTGAGAAGGCCTTCAAATTCATCGACAGAATCAATAATTATCCCTACGAGCGGAAACTGCCGGTGATAGCGGCCGTGACTCTCATCGTCGTTGCCGGCTGCCTCTTCGCCCCGAAGGTCAGATTCGACAGCGACCTCAAGCATCTCGGCTATGAAACCCCGGAGCTCAAAGAAGCTCAGGATCTCTATGCCCAGAAGAATCAGGAAGGTCTCCTCCAGCGCTATTATGCCGCCCTCGGGACGACTCTTGACGATGCCCTCGAGGCAGACGCCGCCATATCCTCAAAGCTTGATTCTCTACGCCGGAGCGGAGATATTGTTTCCTATAACGGAGTAGTTTCCAGACTCTTCCAGTCCGAAAAGACCCAGAGAGAACGCATCGCCGAGTGGAAGAATTATTGGACTGGCGAGCGTGTGGACTCCCTCATGAACGAAATTTCCGCTTCGGCCCGCGCTTTCGGACTTGATCCGGAAATGTTCTCGCCTTTCAGGGTCATGCTCACCTCCGACTATGAGCCGGGCGACCTCTACGGCGCGGGAATCCTCCCGGAAGGCTTGCTCTCCAACTTCATAGAGCAAACTTCTGACGGCACCTACATGGTCTTCAATTCCGCCCTCATGGACGAGAACAGCCAGGCAGAGGTGGACTTCGTCATGGACAAGAAGGCCAAGGCGGCAGTCGTGGATCCATTCTACTACATGAACAATCTTGTTAAGATCATCCATGACGACTTCAACATCGTCCTCTGGGTCTCTTCCCTCTTCGTGCTGCTCATCCTTCTCCTCTCCTTCCGGAACCTTTGGGTGAGTGTCCTTGCCTTCCTTCCGATGTTTCTGAGCTGGTACGTAGACGAGGGCTTCATGGCCATCTTCGGCCTTCAGTTCAACCTCATCAACATAGTCATCTCCACCTTTATCTTCGGAATCGGAGTGGACTACAGCATCTTTGTCATGAATGGGCTGCTTGCCGAAGCGAGAGGCGAGGGCTCAAACCTCCTGGAGTATCACAAGGCGGCTATTTTCTTCTCCGCCCTTGTGCTTCTGGTGGTGATGCTTGCCCTCCTTTCCGCAGTCCATCCTGCAATCTCCTCCATAGGGGCAAGTACCCTGATAGGCATGGTTTCGACTGTACTGATCACCTACACCCTTGAGCCTTTCCTCTTCAGGCAGGCCATGAAGGTGGACTTCCTGGCAAGATCCATAAAGAAAACGGGAGGAAATTAGGGCCATGGAAGGCAAGAGCGTCGTAATCATAGGGAGCGGCCTTGGCGGCCTTGAATGCGGCTACATCCTGGCCCGCCATGGCTACAGAGTCACCGTTCTCGAAAAAGACAGACAGATAGGCGGCTGTCTCCAGACCTTCAGGCGTACCACGGCCTACGGCGGGAATCTCATCAGCGAGGTCTTCGACACCGGTTTCCACTATGTGGGCGGCCTCGGGGCCGGGGAGTCCCTGAATCCTCTCTTCGCCTATTTCGGCCTGCTGGATCTGCCATGGAAGCAGATGGACAGCGAGTGTTTCGACGAGGTCTGCTTCGAGGGCGGCGGGCGCTATGAGTTCGCCAACGGGGAGCGCTTCGTAGAGCGGATGTCCGCCCATTTCCCCGATGCGAGGGACGGCTTTGAGAAATTCCGTGACTTCCTCGGCGGAGTGGGGGAGCATATCTTCGACGCCTTCCAGGAGGGCGAGTCTCCTTCCGCGGCTCTTTTCGGCCGAAGCGCCCTGGATTTTCTTATGGGGACCTTCGGCGGGGACATTGCGGCGGTGAGGGCGGTTTCCGGGACTTCTCTGAAGATGGAGCTTGGGGAGAATCTTCCGCTCTATGTCTTTGCCCAGATTAACAATTCCTATATCCAGAGCGCCTGGAGGCTGGCCGGAGGCGGAAGCCGCATTGCGGCGAGGCTTGCGGACGGGATCACCGCCATGGGCGGAGAAGTGATCATGGGGACCCGCGTCGCGAGAATCGTCCCGGACGGGGACAGGGTGACGAGGGTGGAACTCTCGGAAGGCGACGGAATAGAGGCGGACTGGTTTATCTCGGATCTCCATCCAGCCCTGACCCTCGGGATGGTCGGTGAGACTCCCGCCGTCCGCCGTATCTACAGGTCCAGGATCACGAGTCTTCAGAACACCTACGGCATGTTCACGGCTAACATCATTCTGAAACCGGGCGCCGTGAAGTATCTCAACCGGAATCTCTACATTCATGCGCGCGGAGCCGACCTTTGGCATCCCGACACATCCAGAACGGAAAGCGTTCTGGTGCATTTCTATCCGGTCGAGGGGGAATGGGCGACACATCTCGACCTCATCAGCCCCATGACCCTGCATGAAATCGAGCAGTGGGAGGACTTTCCGGTCGGCAGGCGCGGAGCCGAGTATGAGGAGACCAAGGAGAGAAAGCTGGATGAGGTTCTGAGGCTTACCTACACCGCCTTGCCGGAGCTGAAGGGCGCCATAGCCCAGGTCTGGACTTCGACCCCGCTTACTTACCGGAGTTATACCGGCACCATTGACGGCTCCGCCTATGGCATCCGCAAGGACTGGACGCGGCCTCTCGCGACCGTTCTTTCTCCTCGCACTCCGCTCCGCAATCTTCTTCTTACGGGGCAGAGCCTCAATCTCCACGGGATACTCGGGGTCAGCATGACCTCTGTCTTTACTTGTGGGGAAATTCTCGGCCTTTCCGACCTCTCCCACGAGATTCTTGTCTCGAAATAGCCTCCTCTCGCGGCTCCGGACTTTGCCGCCGCTCTCAGCCACCCCCTTTATATCTCGGTGGCGGGCGGCCTCAATCAGGCTTTTCGTGAAATTGCTTATATTTGCAAGTCAAACTTAATTCGATGAAAACAGCACTCGTAACCGGCGGAAGCCGTGGAATAGGCCGGGCCATCTGCAAGAAACTCTCTCAGATGGGCTACCACATAATTGTCAATTACGTTTCCAACGACTCCGCCGCCGAGGAGACCCTTGACGAGATTTCCTCTGCTGGAGGAAGCGGAGAGCTCATGAAGTTCGATGTGAGCGATCCTGACGCGGTCCGCATGAATATCACTCAATGGCAGAAGGCTCATACCGATGACTACATTTCCGTGCTCATCAACAACGCAGGAATCCGAAGGGACAACCTCATGCTCTGGATGGAGTCTTCTGACTGGAACAAGGTTCTCGACACCAATCTCAACAGCTTCTACTACGTGACCAAGTGCGTGCTTCAGCCGATGGTTCTCCATCGCTGGGGACGTATCGTCAATATGGGCTCCCTCTCCGGGCTCAAGGGCCTCCCAGGACAGACCAATTATTCTGCCGCCAAGGGAGGAATGATAGCCGCGACCAAGGCTCTCGCCCAGGAAGTTGCCGCCAGGAGGGTGACTGTCAACGCCGTCGCCCCCGGCTTCATCAACACCGACATGGTCGAAGGACTTGACGAGAATGCCCTTAAAAGCCAGATCCCGGCCAAACGTTTCGGCGAACCCGAGGAGGTGGCGGACCTTGTCGGCTTCCTCGTTTCGGATGAGGCAAGCTATATAACGGGACAGGCCATATCCATCAACGGCGGCCTTTATGAATGACGGACATGAAAAGATTCATTTTCATTATCTTCTCTCTCCTCCTCCCTCTCTTCTTCTGCGGAAGGGCAGAGGCTGCGGAGAATGCTATCTTGACCAAGGTCAAAAGCGCCAATGCGGCTGTCAAGACCATAGAGTCGGCTTTTACCCAGTCGCGCACTATAAAGGCTGCCGGCAGGACTATAAAGTCTTCCGGGACCCTTTACTATGATGTCACCGGAAAGATGTCCATGTTCTATGACGCTCCCTCAAGCGACCTGCTCGTAATCAACGGAACTTCTTTCTACATGAAGAGAGGAGGACACGGGAGTACTTTCGACACGTCCAAGAATGCGCTCATGCGCGACCTTTCCTCTACTCTGCTGAACTGCTTGGGAGGGAAGGTGCAAGAGGTGGCCGATGCCAATAATGCCAGCGTCTGTGCCGAGGAAGTTTCCGGAACTTACCTCGTCACCTTGAAGGCACGCAAGGTTGCGACCAAAGGCTACTCCCGGATTGTCCTTACCTACCGCAAGTCCGACTGCCTGCTGGTGAAGATGCAGATGGACGAATTCGGAGGCATAAGTACAATCTACTCAATGTCCGGTATCAAGACCGGCAGCGGAGTCTCCGCCGACAAATTCGCCATACCTGCTAAATAACAGATACCATGATAACACTAAAACCGATAATCAGCATGCTCGCCGTGCTGGCTTTTGCCGTAGGCGCAAAGGCGGGCGGCCCAGACAAAGTCATCCCGCGTCCTGTGGAATTTACGCTCAGGGAAGGCTGCTTCACGCCGAAGAAGGCCTCTGACACCAAGGTCTCCCTCATGAGGGGAAGCTGGAAGGAACTTTCGGGGCTGAAAGATTTCCAGAAGGAAGCCTATTACCACATCACGATAGACAAGAGGGGGATTTCCGTCAAGGCGGCGAGCCCTAAGGCGGCCTTTTACGCCAGGCAGACTCTTTCTCAGATGGCTGCGGACGGAACCCCGTACAGCTATTGCGAAATAATTGATTATCCGAGATTTGAGCATCGAGGCCTCATGATAGACGAGTCCCGTAATTTCAAAGGAAAGGACTGGCTGCTCAAGCAGCTTGACCTCATGGCTTCTCTTAAGATGAGCGTTCTCCATCTCCATCTCACCGATGATGCCGGCTGGAGGCTTGAGGTGGACAGCTATCCGGCTCTCAACCGTCTCGCTTCGTGGCGCAAGGGCAAGACCTGGAAGGATTGGAGGAACGGCGGCAATGAATATGCCCTTGAAGGCTCCCGGGATGCCGAGGGAGGCTATCTTACCAAGGATGAAGTCAAGGAAATAGTGGCCTACGCCTCTGAGCGTTTCATCGATGTGATTCCGGAAATAGAAATGCCCGGCCATAGCCGCGAACTATGCGCCGCATATCCCCAGACTTCCTGTTATGATTCAACCTTCAGCCATCATGTCCTCAGCAGTGATCTCTGCCCTGCCTCCGATTCGACCTACATCATTCTAGAGGCCGTCCTGGACGAGGTCATGGACCTTTTCCCGACGAAGTACATCCACGTGGGAGGTGACGAGGCCGGAATGCGTTCATGGAAAAACTGCCCGAAATGCCAGGCCCTGATGCACGAGAAAGGCTTCACGGATGTCTATGAGCTTCAGAATTATCTTGAAGAAAAGATTGCCGCTTACGTAAAGTCCAAGGGCAGGGTCATGGTGGCCTGGGACGAGGTCGTCAGAGATGAGGGGCTCGACAAGGATGCCGTCGTCATGTCATGGAGGGGTACGACCAATGGAATTCAGGCCATCGGCCAGGGCCACAAGGTCATCATGTGCCCTACAAGCTATTGCTATCTTGACTATTACCAGGATGTCTCTTTCAAGGAGCCTGAGGCCATAGGAGGTTACGTCCCTCTTTCGAAGGTCTATTCTTTCGAACCCATGGAGGGCGTTCCGGATGGAAGTGAAGACCTTCTTTCCGGGGTTCAGGGCAACCTCTGGTGCGAATTCGTGCCGACTCCTGAGCATGCGGAATATATGCTGTATCCTCGTGCCCTCGCCATCGCCGAGGTCGGCTGGACTCCTGCCTCCGCCAAGGATTATGCATCCTTCTTCCAGAGGGCTCTGTGCCTGACCGACCGTATGAAAGAGGATGGCTACAAAACTTTCGACCTTCGTTCAGAGGCCGGTGACAGGCCGGAATCAAAGCTGCCGGTAAAGCATCTCGCGCTCGGAAAGAGTGTGAAATTCGACTCCCAATGGAGCTCTGCTTATCCTGCCGCTCTCGAAAAGACTCTTACAGACGGCCTTCTCGGTACTTGGACCTATCATGACAAGAGATGGCTGGGCTTCCTTCGTCCGATTGACGTCACCGTAGACCTTGGGGCGAAGACAGTCCTCGGCTACATCTCCGCTACCTTCATGGGTCAGCTCGGAAACGGAGTCGGGGTTCCGGAGAAGGTGGAGTACTGGGTTTCTGATGACGGGACTTACTTCACTCTTGCGGCGACTGTGACCCGCGAAGTTCCAAATGCCGATCCCCGGCAGGTTTCCTTCGTCAATTACGGGGCGCCGGTGGACCTCTCCGCGAGATTCGTCAGGCTCAAGGCCGAGCAAAACTCGGACAAGAGCGCTCCTTGGCTCTTCATAGATGAAATAATCATTAAATAATCAGTTTCGAAATGAAAAAGATATTCTTGGGACTCTCCGTTATTCTTACCCTCGTGCTGGCTTCCTCCTGCCTTAAGAACCAGAATTCTTCTTATAAGAACGAGTACTATGCAGTGTGTGGCTTCGATTATTCTCTGGACCAGTATAAGGACAGCGTTCTCAACTATTTCCGTTCCGGCTATCTTTTTGCCGAAGGTGCCCTCTTCTTCTACGACAAGGGTGACGAGGATGAGCTTGCCGGCGGTTTCGGCCTTTCCATGAAATGTGACCCGGTTGTCAAGCCTGGCCATAAGACCCGCAGCGTGATGGCGGTCTGCGACACTGCCGCCTATCGTGAATCTACCGGTTTCGCGGTTTTCCGCCAAAGTTCCCAGATGCCTGACTACGGAATCACCTTCAATTATGCTTCGGAGCCTGACTGCTATGCGCAGATACGGGGAATGTTTGTCTGCAACACCAATTATATGGCTAACATCATGGCTTATGGTCAGGACGGCATTCCTGCTTTCCGGGAGGGAGATTATCTGCGTCTTACCGTAAACAGCGACAGCGGAGCTTCCTCCAGCATTGATCTCGCCTCCTTCAAGGACGGCAAGCTCACATATATCCATGACTGGACATCCTGGGATGTGTCCAAGGTGGGAGCTTTCAAGGCCCTTCAGTTTACCCTGACCTCCAACAGGTCCGACATTCCTCTCTACTGCTGCCTCGACGATGTCACAGCCTACGTCCATGTAGAATACTAGGGTGGCTCCGCCGAGGCGGCCGGCGCCATGAAAAAGAAATCCCCGGCGGGCTAAATAAGCCCCTCGGGGATTTTCATAATGAGGGTCTTGCTCCTCTTGTCGACTTTTAGCAGCAGGTCCTCATGAAGTGGCAGCATAGCCTCGCCATGGCCTGTATCCACATCAATGCAAGGATTGCCAGGAATGTCTTCGAAACCCGTAACCGTCCCTGAGAGCCTTCCATCAGCATCTTTTACCGTCCAGCCGACCAGAGCTCCGAAATCATCTTCCTCCTGCCCTTCTTCCCCCTCGGCGAAAATTTTTCTGCCGACGATTTCGTCTGCATCCTCCAAGCTTCTGACCCCGGTCAGCCTCACAAGAGCCCTTGAACTTCCTTTAGGGCTGAGAGCTTCAATGAAAAAAGGGACCGGAAGCCCATCGAAATAGATGAACACCGGTTCCTTACAGTCGAATTCCTCTGGTGCGATGTCGAAGAAGCCTATGACCAGCTCTCCATCGGTGCCATTGGATTTCAGCACCTGACCGATCTGAAGCAAGTTTCCGCCTGTTTCAGACATGGGGAACTTACTTTGCCTCGTCAGCCTTAGGGGCTTCCTCAGCGGCCGGAGCAGCCTCTTCAGCGGCCTTGGCGGCTTCCTCAGCAGCCTTGGCAGCCTCTTCGGCAGCCTTCTTTGCCTCTTCCTCGGCCTTCTTCTTGGCAAGAGCCTCCGCCCTTACGGCGTTGACCTTAGCCTCTGCATCTGCTGCAGCCTTGGCTTTGTCGGCGGCACCCTTAGCGAGGGCTTCCTTCTTGGAAGCAATCTTGGCGTCGCGGTGAGCCTGCCACTCTGCAAACTTCTTGTCCGCCTCTTCCTGGGTGAGGGCTCCCTTCTTGATACCTCCGTTGAGGTGGTTGCGGAGAAGGACTCCTTCATAGGAGAGGATACGACGGGTGACGAGAGTTGTCTCGGCACCGAGCTCAAGCCACTTGAGGGCCCTGTCGAAATTGAGGATGATGCTTGCAGGATTGGTGTTCGGATTGTAGGATCCGAGCTGCTCGATGTACTTTCCGTCGCGAGGTGCGCGCGTGTCCGCTACAACAATGTGGAAGAATGCGAAATTCTTCTTACCGTAGCGCTGAAGACGAATTTTAACAGCCATTGTGAATCTGTTGCTTTAATTGTTTATAATGCCTTTTGAACCCATCTCGTGGATTCAGTTGGCAAAGATACGAAAAAGATCTGAAATAGAAACTGATTCCCGTCAGGATCTTTGACACTTGACTGAACTATAAATATTTGCAATATCGACTAGGAGGAAAACCACTTCGATTTCTCCAGCTCTTGATCTTTTGCCCTCGGCACGGTGGGCTGTACTTCGCTCTCGCTGTCTGGATTTTATGATACGATCTTGATTCCGACCACCGAGGCCACGAGAGTGAAGGTAAAAAACAGCTGCGGGGCCGAGGTCGGCTCATTCAGTACGAAAATCCCCAGCAGCACCGTCCCCACCGCCCCAATTCCAGTCCATACGGGATAGGCTATGCTTAAGGGAAGAGTCTTCGAGGCACGCATCAGAAGATACATGCTGGCCACTGAGAAAAACAGAAAGCCGGCCAGCCATAGCCAATGGGCCGAGCCACTAGTCTCCTTGGCCTTTCCGAGGCAGAATGTAAATGAACATTCGCAGAGCCCTGCGATGATGAGAATCAGCCAATTCATGTCCTTGTACTATTCAAAAATGTATTCCGATAACCCGCCACTTCCTCCGGCGCTTCCTTCTGTGCTTTTTCAGCGCTCTTGCGCAGAACCCTGCAAAATAACTGCGTCAGTCCAGCAGTGAGCCTGCAAAGATAGCAAATCCCCACAAAACCACCTGCGCTCACTCTCGCGGGCCCATCGCTGACCAATCGCAGGCTCATCACAGGCCCATCGCTGGTCCCAATCCCTCGCAAGCATCCCGTCTGCTTTCCCTGCCTTATCAACGCCTGCCCGAGCCTTAAGCTATCGTTAAGATCTGTATATGATAACTCTGATCGGGATTTTAAAATATCTAGTGAGAAAAATGAAGAAAATTTTGGTAATTCGATATTTCGAGGTATATTTGCAGTCCCAAAGCGGAAACATTTGCGGTTGTGGCGAAATGGTAGACGCGCTACTTTGAGGGGGTAGTGAACTTAGTTCGTGTGAGTTCGACTCTCACCAACCGCACGAAGAACCGGCTGAAAATTTCTTTTCAGCCGGTTCTTTTTTATCCGTCCGTCATTTCATCGGCCGTTTTTACTTCATTCTCTTTCCCCACCCGCACTATCTTCATTTTCACCCTTCCCTGCCGGTTTTCGTGGGAAGCAAAGTTTGCGTTGTTTTGCAACAGGTTGTGTGTCAATAGATTACAAATGAACCCGAACTTTGCTCCCGAGTGTAGTTGGCGAGAGTGGCTCTTGAGGACGGATGAGCCGCTGCACGCTTGCCTCACCGCCACATGCGCCTTCCGTCTCAGGCGAAGAGGGAGGCGGCGCCGAACATGGCGGCGCGGTCGAGCAGGGCGGAGGCCTTGACGGTAACGCTCATTCCTCCCTGACCATAACGCCGCTGCATCGCGTCCGCGAAATTGTTGAGGTTGCGCGAGATGTTTCCGCCGAGCAGAACGTTCGAGCAGCCGAAGTTCTTCAGAAGCGGAATGGTGAATTCGGCCAGACGCGAGCCGAATTCCGTGAAAAGCCGTCTGGCGTTCTCATCGAAACCACAGCGGATCGCCACATCCCTGGCCCCTGGCACATCCTGCCCGGTCAGCTCCTTCCACCGCTTCACGACCCAGCGTGTGCTGAAAGCCTCGTCCGCAATCCCGTCCTCGAAAGGCAGATTCCAGACTTCACCGCCCTCAGGTACATATCCGCCGGTGCGCACTACCTTGTTGTCCTCAATGAAACCAGATCCGAGACCCGTACCGAGCGTAAGAACAAGCACTTTGCCCATCCCCTTGGCCGCGCCGAAATTGCTCTCGCCCAGAGCGAAAGCCCCGGCATCGTTGACGAAGCGGAACTCCAGCCCAGGAAACTCCAGCATCCTGTCCTGTAAGATTCTGCCTACTTCCAGTCCCTTGATAGACACGAACTTATGCTCCATATGAGAAATTCCTTTCTCATAGTCGAAAGGTCCGGGGAAGGCCATGCCGACTTGGCGCACATCCTTGCATCCCTGGTTTATTGTCAGTCTGAGATCAGTTGTCCATGCCGAAAAAATCTCCTCGGCCGAAGCAGTGTGGGCGATCTCAACGCTTTGAGGCTCCCCTATGATTGAACCATTCCTAAGATCGATTACTGCCGAACTTACGTGGCTTCCTCCGATGTCAACTCCAATTGCGAGATTTCTGTCCATGATGATTCTAGTGTTATTCTTCATGCAAATTTATGAAATCCCAGGGAATGATGGGGCCCAATATAAAGGACTTTGACCCAAATGAGCCAAAAAGTGATTATTTTTGCAGAGTAATAGAGATGCAATGAAACTTTCTGAACTCAAGACAGGTGAAATCGGAGTCATTTCCAAGATCGGCGGTCATGGCAGTTTCCGCAAGAGACTGATAGAAATGGGCTTCATCTCGGGCCAGAGGGTCGAGGCGATCCTCAACGCGCCGCTGAAAGACCCGATCGAATACGAAATCTTGGGCTATAAGGTCTCTCTGCGAAGAGAGGAGGCAAAACTGATCGAAATTGTCAGCGAGGAGGAAGCCAAGAACCATATAAAGGAGAAACATGCCGACGAGGTTATCTATTCCGATGACGGGGACGAGGAAACCATTCTCAACAGGGAACTGAAGGAACTTGCGGAAGAGAGGCATCACGTCATCCGTGTGGCCCTCGTGGGCAATCCTAATTGCGGCAAGACCTCGCTTTTCAATATCGCTTCGGGGAGCCACGAACATGTGGGCAATTATTCGGGAGTCACTGTAGATGCCAAGGAGGGACGCTTCGAGTATAAGGGCTATAAATTCGTCCTTGTTGACCTCCCGGGAACTTATTCCCTTTCCGCCTACAGCCCTGAAGAGCTTTATGTAAGGAAAAATCTGATAGAGGCTGTTCCTGACGTCATCGTTAACGTGGTGGACGCCTCCAACTTGGAAAGAAATCTTTATCTTACCACCCAGCTCATCGATATGCATCTTAAGGTCGTCATGGCCTTGAATATGTATGATGAACTTCTTGCTCATGGCGACAAACTTGACCTTCCCCAACTTTCGAAGCTCCTTGGAATGCCTATCTGTCCTACCGTCTGCCGGGACGGGGAAGGGGTGGACAAGCTCTTCGATACGGTCATCGAGGTCTATGACCATGAATATGACGCCCCGGAGCTTGCACGCCACATCCATATCAACCATGGGGAGGAGCTTGAACGCAGCATCAAGGCAGTCCAGGCACCCATCCGCTTGAACGACGGCATCAAGGAGAAATATTCGACAAGATACCTGGCCATCAAGTATCTGGAAGGGGACAAGGATATCGCCCGGGTCATCGAGACTCTGCCGAACAGGGACGAGGTGATAACGGTACGCACTGAGGAGCAGAAACGGATCGAAGGTGTGCTAGGAACTAATGCGGAATCGGCGATAGTCGATGCAAAATACGGATTCATACAGGGAGCCCTAGCCGAGACCTACCGGCCGCACGTGGGTAAGAAGCCGAAAAGGACGCTCACGGACAAGATTGACGCCGTGGTCACCAACAAGTGGGCAGCCTTCCCGATTTTCATCACCATTCTCTATGTCACTTTCTGGGCTACCTTCAAGGTGGGACAGTATCCGATGGACTGGATTGATTCTCTGGTACAGAAGACGGGAGAATTCACAGCCATGTTCATGAAGGACGGCTGGCTGAAGGACCTGCTCGTGGACGGAATCATAGCGGGAGTCGGCAGCGTCCTGGTCTTCCTGCCCAACATCCTGATACTCTATTTCTTCATCTCCATAATGGAGGATTCCGGCTACATGTCCAGGGCGGCCTTCATCGTGGATAAGTTCATGCATAAGATCGGACTCCACGGCAAGAGTTTCATTCCCATGGTCATGGGCTTCGGCTGCAATGTGCCGGCGGTCATGGCTACAAGATCCATCGAGAGCCGCAAGGCCAGGTTCATCACCATCCTCATCATCCCCTTCATGTCGTGTACGGGACGTCTGCCGGTCTTCGTGCTGCTCTCCGGAGCCTTTTTCGGAGGACATGCCGCCGCGGCCCTGCTCGGAATCTACCTCCTTGGAATAGTCATGGCCATTGTCTCGGCCAAAATTTTCGCGCACTTCGTCCCGGAAGACGACCTGCCTTTCGTCATGGAGCTTCCGCCTTACAGGATGCCGACCGGTAAAGCCATTCTCAGGCACACTTGGGAAAAGGGAAAGCAATATCTCCAAAAGATGGCCACGACCATTCTCTTCTGCTCCATGCTGATCTGGGCTCTCGGCTATCTGCCTGTCGGCCATAAACAGTTATCTGACAGTTACATAGGCTATTTGGGCAAGGCAGTGGCCCCGGCCCTCGATCCTATGGGCTTCGACTGGAAGATGGATGTCTCCCTCATCACTGGAATCGCCGCCAAGGAGCTGGTAGTCAGCACTCTGGGAGTAATGTATTCCGAGGACAGCCCCGAGACGGCTCAGGCCGCCAGCCAGACCGGAGACACCTTGCTCCAGAGCCGGCTCGCCTCAAGCCTCAGCTTGCCTTCGGCGGTCGCCTTCATGGTATTCATCCTGCTTTACTTCCCTTGCGTGGCAACTTTCGCCGCGATTAAAAACGAGACTGGGAAATGGCGGTATGCCATTGCGGACTGTACCTATACCATGTTGGTGGCCTGGGTAATGTCCTTCCTGGCCTACCACCTCACCGCCCTGCTAGTCTGAGGTGGCGGAAGCGTCCGCACGCCTTGCTCAGGCGCGGCGGCCCCGCGAATAGCGGCGCGGAAACTTGAAAATGATGGCCAGGCAGGCCACCCCGAAAAGTGCGAAAGGATAGTAGAGGCTCCCGATTATCCCGAAGGCCGGAACACCTGCCAGCCCCGAGGCCATCAGCATCTGCGCCCCGTAAGGAATTATGCCCTGGACTACGCAAGAAAAAATATCCAGAATGCTCGCGGACCTTCTCGGGTCCAGCCCGAATTTGTCCGTGATATCCTTTGCTATGCCGCCTGTTGTGATGATGGCTATGGTGTTGTTCGCGGTGCAGAGATTGGCCAGGCCGACCAGGGCCGCGATGCTGAATTCGGCTCCTCTCGGACCGGGGATCCGTTTGGTCAGGCCTCGGATGATAAAGTTCAGACCTCCGTTATAGCGTATTATTTCCAGCATTCCGCCAGCCAGCATGGTCACGAAAATAAGGCTGGCCATCTCCGCAATACCGTTTCCGCATTCCGAGAGGAAGCCTATCCAGCTGAAGCTCCCCGTGGCGAAGCCGAGCACGGCGTTTATTCCCAGACCAATCGCGAGAACCACCAGAACGTTCATCCCGCAGACGGCGAGAAAGATGACGGCGACATAGGGGAGAAGGAGGAGGGGATTGACGCTCCCTGCCTGCGGAGAAGAATCGAGGTTGAGACCGATGAAAAGATATATCAGCGCCGTCAGCAAGGCCGCTGGAGCCGCAATCCATATGTTCGTTCTGAATTTGTCCGCCATGGAGCAGCCTTGAGACTGGGTGGCGGCGATAGTCGTGTCGGAGATGAAAGAAAGATTATCCCCGAAAAAAGCCCCGCCCACAATTATGGCCGTGGCCAGGGGAGCCGTGATCCCTGACTGTGAGGCCACCCCTGCCGCGATCGGCACGAGGGCTACGATCGTACCCACGCTTGTTCCTATGGCCATGGATATGAAGCAGGCCGCCACGAAAAGTCCGGCGAGAATGAGTTTGCCGGGCAGGACCATGAGTGTAAGATTCACGGTGGCGTCTATGGAACCGATAGCCTTGGCGGTGCTGGCGAAGGCCCCAGCCATGGCGAAAATCCAGATCATCAGCATCACGCTCGGGGCCCCTGCTCCCTTCGAAAAAATGCCGACCCTTTCCGAAATCTTGCCCTTGGATATGGCTATGGCGTAGACCGAGGCTATGAGGAAGGCCGAGGTGACGGGAACCTTGTAGAAGTCCTTTGCGAGAAGCGAGGAAAAGAGGTAGACCAGAAGAAAAACGAGCAGAGGGCTAAGCGCAAGCCAGCCTCTCCAGCCCGTGGTCTGCCTGGCAGGGGATTCATCCATACTATTAATGTCCATTTGTCAGTCCGTTTCGCAAAATTAGCCAATTATCCCTAAATTTGCATACTAACCAAGCTTCTGAAGATCAGACATGAAAATAATGACACTACTCTCGGCCGCCCTTCTGTGCTTCTCTTGTTCAAGACCTTCCGGCGGCCAGGCGATATTCTCTCCATCTGATTATGTCAGCACCCTTACGGGCAGCGAGTCTACCTACAGCCTTTCCGCAGGTAACACCTACCCGGCCGTCGCCAGGCCATGGGGAATGAATTTCTGGACGCCTCAGACCGGGGCCGACGGGGACGGATGGACATACACTTACACCGCCACGAAGATCCGCGGCCTCAAGCAGACCCATCAGCCGAGCCCGTGGATCAATGACTACGGCGAATTTTCAATAATGCCGACCACCCGCGCCGCCTTCGACGAGGAAGGCCGGGCTAGCTGGTTCAGCCACAAGGCCGAGACTGCCCGTCCCTATTATTATTCCGTCTATCTCGCCGACCATGATGTCTTGGCTGAGATGACGGCGACCTCAAGGGCGGCCGTCTTCCGCTTCACCTATCCGGAGAAAGACACTTCTTATATAGTGGTAGATGCCTATGACGAAGGAAGTTATGTGAAGGTTGACCAGTCTATGAGACGTATCGAAGGTTACACGACCCGCAATTCCGGCGGAGTAGGGCCGAATTTCAGAAACTGGTTCGTGATAGAATCCGATACTCCTTTCGAAGTAGTTGGAGTGCTCAAGGACGGAGTCTTCTCTTCCGAAGCCGAGGCCTCGGGCGGCCATATGGAGGCCGTCGTCGGTTTCAAGACGGCAAAGGGCCAGAAGGTAGGTCTCAAGGCCGCCTCATCTTTCATAAGCCTGGAACAGGCCAGCTGGAATCTCACTTCGGAGCTTGGCAACAAGACTTTCGACGAGCTTTGCGCCGAGGGCAAGGCCGAGTGGGACGCCGCCCTCGGCCGAATCAGGGTTGAGGAAGGAGGCACCACGGACCAGCTAAGGACCTTCTACTCCTGCCTTTACCGCTGCCTTCTCTTCCCAAGAAGCCTCTCCGAAGTCACACCGGAAGGACGCAAAGTCCATTACAGTCCTCATACCGGCAAGATTGAGGAAGGAGAGTATCTGACTGACACCGGCTTCTGGGACACTTTCCGCGCTCTTCTTCCGCTGATGAATCTGGTCTATCCTGAAAGAAGTTCCCTGATGCTAGAAAGCCTCGCGAACTATTGGAAAGAGAGTGGTTTCCTGCCGGAATGGGCCAGCCCGGGACACAGGAACTGCATGGTGGGAAACAATTCGGCCTCTGTCGCCGCAGACGCCTATATCAACGGCGCCGCATGTGACAGCCTGACGGCGGAGAGCCTCTGGAACGCCCTTGTCCATGGGACCAGGGCCTGCCTGGACAGCATACCTTCGACCGGCAGGCTCGGATGGCAGTACTACGACAGCCTGGGCTATGTGCCTGACGATGTCGGGATCAATGAGAATGTGGCGAGGACCCTTGAATATGCCTATGACGACTGGTGCATATGGCGCTTCGGCAAGGCTATCGGAAAGCCTGAGGCCGAACTGGCGGCCTTCGCCAAGGCCTCCGGGAATTGGCGGAATGTCTACAATCCTTCCAGAAAGCTGATGCAGGGCCGCAATTCCGACGGCTCCTTCCCGGCCGCCTTCAGTCCTTTCAAATGGGGAGGAGATTTCACGGAAGGCAATTCGCTCCACTATACCTGGTCGGTTTTCCATGATATTGCCGGTCTTTCGGAGGCAATGGGAGGCGACAAGGCCATGGAAGCCATGCTTGACACTGTCTTTGCCCTGCCTCCTGTTTATGATGACAGCTATTACGGCTTCCCTATCCACGAAATCATAGAGATGACCGTCATGAATATGGGTAATTATGCCCATGGCAACCAGCCTATCCAGCATATGGCCTACCTCTATGACTATTGCCTTGCTCCGTGGAAGACCCAGGCGAGGGTGCGAGAGGTCATGGACAAGTTCTATTCAGCGGCTCCTGACGGCTATTGCGGCGACGAGGACAACGGCCAGACTTCCGCCTGGTACGTCTTCTCGGCCCTGGGTTTCTATCCGGTGACCCCGGCCGGAGACCAGTTCGCCCTTGGCTCGCCGCTCTTCCGCAAAGTTACCATCAGCCGCCCTTCCGATGATTCAAAGAAGACAAAGACTGTGGCCGTGATAGAGGCGGAGAATAATTCTTCCACCACCCCATACGTCCGCTCTTTCCGCGTCAACGGCCGTGCATGGGAACATAATTATCTTAATATCAGCGATTTCTCCAAAGGCTCCATGAAGCTTGAATTCACCATGGATTCGATTCCTTGCACCGGCAGAGGCATCAAGCCGGAAGATAAACCATATTCATATTCGACCGCAAAATGACAAGCTCAATGAATAAAAAAATCATCCTTGCCCTTGCTCCGCTCCTTCTTCTCGCCTCTTGCTCGGGAGAAAAGAAAAACGAGGCTCCTTCGTATGCGGAAGCCTTCAAGGCCGTCCAGAATCCCGCTCCGGGAGAAGACTATGTTTCCTGCCGTCCGGCCCAGGCCGACAGGCTCTTTGTCTCAAAAGTAATCGATGAAAAGATAGCCGAAGTCCAGGCCCTGCTCACCAATCCGAAACTCCGCTGGATGTTCGGCAACTGCTTCCCCAACACCCTCGACACCACCATCCATTTCGGGAAAGATAAGGACGGGAATTTCCGTACCTTCGTCTACACAGGCGACATTCCTGCCATGTGGCTCCGCGATTCCGGCGCCCAGGTCTGGCCTTACGTAGAGTTCGCCGCCGAGGATGAGAATCTCCGCGACATGATCGCCGGGGTCATCAATTGCCAATTCTCGCTGATTAACATCGACCCTTATGCCAATGCCTTCAACGACGGTCCTACCGGGGCCGGAGCTCAGACTGACGAGACCGAGATGAGGCCGGAGGTCTTCGAACGCAAATGGGAGATTGACTCCCAGTGCTATCCGGTCCGTCTTGCCTATCATTATTGGAAGGTGACCGGAGACACTTCCGTCTTCGGAGACATCTGGCTCAAGGCAATCCGCAATATCCTCGACACTTTCAAGACCCAGCAGCGCAAGGACGGCTTCGGCCCTTACACCTTCGCCAGGGTGACCGACCGCCAGCTTGACACCAAGGCTTGCGGAGGAAAAGGCCAGCCTGCAAAGGCTTGCGGACTCATAGCCTCTTCATTCCGTCCTTCCGACGACGCCACCCAGTTCGAATTCCTCATTCCCTCCAACTTCTTCGCTGTCAGCATTTTGCGCAAGGCTTCCGAGATTCTCTCAAGCGTGAACCACGACGAGGCGATGGCGGCCGAGGCCACGGCGCTCGCCGATGAGGTTTCGGCCGCCCTGCAGAAATATGCCATTGTCAACGACCCTGAATTCGGCCAGGTCTATGCCTTCGAGACCGATGGCTACGGCAACCACTATCTCATGGACGACGCCAATGTGCCGAGCCTCCTGGCCCTGCCGTATCTTGATGCGATTGACCCTTCCGACCCCCTCTGGCAGAACACCAGGCGCATGGTCTGGAGTGAGAGGAATCCTTTCTTCTTCAAGGGCAAGGCCGCGGAAGGAATTGGCGGACCCCACATAGGCTACGATATGGTATGGCCTATGAGCTTGATAATGAAGGCTTTCACCTCGGATGACCCGGAGGAAATCCGCCAGTGCATCAAATCCGTGATGGATAACGATGCAGGTACCGGCTTTATCCACGAGTCTTTCAACAAAGACGATCCTTCCGACTACACCCGCTCCTGGTTCGCCTGGGCCAACACTCTTTTCGGCGAGCTGATTCTCCGCCAGATCGAGGAGGGCAGGCTCGACATGCTCAATTCTATATAATAAGAATCATTACGCCCATAAATAGGTATCTTTGTCGTCATGAAAAATAGGCTTATCATAGGATTCGTCACCCTCGTGGCCCTCGTCGGAGGAGCGGCCATTTTCGCGCAGCCCATCTCCCAGGATGACATGTTCATCAAAGGCCTTGACGGAAGCATTTCTTATTGCCCGTCCAGAGACGGGGACGGCGGAAGAACTTTCGGTTTCTCTTCCGGAGGTCAGGAATTCAAGGCCTCGGCCCTCTGGTACAAGGGCGGGACCATCGTCACGATAGAGGGTGACAACAGCAGGCCAGATATTCTCTTCGCTAACGGAAAAATCACCAAGAAGTCTGTGGCCCCCTACCCATACCCTGCGATAGGGCTGGTTCATGGGAAAGATGACCGCGGCAACGAGTTCGTGATAGGAGCTCATGATTTCACCAATGACAACAGTCCGGAGCTGGTGGTCGCGGAACGCGAGCCGGTCGGAGACGGTATAGCAATCTTCGTCTTTCAGTTCGATGGTAGTTCATGGTCTCCTATCGGCGAGATCGTTACCAGGGGCAAGGGCCTGAGCAGTCCGAGGATTTTCCGCCAGGCGATAACTCTGAGGGGTTCGGGAGGACTTTACACCTGGACTTATCATGGAAGCAAATTTGATTTTGTCGCCAGCGATGGCTCCTCCAGCCCTGAATTGCTTTTTTAGCGGGGCGCGAGGCTTTTTTAGCGAAGCGCAAGTTTCACTTCCGTGCCAATCGGTCCTGATGCAGGGCTTGTCTGCCCCTGCCTCAGGCCCGATTTGTGTATGATGCTAAGCGTTCTGCCCGGCCGGCCGGTGTCAGCCTGAAATCAGGGCACTTAAGTCTGATTTCCGCTAAAACTAAGAGAAATATTTGTTGGATAAGAAATATTGCTTATCTTTGCGGTGTACTACTAAACTATTACACGAGTAGAATGCAGATTGAACTTAAAGAAGTCAACAAGACTTATTTCGGAGCCCAGCCTCTCCATGTACTCAAAGGAATAAACCTGGAAGTGGAGAAGGGTGAGTTCGTTTCTATCATGGGCGCCTCTGGCTCCGGAAAGTCAACCTTGCTCAATATCCTGGGCATCCTTGACACCTATGACTCAGGAGAGTATCGCATCGACGGGACTCTGATCAAGAATCTGAGCGAAAACAAGGCCGCGGAATACCGCAATTCCTTGATAGGCTTCATTTTCCAGTCTTTCAATCTGATTGGTTTCAAGACTGCGGTCGAAAATGTCGAGCTGCCTCTTTTTTACAAAGGTGTCGGAAGGAGGGAGCGGCATAGGATTGCCATGGACTATCTTGACAGGATGGGTCTTGCGGAATGGGCGTCCCATTATCCGAACGAGCTTTCGGGAGGCCAGAAGCAGAGGGTTGCTATCTGCCGCGCTCTCATCGCCAAGCCGAAGATCCTTCTCGCGGACGAACCTACGGGAGCCTTGGATTCAAAAACCAGTCTTGAGGTCATGCAGCTCCTCGGTAAGCTCAATGAGGAGGAGGGAGTCACCATAATTGTAGTGACCCACGAAAGCGGAGTCGCCAATTCGACCAACAAGATCATCCATATCAAGGACGGAGTCATAGGAAGCATTGAGAATAACACAGCCCACAAGCTGAGCCCGTTCGGAGAAACCACAATAATGAAGTAGCCATGCTGGAACTCTTCAAAGAAGTCTGGAGTACCCTCAAACAGAACAAGCTGAGGACTGCCCTGACCGGCTTCGCGGTAGCCTGGGGCATCTTCATGCTGATAGTCCTGCTTGGCGCGGGCAACGGAGTCTTCCATGCTTTCACTGCGAATGAAAACATGCTTTCCAACTCCATGACCATTTACGGCTCCGTGACCTCAAAACCATACAAGGGCTATGACACCGGGAGGCTCATCAGCCTCAAGAGAAGCGACATGGATCTCCTCCGTTCCCCGGAGCTGACTGAAGTCGTGGATGAGGTTTCCGCCGAATATGAAAAATCGGACACTTTGGTCTTCAATGATTTCCACGCCTTCGTCAACGTTGACGGCGTTTCTCCTCTCGAACAGAAGATCGGCTCAATCCAGCTCTATTCCGGCCGCTTCATAAACAAGATTGACGAGGAGGAGAGGCGCCGCGTCGTTGTAATCCCTTCGAATCTTGTTGACCAGATCAAGGGCCAGGGCAGTGATTATTCTACCATGGTGGGAGAGTATATGAATCTCGGCGACCTTAGATTCAAGGTTGTGGGGGTCTATAAGAGCCTTGATGTGGAGAATAATATTGAAGTCTATTGCCCTTTCGAAACCATCACGGCAATCTACAAGGCCGGGGACAATGTCGAGAGCATAAAATTCACCTTCCACGGCCTGCTGACCCCCGCGGCCAATGAAAATTTCATACGGCAGCTCAGAAGCATCTTCAATCTTGCCCATGACGCCGATCCGGAGGACAATTCGGCCATCTACGTCTTCAATTCCTATACTGCGGGGCAGAGCCTTGGCAAGGCCGAAAGAGCCATGCGCATAGCCCTTTGGGTGCTCGGCATCATGACCCTGCTCAGCGGCATCGTAGGAGTTTCCAACATCATGCTCATAACCGTCAAAGAAAGGACTCATGAGTTCGGCATCCGCAAGGCCATAGGAGCGAAGCCGAAATCCATATTGAGCCTTATCCTCGTCGAGAGCGTAGCCATAACGGCCTTCTTCGGCTACATCGGCATGGGGCTGGGCGTCTTCGCTACCAAATTCATGGACGCGAAGTTCGCCGACCATCCTACCGATGTCGGGATAGCCAAGGTTACCATGTTCGTAGACCCTACCGTGGGTATGGACGTGGCCTTTGAAGCCACCCTTCTCCTTATAGCCGCCGGAACCATCGCCGGCCTTATTCCTGCCTGGAAGGCGGCCCATGTCAAACCAATCCAAGCCTTGGCGGCAAAGTAGTCATGAAGTATTTCGACATAGACTCATTCAGGGAGATTATGGATTCCCTGTCAAGGAACAAGTCGAGGACCTTCCTGACAGGCTTCGGCATCTTCTGGGGAATGTTCATGCTGGTGCTCCTTTTGGGCGGAGGCAACGGGCTCTCGACCTACATCACGGAAACGCTCGGAGGAATCTCTACCAATTCGGCCATCATCATCCCTGGCGAGACCTCAAAACCATATAAGGGCTTCAAGTCGGGGCGTACCTTCAGTTTCAAATCTTCCGATCTCCAGATGCTTAAGGCGGGTCTTGAGGATGCGGATGTGATTACTGGCATGGTGGCCTCATGGAACCAGAATGTCATTTATGAAGACAAGAAAACAAGCGCTTCATGCAACGGAGTCACCCCCGAGTACCAGTACATGGCCCTCCCGGAGATGAAGTACGGAAGATACATCAACCAGATTGACATCGACATGGCTAGAAAGGTCTGCGTCATAGGGAAGAGAGTCTATGAAGGGCTCTTCACGGAGGGCGAGGATCCTTGTGGGAAACTGGTCCGTTATCAGGGGATCTATTTCGAGATCGTCGGGGTCGATTTCTCTAACAGCAACATGAGCATAAACGGCACCCCCGACAGAACAATCACCATACCCATGAATGTCGCCCAGCAGATTTTCCGAAGGGGAGACAGCGTTGACCTCATCTGCCTGACCGCCAAAAAGGACGTCAAGGTCACCGGCCTTGTGGACAAGGCCCTCGTCGTTCTGGGGAGGGAACATTATTTCGACCCTTCTGACAAGAAGGCGGCCGTGATCATCAATGTGGAGCAGATGTACAACATCGTCAGCAATCTCTTCAAGGGGATAAACATACTCATCCTGCTCATCGGACTCGGCACCTTGCTGGCAGCTGCGATCGGAGTCTCCAACATCATGCTGGTGACGGTCAAGGAGCGTACTGTCGAAATCGGCATACGCAGGGCGATCGGGGCTACGCCGAAGATGATAGTCTTCCAGATTATGTCCGAAAGCATACTCCTGACCATAGTCTCCGGCCTCTTCGGGATAGTCTGTGCCGTATCAATCCTCAGCATCCTGGAGAATAAAGTCGGTCCCGGCTTCATTGTAAGCTTCGGAACGTCCATGTTAGCCCTGGGAGCCCTCATCTTGCTGGGGGTCCTCGCCGGACTCGCTCCGACTTCAAGAGCCATGGCCATAAAGCCTGTGGACGCCATGCGTGACGAATAAAAATGAAACAAAAAAATCAAGACATAAAATGAAAAGAGTCATCAAGTACATTCTTGCGGCCGTCGTCGCATTGATATTCATCGGTACTTTCATCCTTCTCTTCAATCATTCGAAGAAGAAGCCCGATGTCTATGAGGATGTCACGGCCAAGGTTGACACCATCGAAAGGATGGCCGTCGTGACCGGGAAGATAGTCCCGAGAGATGAGGTCAACATCAAGCCTCAGATCAGCGGCATCATTTCCGAGATCTTCATGAAGGCCGGCCAGACCGTAAAGGTGAACGATGTCATAGCGAAGGTCCGAGTCATTCCTGACATGGGCTCCCTGAGTTCGGCCGAGAACAGGCTCCGTCTCGCGAAAATCAATGAGGCCCAGGCTCAGACCAATTACGACCGGGAAAAGAATCTCTTCGACAAACAGCTGGTCTCCGCCGACGAGTTCGACCAGATCCGCCAGGCCCTCGACCAGGCGAAGGAGGAGGTCCGCGCCGCCAGAGAAAGCCTTGAAATCACCAGGGACGGCGTCTCTTCGGGCAATGCCTCTACTTCCACCACCCTCATCAGGTCTACCATCGACGGCCTGATCCTTGACATCCCGGTGAAGATTGGAACGACCGTGACCCTTTCCAATACCTTCAATGACGGTACGACCATCGCCACCGTGGCGAATATGAATGACCTCATCTTCGACGGGAACGTGGATGAGACCGAGGTGGGGAAACTTTCCGAGGGTATGCCTGTAGAAATCACTGTCGGAGCGCTCCAGGGCGTCACCATGAATGCGAATCTCGAATATATCTCGCCTAAGGCGACCGAGAATAACGGGGCCAACCAGTTCCAGATCAAGGCGGCAGTTGCTCCGCAGGATGGCGTCACCATCCGTTCAGGCTACAGCTCCAACGCCAAGATCGCCATTGACAGAGTCGAGGGTGTCGTCGCTGTTCCTGAAAGCACGGTTGAGTTCGAAGGAGAGAACGCTTACGTCTACAAGAAGGATGGAGAGACCTATGTCCGCACCTCTATCACCGTCGGCCTAAGCGACGGGGTCGAGATAGAGGTCAAGAGCGGGCTCAAGAGTGGTGACGTAGTACGCGGGAATAAGATCATAGAAACTAAAAAGACTTCGGAAAATGAGTAGAAGACTTGTACTTGCGGTCCTCCTGGCCCTTTCCGCCGGCCCTTTCGCCCGGGCCCAGAGCTGGACTCTTCGCGACTGCATAGCTTTCGCCCTTGACAGCAGCATCACCGTCCGTCAACAGGAAATCACAAGGGCCCTGCAGGATATTTCGCTCAGCACGGCCAAGAGCTCCATGCTGCCGGGAGCCTCTGCCAACGCCGGTGAAAATTTCAGCTTCGGAAGGAGCCTCGGCAGTGACAACACCTACAAGAAAATGAATTCGGAAAGCACCTCGCTTAATTTCGGCGTGGATGTTCCTCTCTTCCAGGGCTTCCAGATACGCAACAATATCAAGCGTTCTGAGCTTTCGCTCCAGGCTTCCGAGGCGGATCTTGAAAAGGTGAAGGACGATATCAGGCTCCAGGTGGCCCAGGCCTATGTCCAGGTGCTTTATGATTTGGAGATAGTGGATGCGGCCAAGAGTCAGACGGAAGTGGATTCGCTTCAGCTTGTACGTCTGGCGGAGATGCTTCACAACGGCAAGACTTCGGCGGTAGAAGTGGCCCAGCAGAAGGCTTCGCTTTCGGGATCGCGTCTCTCCCTGACCCAGGCCAGGAATAATCTCAGCAACGATATCCTCTCTCTCACACAGCTTCTTGAGCTGCCTTCTCCCGAAGGTTTCTCGGTGGTCCGTCCGGCGAGCTCCAAGCTGGAGCCGGAGCTGCTGGAAAGGCCGGAGTCCATCTACGCCAGGGCCTTGCAGACTGAACCCGACATCGCGGCTGAGCAATACAGACTCGATGCCTCGTCATACGCCCTCAAGGTGGCCAAGGCTGGATATTTCCCGACTATATCGGCCAGCTGCAGCCTCGGCTCGAACTATTACCACATGAACCGGGCGGACTTCAATGACACTTTCTCCAGTCAGTTGAAGAATAATTTCAGCCAGGGCATAGGACTTACCCTGAGCATCCCCATCTTTGATCGCTTCCAGACTCGCAATCAGATCCGCTCTGCCCGTCTTGACATCGAAGCCCAGGCTCTCAAGATGGAGTCGGTGAAGAAGAGTCTCTATAAGAAGATTCAGACTGCCTACTACAATGCCGTGGCCGCTCAGGAAAAACTGCTGAGCAGTGAGGAGGCCGAAAGGAGCGCTTCTGAGTCTTTCACCTTGGTCAAGACGAAATATGAGAACGGGCTCGCGAACATTACGGAGTTCAACGAGGCCCGTAACTCCTACTACAAGTCGGTCACCGATCTGGCTCAGGCCCGCTATGAGTGCCTCTACCAGACCGCCGTCCTCAACTTCTACAAAGGAGAAGAGATAGACTTCTAGTCCTGCTTCTCCCTTTATGCTTCCGGTTACGCCTCTCCCCTTAATAAGGCCCTGACGCCAGGCTAACTTTCGATGGCCTCCCGGAGGGAGATGAAGTCGTAGCCCATATTCCTGAGCATCGAAATCAGCTCTGGCAGCCTCCTGTAGAATTTATCCGTCCTGGAAGGCTCAGTCCCTAGATGAATCAGCATTATCTGTCCGTTGAGCTTGCCCGCAAGGCCGAGCCCACGGACTTTTTCCATTATGAAATCGGAGGAGTAATAATGCTCCATATCGGGAGTGGTGTAGTCCCCGTTGGTGTAGTCGCCCCCTGTCATGTCTGCGACTTTCAGACCCAGGTCTCCGGCCCAGGAAGAGATCTCGGAATTGTAATACTCGTATGAAGGGATGAAATACGGGGCGCTTTCCTTGGTGATTCCGAATTTCGAGAGGGCCTTGTAGCTCGCCAGCATATCATCCATGAACTCCTCCTTCGTGACCAGCAGGCTGTCCCTGTTCTCCCATGAGGCATAGAGCAGATGCCCGTAGCCATGGCTTCCTACGTAGTGGCCGTGTCGCAGCAGCTTTTTCACGATCTTCGGGTACATGCGGAGAAATTTTCCGGTGAAGAAAAAGGAGCCTTTGATTCCGCAGCTGTCCAGCGTGCTGAGAATGGACTCTGCCCCGTCTGCCTTGTCATCGGCCGTGAATATCAGACTGATGCGCTTCTTCGATGGGTCCGTCCTTATGATTCCTCCATGGGCATAGACATTTCTGTCCGCCTTCCCTGCCACCTCTCCATGAGCCTCCCGTCTTACGTCCTGCCCCTCTTCCTTCTCTCTCCGCCCCTTCGTTGTACCGTCCTGTCCCACTTCCTTCTCTTCCCGACCCTCCGTTTCATAGGCCGAAAGCAGGTAGGTCAGCGAGGCTGTCCCGTCCATGGTAGGCTCGTTTGTCGAATAGTCATGGGTCGAATCGTGGTAGACCAGATTCCCGGGCTGGAAATCTTCGTAGTTCGTCCCTCCATCAGTGCTGATCCCGAGCAGACTGCCGAAAATCGTCTGGTACACAGGCCCGTCAACCAGACCTCCCGTGGTGTTCCCCAACTTGTAGTTGATGATGAAGCTGTGAGGCTGCCTTGGATAGTTTCCTCCAGATGGAAGCCCTACAATCATACTGACTCCCCATGGATTACAGCCGAAAAGCCAGTCCCGCAGCGAGGCCTCCATTTCGAGATAGGACTTGTCTCCCGTCAGTCTGCGATAGAGGATGCACTCTGTCAGGGCCGCCGCAGTCAGGTTGTTCGAGCACCAGATCCCTGGTATCCCGAAGAAGAAAGGATCGTCCTTCCCGCGGAGACGTATTCTCTCAAGGCAGTCGCGCATATTCCTGACAAATTCTGCCGAGATCTTGCCGCCAGCCTCCTTGGCCAGAGCATAGTGCCCGAGATTCACGAAAGGATACCACTGGTAATGTCTTGCGCTGTCGGCTCCCATCCATGGAGTCACTGGCTCACGTCTTGCGTATTCTATGGCCTGGGCGCGGTAAGATGGGTCTCCGCTCATATGCCATAACTCAATAGCCCCGAGCTCCATGTCATCCGTCCAGTTGTCCTCCTCGTAGATGTAAGGCGAGGCCACCGAGGCCGTCTGGCAGACTCCCGGCTGCTCTCTGCCCTGCTCGTAGGCGGCCTCCGCTTTGGGCGCTATTTTTGCCGCAAACTCAGGATAGAAAGGCTTCAGCACCTTGGAACCAAGGGCGAAGGCGCTTGTATATTTTCCGGCCGTGGACGCGACACCGGTCGAATTGTTGAGAAACTTTCCCCTCTGTTGAGGCTCTCCGGAACAATACCATACCGGTCTGTATGAGCCCTTCCCCCAGCCGTAGTCAGCCTGGTCTTCATGAGGTTTCCGCATCCCGACATGGTCGCGGTCGTCGGCTATCTGATTGTACATTTCTCCAGGCCTCGGATTCATCTTGTCGAGCCATTGCAGCCCCCAGTAGATTTCGTCTACGATGTCTGGGATGCCATTCTTTCCCGGGGTCCCGTCCGCCATGAATTTATCTCCGAAAGCTGAAGGATTGTTGAGGTAGGCGAACATCATCTGGTAGACAGCATTGGCCGAGGTAGTCACATATTGCAGGCAGTCCGAAGCGTCATGCCAGCCTCCTGTGACATCAATCCGCTTCCCGTTCAGGTCCTCTCCACTACCTGCCTTCCCGGCCCCGCCTGCCTCCTCGCGTCCGGTCAGCCGCCCCTTGGCCCAGACAGGAGCCACCTTCCGAGGCACATATCCCACTACTATCCCGTCTCTGGTGTGGCAGCTGTCCCGCATGAAAGGATTCCAGCCGCAACGTTGCTGCCTCATATAATTGAGCACGAAATCAGCTGTTCCGTCATAGACCGAAGCCGCAATCCTGAAAATATCGCTCCTGGAGATCGAACCGTCAGAAAGCCGGGCCTCAATGCGGTATGAACCTTCAGTTGTAAGTTCCGAAAAGTCGAGTCTTGCTGTTGTTTCCAGGAACTGAAGCCTTCCCGTCTGTCTTGCCGTCCCCTTTAAGACCTCCTTCCCGGAAAACACATCCTTGACACAGAAGCCCTCGACACGGACCTTGCCATTCGCCATGAATACGGCAACCTTCGCCCCTTCAGGAAGATAGCCCAGTTGATTCGTCCTTATCCAGCTGGCGCCATGGACAGTAAGAGCCAAGAAAATAGCAAAGAGGCTGAATGTCAATTTCTTACGCATACAAAATCGTTTTTACCCGTCACAAAGTTAAGAAATATTCCTTACCGTTGCCCGGCATTTCCAGAAAGGAGTTTTCCATTAGTGTGCCTGCGCCATTTTCCAGTTGCGCCGACTCTCCAGTTGCGCCTTCAGAGGCACTATTCCTGCTCGGGGGTACTCCCCCGGACGCTGCTTGTATGTTGTCCATTTTGGAAATTCTGCCTGATTCACTACATTTACGAATATTAGCTGTTTTGTCATGAATAGATGTCCATATTGCAGTAGGGAGATTCCTGACTCTTCTCTTTTCTGTCCATATTGCGGCAAACCTCAGGCTCCTCCTGATAAGGCGTCCGATAAGAGTGAGTCAAAATTGACTTCCGCTCCGATCTATGAGACTCCCGAATATGGAAGGCCTGATTATTCATCGGGCGAGCAGCCTGCTTCTTACAATCCTGCGGAAAATTCTTTTCCCTGGGACGAGAAACCCGACCGGAGTGCTCCTGAGGCCGAGCTTGCAGAGAAGGAACTAGAGGCCGATGCCGCGATAGAGCGGAAGACTTTCACAGAGGGTTTCCCAAAGGTAGGAGAGCCGTGGCGGTCTGAGTCTGGAGATAATTCCGATGTGACAGTAGACTGGTCTGGAAGCCCCGCTGAGGCAGGGAGTGGCGGGGTAAGAGGTGAGGTGGAAGATGTCACAGAGGCAGGGTCTCGGCAAGATCCGCTTAAAAGGGCAGAAGAGATTCGCTCTGCGCGCCATAAGCAAGAAGACAGAATAGGTTGTTTTACCAAGCTTATTTGTTTCGCTATCCCGCTCATAGGTCTTTTAATTATCATCGGTATCAGTCCTAATTATCAGAACGCCCGTAAGGAGGCAAGTGGGTTTACGATTATGGGCATTATCGCTTGGTTTGTTTATTTGATCTCTTATATCGGCATCTAGCGATCGGAACGAGGCCCCTTTCTAATCGGAATATGGCCGTGAAAGGGCCGGATAGGCATGTGCGAAATAGCACTGCGGAGGATTTATCAGGGGAAATTGCCATTTTTGATGATAGGTTTTTTGGATTCGGTTCCTTATCTTTGGTTAAATAATTAGTTTCTATATAATGAACTTAGCAAATGTGGCGGTGAAGCCTGGATGGATTCCCATGGCTTTACTTGTTGCCTGTCTAATCCCCATGGGACAGCAACGCGCGGTGGCGGGCCGCGAGAGAAATGAAGTGGTGGCCCGCTCGGATTCTGTCCGGGCCGCTTCGCCGGCCGGGAAAATCACTGTCAGAGGCCGGATTACGGACGCCAGCGGAGAGCCGCTTCCGGGAGCCGAGATCATGGTCAGCGGCACCAGAACCGGAATCTCGGCCGACCCCGACGGTAATTATACTTTAGTATTCAGCAAACCGGGAAAAGATCCGGTGACCCTTGTCTACTCTTACATCGGCATGGTCACCCATGAAGAGCAGGTCTCCACTTCGACCACGCTCAACGTCACCATGAAGGCGGACAATGCCCTGGATGCGGTGGTCGTGAACGGCTTCTACAGCCAGCAGAAGGAAACTTTCACAGGCTCCGCCACAACGATTAGCGGAACCGACCTCGTGGATATAGCCCCGGTCAACATTATCGAGGGCATAGCGGCCTATACTCCGGGCATGGTCATAGTCGAGGACAACACCCAGGGCTCCAACCCCAACAGAATCCCTTCGGTGCTCATCAGAGGTGCCAACACGCTGATAACCAATGAGAGCGAGGAAGGAGTCAACAATCCTCTAATCATGCTCGACGGTGTTGAAATATCCATGTCGGACCTCTATGACTTGGATGTCTACGAAATAGAGAGGGTGGATGTCCTCAAAGATGCTTCCGCGACCATCCTCTACGGCGAGAAGGGAGCCAATGGTGTCATAGTGATAGAAAGGAAGCGTCCTGATGATGCCAAGTTGAGGCTCAATTACAATTTCGTGCCGAACTTCAGCATCCCTGACCTTTCATCCTTCAATCTGATGAACGCCGCCGAAAAACTGGAGTTCGAGAAACTAGCAGGCCTCTATGACTCTTCCAACGGCTCGCTGGACAGAGCTTACGACTACAAACTCCAGAACGTCCGCGCCGGAGTGGATCCAGACTGGCTCCACGCCCCTCTGCGTATTCCTTTCAGCCACAACCACTCACTCTCCCTAAGCTCGCGCACCAGCGCTCTTGAGTTCAGGGCGAACGCCCATTTCACCGACAATTACGGAGTCATGAAGGGGGACAATCGCAGAAATCTGAGCCTTGCCTTCAACATCACCTACCACAAGGCAGACAAGCTGACCCTCAGCTGGCGCACTTCCTTCGCCTACACCACTTCCAAGGATTCGCCCTACGGCTCCTACTCCCAGTACTCTACCATGAATCCCTACAATCCGATTTATGACGAGAACGGAGACTACATTCTGGGGTACTATTTCGACCCTTACTCTACCTCTTCTACTTCCGACTATGTGGTCAATCCTCTGTATGACGCCACTCTGTCGAGCTTCTCCAAGAACAAGTCGCATTCCATGACGAACAGTCTCTCAGGCCGCTGGAACATATCCAAGTATTTATATGTGACCGGCCAGGCCAACCTTGGAATGAATTGGAGTTCGAGCGACAGCTACGAATCTCCGGAGACAGCCAAGAATCTGCTCGTCCAGGATATAACACTTAGGGGTAGATATGACTTTTCAAGTACGGAAAGAGTTTCGACGGACGGAAAGATAGTGGTCAACTACGGACGTTCGCTGGATTCCAAGGGCTCCATGTTCAGAATCAGCGGAGGCTCAAACATCGAGTATCAGCGGGCAAATTCCAAGGCCGCACAGGCTCAGGGCTTCCTCAAAGACGAGCTTTCGGACCTCTCCTTCGCCTTGCACTATCCTACCAACGGCCAGCCGAGTGGCACAGACAATATTTCCACCGGAGCCGGCTTCTTCGCCAATGGAAATTTCAGCCTGTGGAACAGGTACTTCGCAGACCTCTCCTATAGGTCTTCGGGCTCCTCCCGCTTCGGGGCCAAGAATTCTTTCGCTCCGTTCTGGGCCTTTGGAGCCGGCTGGAACCTCCACAATGAAAAATTCATCAAGGACAGGTTACCATGGGTGAACACTCTTTCGCTAAGGTATTCCATCGGTTACACAGGCTCGGTCTCCTTCAGCTATTACCAGGCCAAGACAGTCTATCGCTACCAGTCTGACAATCAGTATTATAGCGGAATAGGAGCCGTGCCCCGCCAGATGGGAAATCCCGACCTCAAGTGGCAGAAGACGCTCAACCGCAATGTCGGCCTCACGGGAGCCTTCTGGAACAACAGGATTAATCTCTCCTTCGACTACTACAACAACACGACCTACGACATGCTGATGCCTATCAATCTGCCACCTTCCGTAGGAACAAACTCCATGAACGTGAATTTCGGAGAGATATCAAATGCTGGCATAGATCTGAGTCTCTCCGGCCAGATTATCCGCACCAGGGACTGGTTCTGGAGCGTGACCCTGACAGGAGGCCATGTGATGGACAAGATCAGGCACATCTCCTCATCCATGAAAGGAGTCGAGGTTGACAATAAGGATGACGCCAAAAAGCCGAAGATCCTCTTTGAGGAGGGAGGTTCCCAGTTCGACATCTATGCCATGCGCTCGGCCGGGATCGATCCCGCCACAGGCCGGGAAATCTACATCAAGCGTAACGGTGATTACACCTTTACCTATGACCCCGACGAGAGAGTGGCTGTCGGAAACACCAACCCCGCTCTCCAGGGCTCGCTCATGACGACCCTCCGGTGGAAGAATCTCTCTGTGACCCTCAATTCGACCTATACTTTCGGCGCCGACTATTACAATTCTACCATCCAGTCCAAGGTAGAAGACGTGGATCCGTACAAGAACCTGGACAAGCGAGCCCTCTACGACAGGTGGAAGAGTCCCGGAGATCACAGCCGTTATCTCTCGATAGATTCGAGGGAGACCACACACTATTCCGAGAGATTCGTTGAGAAGCGCAATGAGCTGTACATCAGCGGAATACAATTCATGTATGACTTCAGACCGGCTCTTCTTGCGAGGGTGGGTATGAAAAAACTCGCCGTGGGTATAGGCTTCACCGACATAGCCCACATCTCGACCGTCAAGTTCGAGAGGGGTACTTCCTACCCTTACTGCCGGAGTTTCAGCCTGACCTTCCGTCCGACTTTCTAAAAACAAGAAACGATGAGAAACTCAATATATATAAAGATTTCGGCCATCGCCGCCGCGGCTTTCCTGCTCGGGGGCTGCGGAGAATACCTTGACGTGAACCCGAAGGGCGAGGTCTTCGACAAAGACATGTTCTCGTCTTCCGAAGGCTATGAGGATGCCCTGTACGGAGTCTACAGCGAACTCGGCGGCGACAGCTATGCCTACGGCGGCTGCTTTGTCTATCTGCCGGAAGTCCTTTCGCAGAATATTACGAGCATGACCAGCTATATCTGGGGCAATTTCGCAAGGGCGGAATGGACTTCGGCCGGTCCTACATCATATAGAAGCAGCATGTGGTCGAATGCCTACAAGTACATCAACCATATCAACAATATTATCTCCCATGTCGAAGAAGATAAGCCGAATTATGAGAACATCGACCTCTATCATGGGGAGGCTCTTGCTCTCAGGGCTCTTGTCCATTTCCAGCTTGCAGAATTCTTCGCCCCGCCATTCTGGGCTTCGGACGAGGAGAAAAAACAGGCCATCCCATACGTGACCGAGTATACCTTCGATGTCACACCTTTCTCCAGCCTCGACGAGGTCTTCGCTCATATCATCTCTGACCTCAAGGAGGCCGAGAGCCTTGAATATGCGGATGAAAACTTAATGACGGCGGAGAGGAGCAATCTCGCCACGGGCTTCACTTCCACCAGGATGATCCACATGAATCTCTACGCGGTCAGGGCCCTCCTGGCCAGGGTCTACTGGGTCATGGGCGACCTCGAGAACGCCGCGGCCTACGCCCGCAAGGTCATCGACAGCGGAAAATTCAGCTTCAGGCCGCTTTCAGACTTCGTTCATCCTGACAACGGCACCATAGACACAAGGGAGACAATCTTCGGCTTCTACAGCCAGGACTGGGACGAGAGCTGCGCCCGCCTCTTCGGCATCAGCAGCAGCTCGGCCACTTCCTTCGCCCTCGCCTCCGACTGGCAGTCTCTCTATGAGGAAGACGCCTCCCCGGAGAGGTCCGACTACAGGGTGGGCGCATGGTTCGATGACGTAGACCGGCGGCTCATCAAGTTCGTCAACACCATCTACTACAATTCCGGAGACGCTTCTTCCTACACGGGCCAGAACATTCTCGGCTCCACGATTCTTCGTCTTCCGGAGATGTACTACATCATGGCCGAATTCTATCTTTCTTCCGACAACGAGAGGGCCAAGGAGTACTACGACGCCGTCACCGTGACCAGGGGCATGGACCCTATAGCCGGGACGGAGACCGCCCTGACCTCCGACATGCTCTTGCGGGAACGCCGCCGCGAATTCTACGGCGAGGGCCTCATGTGGCTCCAGATGAAGAGAGACGGCATGGACATCCACTCCGCCAGCGGACTCGACCTCAGCGGGAAACTTACAAGCACCTACACCGTGCAGATTCCTGACGCCGAGTACGAAAACAGGAACAACATTGAATAAGGAGGAAGAGAAATGAAGACAAGATATATTCTCCTGGCCGTGGCGGCCCTGCTTTCGGCCGTTTCGTGCAACGATACCTGGCTGATGTACGACAACAGCCAGAAGCCGAAGCTTTATTTCAACGAATCACTCCAGACCCACAGCGAGTCCTTCGCCCTCCTGGCCGACGACACGGTTTCGGTCAGCACCACGGTCTACGTGATGGGCAATCCGGTAGACCATGACAGGACTTACGCCCTCGAATATTTCGGGGCCGAGTCCGGCGACAGCATCAGCATGGGTTCCGTCACCTATCCGCTTGTCTCCGCCGTCTACGGCGAGGACTTTACGGTGGACGATCTGGTAATCCCGGCGGGAGAAGTAAGCGGCACGCTCAAAGTAATTCTCCGCCGCACCCCGAAGATGCTGGATTCATGCTATGTGAAAGTCGGCATAAGACTCTCCTCCAACGACGAATTCGACCCTTGCGCCCCTGACAGCTCTTCCACCTCTGCCATCCTGACCCCGGAATTTATAGTCTATGTCAATGACGGCGACCCGGCCTGCCCTAATTGGTGGCGGACAGCCTTGAACAAGCCGCTTGGCTGGCATTATGACCTGGGTAATTTCTATCCTGCCAAATACCGCAAGATGCTGGAATATTTCCACGCCACCCAGGAGACCCATCCGGCCTTCTTCGAGCATAATGCCGAGCTTTTCGGCTATAACCTTGACAGCCCGAACCCAGAGCTTCTCACGACCACCCAGATGAGGATGACTTCTTTCTGGAGACAGTCCTACGCCTATTCATCGAGCTGGGCCATCTTCGTCATGAAGCCCCTTTATGACTATTACAGGCAGTATTACAAGGACCATCCAGAGGATCCGAACTGGGAGGATATGGACCTCGCCGTGAATATCAATGCCGCCGTCGGCTGGGCGAGCCCTATCGACGGTCCGTATGGTTATTTCAATTAGTCTTTCCGGAACATGAAAAATATTATCTTCAGATATCTTATGACCGGGGCCCTCTGTCTTGCCGCGGCGGCTTGCTATGATGTGGACGACAACGGAGACACCCACGCCCTCGCACCGCTCAGCGTGGGGGCGGTCTCTGATACCATCAATACCCTCGTGAACGAAACCCTTCATTACGAAGGCCTCAGCGTGGAGAACGTTAGAGGGGAGGAGTGCACCTATACCTGGGTCTACGGCCCTCGCTCCACTTCCGCCACTTCCTCCGATGCTTTCCAGTCGATGACCGAGATTTCCTCAAGCCAGACCATCGACTACACCTTCTCCAAGGTCGGATCCTTCCTCCTGAGGCTGCGTGTCGACAATGGAGAAAGCATCGCCTATAAATATTTCACCTTGAACGTGAACGCCGGCTTCGACGAAGGCCTCGCCATCCTGAGCAACGACGATGAAGGGGAAGGCCATCTGAGCTTCATCCAGACCCTGACTTCGGAAGAGGCTGCCGTGGGGAAAGAAGATTTCATCTACAGCATCTTCACGCCCTCTTCCGGATCCATGAAGAAGGTCACAACGATGGCCCTGCTCGATTACGCCAGCTCTTCGTCAACCTCGTCCCTCTTCATGATAGCCACGAATGACGACAATGGCTCCATCTACAACATAGACCCTTCCACAATGGAGCTGCTTTCGGTATCATCCATGAAGAGTTTCGGCACCTGCCTTGAGACCTTCGCAGGAGACAACGCCATGTCCGGAGGCCTCATTTCGGCCTATTTCCTTTCTCCTGAGCGCAGGGTCTTCAAGTATGACATGAATATGCTCTACGCCACCGAGATGGATAATATGGAGACTCTTTCGGAGATAAAGGGCATAGCCTACACCTTCAACCGGAGCTCCGCCACTGGAAGAAACAATATGACTCCGAGGCTCTTCAGCCGGGATTCCGTGCTTTCGAGATACAGTGCCTCCCAAGGCCTCCGCTATCTCTCGGAAGAAGGCTATGAAATCGTTAATGCCTGTGCCGCGCGTCAGCGGACCAGCTCTACAGCCATGTATTATCTTCTGAGGAGCAAGACGGACCCTTCTTCGTATAAGATAATGTCCGGAAACTACAATGGCAGGACCTGGAACCAGGTGAGAGAATTTACTTCGGCGGAGGGAGTCAAGATGGACTCCAAGTCCATGTTCATCAACACCCTGGCCACGAACGACGTCTATTATACCTACGACAATGCCATTTATCACTGGGGGCTGTCTACTCCTCCGGGGACTTCTCCGGCCATTACTTTGCCCCAGGGCGAAACCATCGTGGCTCTCGCTACGAACATCGGAGGAAGAGGAGCCAGGACAGCTGGGGAAAATCTCCTCTATGTCCTGACATATAACCCTTCCCGCCAGGGTAGAAAGGGGAGCGTCTACGTCTATCAGTTCTCTGACGACACTCTGGTCAAGGCCTATGAAGGCGTAGTGGACAAGCCTGTAGCAATGCTTTATAAATATAGAATCAGCTGATATCAATGACACTTTCAAACAAAGTCTTTACTCTCGCCGCGGCCTCTCTCCTAACGATTGCCGCCTATGCCCAGGCTCCCTCTTCCGGGAGCCGCGAATTGATGACCATGGCCGAACTTGATTCCGTCCTCAGCCGTGACATAAGTCTTTCGTCAGGAAATTATGCTCTTTACGATTCTCGCCCTCTCCTACTCTCGCGGACGAAGAAGGCCCTTGACGGAGGCACACCCGCCCCTAAGGGCTACAAGCCAGTGTATATCAGCACCCTTGTGCGCCATGGGGCCAGATATTGCATCGGAGACGGCTATCATTCCCGCCTGATGAATTTCCTCACGGAGGCGAAAGATTCCGCCCAGCTGACTGCGAAGGGAGAGGAATTTCTGAGGCGCTATTCTAAGATTTTCCCTTTGATAGACGGTAGGGAAGGAGAATTGACTCAGGTCGGCTATCGCCAGCATCAGGAGATAGCCAAGTGGCTCTATGAGTCTTATCCAGAAGTCTTCAAGGGCAAGACCAGAGCCAAGGCGATGAGTACGAATGTGCTACGTACCGCCATGAGCATGCAGGCCGAAGTTTCCGAACTTTCTTCTCTCGATCCTGACCTCAGTCTTGAAGCCGAGGCTTCGAGGACCTTCGTCCGCCTGCTCGACCCCTCCACAGGGGCCGCCCTGCCGGAGCCTGTCCGTGTCAAGATCAGCCCCGAGGGACGCTTTACCCTGGATTCTCTTGACAAGTCCCTCGGGGAAGACAAAAACAGCATTTGCGCCGAATTCCTCAAGGATCCTCTCTTTGCCCACAGGCGTTTCAAGAGCGGACGTTCCGGCTTTTCCAGCGCCATGCGCCATATCATCATCGATGCTCCCTGCATGGACATGAAGCCTGATTTTTCCTCCTTCCTGAGCGATTCCCAGCTCTCAGCCATGTACAAGATCTATGTCTATAAAGGCTACCTGAATTACGGACTTTCTCCTCAGTCGGACAAGGCCGTGGCCCTCTCGACATATTCCTTGCTCAAGAATTTTATCGCCTGCGCGGACGAAGACCTGAAAGACGGGACGGCTCTCAGACTCCGCTTCGGCCACGACACGGGCCTCATGCCGCTCCTTTCTCTGATGGGAGTGAATAATTTCGGAATCAGCAGCTCCGATCCGTCGGTAGTGATCCCGAACTGGGCTGTATATGACATACCTATGGCCTGCAATTTCGTCCTGGTCTTCTATCGTCCAAATAATGGCGAGGGAGATACCTTGGTAAAGGTCATGCTGAATGGAAAAGAGGCGAGTCTGCCGGTGGAATCCGTAAGCGGTCCTTATTATTCATGGAACAAGCTCAGGGAGTATTATTCTGAGGTGGCGGACAAGGCGGAAGCCGAGTTTGAGCGGCTCTGAACTTATTCGGATTTCCTCTCCAGCTTCTCGTCCATGACGGCCTCGCCTTCAAGCGGGGCTCTTACCTCCATGTCTCCGCTCAGGTCGGTGTAATAATCGATGGTTCTGAGAGTTACCGAGACTACTCTGGCTCCGGATATTTCGCTCCGCTCTGTCCAGCTGCCATGTTCGTCGAATTTGTAATCGTAGCGGCGCACCGTCGAGAGCGAATCTCCATAAACCGTCGTGCTTGAAGGGTTCCCGTGAGAGTCGAAGACCCTCGAGCCGATGAGGCTGCCGTCCGGAGCGTAGAAACTTGTCCTGGCTATCTTTCCGTCTTTCCCGAACTGGATTTTGCGAAGGAGGATGGAGTCCTGGCCTGGGGCTTCTCCTGTCATGGCGTAGACCTCCGATTCATAGGGCCTTCCTCCTGCCTGGCGATAGTTTGCCACTTCCAGAAGCTTCCCTTTTCCATCGCTGAGACAGACCCTCTGGAGTCCGCCCTTGTCCGAGTAAGAATATGTCATGGCCTTGAGGACCTTCCCTTCTCCGTCAAGATTTTTCATGGCCTTCAGCCTGCCCTTTACATCGTATCTGTACTCGTATGCTTCATGCCTCTGGCCGGTGATCTTCTCCTCCTTCCCGGTCTTCGAGGGGAGGCTGACCGACCGCAGCGCCCCAGCCTCATCGTAGACGGCCATGGAAGCGAGACTTCCGTCATCCGCGTAGCCGAAGACCCGGACGTCTTTCAGAAGCCTCTTTCCGTCTTGATAGGAGTATGTTTCCATCTGAGCCAGCCTGCCTTTTGAGTCGAAGATGCCTTTGGAGACGAGCCTCCCGTCAAGGTAACCGTCGCTTCCCTTCGGGGCTCCTCCGAAGCCGATGACTGTGAAGCTGGTGTCTCCGACGGCCGTCTTTCCGTCAGGCGCCGTGAAGACGGAATCTGAGGATCGGGGCAAGCTATATCTGCGTATCCTCCTGAGCTTCTCCGTTATCTGCCAGAGGGTTCCGTAGTCAATCGTGGTATTGCGTTCCAGACATCCCCAGGCGTCTTCTATCCTCTCTTCTACTGGACTTCCTTTGAGGTCGTATTTTATTTCAATGGTGTTGAGGATCCTGCCACTTTCCGGACTTACTTCATATTCAACGGCCCGCATGGATCTGACTTTGCCGAAGACTCCTCCGCTTTTTTCTTCGAAGCTTGTCCCGAAGCCGTCCGTGGACCTTTCGTTGAAGTCAAGCGCCTGGTAATCAGCCGAGGCTATTGGGCCGGAAAGCATCTCCGTTCGGAATGGCGGGGAAACCTCGGGGCCGAGGCTGTCGGAGACGAGGATTCCGAGGCTGTCTGCCGCGATGGGGCCGAGGCTGTCCGCGACAGTGATTCCGAGGCTGTCGGAAGGCGCGGGGGTCCGGGCAAATGAAGTCCCATGCTCCGCCGGCGGCAGAACCGAGGCGGACAAGAGCAGCAAAGATATCAGGAACGAGGAATCCATCCTTGCAAATTTAACAATTCTCCCGACATCTTCTGCCCCAGAGGTCTTCCCGCTCTTCCGGAATTGCAGAGCATATTTCTAATTCTCGTCAATTATTTTCTGAAATTTTAGTAAAAATTATTGTTTTTCGATATTAAAAGGTTATATTTGTCGAGAAAACATTTAGACTATGATTAGCGAAGCTTGGGCCACAATGGATGTCGTGACAAAATCGACATGGATCGTAACCATTCTTGCCTCTTTGATTTTCATCATTCAGAGCATTCTGACCTTCCTGGGAGCTGATTCCTCCTCAGACATGGATTTCGGAACCGGAGACGTCGGAGGCTTTGACGCTCCCGGGGACCTCAGCCCCGATGCCGCCGACATGGGAAACGGCATGGGCATTCTCACTTTCAGGAACATGGTGAATTTCCTCCTCGGTTTCGGCTGGACGGCCATTCTCCTGCGGGGAAGCATCAAGTCGGATTTCATTCTCTATCTGCTCTCAGTCCTGGTCGGAGCCGCCCTTGTCGCCGCCATCTTCTACATGTTCCGTCTCCTCGGAAAGATGCAGCAGTCAGGCAACATTAATGTCTGGAGATCCGCCGTTGGCTGCGAAGGCACCGCGTATCTGCCGATCCCGGGGGAGAGGAAGGGCTCTGGCAAGGTCCAGATAACAATCAACCAGTCCGTAAGAGAATATGACGCCGTGACCGACGGGGATCAGATTCCTACCGGAACCCCGATCAAGGTGACCGAAGTCCTCAATTCCTCCACCCTGCTGGTCGAGCCTCTCCAATCTTATATAGTATAATAGTCCCTATAATTAGCAGTATTTCCAAATCATATTATTATGGATTCTAACATCACATTGATCGTCATTCTGCTGATCATTGTCATCGTGACCTTTTCAGCGATACTCAGGCGCTACAAACGCTGCCCTTCCGACAAGATTCTCGTAATCTACGGAAAGACGGGCCGGAACCGCAGCGGAGGTATTTCCTCGGCGAAATGCGTCCATGGCGGCGCATCCTTCATCTGGCCTGTGTTCCAGAGTTATGACTTCCTCGACCTGAAGCCTATCAGCATCGAATGCAACCTCACCAACGCCCTTTCCAAGCAGAACATCAGGGTAGACGTTCCCTGCCGTTTCACTGTCGGAATCTCCACAGATCCGGAGACCATGACCAACGCCGCCGAAAGGCTCCTCGGCCTGACCACGGCGAATATCCAGAGCATCGCCACCGATATTCTTTTCGGCCAGCTCCGTCTTGTCATCGCTACCATGGATATCGAGGAAATCAATTCCGACCGAGACAAATTTCTGGCGAATGTCAGCGCAAATGTAGAGGCCGAATTGCGCAAAATCGGTCTTAAACTTATCAACGTCAACGTAACCGATATCCGTGATGAATCCGGCTATATCGAGGCCCTTGGAAAGGAGGCTGCCGCCAAGGCTATAAACGATGCCAAGAAGAGCGTCGCCGAGCAGGACAGGAACGGAGAAATCGGAAAAGCCGAAGCAGACAGGGACAAACGTATCAACGTCAACGCCGCCAATGCGAAGGCTGTCGAGGGAGAGAACGCCGCAAAGGTCCAGATCGCCAATTCCGATGCAGACAGACGCGAGAAAGAGGCCGAGGCGGGAAGAAAGGCCGTGGCGGCCGAGAAAGTCCAGGCCGCGCTTGCCTTGAAGGAAGCATATCAGACCGAGCGTGACGCCGAGCTTGCCCGTGCCGAGCGCGAGAAGGCGACCCAGCAGGCAAACGTAGTCGTTCCTGCCGAAATCGACAAGGAGAAGGTGGTCATCGAGGCTGAGGCGGAGGCTGAAAAGCAGCGCCGTATCGCAAAGGGAGAGGCCGATGCGACCTATGCCAAGATGGAAGCCCAGGCGAGGGGACTCTATGAGGTCCTGTCAAAGCAGGCCGATGGTTTCCAGCGCCTTGTCGGCTCTGCCGGAAATGACCCGCAGAAAGCTGTGTTGATGATGATTGCGGACAAGCTGCCGGAGCTCGTCAAGACTCAGGTTGAGGCGGTCAAGGGTATCAACATCGACAAGGTGACCGTCTGGGACGGAGGAAGCGGCGCGGACGGCAAGACCGCTACGTCAAACTTCATCTCGGGAATGATGAAATCCGTACCGCCGCTTGAGGATCTCTTCAAGATGGCCGGAATGGAACTTCCTAATTATCTGAAAGGACAGAAATCTCCGGTGAATCCGGGAGATGACTCCGCATCAGGCGAACTGCCATCAGGAAAATGATTGTAGTGAACGTGGACGTGATGCTTGCCCGCCGGAAAATGACTTCCGGTGAACTTGCCGAGAAGGTAGGCATATCCCCGTCCAACCTATCCATATTGAAGACGGGCAAGGCCAAGGCCGTGCGCCTTTCGACGCTCGACGCCTTGTGCAGGGCGCTTGACTGCCAGCCTGGCGATCTTCTGCAATACAACCCTGATGCCTCGGAGCAGTCTCCAGGGAAGCATGCTCCTGCTTCATCCGGCTAATCCTTGATTCTGGACTTCATTTTGCGCCGTCCCTTTTCGCAGAGACGGCGCTTGTCTTTCTGCCGGAACATATGCTTATAATCTGAAACCAAGAACTTTCCCATTTCCACGCTGACTGCAGGCCGCAGGCTTTACTGAGGGTGCCGGATAAAGCCATTCCAAAACTGAATTGTTATACAAAGTCCCACTTTTAAACAATTTTTTCGCTGAACCAGGGCAATCTGTTGCTGATTTTTCTCTTAATTTCTTGAATAAATAAAATAATTCAATAAATTTGTGAGGCTGAAATCTTATCAAGGGAATGCGGAAATCATAGGCAGGGCATCTGTAAGCATGATTGAAATGAGGTTTCCGATTAGATTTGAGAGCTGGGCTATGATTTGAAAGAGAATTACCCTGAAAAGGATTTCCGCTTGTATTGCTGGACGGAACAGCTGGCCGGGCGGTGTGGAAATTCTGCCGTGGGTCTTCTGCTCTGACAGTTTTTGAGTTGTAGGACTAGACGAGATTAGGAACGCGGGGAATATCCTGGGACGCGAAGCCGAAGGTCGTCTTAATTTATTAGCGCAGTTATGGCAAAAAGCAATGATGCCCAGAAACGGAAGACCTTGGCGGTAAACGTTTCTGACATGATGAAGAAGCGTATCATCAGTGGTAAATTCAAGGTGGGAGACAAACTTCCTACCGAGCCCGAACTGATGGAGTTCTTTGGCGTGGGACGTTCCACCGTAAGGGAGGCTATGAGAGTCCTTGCCCAGCTTGGCTATGTCAGCATCGAGCAGGGGAGAGGAACATATGTAAGGACAGTCGATCCGATAGTCAATTATCAGGAGAGGCTGCAGGTAGCCGGAATCAAGGAGATGCATGAAGTCAGGCTTGTCATAGAAGGACCGGCCGCAAGAATGGCCGCCTCCAGGAAGACTCCCGCAGACGCGGCGGCAATCAGAAAGTATTATGACGGGATGGTCCAAGCTTGCTCCCAGAGGGATCTTTCGGCCGTAATCTTCAACGATGTGAGATTTCATGTCGCCATAGCCAAGGCTTCTCATAACAGCCTGCTCTATGACCTTTACCGCGGCCTCTCGAACCAGCTCCGTCATAGTTTTGAGTATCAATTCACGGATATTGATCTGATTGAGAAGAGTCTGCCGGACCATAAGATGCTCATGGACGCCATTCTCCAGGGTAGACCACAAGAGGCTGAAATCGCCTTGAATAAGGTCTGGGCCGTTTCCGAAAACGAATAGGCCGCCATGGATCCAAAATCCGGCCTCTGCCTCTTGGTCATATCCATATCGGCCTTCCTTTCTTCCTGCTCGCCTTCTTTTACCATCCTCTCCTACAATGTCGGAGCCTTCGGAAAATATGAGGAGGACAGTTCTCCGGAGGTGGCGCGGATCATCAAGGCTGCCAGAGCGGACGTCGTCACCCTCAATGAACTCGACAGCTGCAATCGCAGACATGGTTTCGACCAGTCGAAGCAGCTTTCAGGTCACTTGGGATGGAAATGGTCTTTCGGAAGGGCAATGTCTTATGCCGGAGGGGCCTATGGCAACGGTGTGATCTTGCCTTCACGGACCAGGGTGAAGGCGAGGTATACTCTACCTCTGCCTAAGGAGGGCGGTTCCGAGCCGAGGTCTGCCGCCTTTGTCGAGACGGACAAATATGTCATAGGGGCCGTTCATCTGGATTTCGCAGATGAGGATGCCGCCATCGCCCAGGCCAAAGTCATCAATGAATGGGTGAGCAGGCATTATTCCGGAAGCCTTGTTCCGGTATTCCTTTGCGGAGACATGAATTTTCAGCCGGGCTCCCGTCCCATCCTCGAGCTTCAGCGTTGCTGGACGCGCCTTTCGGCCGATGATCTAAGTTTCCCGTCCAAGGGTCCTAAGGTCTGTATCGACCATATCTTCTGCCTTACTTCCGCGGCTCCGGTGAGAGTGATATCAGCCGGTGCGGTAAGTCCGTCGAGTCCCATAGGGAAGAAGGCCGCCCGCCATGGGGCTTCCATCGAAGCGGCTTCGGACCATCTTCCTATCTTCGCCCGACTCAGTTTCTGAGGCCCGGCCAGCCTTATGGGATCCCGGCCTGTTAGTTTTAGTCTTTTCTGGTCTTATACTTGAAGACCTGAGACCTTTCTCCCATAGGCGACTTCCATTTCAGGGTCAGGTTCACGGTCTTGCCTTCTGAGTCTGGGAGCCCGGAAAGGCGGAAAGCTACGTAGGCTCCGTAAAGGTGGCCGCCGATGTCTCCCTTGGCATCGTGCCTGAGCTCAACCTCGTAAGGATCCTCCGGATTCACTCCGGTAAGAAGATTGATGGTATGGACCTTGCCGGAGGCTCCAAAGTTGCCGACGACGTGAAGTGTCAGATAGCCGTCTTCGGCGACATTCACCCAATCGCTCAAAATATCTATTTCGTCCGAGCCGTAGGCCTTGTCGTTGTCCTCGGCAGAGAGGACAGCCGGCTTGGTCAGGATGCTGTCGATCCAGTTGACGTAGACTGACTTATCGTATGGGGCCGCCGCCTCTTCGTCCAATATTTTAACATTGACGAGCGCCCGGCATTCGCCTTTGTAAGGATTCTTCGTGATATTCGTAGGAATCAGCGTAGTGCTGTCGTCAAGCTGGTAATACACGGTGTTCTCTGGGGTGGTCTTGACTGTCACCACGGCGTTAGGATATTGTGGGTAATAAACGTTCTTGTCGTTATCCAGCAGGTCGCAGGATGAAACCATCGCTGTGACGACCACGGCCGCAAGGCCCGATTTCCATAGTTTCATATTCATGATGTTTTGTATTTATCTTTTCATGGCTCTTTCTCATGAGCCTTTCCATGAAGATAAATACAGGATAGGGGAAAATCTTGCATAAGGGGCCGATATTTTTCAGCCGTCCCCTTATCATATGGCCCTTCATGGACCTGCCTTGGCGCTAAAGGCGCTCTCTTCACGGATAATGTCGGATAATTGGCGGAAAATTTCATCAAAAGACGGAAAATGCCTTTCTTTAACGCCAGTTTCAGTGAATTCGAAATAATCAGTAGATTCATGGTCATACTTATTACGGGGATAACTTCTGGTTTCGGAAAGGCTGCCGCCCTGCGTCTGTCGCAGGAGGGGCATATCGTGTATGGCACTCATCGCCGAGAAACCGATGAACTTCCGCTTGTGCGTTACCTCCGCTGCGATGTCACGGACGAGGCCTCGGTAAAAGAGGCCGTTGGAATGGTGATGAGTGAACAGGGAAGAATCGATGTCTTGATCAACAATGCAGGCTGCGGCATAGGAGGCCCGCTGGAGATGTGCGGCATAGAGGATGCGCGCTCTCAGATGGATGTGAACTGGCTCGGCATGGTACGCGTCCTTCACTATGTACTCCCGGTCATGAGGGCTCAGGGAGGAGGCAGAATCATAGCGGTAAGTTCCATCGGAGGCCTTATCGGTCTGCCATTCCAAGGCCTTTATTCCGCTTCAAAATTCGCGGTCGAGGGCTATTGCGAGGCTCTGAGGATGGAGGTTAAAGACCTGGGAATAAAGGTTACGGTGGTAGAGCCGGGAGATTTCCACACCGATTTCACAGCGAGAAGGAAGAGCGTGGACCCGGAGTCGGCCGCTTCGGCCTACCCGTCCTACCGCCGTTCTCTCGAGGAAATCAGGCGTAATGAGCTTTCCGGACTCAGGCCGGAAGTCCTCGCGGCAAAAGTCTCAAAAATCATCTCGATGCGCAACCCTGGAGACAGCTACATAGTCGCTACCTTCCTCCAGCGTCTGTCGGTCGTGGCAAAGCGCCTTCTCCCCGCCAAACTTTTCGACTGGATTATCCGGAAGTACTACCGCGTGGGTTGAGACCTCTCTTCCCGACTTGTGCCCGCCTCCCTCGCCTGCTTCCTCGTTCCGCCCAGTTTCAACTCCGGACTTGCGGAGGCGTCTGCGAGGCTTCACTATTTGTCAATAACACATAGATTACTGCGATAATTTAATTCCATGAATACCCGAGGCTGAAAATTATCGGATAGTATTTTCCATATTTGTAGATGTTAAATGATAAGGGATCTATGAAAAAGAATCTAATTATCGCCGCATTGGCTCTTATAGCGGCCTTGCCTATGCCGCTCTCCTCCGCCAGTGCGAAAGACGGCAGAGAGGTGCAGGTCGTCAGTGCTTCTTCAAAGGACGCGTCTTCGGCCATCGAGAAGGCTCGCAAGGAGGGTAAAGCCATTGTCTATCAGACCCGAGAAATCAGCCCCGAGTCTCTCGTCAGAATATACAAAGCCTTGGGCGTCAAGGCTGAAGGAAGAGTTGCCGTAAAGATTTCAACGGGCGAAGGCGACAACCCTAACTATTTGAAACCTACCCTGATCCGCGACCTCGTGGACACCGTTAACGGAACGATAGTCGAGTGCCGCACTGCCTACCCGGGTGACAGAATGGAGACCAAGGACCATTGGAACGTGATTCACAGGCATGGTTTCGACTCTCTTTTCGCTGTCGATCTCATGGACGAATATGACGAAATCCGCATCCCCGTCAAGGATAGAAGCCACCTCAAGTATGACATTGTAGGCGGTCATCTCGCGAATTACGATTTTATGGTGACTCTCAATCACTTCAAAGGCCACCCGATGGGAGGCTATGGCGGAGCGCTTAAAAATCTCAGCATCGGAGTTGCCAGCAGAAACGGCAAGGCCTATATCCATTCGGCAGGCCGTATCCAGACTCCTGACGACCTTTGGCAGAAATATGTAGATGATCAGGACGGCTTCCTCGAGAGCATGGCTTCGGCAGCCCAGGCAGTTGTCGACTATTTCAGGGCCGAGAGAGGCATCATCTTCATCAGCGTCATGAACAATATGTCCATTGACTGTGATTGCGTAGCCCATCCTGCTCCTGTGAAGCTCAAGGACTACGGTATCCTCGCCAGCCTCGACCCTGTGGCGCTTGACCAGGCTTGCGTGGACATCATCAATGGCCAGAAAGTGACAGCTGAGAACGACCCCGGCGACCTTCTCGCACGTATTGACAAGCAGCACGGCACTCATACTATCGACTGGGCGGAACATATCGGCCTTGGTACGGAGAAATACATCATTGTAGACATTGATAAGTAATTACATGAATCATAAAGGCCTTTTATTTTGCCTGCTGGCTGCAGCAGGCTTTTTCGCCTTTCCCTCCTCCGGCTTCTCCGAAACGACGCTCTCAGCGGTAAAGCCCGATACCATGAACTCTTCTGTAAAGCCCGGAGTGAAGGTTGCTTCTGTAGACACCCTTGCCGCGGCAGTCGTGACTGACTCCCTTGCCAGGGCGGGAGAACGCTATATGCCCCAGACCATCGACGTCCTGGGCTCGGCTTCTCTTTCCATGAACCATGACCTCAGCGTGCTTCCGAGGCTCATGCAGGAAGCTCCCGGGCTCATGCTCACCTCCCGGGGCATGCTGGGATACGGCATATCCGACGGCGGATCGGGTAACATCAGCATCCGCGGTCTTTCGAGCGGTGCTAGCCGCGTGCTCGTCCTCATTGACGGCCACCCTGGGTACAGCGGAGTCTATGGCCATGCTTTCGCGGACTCTTATCAGAATCTCCTGGCCGAGCGGGTCGAGGTTTCCAGCGGTCCTTCGTCCCTGCTTTATGGCTCTAATGCCATGGGCGGCACGGTCAATATCGTCACTAAGAAGAAACTCTCTAACGGAAATGACTTTGACCTCGTCCTCGGGTCGGGAAGCTACGGTACCTTTACGGCCGAGGCCAGCGACCAGTACAGGAGAGGCAAATTCTGGACGAACGTGGCCGGGCAGTATGCGCGGACTGACAACCATCGTCCTCACATGGCTTACCAGCAATATGGAGGAACCTTCAGCGCCGGCTATGACTTCTCTTCCCACTGGAAGGCTGACGGAAATTTCAATCTTACGCATTTTATTTCTCGTTACCCGGGCTCTGTGCAGGAGCCTGTCTATCATGCCGCACAGTGGATAAGCAGGGGCTCCGGGGCGGCGACTCTTTCCAATCTCTATAAAAAGACCCGCGGAAATCTGAGCGTCTACACCGATTTCGGCCGGCACAAGATCGATGACGGCACTTCCTCCCCGCATACTCGTACCGACAGGTATTTCCGTTCCATCGACAACATCACCGGCCTGGGTGCCTGGCAGGAAATCAACTGGGTCAAAGGCGGTTACATCACTCTCGGCTTTGACTTTCAGCATATCTACGGTCATGCCTATTATACCTCCAAGGAGAGCGGCGAGACCCTTCCTGTCCAGTACAAGAATGCCGGGGCCTCGCACCGCAATGATGTGGCCGGCTATTTGGATCTCCGCCAGTCTCTGCTCAGCTGGCTGGATGTGTTCGGCGGCGTTCGCTTCGACACTTATACCATGTGCGGTCTGGGCAAGAGCCATTCGGAGTGGATTCCGCAGGGTGGTCTCCAGATTCGCCCTTGGAATGCCGGAACGCTCAAGCTTATGGCTGGCAAGGGCTTCCGTAATCCTAACATGAGAGAACTCTTCCTATATCCGAGCTCTTCCCAGGAGCTTAAGCCTGAGAGAATCTGGAACTATGAGGCTTCATGGAAAGGCGGCGCCTTCGCTGGCAGGCTGTCATATGGTCTTGCGCTCTATTATTTAAAAGGTGACAACATGATCCAGACCATAAACCGGCAGAACGTGAACACTGGAGTGATCGAGAATAGCGGAGTCGAGCTTAAGGCCGCATACAGAGTGAATGACAAATTCGAGCTTACCACGAATCACGGCTTTCTGCACATGGCCCATCATGTCGTTGCCGCCCCTGAGTATAAGGGTTATGCCGGAGCGCGTTTTCATAGTGGGAAATGGTCTGTCAATGCGGGCCTGACTTATGTTGACGGCTTGTATAAGTCGATTGGCGCGGCCGAGGCGCAGGAAACTTTCTGCCTTCTTGATGCAGGGCTTAACTACGCTCTCTGCGACAATCTCACTCTCTGGCTCATCGCTAACAACCTCCTCGCCCAGAAGTACGAAATCAACCTCGGCTACCCGATGCCCCGGGCCACCTTCATGGCCGGGCTCAAGCTCAGCCTCTAAGCCGGCAAAAGGGGCATATTTTGAGGATTGCTGTTCATGTTCACCCAGGCATGCTGTACCCCTGTGCCGGGGTGGCGGCTCAGAGGGCGCTGGGGGCGTGGTCTGTGCCGGGCTATTTCTGGCGGATGAAGATTTGGATTGGGCAGCCGTTGAAGTCGAAGTTCTGCCGCAGGGTGTTTTCGAGGAAACGCTTGTACGGCTCTTTGACATATTGCGGGAGATTAGCGAAGAATGCGAAGGCCGGGAAGGCCGTCGGAAGCTGTGTCACATATTTGATCTTCACATATTTCCCTTTCCATGCCGGAGGAGGATATTCCGCGGTTACAGGCAGGAGAGCATCGTTGAGCTTGGAAGTGGAAATCTTCCGGCGATAATTATCGGCCACATGCGCCACCTCGTTGAGCACGTCAAGGATGCGCTGCTTGTGGGTCACCGAAGTGAAGATTATAGGTACATCGTCGAAAGGAGCCAGGCGGGCCTTCAGGGCCTCACGGTAGGCGTTGAGCGTATTACTCTCCTTCTCGAAGAGATCCCACTTGTTCACCACTATCACACAGCCCTTCCTGTTCTTCAGAATGAGGTTGAAGATAGACATATCCTGGGCTTCCATTCCTGTGGTCGCGTCAATCATCAGCACGCAGACATCAGAATGCTCGATGGCCCTGATAGTCCTCATGACGGAGTAGAACTCAAGATTCTCGTTGACCTTGTTCCGCTTGCGCATACCTGCCGTGTCGACCAACATGAACTCATGGCCGAACTTGTTGTAGTAGGTCGCGATAGAGTCTCTGGTCGTTCCGGCGACAGGAGTCACTATATTCCTGTCTTCGCCCAGCAGGGCGTTCGTCAGAGAAGACTTGCCGACATTAGGCCTGCCGACGATGGCAATGTGAGGCAGATCGGCGTGATCATCCTCTGCGGCGGCATCCTCAGGAAGCTTTTTCAGCACCTCGTCAAGGAGCTCGCCGGTCCCGCTGCCGTTCGCGGCGGAAACACTGAAAATCTCCCCCAGCCCAAGAGAATAGAACTGATAGGCATCGTACATCTTCTCCCCGCTGTCAACCTTGTTGACGCAGAGAATGACATTCTTCCCGCTGCGGCGGAGGATGTCGGCGATTTCGGCATCATAGTCGGTCACCCCCGTACCGGCCTCCACCATGAAAAGTACCAGATCGCACTCTTCAATGGCGATGGTAACCTGCTTGCGGATTTCATCCTCGAAGGCATCGTCCGAACCGGAAGACCAGCCTCCAGTGTCCACGACCGAGAACTCCTTGCCGCACCACTCGCATTTGCCGTAGTGGCGGTCCCTGGTCACTCCGGCGGTTTCATCGACTATGGCTTTCCTCATTCCGACCAGACGGTTGAATAAGGTGGACTTGCCGACATTAGGCCGGCCTACGATTGCGACAAGGCTCATTTCTCTGCTGTGTTTTTCTTTTCGGAATAAGGGTAAAGCCCGCATCCGATGCAGTCGCTCGAATAAAGCCCGGAGCAGGACGCATCCTTTTTCCGGGCACGGGCCTTCCCTCCCCAGATCTCATCTTCTTCCTCTTTCATGCAGCGGATGCCGAGCTTGCGCATGTTTTCATTGCTCTCCACATCTGTCTGAGGGAAGTGTCCGTTCTTGCGGAAAATAATGTTGAAGCACATGAGCGTGATGCCGATCGCAAGAAGAAGTATGGCTGCGAGGAAAACTTTCATCTAGAATATGAATTCGGTACTGATAGGATCGAAATTGTTGACCCTCTTGATAGTCTGAGCGAAGACTCCGGTCATGCTGATGACCTTGATCTTGCTCTTGTCAACCGAAGGGTCCTTGGTGAGAGGAATTGTGTCTGTGACGAAGACCTCCTTGAGGGCGGAAGCGGCGATGCGCTCGTATGCCGGTCCGGAAAGGACGGCGTGCGTCGCGCAGGCGCGGACACTGTTCGCACCCTTCTCCATGAGCAGGTCGGCGGCCTTGGTGAGGGTGCCGGCCGTGTCGATCATGTCATCGACAATGACGATGTCTCTGCCTTCCACTTCTCCGATAGCGGTCATGGAAGCGACTACGTTAGGCCTCGGACGGGACTTGTGGCAGATGATCACAGGGCAGCCCAGCTCCTTGGCGTAGGCGTTTGCCCTCTTTGCCCCGCCCATGTCAGGGGCCGCTATGGAAAGGTTCGGAAGGTTCAGCTCCTTAAGGCAAGGAATGAAGACCTTGCTGGCGAAGACATGGTCTACAGGGAAATCGAAGAAGCCCTGGATCTGGTCGGCGTGGAGGTCGCAGGTCATTACCCTGTCGGCTCCGGCCGCCTTAAGCAGATTGGCTACAAGCTTGGCTCCGATGGAGACCCTCGGCTTGTCCTTGCGGTCCTGACGGGCCCAGCCGAAATACGGCATAACGGCTATGACTTTGTCGGCAGAAGCCCTCTTGGCGGCATCGATCATCAGAAGAAGCTCAAGCAGGTTATCCGCAGGCGGGAAAGTGGACTGGATGATGAATACGGTAGCGCCGCGGACGCTCTCAGAGTAACTTGGCTGAAATTCGCCATCGCTGAACTGGGTCGTCTCCGCATCACCGAGTTTGAACTCCTCTTCGCCAGGCTGACGGATGGCGTTCAATCCGTCGATAACTTTGCTCGCAAAGTCTCTCGAAGCCCTGCAGGCAAAAAGTTCCATTCTTTGGTACTTCATATCAATGCTTTTTCGTTTAGTCTGTTCTCATTCAGAAATCCCGAGCACTTCTCCGATGTATCCGAGCACCTCTTCCCGTCCCATTCCCGTCTGCGACGAAGTTATGAAATAAGGAGGGAGCTCATCCCATGTCTCCTTCAGGGCGTCAAGGCTTTCCTTGACCTGATCCTCTCGGGCCTTAGGCCCCATTTTGTCTCCCTTGGTGAAGATCAGCGCTATGGGGACCCTGTGCTCTCCCATCTCGTTGATAAACTCCAAGTCGTTCTTCTGGATCTTGTGCCTTGAGTCTATCAGGACGAAGAGAAGAGCCAGATCTTCGGAGAAACTTATGTAGTCGCTGATGACATCATGAAGCTTTTGCCTGTCGGCGGCTCCCATGCTTGCGTAGCCGTAGCCCGGAAGGTCGACCAGATACCATTTGCGATTGATCAGGAAATGGTTTACGACCTTTGTCTTTCCCGGGGTGGACGAAGTCATGGCGAGCTTTCCGCAACCGGTCAGCATATTGATGAGAGACGACTTCCCCACGTTGGAGCGTCCTATGAAAGCGAACTCTGGAAGTCGAGGTGACGGGCGTCCGTCTGTGCGGGTGCTGCTGCCGGCGAATTTGGCTTCTGTTATTTTCATTATGGACACTTCTTTCATACAAAGATAGCAAGTTTTTCCTAAATTTGCCTTGTAAGAGAAAAGAGTATGGCGGAAATCAGTTCAATCGACCTCTGTACTCTCCAGATCCGGGTTCGAGATTGTATTTCGGAAAATTTTAAGGATCTGTTGTGGGTAAGGGCGGAAGTCCAGTCCGTGAGCGAGAAGCGGAGGCATGTCTACCTGAATCTGGTTCAGACGCAGCCGGACGGAACGACTTTGGCTTCATCCAGAGCCATGGTCTGGAGCAGCGATGTCCCCGCAATTTTCGGTAAATTCCAGAGAGTGACAGGCCAGCAGCTCGCCCAGGGCATGAAGATACTTGCCTTGGTCGAGGTTAGGTTCCATGAAGTATTTGGCTATTCCTTGAATATCAGGGATATTGATCCCTCGTATACGCTCGGGGAACAGGAAGCTCTAAGGCGCCAGACCATCGAAGCTCTCAGGATCAACGGCCTTCTGGAAAGGCAGAAAAGCCTTACTCTCGCCAGGCTCCCGTACCGTCTTGCCGTGATTTCTTCAGATACGGCGGCAGGCTACGGAGATTTCTGCAGGCACCTTGAAGAAAATTCATGGGGATATAAGTTCCATGTCGATTTGTTCCCGGCCTTGATGCAGGGCGATCAGGCCCCCTCGAGCATTTCGGCCGCTATCGCCGCCGCGTCTAGGGTTTTTCCCGGCACCTCGGCTCTCCCGGGCTTGGCTGCCTCTTCCACGCTCAGGCCGGCTTATGACGCCATACTCATCATCCGCGGAGGAGGTTCCGGCCTGGACCTGATCGCCTATGACGACTACAATCTCGCCAAGGCAATAGCTCTCTGTCCCGTGCCTGTATTCACGGCGGTAGGTCATGACCGTGATTTCCATGTCTGCGACATGGTCTCTTACGTCTATGTCAAGACTCCGACTGCTCTGGCGGATTATTTCATCGCCATCTATGCCGGGGAAGACAAGAAGATCAGCGCGATCGCCTCAAGAATCGCCGGCGCCGCCGCCGAGAGACTGGGCGAGGGGGATTTGAGGCTGGAGGGCCTTGGACGTCAGATCAGGGAAAGGGTGCGGAGCCGTTTCGCCGCTCTTGCTGAGGGGCTGGATTATCTGGAGAAGAATATTAATGGAGCCTTCCGCCGGAAGGTTGCAGAACAGACTGTGAGGCTGGACACTCTCGAAAAGAGGATTCTCAAGGCGCCAGTGGCTAAACTTGATGCCGAGGAAAGGATGCTTGAGGTCCTTGTCCCCCGGCTTCGTTCCTCGATGGCTCTGCGCCTTACGGATGCGGAGAGGGCTGTGGAGCTTCTTGAGGTGAAGATAAAGAGCTCTGATCCGCGCAATATTTTGGCGAAGGGCTATGCGCTGGTTCTGGACGGGAATGAGCGTAAGATTGATTCGGTGACTAGGCTCTCGCCGGGTGACAGAATGAGCGTAATGTTCTCCGACGGTACCCTCCGCGCCGAGGTTACGGGTGTGGAAAGAAGGGAGAGGAACCAAGGTGAGGGAAAGTGAGTATCGGGTTGGAAATCTGATATATTTAGTTGAATATCTGATAAAATAAAGCTATATTGGCTGACGATATGGATAAGGTTGAATTTGATTTCGAGAAGGCTATGGCCGAACTCGAGAAAATAGCTGAAAAGGTTGAAGACCCTCAGACTGGTCTTGGCGAAATCGACGAGCAGGTGAAGAGGTCCAAGGAACTCATCAAGGATTGCAGAGGGTATCTGAGGGCCATGAGAGAGAAGGTCGCGGCTCTTACTCAGGAAGAGGCCGCTTTGCAGATTCCGCAGGAACCGCAGATGCCTCAGGGGCGGCAGGGGCAGTGGCCGGCTTCTCAGGGGCAGGGGCAGGGTCGGGGCCTGCAGGATAACGACGGCTTGCCGTTCTGAGGATCGGACCCTATGGAAAAACGTTCATGATATGAATAAGATATACGAGACAGACCCGTATCTCAAACCCTACAAGGGCGTGATAGACCGCCGTCATGGCGATATCCTTGCCCTGAAGGATAGGATAGCCAAGAACGGCTCCCTCTCGGACGGGGTAAACAACCATCTCTTTTACGGGATGCATCGCTGCGCTGACGGCACCTGGGTCTTCCGCGAGTGGGCCCCTAACGCCACCCGTATTTATCTCATTGGCGACTTCAACAACTGGAAGCGCATCAACGATTATCAGCTCCAGCCCCTCGGCCGGGGCGACTGGGAGATAAGGCTTCCGGCTATGTTCCTCCGCCATGGCGACCATTACAAACTATGGATAGAATGGCCTGGTGGGGGAGGAGAGAGAATCCCGGCCTACTGCACCCGCGCCGTCCAGGACCCGGACACCAAGCTTTTCAGCGCCCAGATCTGGGCCCCTGACGAACCTTACCGCTGGAAAAACGGCAGGCCGGGACCGAGGAAGAATCCTCTCATCTACGAATGTCACATCGGCATGAGTTCGGAAGAGGAGAAGGTCGCCACCTTCGACGAGTTCAGGACAGGTGTCCTTCCGCGCATAGCCGCCCTCGGCTATGATACGATCCAGATAATGGCCCTCCAGGAGCATCCGTATTACGGCTCCTTCGGCTACCAGGTCTCCAATTTCTTCGCGCTGAGCTCCCGCTTCGGCACTCCTGAAGAATTTAAACTCCTCGTGGATGAAGCACACGGCCTGGGGATAGCCGTCGTCATGGATATAGTACATTCCCACAGCGTCGACAACGAGGCGGAGGGACTGAGCCTCTTCGACGGCACCGATCATACCTATTTTTACTCCGGCCCTCAGGGGAGACATCCCGCCTGGGGCTCCAGATGTTTCGACTACGGCAAGGATGAGACGAAGTATTTCCTCCTGTCTAACTGTAAGTTCTGGATGGAGGAGTATATGCTGGACGGCTTCCGTTTCGACGGGGTCACGAGCATGATCTACTGGGACCACGGGCTGGGAAAGGACTTCGGCGGCTATGACGCCTATTTTAATTCAGGTGTCGACGAGAACGCTCTGCAATACCTTGCCCTCGCAAATATGCTGATCCATGAAATCAACCCGCAGGCCCTGACAATAGCTGAGGATGTGAGCGGAATGGCCGGGCTGGCGGCGCCTTTCGAGGCTGGAGGCATAGGCTTCGACTTCAGGATGGCCATGGGCATAGCTGACCATTGGATAAAATGGATCAAGGAAAAGAGCGACGAGCAATGGAGCCCCGGCGAGATGTGGTATGAGCTTACCAACAAGAGGTCGGATGAGAAGACCATCAGTTATGCGGAATGCCATGACCAGGCCCTCGTCGGAGACAAGACCATAATCTTCAGGCTCATTGACAAGGATATGTACTGGTCCATGAACACGGATTCCAAGAATCCCGTCGTCGACAGGGGCATCGCCCTCCACAAAATGATTCGTCTCGTGACCCTTGCCACGGCCGGCGGCGGCTACCTCAATTTCATGGGGAACGAATTCGGCCATCCTGAGTGGATCGATTTTCCGAGGCAGGGGAACGGATGGTCTTACAAATATGCCAGGAGACAGTGGCATCTTTCCGAGCCGGATTACCTCAGATACAAATATCTGAACAATTTCGACAAGGCCATGATCCATCTTGAGAAAGAAAGCGGATTCCTAAGCGAAAGACCCGTCCTTCTGACAGCCGATGAGGCCAAAAACATCTTGATTTTCATGCGGAAAAATCGTATATTTGCTTTCAACTTCCACCCGGTGGAATCTTTCCCTGACTATGGCTTCTCTGCCCCCGAAGGAGAGTACAGAATCGTCATGGATACGGACGAGAAAGACTTCGACGGTTTTCAGCGAATAAAGCTTGGGGAGCGTCATATAGCGGTACCGGTCAAGAGCCCTAACGGCAATCAGTCGTTCGGCGGTACCCTCTATCTCTACCTGCCCAGCCGCTGCGCCGTAGTGCTGGAGCGGATTTGATGGTTAACAAGGAAACTTTAACTGAAATGGCGTTTCTTAAATTCAACAAAGCCGAGCTAGTCAACTTGTCGTACTCGCTCAAGAGAGAGATCATCCTCGCGAACAAGACCGGGGCCTGTTGTAACACAACCATTGTTTTCTGTAACACCAGACGTTATCACGGCCTCCTCTGCGTGCCGGTAGACGGCTTCGGCGGCAAGAAGCACATCCTTCTGTCAGCCATAGACGAGAGCCTTACCGTCGACGGTAAACAATTCAACCTCGGCATCCACCGCTATGGCGACATCTACGAGCCGAGGGGCCATAAATACATAGTTGACTTCGGGGCGGATCCGATCCCTGCCGTAACCTACAAGGTGGGGCAGATCCTCTTCACGAAGGAAGTCCTCCTTGTCCCGGACAGCGACCAGGTCATGATACGATACACCGTCGTGAAGACCCCTTCCAGGGTAGACCTCACGCTGAAGCCTTTCCTCGCCTTCAGGGACATTCACGCCCTCACCGAGGAAAATCCCAGGGCTGACACGACGGCCAGGCCGATTCAGAACGGGGCGGCCTTCAGGCTTTACCCGGGCTTTCCTGAACTAAATCTTCAGATCAGTTCAGCCAAGGCGGAATGGCGAGGAGAACCGTCCTGGTACAAGGGGATAACCTATTCCGATGAGGCCCGCCGCGGTTTCGCCTGCAAAGAAGACCTTCTGGTGCCGGGCTCCTTCACCGTGAAAGGCCTCTCCGAGGGCGGCTCCATCGTCTTCTCGGCAGGCGTAGAGGAAATCTCCGCGAGAGGACTTTCCCAGAGATTCAAGACTTACCTCTCCTCGATGGGGACAATCAGCAGTTTCCATGACCAGCTGGTCCATTGCGCGGATCTGCTCAAACGCGACCGGGGAGGGCACAAGCAGATTACCGCGGGCTTCTCTTGGCTCTATACGGGCCTCCTGAGGGAGACCCTTCTTGCTCTTCCGGGGCTCACTCTCTACGCAAACGGTGACCGAGCCGAGTTCGAGGAGATACTGGACAATCTCATAGCAGACAATCAGGAGCGGCTCTTCCGCCGCACGACACAGGTTGAGGCTCCGCTTCTGCTCGCCACCGTGCTCCAGCAGTACATCGACTTCGGTGCGGACGCAAGGAAGGTTTGGAAGAAATACGGAGACACCCTCAAGCAGGTCATTGAGAGCTATCTCCCGGGCCGAAGAAGGGAGGTCTCCCTTCAGCCGAACGGCCTTCTATGGGCCCAGGCCGAGCGGACTGCCCTGACGTGGATGAACGCCTACATAGGCGGTTTTCCAGTAACGGAGAGGGCGGGATATCAGGTCGAGACCAACGCCCTGTGGTTCAACGCCATTTATTTCGCACTGGAGATGGAGCGGAAGTACACCTCGACCAGGAGCGCTTTCGTGACCACATGGAACAAGGTGGCCGACACTATTCTCGAGAATTACCAGCCTACCTTCTGGGATCCGAATCTGGGCTTTCTCGCCGACTATGTCGACAATTCCGGCCGCCACATGGAAGTGCGTCCTAACCAGATGCTGGCCCTCTGGGCGCCATATCACCCGGTGGACGATGCCGTGGCCGCCAGCGTCATTCAAATCATCGACAGGGAGCTTCTCACTCAGCGCGGAATCCGCACCCTGTCTCCTCGCGACGCCCTCTACAAAGGCGTCTACGAGGGCAGCCAGACCGAGCGGGATCTGGCCTATCACGGTGGCTGCGCCTGGCCTTTCCTGCTCTACTACTATGCTGACATCTGTTTCAGGATGTACGGGCCTTCTTTCATGGGCAAGATAAATTGGCTCACCGAAGGCTTCGAAGAAGACTTGTCAAAACACGGAGTCGGCGCGATAAGCGAGCTCTATGACGGAGATCCTCCGCACGAGCCTCACGGGGCGATTTCTTCCGCCCTGAGTACCGCGGCGCTCCTGGGAATCGATTATCTAAGGGATAGAAACAAGGAGGGATAGAATATGGCAATCAGAGTATTGATGTTCGGCTGGGAGTTCCCTCCCCATATTTCGGGAGGACTCGGCACAGCCTGTTATGGAATAGTGAAAGGCCTTGCGGCCAACGGCGTGAAGACTCTTTTCGTGATGCCTTCAGCTTCGGGAGACGAGGATCAGAGCGCCGCCAAGATAATAAACGCCAGCGATGTCGCTGTCGTCACGGGGGGTAGTTCGACCGTCGAGGATTTCCTCGACAAGGTCCGCTTCGTCCATATAGGGACCAACATGGTTCCATATCTTGATCCGGAGGAGTTCCACGATCTGGTCGAGGCTGACAGGAAACGTCAGGTCCGCGATTTCAAGGTGAACTACGGCGAGAAATTCAAATTCTCTGGGAAATACGGCTCGAACCTCATGGAGGAGGTCGCGCGCTATGCGATGGTTGGAGGCACCATAGCCATGGAGCATAAGGATGAGTTTGACCTTATCCATGCCCATGACTGGCTCACCTACAACGCCGGTATCGCCGCCAAGCGGCTTACTGGTAAGCCGCTAGTCGTCCATGTCCACGCCACCTCTTTCGACCGCGGAAACGAGCAGATGATAGATACCCGTGTCTACGCCATTGAGCGCCGGGGGATGGAAGAGGCCGACAAGGTCATCACCGTGTCTGACCTCACCAGGAACATCGTCATTACTAAATACGGCATCGATCCCGCCAAAGTCGTCACTGTCCACAATGCGGTGGACTTCAGCGGCAGGGAGAACATCAGCGTGGAGAGGGGAGTGAAAGACAAGGTGGTGACCTTCCTGGGCAGAATCACCTTCCAGAAGGGGCCTGAGTATTTCATAGAGGCGGCCGCGAAGGTGCTCAAGAGGACGGAGCATGTGCGCTTCGTCATGGCAGGTAACGGAGATATGATGAATCGCGCCATCCGCTATGTGGCCCGGCTTGGCATCTCTGACAGATTCCATTTCACCGGCTTCCTCAGGGGAAAAGACGTCCAGAAGATGTTCGCCCTTTCGGATGTTTACGTGATGCCTTCGGTCTCCGAGCCTTTCGGAATTTCGCCTCTTGAAGCCATGCGCTCCAATGTGCCTTCCATCATCTCCCGCCAGAGCGGGGCTGCGGAGGTGCTCAAATACGCTTTCAAGGTGGATTTCTGGAATGTCGACGCCATGGCGGACCAGATCTATGCTCTCGTGAAGTATCCGGCGCTCGCAAAGTTCGCCTCCGTCCATGGATACGAAGAGGTGGATACGCTCAAGTGGAACAATGCGGCCGCCCAGATCAAAGAGGTCTACGAGTCAGTCTTAGCTTAACCGAATAAACAGAAACTTGATATGAATAAGAGTATTTGCCTTTACTTCCAGGTGCATCAGCCTACCAGACTCAGGCTCTACCGATTTTTCGATATAGGAAAGGATTCTCATTATTATGACGACTTCGCCAACAGGACCATCCTGCGCAGGGTAGCCCAGAAGTGCTATCTACCGATGAACGCCGCCCTGCTTGACCTGGTCAAGAAATATAAGGGTGCCTTCAAGGTGGCCTTTTCAATATCGGGCTCCGCGATGGACCAGTTCGACAGGTATGCTCCTGAAATCAACGACAGTTTCAAGGCTCTCGCGAATACCGGCTGCGTGGAGTTCCTCAGCGAGACCTACAACCATTCTCTCGCCTCGCTGATCTCTCCTGCCGAGTTCCGCCGCCAGGTCGAGGCTCACAAAAAGGCCGTCGAAGACCATTATGGGGTGACTCCCGTGGCCTTCCGCAACACCGAGCTTATCTACAGCAACTCTATCGGCGAGCAGGTCTACGACATGGGCTACCGCGTGATGCTGACCGAGGGAGCGCGCCACATCATGGGCTGGCGCAGCCCTAACTATGTCTACAGCGCCGAGAACCGCAAGGGATTGAAACTCCTCTTGAGAAACTACGGTCTGAGCGACGACATAGCCTTCCGCTTCTCTGACAAGGGCTGGAGCGACTGGCCTCTCACGGCCGATAAGTATCTGGGATGGCTGAAGGATGCCGTCAAGGATGGAGGAGATGTAGTAAATCTCTTCATGGACTATGAGACTTTCGGAGAGCATCAAAGCGCCCAGTCCGGCATCTTCGAATTTATGAAGGCCCTTCCTGGCATCGTCATCTCCGATGGCGGCTTCCAGTTTGCAACGCCTTCCGAGGTTGCTAAGAACTACAAGGCTGTCTCAGACCTGGATGTGCCTGAGACCATTTCCTGGGCCGATGAAGAGAGGGATATCACCGCCTGGCTAGGAAACGAACTCCAGCAGGATGCCTTCAACAAGCTCTATTCGCTCTATGAGAAGGTTTCACTTGTGAACGACCCTGCCATCTGGGCCGATTTCGGTCATCTCCAGGAGAGCGACCACTTCTACTATATGTGTACGAAGTTCTTCTCCGACGGGGAGGTGCACAAGTATTTCAATCCATACGACACCCCATATGAGGCGTTCATCAACTATATGAACGTTTTAAGCGATTTTACAATCCGGGTCGACGATGAAACTTCGCTATTAAATGTTAACTTTGCCCCGGTTTCCGATGTGAAAAAATCGGACTCGGAGGAAGAAATGCCTTCGAAACCAGTCAGGAAGACAGCGCCGGCCAAATCTAAGGCGGCGAAAACTTCCGCCGGGAAGCCCGCTGCCAAGAAGGGCGGGGCAAAAAAAGCAAAGTAACATAAATGTCTGATACGAATTTAATTCCTGATTATCTTTTCGAAGTTAGCTGGGAAGTCTGCAACAAGGTGGGGGGTATCTATACGGTGCTCGCCACCAAAGCTTTATATCTGATGGCCCAGCGCAAGAGACGCCATATCCTCATCGGACCTGACGTCTGGATGCACACCGATTCTAACCCGGACTTCATCGAGGACCCGGGACTCTTCGCTTCCTGGAACCAGAAGGCCGCTTCTCAGGGCCTCAGACTCAGGATAGGACACTGGAATGTCCCGGGAGAACCGGTAGCCATTCTGGTGGACTACAAGCAGTTCCTTACCGACGTCGACAAAATTCTCGGCAAGCTTTGGGAGACTTACAAGGTGGATTCCATCTCCGGAGACTGGAACTACAAAGAGAATGTCCTTTTCGGCTGGGTGTCCGGAATGGTAATCGAGAGTTTCTGCAAATATTATGTAGAACCGTCTGACAAGGTCGTGGCCCAGTTCCACGAGTGGCAGACAGGCTCCGGCATACTTTATCTCAAGCAGACCGGACTTCCGGTCGCGACCGTCCTCACCACCCATGCGACCGTACTCGGCCGCAGCCTTGCGGGGAACAACCAGCCTCTCTATGACAAGCTCGAGTCCTACGAACCGGAGGAGTCGGCAAAGAGGTTCGGTGTCGTGGCCAGACATTCCATGGAGAAGACTGCCGCGAACAATGCCGATGTCTTCACCACCGTCAGCGAAATCACTGCCAGGGAATGTTCCCATTTTCTCGGCAGAGAGGTCGATGTGGTGACTCCGAACGGCTTCGAGAACAGTATCACTCCTGATTCCGAAGAAGAATTTCTTAAGGCCAGAGGCATCGCGAGGGAAGCCCTCCGCAAGACGGCTTCCGCCATGTCCGGCACCCAGGTCCCGGAGGACGCGGTCTTCATGGGCATAAGCGGTCGCTATGAATATAGGAACAAGGGCATTGACGTCTTCATAGATTCCCTCGCCAAACTTGCGGCCGAGGGCTATGACGGCAAGGAGATCCATGCCTTCATAATGATTCCTTCCGGACACAACGGACCGGACAAGAAGCTCGTGGCCAAGCTGGAGGGCAATGAAGAGGCACTCGGCTACACGACTCAGACTTCTCATGTGCTGGCCTATCCGGAAAACGACACCATCACCCGCCGTTTTTCCGAGACAGGCCTTCTCAACGACCCGGCGAGCCGCATCAAGATCTATTTCATTCCATCCTACCTTGACGGAAAGGACGGCGTTTTCAATCTGCCCTACTACCATATCCTCATAGGCCTCGACCTTGCAGTCTTCCCTTCCTATTACGAGCCATGGGGCTACACCCCTCTCGAGGCCTGCGCCTTCAGCGTTCCGACTCTCACCACCACTCTGGCCGGCTTCGGCATGTGGGTGATGACTCATTACGAGGGTGAACATCCTGGAGTTGCCGTCATTGAAAGGAACGACTCCAATTACGAGGAGGCTGTCTGCGCGGTGGCCGACAGGATAAGGGAACTTGCCTATCTCTCCGATGAGGAGAAGAAGGTCTATTCCCGGAACGCCAGGGAAGTCGCCTCGATCGCGCTCTGGAAGAATCAGATAAAATATTACGTCCAGGCCTACGGCATGGCGATAGCCAAGGCTTCCGCGGAGAAAGGAAGCTTTGATAAAGCGGAAAAAGATAAGATTATGAGTTACGAAAAGATAGCAGTCAACGAACCTACATGGAAGAGCGTAATGATTACGCGTCATCTTCCGGAAGCGCTCAGCGCTCTTGAAAAGCTTGCCAAGAACCTCTGGTGGTGCTGGAACGACAGCGCCAAGTCCCTTTTCAAGATGGTTGACCCGGATGTCTGGCACAAGTCCGGCCACAATCCTATGGTCGTGCTTGACACCGTCAGCATAAAGCGCTTCAATGAGCTTGCGGCAGATGAGGTCTTCACCGCCGCTCTCGACAAGGTCATGAAGGAGTACAATGCCTACATGGAGGCAAAGAAGGAACGCAAGGCTCCGAAGATCGCCTACTTCTGCATGGAATATGGGCTTGACACCTCGCTGAAAATCTATTCTGGAGGCCTGGGCATCCTCGCCGGCGACTACCTCAAGGAGACCAGCGACATGAATGTGAACCTTGTTGCCGTCGGCCTTCTTTATAGGTTCGGCTACTTCACCCAGGTGCTTTCCTCCGCGGGAGACCAGATCGCCAAATACGATGCGCAGGACTTCAGCAAGATTCCGGCTTCTCCGGTGAGGGACAAGGACGGTGGCTGGGTTACCGTCGCCATCGCCCTGCCTGGCAGAAATCTGACCGCGAGAATCTGGAAGGTCGAAGTAGGCCGTACAGATCTCTATCTCCTCGACACTGATTTCGAGGCCAATGCTCAGGAGGACAGGGAAATAACCTATCACCTTTATGGTGGAGACTGGGAGAACAGGCTCAAGCAGGAAATGCTTCTGGGCATCGGCGGAATACGTGCTCTGCGTGCCCTCGGCATCGATGCGCAGATCTATCACTGCAACGAAGGCCACGCCGCCTTCACCGGCATCGAAAGGCTCCGTGAACTGATTGAGAAGGACAACCTCAGCTTCCAGGAGGCTCTTGAGGTCGTCAGGGCTTCTTCCCTCTTCACGACCCACACTCCTGTGCCTGCCGGCCATGATGCCTTTGACGAGAATCTTATCAGAAAATATATCGGCAATTATGCCGACAGACTGAAAATCGACTGGACCACCTTCATGGCCTTGGGAAAGATCAATCCAGAGGATGCCGGAGAGAAATTCAACATGAGCACCTTGGCCGCCAATTGCAGCCAGAACGTGAACGGAGTTTCGTGGCTCCATGGAAAGGTAAGCCAGGAGCTCTTCTCTCCGATGTATCCGGGCTATCTGCCTGAGGAACTTTTCATCAGCTCCGTGACCAACGGAGTCCATTACCCTACCTGGGCGTCCAAGGAATGGAAGAATCTTCATGCAAAGGTCTTCGGCCCTGAGTTCCAGACCCATCACTATGACCCTAAATGCTTCGAAGGCATCTACAAAGTGTCTGACGAGGAGGTCTGGAATGTCCGCAAAATTCTCAAGAAGACCCTCATCAGCGTGGTCAACGAAAAGCTTGCCGACCCATCGCTCGGCAACCATTATTCGCCGGCGGAAATCGTCGCCATCAAGGAGACTCTTTCTCCTGACAAGCTCACAATAGGCTTCGCCAGAAGGTTTGCGACCTACAAGCGCGGTACCCTCATCTTCAGCGATCTTGACAGGCTTTCGGCCATCGTCAACAATCCTAAGTTCCCTGTTCAGTTCATCTTCGCCGGCAAGGCCCATCCTGCCGACAAGGCGGGACAGGACCTCATCAAGCAGATCGTGGAGATCTCCAAGGATCCTCGCTTCCTCGGCAAGATTGTCTTCGTGCCTGGCTACGACATCTCTCTCGCCAAGCGTCTTGTTCAGGGCGTGGATGTCTGGATGAATAACCCGATCCGTCCTCAGGAGGCTTCCGGAACTTCCGGAGAGAAGGCTTCCATGAACGGTGTCATGCATTTCTCCGTGCTTGACGGCTGGTGGGTTGAGGGCTACAAGAAGGGCGCCGGCTGGGCTCTCCCTATGGAGCGAACCTATGACGACCAGAATTATCAGAACGAGCTCGATGCCGCCACGATGTACAATATCATCGAGAGCGAGATCGCCCCGGCCTACTATGATCTTGACCCTGATACGGACAGAAGCTCGACATGGATCGGATACATAAAGAACACCATAGCCCAGGTGGCCTGCAACTTCACCACGAACAGAATGCTCACCGATTATTGCGAGCAGTACTATTTCCCTCAGGCGAAGCGTGCCGCTTCCCTCATCAGGGATGACTACAAGGCCGCCCGCGAAATAGCCGCATGGAAGAAGCGTGTGCGGAGGGCCTGGAACGACATCGAGGTCGTTTCCTTCACCCCGCTGAACTCCACCTACAATGTCTCGCCAGACAAGGGTATGCAGTCGGAAGTGGTGCTGAACCTGGGCGAGCTCCAGCCGGAAGAAATAGGAGTGGAGATGCTCTTCACCACCATGGACGCCAAGGGCAAGATGCACATCGCCGACACCTGCGAATTCGAGGTGGTGAGCTTCAAGAACGGGCAGGCAACCTACCATGCCTCCGTAACTCCTGAAAAGACAGGCATGTACCAGGTGGCGACACGAATCTATCCTAAGAATCCTCTTCTGCCTCACAGACAGGATTTCGGATTGGTAAGATGGCTGTAGCGACCGGATTTTTCGACGGTGTCCATCTCGGGCACCGTTTTGTTATCAAGACCCTTGTCGAGGAGTCGCGGCTGAGGGGAGAGGAGAGTGTCATCGTGACATTCTGGCCTCACCCGAGGAATGTCCTGCAGTCGGACGCGAGGACCCTTAGGCTCCTCTCTTCTGTAGATGAGAAGAAGGCCCTGCTTTCTTCTCTGGGCGTGGACAGGGTTGAGGTCCTGCCTTTCACCATCGACTTCAGCCGCCTTACGGCCGAGGACTATCTGCGAGATTATCTCCGTGACCGCTTCGGTTGCAAGACAGTCTTGCTCGGCTATGACAACCGTCTGGGCAGTGATTCCTGCGGCCCGGACAGGATTTCGAAGATTGCCTCCGGCTTGGGGATTGAAGTTGTCGTGACTCCTCCCGTCGACTGCAATGGAGTCCGGATCAGTTCGACGCGGATCCGCGAGCTCCTTTCTGAGGGAGATGTAGAACGGGCGAACGCCATGCTAGGGTACTGTTATCCGCTTCACGGAGTCGTTGTCTCCGGGGATAGAATCGGCCGGACCATCGGCTTCCCGACCGCGAATATGCAGCTGTATGAGCCGCTGAAGCTGGTCCCGCGCAGAGGGGTCTATGCCGTAGACGTAACAACTCTCGGCCGGGAGTACAAAGGGATGTGCAACATAGGCGTGCGCCCTACCCTCGGCCAGGGCAACGCCCTTACAATCGAGACCAATATCTTCGATTTTGACCAAGATATCTACGGCCTTGACATCGAAATCCGTTTCCTCCGCCGCATCCGAGAAGAAAGCAAATTCAAATCCCTCGCCGACCTCTCAGCCCAGCTCGCCGCCGACCGCGCCGCCTGCCTTGCCAAGCCTTAGGCCTCAGCCCTCCTGCGTCGCTCCGCCTGATTCTTTTTTTTAATGAAATTTTCTTATCTTTGCATAGTTAGGGTTCCGCCTCAGGGGCGGGACTCCTTTTGTTTACTTGAAAATCAATATCAATCATCATGGCAGAAGTCCATTACATGACCCAAGAGGGTCTAGATAAACTTAAAAAGGAGCTTGCCGACGCATTAGCGCAGCGCCCGGTGATTTCCGCAGCCATAGGCGAGGCGAGAGAGAAGGGCGACCTTTCCGAAAACGCCGAGTATGACGCGGCCAGAGATGCCCAGGGCCTTCTTGAACTTAAGATTGCCAATCTCAAGAATCTCGTCGCCCATGCAAAGGTTATTGATGAGTCCATGGTCGGCACCGACAAGGTTCAGATCATGAACAAGGTGAAATTCCAGAACCTCTCCAATAAGGCCGTCATGGAATTTACCATCGTGGGCGAAACCGAGGCCGACTTCTCGAAGGGAAGGCTCGCCTCTACGACACCTATCGCCAAGGCCCTTCTCGGACATTCCAAGGGCGAGACCGTCGAGGCTCAGCTCCCCTCAGGCAAGGTCAAGTTCAAGATTCTGGATATAAGCCTCTAGTCCCATGGCAACCATTTTCACCAAGATAGCGAAAGGAGAAATTCCTTCCTATAAGTGCGCGGAGAATGAGGATTTCTACGCTTTCCTTGATATAGCTCCTATGACCAAAGGCCATACGCTTGTCATCCCTAAGCACACCGAGTGCGACTATATCTTCAGCCTTGACGAGAAGACCTACGCGGGACTCTGTGCTTTTGCCAGAAAGGTTGCTCTCGCCATAAAGGCGGCCGTTCCTTGCCAGAGGGTGGGAGTGGCCGTTTTGGGCATGGAGGTCCCTCACACGCACATCCATCTTGTGCCGCTCCAGAGCGAAGCCGATATGGACTTCAGGAGGGAGAAGCTCAAGCTGGAACCCCAGGAAATGAAGAAGATTGCAGACTCAATATTGAGCGAATATGAAAAACTTTAGCACTGCGGCCGCTCTCATAGCTGCGGCGGCGATTCTCTACGGCTGCGGAAAAGGCGCTTCCGTCAGTGGCGTTTTGGACGGAGCCGTGAATTCGGAAGTCGTTCTCAACAAGCTTGACGGCGAAAAGATGGTGCCTCTGGATACGGTCAAGACCGATGCCTCCGGCGCTTTCAAGGCAAAGCTGGAAATAGCTAAGGGTCAGCCTGAGTTCGTATACCTCTTCTATAAGGACAAGAGGGTGGCCTCCCTTCTTCTTGAGAACGGGGACAAGGCTGTGGTTAAAGCCGATACCATCGGGAACTATTCCGTGGAAGGATCCGCCCAGACCGACAAGCTCATGGAGGCCCAGCGCATGGAGTCAGAGTTTAACGACAAGTTCTACGCCGCCCAGGCTCAGCTCTCCGACCTTGATCCGGCGTCCGAAGAAGCAAGGGCCGTCAACCTGAAACTTTCGCAGGATTATGTCAAGTATTACCGCGAATGCGTCAAGTTCGTTCTCAATAATTCCAAGTCTCTGGCCGTGATACCTGTACTCTACAGCACGCTCCCGAACGGAGCTCCTGTCTTCAGCCAGGTCACTGACGCCATGCAGTTCAAGGCTGAGTATGATTCCCTCATTACGGTCTACCCAGAATCAAAATATGTCAAGGCTCTCGGAGAAGAGGCCAAGCGCAGGACCAATATCCTCGGCGTGCAGTCCAAGCTTTCCGTAGCCACGGTGCAGGGCTTCCCTGACATCGACATGAACGATGTACAGGGCAAAGAGGTGAAGCTTAGCGAGGTGAAGTCCAAGGTGGTCATGGTCTATTTTTGGGCCTCGACCGTCTCCGCGCAGAAGATGTTCAATCTTGACGTGATCAAGCCTGTCTACAGAGATTATCATGACCGTGGTCTGGAGATCTACGCAGTCTCCCTGGATACCGACAAGGCTGCCTGGGCGACGGCGGTGAAGAATCAGAATCTGGGCTGGATCAATGTCTGCGACGGCCTCGGCCAAGCTTCTCCTTCTGTCACGGCCTACAATGTAGGCTCGATACCTACGGCCTTCTTCATCGTGGACGGCACCCTTCAGGGCAATGCCGGCGTCAGCGACGCGGCTTCTCTGAGGCGCTATCTCGACTCGAAGCTCTAGTAAGACCGCGCTCCGGAGGCGGAAACCTCAGAGGAGGGAGCCGTGAAGTCCGGAGCGGGAAATCAGAAAAGTTTTTTGCGGCTTACGGTCGCGACAAATTCCTTCAGATAGAAAGGTTCGAAGTACGCTACGTCTTCGAACCTTTTTTCATGCAGGGCCGTGAAGGCCGGAGCCGCCATGGCGGAAGCCTTCGGGCTGCACTGCACGAAGGACGCGAGGGGTCCCGCGAGAATTTCCGAGCACTTCTGCGCTCCGTCCCCGATGAAGAGGACCGGGCCTTCGGAACGCTCGGAGGCGAAACTGGAGGAGTCGATGATCTTCGGCTCGGTCTTCCCGACCTGTTTTCCGTCCGGGGTGAAGACCGCCGTGTAGACTTCCATCCTTCGCGCGTCAATCATCGGAATGATATACTTGCAGCCTTCCGGAACGAGGCCCTCGGCGATGGCCTGCCAGACAAGAGTGTCGAGGGAGCCCACCGAGAGCAGCGGAATCCCAGCCCCGAAACAGAGCCCCTTGGCGGTAGACACCCCGACGCGGAGTCCCGTGTATGAGCCCGGCCCCTTGCAGACGCAGACCGCCGAGCAATCAGAAACTTTGAGTCCTTTCTCGTCCAGCATCTCCTTGACGAAGGGAGCAGTAAGGGCCGCGTGTTCGCGTCCGGCGTTTTCTTTGTATGCTACGACTCTGCCGTCTTGGGCGAGGGCCGTCGAACAAAGGGCGGTCGAGGTCTCTATGAGAATTATCCTTTCCATATCAGGTCTTTGATGTATGGGAAAACCGTGTCTGCGACATCCTTCAGCGGTCCGTAGCAGCTGGACCCGGCCAGAGTGTCGGGGTTTACAAGTTCATATTTCTGGTTTATGGTGTCGAAGAGCGCTATGAAGAGCGCCGTTAAAAGCAGCATCTTGGCGGCGGAGAAAAAAACTCCCGCGGCGCGGTTCAGTCCGCCGAGCCGGACTGCCTTCAGTATCTTGTTGATGACGAATTCTATCAGCTGGCACAGAAGAGATACTATGATGACAATCCCGGCGAAAGAGAGAATGCGCAGCAACAGTAGGGGGGCTTCCGAGTGCTTGGAGAGCATGACCGCGAGCGGGGAGGAGAGGGCGAAGGCGAGATAAATTCCTAGAATCAGGGCAATGAGCGAAACTGCCTGAGTGACAAAGCCTTTCCTGGCTCCGCGGACGATGGCGAGAACAATCAGCAGAAGTATCACTATGTCCAGAACTCTCATCCGCTTTGAAAAATTTACATTATTAAGTAACTTTGCATCCTTAGCATCGGCAAATATCAGCCGTTTGCAAAAGTAGCCAAAAATTATGAAATTCAGAGAATATAAGGGCCTGGATCTCGTAGCCTCCGGAAATGAAATTCTGGAGAGGTGGAAGCTTCACCATTCCTACGAGAAGTCATTGGAACTCAGGGACAAAGCCCCGGAGTTCATTTTTTTCGAAGGTCCGCCTTCGGCAAACGGCATGCCTGGAATCCATCATGTGATGGCGCGTTCCATCAAGGACAGCATCTGCCGATACATGTCCATGACAGGACACAAGGTGTACCGCCGAGCCGGCTGGGATACCCACGGACTCCCGGTCGAGATTGGCGTAGAGAAGAAGCTCGCCATCCACAAGGATGACATCGGTGTCAAGATTTCTGTCGAAGAGTACAACAAGACCTGCCGCTCCGAGGTGATGAAATTTACCAAGGAATGGGAGAATATGACGGAAAGGATAGGCTATTGGGTCGACATGAAGGACCCTTATATCACCTATGACAACCGCTACATCGAGACTGAGTGGTTCCTTCTCAAGAAGATTTACCAGAAGGGCCTTCTATATAAAGGGTATTCGATCCAGCCGTATTCGCCGTCCGACGGCACCGGCCTGAGCTCCCATGAGCTCAACCAGCCTGGCTGCTACAAGGACGTGACGGACACGACAGTGACCTGCCAGTTCGAAATCATCAAGGATGCGAAGTCGCAGAAGCTCTTCGGCAGCGAGACGCTTCCGGTGTATATGTTGGCATGGACCACTACTCCATGGACCCTTCCTTCGAACACGGCCCTCTGCGTAGGCCCGAAGGTGGACTATGTGAGAGTCAAGTCTTTTAACCCTTACACCGGCGAAGAGGCGATCTACGTCCTTGCCAAGGCCCTTCTGGACACCTGGTTCAATCCTAAGGGCAGGACCCAGAGCCTCCAGGCCTTCAACAAGGGGGACAAGGTGGTGCCTTACGTCCTGATGGACGGAGAATTCAAGGGAAGCGATTTCCTCGGAATCAGGTACCATCAGCTGATTCCATGGTTCAAGCCTACGGAGGGAGATGCCTTCCGCGTCATCCTCGGAGACTACGTGACCACGGATGAGGGAACGGGCATCGTCCACATAGCCCCGACCTACGGAGCCGACGATAAGAGGGTCGCGGAAGCCTACGGAGTCCCTGGAATCATGGTCCTTGACAAGGAAGGCAGACACCAGCCTCAGGTTGACCGTGAGGGAAGGTTCTACCGTATCGAGGATATGGACCCTGACTATGTGAAGATTTTCGTCGACCCTTCATATTCCGAATATGCGGGACGCTATGTCAAGAATGCCTTCGACGACAGCCTTCCGAAGGATGCGCCGACCCTTGACATAGATCTCTGCATGATGATGAAGCAGGACGGCAGAGCCTTCAAAATTCTGAAGCACACCCATAGCTATCCGCACAGCTGGAGAACCGACAAGCCGGTACTCTACTATCCTCTGGATGCCTGGTTCATCAAGACCACGGCTGTGAAAGACAAGATGGTGGCCCTCAACAAGACCATCCGCTGGAAGCCTGAGGCCACGGGAACCGGCCGCTTCGGACAGTGGCTTGAGAATATTCAGGACTGGAACCTCAGCCGCAGCCGCTTCTGGGGTACGCCTCTCCCTATCTGGAGAACGGAAGACGGCAAGGAGGAGAAGTGCATCGGCACCCTCAAGGAACTCTACGAAGAGACGGAGAAGGCGGTCAAGGCCGGATTCATGAAGTCGAATCCTTTGAAGGACAAGGGCTTCGATCCTAATGACATGAGCAAGGCCAATTATGACAAGATTGACCTCCACAGGCCGTATGTCGACAATATCTTCCTGGTTTCGGACAGCGGACGCAAGATGAGCCGCGAAAGCGACCTTATCGATGTCTGGTTCGATTCAGGCTCAATGCCGTATTCGCAGGAGGGTCTTCGCAATCTCGACAACCCGAAATTCGGCTGCACGGCCGACTTCATCGCTGAAGGCGTCGACCAGACCCGAGGCTGGTTCTATACCCTCCACGCCATCCATACGATGATTAGCGGGACTCCGGCTTTCAAGAGCGTCATCTCCAACGGACTTGTGCTGGACAAGAATGGCAACAAGATGAGCAAGCATCTGGGAAATGCCGTCGACCCATTCCTGGAGCTCGACCGCTTCGGGGCCGACGCCCTCCGCTGGTACATGCTCACCAACGCCCAGCCATGGGACAATCTCCGTTTCGACGAGGGTGGAGTCGATGAAGTGCGCAGGAAGTTCTTCGGAACCCTCTATAACACCTACTCCTTCTTCGCTCTCTACGCCAACGTTGACAATTTCGATCCTTCTGCCCCGCAGGTGCCTTACTCCGAGCGGCCGGAGATCGACCGTTGGATAATCTCTCTGCTCAACACCCTCATCAAGAAGGTGCGCGCGGCCTACGACGACTATGACGTGACCACGGCGGGACGTCTGATTCAGGACTTCGTCTGCGACCATCTCAGCAACTGGTATGTCCGCCTCAACAGAAAGCGTTTCTGGGGAGGCTCCATGGATCAGGACAAGCTCGCGGCCTACCAGACTCTCTACGAGGTTCTCACGGATACGGCCATGCTCTCGGCCCCTATCGCCCCTTTCTATTCCGACCAGCTCTATACCGACCTGGTTCCTGGAAAAGAGAGCGTGCACTATGAGCTCATGCCTCAGGCCGACGAGTCTGTGATCGACAGCGACCTTGAGGAGAGGATGGAACTCGCTCAGAAGGCCACCTCCATGGTTCTCGCTCTCCGCCGCAAGGTTTCGATCAAGGTGCGACAGCCGCTCGGAAAGCTTCTCATCCCGGTAATATCCGACAAGGTCCGCAGTCAGCTTGATAAAGTTAAGGATTTGATACTCAGTGAGGTGAATGTTAAGACGGCTGAATACATCTCCGACACCACAGGCATCATCACCAAGAGCATCAAGCCGAACTTCAAGACTCTCGGAAAGGTCTACGGCAAGAGGATGAAGGAAATCGCGCAGGCCTTCGCCGCTCTTGACCAGAAGACGATTTCGGCCATCCAGGATGCCGGAGCAGCGGATAAGATCTATACCCTTGACCTCGCTTCAGGACCGGTGGATCTCAAACCGGAAGATTACATGATTTCTTCCCAGGATATGCCGGGCTGGCTCGTCTCTACCGACGGCCCGCTCACCATCGCCCTCGACATCGAGGTCACCGACGACCTCAAGAGAGAAGGCACGGCCAGGGAACTCATCAACAGAATCCAGAACATCAGGAAAGAAAGCGGTTTCGACGTGACCGACAAGGTTAGTGTCGTGATTTATGCCGGCGGCGAGGCCTTCGGCGAGATCAAAGAATCGCTTCTTTCTTACGACAAATACATCGGCTCCCAGACTCTCGCCAAGTCCGTATCCCTCTCCTCCGCGGAGGAGGCACCGGAGGATGCGTCAGAGGTTGAATGGGACGCCGTTACCATCAAGATAAAGGTATCAAGATTATAATACCATGGAAGAAGATAAGAGCAAATCTGTCGAGACGGCGCCAAGGACGCGCTATTCCGACGAGGAACTTGAGGAGTTCAGGCAGATAATCAACGACATGCTGGTGAAGGCCCGTGCGGAGTACAACACTCTCCGCCAGGTCGTCATGCATAATGGCAGCAACGATATCGACGACACCGCTCCGTCTTTCAAGACAGTCGAGGATGACGGCGCGATGCAGCTTTCCAAGGAAGAGGCGAGCCAGCTGGCTCAGAGACAATACAAGTTCATAAAGAACCTTGAGGCGGCGCTCGTCCGCATCGAGAACAAAACCTATGGCGTCAGCCGCCTTTCCGGCAAGCTGATCCCAAAGGAGCGTCTCCGTCTCGTCCCTCATGCAACCCTTACCGTAGAGGATAAGGAACTTCTCGAAAAGCGAGGCAAGAGATAGAATGGCGATATCAAAGGGCAGGCGGCTGCTGATCCTGGGTGTCGTCCTTGTGGTCATCGACCAGATTATCAAGATTCTGGTCAAGACTAATATGTCTATCGGCGACCATTTCCCGGTCTTCGGGAATTGGTTCCAGATCCTCTTCATAGAGAACAGCGGCATGGCCTTCGGAATGAAATTCGGAGGTATGGCGGGCAAGCTTTGCCTTACCGTCTTCCGTCTGATCCTCTTCGGCGTACTCTGCTGGTGGATAACCAAGCTCGTGCGCAGAGGAAGCTCCTCCTATGCTCCGGCCGTCCTCGGAACCGAACTTCCGGCAGGCGAGGAACGAAAGCCTTTGCCGACGGGAGTGTTGCTCGGCCTGACGCTGATTACCGCGGGCGCTTTCGGGAACATCTTAGATTCCCTCTTCTACGGACTCCTCTTTTCGGAATCCGCCCCCGGAGTCGTAGCCTCTTTCGGGGGACATTATGCCCCGCTGATGTTCGGCAAGGTCGTGGACATGTTCTATTTCCCTATAATAGACACAACCTGGCCTACATGGCTCCCTCTAGTAGGAGGCAAGGCCTTCCGCTTCTTCGAGCCGGTCTTCAATTTTGCCGATTCCTGCGTCACCGTGGGCGCCGTCTACCTTATCTTTTTCCAGTGGCGCTTCTTCTCGACTGAAGATTCCGACAAGAAAGGCCAACTCAAGGCCGAAAAATAGCTTTTATAATATCCATTAGAGGTATTCATGCCCCTAAGATCGGCCCCGTAATCGCACGAGGCCGATTTTTTCCATCCTCGCCGCTGTGCGGAAGACTTCTCCAAGGGAGGCTATAATAAACCTACCTTTCGAAACCTCTCCGCAGCATCAAGGAGTAGAAGAAAATTTTGCCTAAATTAGAGCCTGTGGAAGCGCCGGCTCTATAAAGATAGGCCCCCTCCTCTAAGACATAAAACCGAAGACAAATAATGACAAGAAATCTTTTGGCGGCACTTGCCGCAACCTTGCTTTTCTGCGTCAGTGCTCAGGCCAGAAAGGCCGAAAGTCCGGCCGAAAGCGCCGCGAAGGGCGTAATTGAACGCACACTCGGGTATTACCCTAAACGCCTGACGCTCACGGTCGTCCCCGGCACCGACTCGACGGAATCCTTCACCACCGAAGCTTCCGGAGGACGTCTCACCGTGACCGGTACCTCGACGGTGGCCCTCTGCCGCGGCTTCTATGACTACGTGACCAGCAACCACTACGGAATCTACACATGGTCGGTCAACAACATCACTCTTCCCGAGAAGTTCCCTGACCAGGCTCCGAAGACAGTCACCACCCCTTTCCGCCACAGGCAGTACATGAACGTCTGCACCTTCGGATACACGGCCCCTTACTGGGACTGGACCCGTTGGGAGAAGGAACTCGACTGGATGGCCCTGCATGGAATCGACATGCCTCTTTCTCCTATCGGAAGCGAAGCCATCTTCGCCAGGGTGTGGAAGAAGCTCGGCATGACTGACGAGGAAATCGGAGACTTCGTGACCGGAGCCGCCTACTTCCCTTGGTTCCGCATGGGCAACATATCAGGCCTTGACGGCCGCCTCAGCCAGGACTATTACGACAAGTCCATAGCCCTGGAGCATAAAATCGTCGACAGAATGGCCGAACTCGGCATGTCTCCTATCTTCAACGCCTTCGCCGGTTTCGTGCCCAAGGCCCTTAAGAGAGTCTGCCCTGAAGCAGAGCTGATCCATACTGGCTGGGACAACGGCCCCGACTATGTAAGCAGCTACATCGCTCCTACGACCCCGATTTATCAGAAGATCGCCGGCATGTACCTCAAGGAATGGGAGGCCGAGTTCGGCAAGGGCAAGTATTACCTGGCCGATTCCTTCAACGAGATGAAGGTGCCTTTTGCCAAGAAGGGGACCAAGGAGAGGTTTGACCAGATTGCAACCTACGGCAAGACTCTCTATGAATCCATCGTGAACTATAACCCTGACGCCGTCTGGGTGCTCCAAGGCTGGATGTTCGGATATTCCAGAGGCATCTGGGACCCTTCCAGCATCGAAGCCCTCTTCTCGGAGGTGCCTGACGACAAGGTGATCGTGATCGACCTTGCAACTGACTTTAACCATGACATCTGGCAGACCGAATATCTCTGGAACTACGCTCCTAAGGTCTACGGCCAGAGCTGGATTTACAGCACTACGCCTAACTTCGGAGGCAGGACGGCCCCGATCGGCAACCTCGACTACTATCTCAACGGCCACCTCAACGCCCTGAATTCCCCTAATAAGGGCAGGCTCGTCGGCTACGGCTCGGCTCCGGAAGGCGTCGAGAACAACGAAGTCATCTATGAAATCCTGGCTTCGGCTTCATGGAGCACCTCCAGACAGGACATCCGGAAGTGGCTCCATGACTATTCCATCAACCGCTATGGCTCCTGTCCTCCGGAGCTTGACTCCTTCTGGGCCCATATGCTCAACTCCGCCTATGGCTATTCTTCGAGTAAGGCTGAGTACAGGGTTCAGCGCAAGCCTTTCTATGTCCAGGGAGGAAGATATGAAGTATCCGACGAATTCTTCAAAGGCTGCGAAGACTTCTTCAAGGCAGGGAAGAGTCTCTCCGCCAACAAGGTCTATAAGGAGGACCTGGCCCTTTGGGCCGGCCTCTATGCCTTCTCCAAGGCTGACGTGATGCTGGCCGAAATCCATCGCGACTATCTTCTCGCAGACGAGGCCTCGGCTTCCGCCCTCGAAGACAAGACCCTCAAGACCCTGCTCGCCTCTGACCGTTTTCTGGAGTCGAATCCTCTGACCCGTCTGGAGAGATGGGTGGATTTCGCCCGCGGCTGGGGCTCTGACGAGGCTGAAAAAGCCAAGTATGAGACCAGCGCCAAGAGACTCATCACAACCTGGGGACGGGGCAGGAGGGCCGACGGACTCGACGACTACGGCTGCAAGATCTGGTCGGGTCTCATCCGCGACTATTATGTTCCTCGCTGGCAGAATTGGTTCAACGCCAAGAAGGCGGGAAAACCTTTCGATTTCGACCAGTGGGAGTACAAATATGCCGAGGAAAGCCACGGAGTTTCTCCTGTAAAGGCCTATCCTGACCTCCTCGCCGCGGCTGATTCCCTCGCCGCTTCTCTCTCGGATGTTCATGAGAGGACAGATGAAATTCCGGGATGGACTTCCTTCGAGATGGAAGATTCGGCCACTCATCTCGTCTACATGATAGATCCGAAGCTTTACCCTTCCATTAAGGGCCTCCGCTTCACGCTTCGGCGTGGTGACGCTTCCGTTCTTCTCCGCAAGGTTCAGGTCAATGGCGCCGGCATAGCGAGAATAAAACTCGACAACCTCGGCCTTGAGATCAGCCCTTCGCATCCGGTGGCCGAAGTGCCTTTCGACAAGAACTCCGACACCTGGAAATATCTCTACCTCCACATTTATCTGGACGGCACGACCAAAGGCTGCGACTCCAACGTCACCATCGAATATATGATGTAGCTCCAGCCCTGCCGCTTTAGATTGGGCCTTTATGGATAGACAAATGATGACACGTTTTGGACAAGCTCCATTAAGTCTTGTCTGTAGCAAGGCTTTTTTGTATCTTTGGGCGTACCTAAAATAGAAGTATTATGGGCAAAAAAATATCAGACAGAGTGACTTGGGTCGGCAAGACCGACTGGGAGCTCACGCATTTCCATGGTGATGAACTTTCGACCTTCGACGGCTCGAGCTACAATTCATATCTTGTGCGCGGGGATGCCAAGACCGTGCTCATCGATACGGTATGGCTGCCGTATGACAAGGAATTCGTCCAGAGGCTGAAAGACGAAATCGACCTGAAGGAGATCTCCGCCATCATCATGAACCATAACGAGATCGACCACAGCGGAGCTCTTCCGGAGTTGCTGCGTGAAATTCCTGGCGTGCCTATCTATTGCACAAAGAAGGGCGAGGCCATCATGCGCGGCCATTATCACCAGGATTGGAACTATGTCAATGTAAAGACGGGAGACAAGCTGGACATCGGCGGTACCATCCTGACCTTCATCGAGGCCCCGATGCTCCATTGGCCTGACACCATGTTTACATATATGGATTCCGAAAGCATCCTTTTCTCCAACGATGCTTTCGGGCAGCACTTCGCCTCAGAGTCCCTCTATGCGGATGAATCCGATCTCTGCTCCGTAATGTACGAGGCAGAGAAATATTATACGAACATCATCAATCCGTATAGCCCCATGGTTACGAGGAAAATCAAAGAAATCCTCGGCATGAGCCTGGACGTCAAGATGATAGCTCCGAGCCATGGCGTTATCTGGCGCCATGATCCGATGATGATAGTGAAGAAGTACCTTGAATGGGCGGATGCTTATCAGGAAAATAGGATTACCATCGTCTACGATACCATGTGGAACTCTACCAGAAAGATGGCCGAGGCCATAGCGGATGGTATCTCCGAGGCGGATCCTTCTGTCGCCGTCCGTATCATGAACGCATCGAAGGATGACAAGAATGACATCCTGACTGAGGTCTTCCGCTCTAAGGCGGTTCTTTTCGGATGCCCTACAATCAATTACGGGCTTTCGTTCGCCATCGGCGGGCTCCTTGAGATGGCCCGAGGCCTGAGGTTCAAGAATAAGAAGGCCGCCGCTTTCGGCTCTTATGGATGGAGCGGGGATTCCGTCAAGCTTCTATCTGAACATCTTGCCCAGGCGGGTTTCAAGGTCGTCAACGAGGGAATCAAGGAGATTTGGATTCCGGATGAGGGCGCACTGGCCCGCTGCCGCAACTTCGGCCGCGACTTCGTGGCGCAGATAGCCTCGGAATAGCTTTCCTTTAGCCCCCGGCCTTGCCTTGCGCCAGGCTGTGGGCTTTCCGTCAAAAATGAGACAGCCGCCCAGGCCGGAAAATCTGGACAGCTGCCTTTTTTATCGACTCCGGTCAATTTCCGGAGCCGTTATTGTGCGAATAGAGATTTTACTTCTTGTCACCACTTGCGAATGCCGTGAGCATCCAGGAAGATTTCTCCTGCTCTTTGAGCCAGTCGCTCATCAGAGCTACAGTAACCTCGTCATCAATCTCGGAGGCAAGTCTCAGGATCTCGCGCTCCTCAGCGATGAGGGTTTTGAGAGTATCAAGCAGATATGCCACCCCTGCATGTCCGCACTCAACCACGTCAAGCTCCTTGACCGTAGCGACCTTGAGGTACTCTGAGAAGCGGCTCTCAGGCGTTCCGTCGAGCTGAAGGATGCGCTCTGCGATCTCGTCAATCTTAGCCGCGGCATCATCATAGAGCTCCTCGTACTTTGAGTGGAGGACAAAGAATCCATGACCCTTCACATTCCAGTGGAGATTGCGGAGATTCGTATAGTGAACTTGGAAGTCTGCCAGAAGTTTAGCGAGAGCGCTGATAACATTGCTGGTGTTCTTGCTGCTGAGTCCGGTGATTTCTGTAGTTTTCATAATCTTCTTTTTTTTTGTTATTATCATTGTTCTTTTCGACGTCCTTTTTGTTCTCGATATTTTATCGCTTTTTCCGTCGTTTTTCTTTTCTGATGCAAATATATTAGAATAATTCTAAACTACCAAATAAATTTTAATAATTCTAAATAAAATTTTCATGGCCAAGAATTTCCGTTCTTGAATTCAGAGCATAAAATATTGTTAACCAATCGAATACGCGCGACTGAAATTGCATTCCTGTACGGAGAACATTTTGACAAAAACAGCCGACTTCCTCCGTCCGAACTTGCATCCGGCGACCTTCCGCCGGGCGCAGGACGTGATCCTTGAGTCGGAATTTAGTCCCTTCTATATAAATAGGTATGATTCCGCGGAAGTTAAGCCGGAAAGTAAGGCTTTTGACTAGAGGCAAGGCGGTGAATGAAAGCGGAATGCCGATGGTGAATGAGAGCGGAGAGTCGATAGCGAAGGAGTGGAGGGGAGAGATGGAGATTTTTTTGTTAAAATTGTTTAAATCCTTTTCTGATTTCAATTTATTCTTGATGAGGCTTTTGTTTAACGTTTTTTATAATTATTCTCCCGCCATATTAATTCAGACAGTTGGCTAAAATCGTTTTTCATTCCTAATAATTATACTGATTAAACATTTGGAAGTTTCCGAAAAATTTCATTCTTTTGTTTTAGGCGATTCGTCAGAGTGTGTAAGCCACCAATTTGTCATTTCTGATATCGTCAAAGAGCTTAACATATATATATACAGTTTCAGCTTATGTGCAAAAAAGTTATTTCTATCGTGCTGAGTCTGGCTTTGGGCGTAAGCTCAATATTTGCTCAGACGCGTAAGGTCACCGGTACCATCACCGATGTCAACGGCGAAGCCGTCCCTGCTGCGACAGTTATGGTCCAGGGAACCAAGTCAGGAACAACAGCTGATTCTGATGGTAAGTATTCCATCTCGGCGCAGAAGGGGGCCGTCCTGGAGTTCTCCTCCATCGGGTACGTATCAGTGACAGTAAAAGTCGGTGACTCGGATGTCATCGATGTCCGTCTCTCGGAAGACAGGACTGTTCTTGAAGATGCTGTTGTCGTCGGCTACGGTTCCGCAAGAAAGGTAAGTTCCATCGTCGGGTCCGTCGCAACGGTGAAGTCCGACATTATTAAGAACGCACCTTCCGCCTCGGCACTCGATCAGCTGCAGGGCCAGGTTGCGGGACTTTCGGTTCTGTCCTATTCCGGAGTCGCCGGAGATAACGGCGTATCCATCACCCTCCACGGCGTAGGCTCGATTTCCTCAAGCAGCACCCCTCTTTATGTCATCGACGGTATCCCTTCTTCTTCTCGCTCCGTCATGGCGATGAACCCATATGATATCCAGAGCGTCAGCGTCCTCAAGGATGCATCCGCAACGTCAATCTACGGATCTCGTGCGGCCAATGGCGTAATTTATATCGCGACAAAGAACGGTTCTTACAATGAGAAGGCCAGCGTTACGGTCCGCTCCCAGTGGGGCGTGTCCACTCTCGCCAACCTTAAACTGTACAAGAACATGATGTCCGGAGACGAATTGAGAGACTTCTGGATTCGTTCCGGCATCCATTCCGCCGACTGGGTGAAGAGAAACTTCATCAACAAAGGCTTTACCGCCAACACCAAGTGGTATAAGGAGTTCATGGATCTGGTAAATCCTCAGTCCCAGAACGATGTCACCATCGAAGGCGGCGGACGAAAAGTCGCTTACATGATCGGCCTCTCCCAGTACTACCAGAAGGGTTTCACACCTGGTAACTACTACAATAGGTACACCGTCAGAAACAACGTCCAGGCCCATCCTTTCACGTGGCTGAAGGTGGGTTCCAATTTCAATTTCTCTCTTGACAAGACCCAGCAGAACCCTAACTGGGGAAGCGCGGCGAACGGACCATCCAGCTACTTGGTCGGCGGTCTTTCCTATCTCCTTAACCCTCTCTATCCTGCTGCCAAGAACGAAGCTGGCAACTGGTACACCTATCTGAACACGGCTACTCCTAAGTATTATATGGATACTCACAAGGACGCGTATGACCGTTACGGAGTCAACGGCAATTTCTTTGTAGAGATCGAGCCTGTCCGCAACCTCAAGTTCACGAGCAGGGCCGGAGTGGACGGCTATATCCGCCTCAACAACTGGAAGACTCTTCCTTCTTATGTCAGCGCCCATGGTGGCACCACCACGGCAGGTAAGTCCTCTCAGTACGAATATTCCGCTACTATCACCAATACAGTTGAGTATTCTCTCAACATCGCCGATCTTCATAATGTCAGCCTTCTCCTCGGTCAAGAAGGCGTAGATAACGACTACAGCTACTTCGCCGCTACTGCCGACGGCCAGACAGACGACCGCCAGATGCTCCTCCAGCACGGTACTTCTTCTTCAAGAAATATCAGCGAGAGCGCATCTCAGTCCAGGTTCCTGTCCTTCTTCGCGCACGCAGCCTACGACTACGATTCCAAGTACTTCCTCGATGCTACCGTCCGTAACGATGCTGTCTCCAGATTCGGTAAAGACAAGAGAAACGCTCAGTTCTGGTCTGTAGGCGCGAAGTGGTCTGCCAAGAAGGAAAACTTCCTCAAGGATGTCCGCTGGGTCAATGCCCTGGAGGCTAAGGTCAGCTACGGTACCCAGGGTAATGCCTCAATCGGCAATTATCCTTCTCTCGGACTTATCACCAACTCGGGTTCTTATCATGATGTGTCCGCAAGGTACGTTTCTCAGCCAGCCAATGATAAGCTGACATGGGAAAACCAGGCGCTCTTCACTGTCGGTACTTCAGGCCGTATCTTCGACAGGTTTGACTTCGACATCTCCTACTACTACAGAAAGACGACTGACATGCTCATGGCCGTGCCTCAGCCTTACACCTCCGGCTTCACCAGTGTGACCCAGAACGTCGGCGGCATGCGCAACAGTGGTCTTGACGTCACTCTCGGCGTCGACATCATCAGGAGCAGGGAAGCCTACTTGAGGTTCAACACTACCTTCAACTACAACTCTCAGAAGCTTCTCTCCCTCTTTGACAACAGGGATCGCTGGGTGGTCGCAAACACAAGTGTGGCCTATGTGGTCGGCAATCCAATCATGTTCTACTCTCCTATCTATGCAGGAGTAGACAAAGAGACTGGCGCCCCTACTTGGTACGTTCCGGGTGAGAACGTGGACAAGACCACGAAGAAAGAGACCACAACGACCTTCGACAGCGAGGCTCTCGAGCAGAACACCGGAAAGAAGCGTTATGCCCCTATCAACGGAGGCTTCTCTCTCGCCGGAGGATGGAAGAATATCTCTTTCCAGGCTGACTTCACCTATGTCATCGGAAAGTATCTTATCTCCAATGACGGTATCTTCTATGCAAACCCTGTCAAATTCAACAACATGAACACCAACAAGGCCGTTTCAAACTTCTGGACTCCTGAACACAAGGACGCCAAGTATCCTGACTGGTCCAAAGGCTACTCCATGCAGTTCGACACCCATCTTCTCGAGAATGCGTCTTTCATGAGACTCAAGAATTTCCAGGTTGCCTATGCCCTTCCTAAGTCATGGCTCGGTTGGAGCAACAATGTGCTCAAGGGCGTCAAGTTCACTTTCACCGGCCGTAACCTTCTTACCTTCACGAATTATTCCGGTATTGATCCTGAAATCAACTCAAATCTTACCCGTGGTATAGCCGGAAACTCCAAGCAGTTCCTCGGCGGTGTTGAAATCACTTTCTAATTAAATGGAGGACATGAATATGAAAAAAGTATATACAATATTGACTTTGGCCGTCGCCGCATCGGCTCTTGCTTCCTGCGACCTCGACCTTACGCCAAAGGGATCCATCTCATACAATCCTTCCCAAATCATTGTGAACGAGTCGGATATGGCAGGTTTCGAAGCGGGAATCATCGCCACCTTCAGGGGCCTCGACTACGGAGTCTACGATTGGGCATCCGATGTCCAGATGGACGAGTTCAACGCTACCTATGATTATGGCAACCATGGAGGTGACGTTCACAGGTCGACCTTCACCGCCAGTGACTACGATACCAGGGACAACTACAGCGGTCCATTCAGCGCTATCAGGACTTTCAACATTGCTATTGACGGTATGCTTAATGTCCCTTCGGAGTTTACGGCAAGAGCGGCCGTGGCCAGAGGCGAAGCCTATCTGGGTCGTGCCTTCGCTTACATTCATCTGGCGAGGCTCTTCGGAAAACCTTACGGCTCAACCTCTTCGACCGACCTCTGCGTTCCGCTCGTAACTAAGTATGACCAGTTCGCACGTCCTGCACGTGCAACCGTCCAGCAGATTTATGACCAGGTGAAGACTGACCTTGATTCAGCCGCCGTGCTTCTCGCCGGTATACCTGGAAGTGCAAGGGCTGAAAGGCCTACCATTGATGCGGTGAATGCCCTTTATGCGCGTTACTACCTCGATGTCAAGGACTACACCAAGGCCGCGGCATCTGCAGTAGCGGTCATCAAAACCGGCCACTATAAGCTCGCCACAACGAAGTCCCTCCTTATTGAGGAGTGCATCAACGACAACGGAACTGAGCCTATTCTTCAGTTCTTTGCATCCCTGAGTGAGGGCGGAGCCGGCGGACACGGCTATTATACCGGAGCCAGCTACGATGGAGAACATGGCCACGGTCTGTATTTCCACCCGTATTTCCTTCCTACCAAGACTCTCGTAGAGTCCTATGATGCCCATGATATCCGCCTTGCCGCCTGGTACAATGACACTACGGCCATCTATATGAATGGATCTTACTATGTTGGAACCGGCTTAAAGACCTTTACCAAATATGTAGGCAATCCTAAGCTGAGAAGCTCCGACATTCCTAACTCAGCCAACTGCATCAAGCCTCTCATGATCAGCGAGATGTATCTTATCGCAGCCGAGGCCTACGCTCAGGCGGGCAATGCCGCAGAAGCGAAGACTTACCTGAACGACCTTCAGAAGGCCAGAGGAGCGACGATCTCGGACGGCTCCATGGCGAATGTCAAGAAGGAGTGGTTCAGAGAGACTCCGGGAGAAGGGCTGAGGATCAGCTGCCTCAAGAGATGGGGCGATGGCTTCAGCGGACGTCCTGAACAGACCGGAGCGGCGGACTTGGTCATCTCTAACTCTGCCGGCCAGTACGCTGACAAGGCTCTCAAACCGGATGATTTTCACTGGCAGTGGCCTATGCCTACATACGAGATGCAGACCAACCTCAATCTCGTTCAGAACCCTGGTTATGCAGAGAACTAGACAATTCCGAATTAAAAGTTTAAGAATATGAAAAAGATAACCACTATATTTTTGGCTGTACTTTCCGGACTTGTTGTCGCATCCTGCGATATGTCCGAGGATTTCAAGACCTACCCGTTCGCGGAGTTCGGCGGCAGCTCCACTTCCGTAGCGGAGAACGTCGGCACCATCAAAATCCCTGTAGTTCTCTATCATGCCGCCAAGAAGCAGGTCATGGTCACGGTTCAGGGAGTTGACGGCACAGCCTCCCTCGGAAAGAACTACTCGATCTCCGACCCGACTTCCGGCGTGCTCACTTTCGAACCAGGTGATTCCGTCAAATATGTTACGGTAAGCATCATCGACAAACCAGGCGTCTTTACCGGATCTCTCGCTTTCAGCCTCAAACTTTCCGGCGCCACCGAGAATGTCGAGATTTCCAACGGATCGACGTATGCTGTAACCATCAAGGATAACGACCATCCTCTCGCGGAAATCATCGGAACCTACACCGCAACCGCAACCGCCCTCACCGCTAAAACCGGTTCTACTGAGGCAGTAACGTGGACATGCACCTTCCGTCCGTACGATGGTGATGTCACCCGTTTGTGGTGCGATAAAATAATTCCTATGTTCGCCGAGCTCCCTAGCTATGGAGATGGAAGCATTTATTGCAAGGTTTCAAGCGACAAGAAGAGGCTTTCCTTCCCTTCTGGTCAGACTACCAGTTTCAATGTCGGTTACGGCAATCAGCAGATTCTGCCTTGCCTCTTCTTCAACGGTGAAAAGCAAGGTTTTTACACGCTGGATCTGGAAAGCATCGACTTCGTAAGGGCCGATGGCGGCGGAGTGGTCTTCAAGGCTGCAGTTTCCGGATATTGCTGCATAGACAAGTATGTTTGGACTGGCAATCACGGCTGGTTGCTTGGCCCTAAAGACGGCGATGAATATCAGATTACATTCACAAAGCAGCAGTAATTCTACCATACTTAAATGAAGTGGCGGAGACCCTCCCGGTTTCCGCCACTTCATTTTTCCGTATTGCGTGCTTGCGCTATTTCTTGTTTTGCTCCGCAAGAAAGTCTACTACCTTGAGTAGAGACGCAGTGTCGTCCCATTTGATTTTTTCCGCCTTGAAGAAGGCTTTGGCCTCGTCTGCTTTCACGAATGAAAGTTCGCTGACCGCTTTTCTGGATGCTGGAACCACGATGATGCCCACACTCAGGCAGCGCTTCTGGATGAGCGGAAGGACCGACCCGGAATTTTTCTTGCTGATGAGATCGTTGAAATTCACATTTGCGAGATTCGACTCTATGGATGCGAGAGAATTGACGTTCTGGGTTGTGGCTGTCGCCGAAGATATTCCATAGCCGATATTGGAGCTTCGCATTTTTTCGGCGTCGACCCTGGTGCTGACTAATACAGCGCCGTTCTCATTCTCTCCTAGAATTTTCATCATACCTCCTCCTCCCGCGTTGAAGTAAATGTCATCCCCTATCTTGGCCGTGATGACCGTACTCATGTCAGAGACCATGATGACATTGTCTTTGAGGAAAAACAATTTCCCGTCTACTGCCGAAATGTTCAGGCCTTGGGCATAATTGATGAGATATCCATTGTCATTGCGTACCACCCCAGGGGTGAAATCTTCATAGAGGAAGGGATAGGTTTCGGTGGGCTCGTATCTCTGAGCCTTTGCGTCGATGCTGCCGGAGAGAACCGCCGCCAGCATCAGCATCATTTTTAAAGATCTGACCATATGCATTTGTGTTTAATCCAAACTATAGAAGGCGCTACAACCTACTGCCGGCCAGTATGCCATAGCGTCTTGGCTGGACCCAAGGTAACTTTTCCCTCTGAGATAAACAAAAAAATTGACGGGTTCGCTGCCTACGAAACCTTCAAGATCTTCGAAATTCGAATTTAGCGATTACTCCTCATCCGGTTGCTGGCCGTCGTGGGCCTTCCACATGCATTCGGTAATCTTCATATCAGAGAAAACTGCCGTGAAGGAGGATTCTTCCGGAGAGCAAGCGTAGATGCCAAAGCTGATTTCACCCGTAGCTGCATACATGTGGCAGATGCGCATCTGACTGAAATTTACGCCGTCGGTTGAGCATTCGATGCAATAGTCATCGGCCCGGCGGGAGAAGCGGTACCACATGGTTTTTACATCGGCAGGGATGGCAGTGGTGGCCCAGTCGGAATAGCCGTTGTTGGTGGCAACGCTTCCCAGATGTTGGAACTCCTCGTTTTCGTATTCAACAGAGCCCTTGAGCCAGTTGTCGCTGTCCAGGTACATCACAATGCCACATTGGTCAAAGCGCTGGTGGCTTTGGGTGAAGTCCGTCTTGACCACAAAGCTGAAGTACTGCTCACGGGTCTTCATCTGCAGCACCGGGGCATTGTCGTTGCGGAAATGATAGTATGTCCGCTGCCACAGGTCGGTATGGGGTGCCGTGGTGATGGTAATGATACCGTTATTCACTTCAAAGGACTGTGGTTCCCTTGTCCATTGGAGTTTATTCAGGTCTATGTGTCCATCGTTTGAGAGAGCCTCGCTTACGCTGTCAAAGAAATCCCCGTTCGCAGGAGTTTGCCTATGATTTCCACACGCGGCAATGATGAGACAGAGGCTGAAGACGAGAATACAATTAGGTTTGGTCATGGTATGATTTCAAATTATGATTTATCCAACTTACAAAGTTATCATTTCTCCAAGACTTCGACAATGTCTCACTTGGAAACTATCCTTGCCCTCGGTTGGACGATAGGATAAATCTACGACCGTGGAAGCATCTGCTTCCTTCGAGTCAGAATAACCTGCGCGAGGAAAATAATCGAAATACCCACTCCAACCAGATAAGGAGAAGTACTTAGCATACCTGCGGTCGGAGAAACGATGAGTGGGGATAGGAACTGTCCGAGATAAAGCGCTGCACAGAGCAGCGGCATGACTGTCGTGGCAGCTTCTTTTCCGGCTTTTACGGATCCTATGGTGTTAAGATAGGGGACGCCTATACCATTAGCGATGCCGATAAGTGCAGAGCCAAGCAACAGCAAGACAAGACCGCCCCCCGCTGCGAGGCAGAGGTATCCGGCCATAAAGCCTAGGGGCGCAGCATATTTCATCTGCGAAGCAAAACGCTTCATCATGGTGCCGAATACCAGTCCTGCGAGGAATGCTACCACATCAAGCCCAACCATCACCAGCGTGACGCCCATCTCGCTGAGTGAGCCCGATGCCGTCAACGCAAAGTTGGTGGGGTAAATGAAAAACAGCACCATCACCAGAAACATTCCCACTACCGAAGGGTGGAAACGCTTGAGGAGCGATAGAGAAATCCCTCCCCGTCCGGAAAGGCGCTCATTGGGCAGGAACAGTGCAACCAGTATCATGGCGATAAGCCCCAGCAAGTACACCAAGAAAGCGTAATTCCAACTGACGGAAGCCAGCAGTCCGGCCAGAAATGTAGCCACTACTCCTCCCATCTGGTTCATGGCTGCCGAAAGGCCCATAAGTCCTGCCTGCTCTTCAGGCGGGAAGTAATAAGCCAATAGCCCTGTTGACAGAGGCATAATCATTCCCACGCTCACACCCATGAGTGCCCTGAAAGCAAGCAGAACCCAGATGTTGTCCACAAAGAAAGCTCCCGCTCCGGCAATTACATAGAGCAAGAGTCCCGTCAGAGCCAGCGTGCGAGTTTTCATCAGACGGCACAGAAGAGGAAACACCAGGTTGGTGAGGATGATAAACAGAGCTGGAAGACTCACGATAAGCTGGATGAGCAGCGGGCTCTGCCCGGTAAAATGACTTCTGATAACGCCCAGAGCAGGAGCGATTGCGGCTCCGGCCATAACGGTTAACAAACTGATGGAGAGAATGGTATTGAGCAGTCTCCTTTTCTTCATAATAATCGTTTATAAATCCAATGGAGACTCACAGCTCTACCAAGCTTCGCAATGACGATTGCGGGTGCAAAGATATAATTTTTTCGGATTCCTGGGGGCACAAGAAAAGCGATTTTTCGTATTTCTGCTATGGAATCGACACGTTTTTCAACAACACCGGCTCCCAGCCTTAGGGTCAATTCTGCCCTGTCATCATTAGGGCCGAAGTGTTCTTTGAGTGGCTACATTGTGGCTATTTTATTCCAGCGCAGTATATCTCGATAGGATCCGAAGGAACAAATCACAGGCGGCTGATTCATCATCAACTGAAATGGGATCAATGTTTTCCAATCTGCCTTGAGCATGAATCCACCACATATCCCCCGTGTATGTGAGTGAGTATGTACTTGCCGCCATTTGTTTTGGAATTGTGATTGTAACAGCAATGGTATTATCTGAATCGGAGATCTTGGCTGCGCTTTTTCTCGTTCCTCTGAACATTTGTTTTGTCAGTTTAATGACATCAGCTTTGTTCAAATCCTCTTTCCCAAGGTTCTTCGAAGCCGACAAATAAAGGTCATGATATCTGCCGACATCGAACAAACTCTCAAATTCGGTAATACACAATTGTGCGCTCTGTTTATAGTCGGAACGAGTTCGGTCAAAACTGTCTTTTACCAAAACTGTACTTTGCAAGAGATTCCCTTGATAATAAGAGTATTCCGTTCCGAAATTGCGACCTTTCATTATGCACCATGAATAATCTTGAAGATGGTATTTGTTAAATAAATCCAAGATCCTTTCCTGTAATGATATTAACCGCGAGGAAGTCATAGCTTTTTGCGGATATTCCAGAAGAAAAAATCGGCCAAGCCATGTGGTCCGGATATTATTGATGTCAATAGCCGCCACGTGTTGGGTGAGATACTTATGGTCGGCGGGAAGACTTTCCATCAGTTTCCTGAAATCGCGTGCCCATTTGCCTAAGGGGTAAGAGAGAACAACAATTACACCTAATACTCCGAGTATGGAAAGCATACGGAAAGTATGGGCTACAACGATTTCCAGCACAGCAAATGCTATGTAACTTCCGAAGACTATATATAGAAATATTTTGTTTTTCTGTTGCGCAGTCATTGGAAATAATTTATAAGTCCAGGCTATTTGGATCCTTCAGGAATTGAATGACCGGGATGGTGACAATGCCGCTTTCGTCGCGTTTGAGACGTACATTCTCTCCGGTTACGATAATCTTTTTGAAGGAGTCGCTGATAGCATTCAGGGAACGGGTCTCCTGCTGAACTTTTTCTTCGTCAGGCATTTTCCATGCAGACTGGATGTAGTAGCGCTTGCTGCCTTTGTTTGCGACAAAGTCCACTTCCAACGATACGCGGATGGGCTTGCCGTCGCTGTCCTTTGTGCGGATGGTCACATTACCGACATCGACCAGAAAACCACGGTAGCGGAGCTCATTGTAAATGATATTCTCCATGATGTGGTTTTCTTCGGTCTGGCGGAATGACAGGATGGCATTGCGCAGTCCCGGATCCTGGAAGTAGTATTTGGAAAGGGAGGCGATGTAATGCTTCCCCTTTATGTCATAGCGGTCGGATTTCTCGGTAAGGAAGGCATCGTCCAGGTATCCCATATACGTAGCGATGGTTTTGTTGGTCAAGTCCTTGGTGTTCTTGAGACTTTTGAAAGTATTGGCCAGCTTATTGGGATTGAGCGGTGATCCGATGGAGGATGCCATTACGCGCACGAGTTCTTCGAATTCGGCGGGGTTGTCTATCTTGTGGCTTTCGTAAATGTCCTTGAGATAGACAGTTTGGTACAGGTTTTTGAGGAAGGAGACTTTTTTGTCGTCGCCGTCCTGGAGCAGTACCTGCGGCAGGCCACCGAAGGTGTAGTAGTCGAGCCAGGCATCGCCCTCTGAACCTTCATAAGCAGAAAGGTATTCGCAGAAGGAGAGCGGGAACATGTGAATCTCGTCTCCTCGGCCGCGGAATTCAGTCGCAACATCTTTTGAAAGGAATTTGGAGTTGCTGCCGGTGACATAGATTTCTGCGTTGTCCTTAAGGTTCAGTGATGCGAGCACGCTCACAAAATCGCCCATTTCCTGTACCTCGTCGATGAGGATGTAGTAGGTTTCACTGTCCGCCATAGCATTCTTGACATAGTCCATCAGATAGTCAGGGTCCTTAAAAGCGGCTTGTGCCCTGTCTTCAAGGTCGATGACGATGATGTGGTCAGTAGAGATGCCTTCCTTCATAAGATGGTCTTTGAAGAGCGTCTTCAGCAAATAGGACTTGCCGCAGCGGCGGATGCCGGTGACCATTTTGATGGAACCGTTCCCTCTGGAGCTGACTAGTTCATTCAGATATACAGGTCTTTCTATTCTCATACATTCCAAATTTTTGACACTTTTGGCAAAAGTTTGGAAACAAAGATAGGGGGGTAGTCCAAATAACCAAATAGCAATTGCTTCTTTTCATTTCTTCTGGAAAAACTTTCCACGTCACCTGCTGTATCCACGCTTTGGTGAAGCATTCCAATATGTGGTTCTGTAACTCTGACATAACAATCCCATTTGCAATGCAAAAATAAAATAATGATGAAATCGGACAGGAAATCATCCTACGAAATGACACATTGACCGGCATTTTCGTAATTTTGTCCCGTTAATATCAAATTTAATCATCATGACTGAATGGGATAAAATGCAGAAACACCAAATCTACAATGATTTTGATGATGATTTGTTCAGACTAAGAGTTGAAGCTAAAAAACTATTTAAGGAATTTAACCGCACTGAAGACGAAGAAATCGAACGGCGTCAGAAAATCATGAGAAAGCTCTTCAAGAAAGTAGGCGAACGCGTTTGGATGGAACCGGACTTTACTTGTGAATTCGGAAAAAACATTACCATTGGGAACGATGTCTATATCAATTTCGGATGTACAATCCTTGATTGTGGACAGATAACAATAGGAAATAATACGCTGTTAGGTCCTAATGTAAGTATATATTCGGCCAACCATTCGATCGATTCCGCAGAGCGTATAGCCGGTGCCTTAATTCCTGAACCTGTCAACATAGGAAACAGGGTATGGATTGGAGGCGGCAGCACCATACTAAGCGGAGTTACAATAGGCGATGATACCGTTATCGGAGCCGGAAGCATCGTCACTCATGATATTCCGTCAGGAGTCGTAGCAGCCGGAAATCCTTGCCGTATATTAAGAAAAATCACAGATAAAGATAAAGTTGGTTTTCCCGTATAAAGCACATGGTCAACTGAGAAAAGAAGAAGGATTAGATTATAAACATTAATTCGTTCGTATCGGATAGAAAGGAGTAATCAAATATAAACTTTTGGTTGCTCCTTTTTTCGTACCTTTATGCCATCTAAGTAGATTAAGAATCGTAAACAGGCATTTCCCAAAATAGACGAAATGTACAAAAACGGGGGGATTATCCCATAACCTTTTAAATGAACTAAAACACCCGATTTTACATTCTTGGGTGTAAAATCGGGTGTTCGTTTTGTAAAACATTGATTTTCAATGTTTATTGCGGAGAGTGAGGGATTCGAACCCCCGAACCCGTGAAGGTCTGCAGTTTTCAAGACTGCCGCCATCAACCACTCGGCCAACTCTCCTTCATCCTCTTTCGTGGACAATTATCATGCAAATTTACTTATTATTTTCTCCCGAGCAAATTCTTTTGGGGGAGAATCGGGATTTTTTCCTCTTCTGCAAAATTATAGTTGAAAGTTACCAGATGAATCCGCCTCAGAACATGGAAGAATACTTCTGCAGAAGGGGATCTCCGCTTGTCAGTGCCGCTTGTAGAATTCGTATACCAGGTTGACCAGATAGTATCGGCCGTATGACGGCTTCCATTTTTGCATATATGAGTCCGCGGTGGCAGATGTTGAATATTCCGAACCGCGATTGAGTAAATCATAGGCTCCGGCCGTTAACACAAGTCCGCTCTTCTTGAATCTCTTTCCGACCTCATCAACAATTTAATACCCCAACAACAATGACAGGAGTTTACAACTATGTCGTTGCGGTAACGAAACGTTACCCCGACAAGAAAGTCTTGAAGTTCAACCAGCCTCAGCTCTTGGCACATGATGTCCGGTACGACATTGAGCATCATCATCTCTACGACTATACCGACAAGCAGATGCTGGATCATATTGGGGCTTGCCTCCACGATGACGAGTTCCGGCAGGCTTTCAGGGCTTTCAAGCACAACTACCTCTCGTGGCTCCGCCGGCATCCCGCTGAGTAGCCGAGATTAGCCGCTCTCTCTTTCTGCGCCTCCGCCCTCCGGACGGGGGCGTTATTGTTTTATTCTTGCGACAGGTTTAGTGACAACGTCTTGTCACTGATGTCGATTTTTATACTTTGTTACACTTCGTTACATAAAAAAAACTATATTTGAACAATTATTCCGCAAGGAATAGTGTAACATAGAAATTAGCATTTGCTATTTATTCGGTACTTCAGAAACGTCGGAAATTTCTAAAGCATCATCCGGATAAGTCAGTAAATGTCTGCGCTTGGCGTGGACAGACTTATTCATTGATGCGGCATCCGACGGCCTCTGAAGTGTGAATGATGAAGTTCACGCTTTTTTTGTGCCGTTCGGAGCCGCACGAATAAATCAAATGCCACAGATGAAAGCGCAGAATGGACACCCAGATTGCATCCGGGGGTCTCTCAGCCCCCACGTGGCAGGAAATGGAGAAGTCATCTTCCCATATCCTGGATACTTCTTTGCTCGAAATCCTTCTCACCGACCGCAGCCGTCCCAAAAATGGAAGCAAAAAGCCCCAGCACATCATCTGGGCAACCGATAACTACGCCTCTAAAGGCCCTGCATACGCCGAGAACGAACAGATAACCGCTGCGTCCATCACCGGCCCCAACGGCGACCTCATTCAGCCCCGTGTTCGCAAAACCAAGGAAGAGCAGCAGGCCCGCGCCCGTGACAAAGGCGAAGTCTTCACGCCATCCTGGATCTGCAATGCCCAGAATAACCTGATTGACAAGGAGTGGTTCGGCACCGAAAGCCCCTTCAACACGGAGACCGAAAAAGGCTGGACCACCAATCCCGCTCCCATTCCATTCCCCACAAAGGACGGAAAGACCTGGCAGGACTATGTAAAAGACACCCGTCTGGAAATCACCTGCGGAGAAGCCCCATACCTCACCAGCCGCTACGACACCATCACAGGTGAAATCATTCCTGTGGGCGACCGAATCGGACTCTTGGGCCGTAAACTCCGCGTCATTGCTGAGAATACAACCACGGAAGAAGAATGGTTTGCTGCCGCCAAACAAGCCTATCAGGCAACCTACGGCTATGAATGGCAGGGAGATAACCTTCTCCTTGCCCGTGAAAACGCCCTTTACACCTTCTTCGACTATTATCAGGACAAATTCCAGGGCCAGCCCACCAAGGATCAAGCCCGGGGAATTGCCGAAATCATATCCTGGAACTTCTGGCAGATGGACGGCCTCAAAGGCGTTATTCCCAATTCCTGCCACGATGATGTCCACATCGAGCCCTCCCTTTTCGGTGACGGAGAAGAGGTCCGCATACCCTGCAAAGGCTGCGAGACCGACGACATCCGCCGCCACAACGGCATTTACTGCAAGATAATGGACTGGGAGACCGGCAAGCCGATAAAATTCATTGACCTCATAAAGAAGTAGGCCTATGCAGTACTACTCAACACTCAAAGCAAAGCTGATCTACATTTTCACCATCGAAGATGCGGCGCACCGGGGATGCGTCAAGATTGGCGAGGCCACGTTGGATGAGGCGACCGACTCCACCCTGCAGCCAAACTGCAAGGAACTCAATGCTGCTGCTCGTAAGCGTATCGACCAGTATACAAAAACTGCTGGCATCTCTTACAACCTCCGGCACACCGAGTTGACCCTTGCCATCCACGGCGGCAACATCACCACATTCAACGACAAGCAGGTTCACGAGATTCTGCTCCGCTCCGGCGTTAAGCGTCATGACTTCAGCCAGAAGCATCAAGGACGAGAGTGGTTTGAGTGTAGTGTGGAGACAGCGCTTGCAGCCATCAAGGCTGCGAAGGAAGGCCGTTTCTCCATTCGGGCCGATGAGATGCAATCCATTGATGAATCCATCGAATTCCGTCCCGAGCAGAAAGAGGCCATCGCCAAGACTGTCAAGAAGTTTTCTACCGGCGGCAAGGTGATGCTCTGGAATGCCAAGATGCGCTTCGGCAAGACCCTCACCGCCCTGCAGGTGGTCAAGGAAATGCGCTTCCACCGCACCATCATCATCACGCACCGCCCCGTGGTCGACAAGGGCTGGTTCGAAGATTTCTACAAAATCTTCAATATGATGGACGGCTACACCTATGGCTCCCGTGAAAAAGGCGAACCATTTGAGTTGTTGGAGAGATTTGCTAAGAAGAATCCGGATGCCCACTACGTCTATTTTGCTTCTATGCAGGACCTCCGTGGCGCAGAAATGGCCGGCGGCAAATTCGACAAGAACCAGGCAATCCTCAAGGCCGACTATGACCTTGTGATTATTGACGAGGCCCACGAAGGCACGCAGACCGAACTCGGCCAGAATGTCATCAAACTCCTGACGAAGGAGAAAACCAAGGTCCTCAACCTCTCCGGTACACCTTTCAACCTACTGGACGACTACAAGGAAGACGAGATCTACACTTGGGACTACGTGATGGAGCAGCGGGCCAAGGCCGAATGGGACCTCAACCACTTTGGTGACCCGAACCCGTATGCCGGTCTGCCTCGTCTGAATATCTTCACCTTTGACCTTGGCAAGGCCCTCTCCGGCTTCGAGGACATCGAAGATTCCGCCTTTAACTTCAAGGAGTTTTTCCGCACTTGGACAGGTGATCCCGAGCGGGACCACCGTGCAATGCCGGAAGGAGCCGAAGGCAAATTCATCCACGAAGAGCACGTCAAGGCATTCCTGGATCTCATCGTCAAATATGACCCCGAGAGCAATTACCCGTACTCCACGGTCGAATTCCGCAACTCCTTCCGCCATACCCTCTGGATGGTCCCCGGCGTCAAGGAAGCCAGGGCACTTTCCGCATTGCTCAAGGCGCACCCCATCTTCGGCCAGTTCGACATCGTGAATGTAGCCGGTGATGGTGACCTGGAGGAGGAGAACGACGATGCCCTCAATATGGTGGAGAAAGCAATGGGCGACAATCCGGAAGAGACCCGGACCATCACCCTTTCCTGTGGCAAGCTGACCACCGGAGTTACTGTCAAGCCCTGGACCGCAGTGATGATGCTCGCTGGCTCCCACAATACCGACGCCAAGGCTTACATGCAGACCATTTTTCGCGTCCAGTCCCCGTACACAACGCTTGATGGACGCCGTAAGGAGAACTGCTATGTTTTCGACTTCGCCCCGGACCGCACCCTCAAGGTGCTGGCTGACACTGCCAAAGTCCAGACCAAGAAGACTACCTCGGAGAGCGACAGGGTTAAATTGGGTGAATTCCTCAACTTCTGCCCGGTCATCGGCTACAACGGCACCCGCATGGCCACCTACAACGTAGAGAACATGCTTGAGCAGCTCAAGCGGGCCTACATCTCCCGAGTCACCCGCAACGGCTGTGACGACCCGCGCCTGTACAACCAGGAAATGCTCCGGAAACTCGACGCTGATGCTTTGGCTAAGTTCAAGAACCTTCACGCCATCATTGGTGCCACCAAGGCCAACCATACCTCCACGGATGTTGATATGGCCAAGTCCGGACTAACCAATGAGCAGTACGAAGAGCTGGAGCGCATCCAGAAGAAACCTAAGAAAGAGCGCACGCCCGAAGAACTGGCGGCACTTGAGGAAGCCAAGGAAAAGAAGAAAAACGCCGACAGCGCCATTTCCATCCTCCGCGGAATCTCCATCCGTCTCCCTTTGCTGATGTACGGTGCAGAACTGACCACTGACGAACAGGAAGTCACCCTCGAGAACTTCGCCTCCCTCATAGACGACCAGTCCTGGGAAGAATTCATGCCCCGTGGCGTCACCAAGGAACTCTTTGCCGAGTTCGTGCCTTATTACGACCCGGACATGTTCCGCGCCGTCAGCCGCAACTACCGTGACCTTGTTCGTGCCGCCGACCAGATGGCTCCGCTCGAGCGTACTCGCGAGATTGCCCGCATCTTCTCCTATTTCCGCAACCCGGACAAGGAAACCGTCCTGACGCCTTGGAGAGTGGTGAATATGCACATCGGCGATTGCATCGGTGGCCAGGTCTTCTTTGACACCGACATGCAGACCGAAGGTGTCAAGCCCAGGTTTGTGGACCACGGAGAAGTGACTGCAAAGGTTTTCAAAGATCCGAACACCCGCATTCTTGAGATTAACTCCAAGACCGGTCTCTACCCGCTGTATATGGCTTACAGCGTCTTCGCCGAGAAGTTGCAGGCCTACCGCGATTCCCACATGCTGGCCACGGATGTTCCCGTGCAGACGCAGAACAAAATCTGGGATGATGTCCTCCGCAACCACATATTCGTCATCTGCAAGACTGAGATGGCAAAGAGTATTACCAAGCGAACGCTTCGAGGATTCCGCTCCTCCAAGGTCAACGCCCGGTATTTCGAAGACCTCATCAACAAAATCACCAACCAGCCTGATCTTTTCATCACCAAGGTGAAAAACGGCATCAACTATTGGAATAACAAAGAACTCGAAAACGTTATGAAGTTCAACGCTATAGTAGGAAATCCGCCGTATCAGCAAATGGGTGGCTCCGGAGGGACAAATGATGCTTCTATATTTCAGTACTTTTGCGATATAGCATCTAAGATGAAGCCATCTTATGTTTCAATGATTATCCCTTCTAAGTGGTTCTCCGGTGGTAGAGATAATCTACTGAAGGATTTCAGAGAAAGGATGCTTAACGGTAATCACGTTGAGAAGTTAGTGGCATATTCTAATAGTAGCGACATTTTCTCCAATGTTGAGATAAAAGGCGGGATTTGCTACTTCCTGGAGAACGCTTCTTACCAAGGTGATTGTGAGTATTCTCTAATCAAAGATGGTAAGATAGAAACCAGGCTGATGGCATTAAATTCGTTTGATATTCTTATTAGAGATCCGCAGTTGGCCGCTATAGTAAAGAAAGTTCAAGATTTGTCTCCTTCGGGAACAAAGTTCGTAGATACCCTTATTTCCTCCGATACTCCTTTTGGTGTCCCTACTAATCCAAAAGAAAGTAAAAAGACTCAGTTCTCTGTTTCAGATGTCCAAACGAAGGAGTATTCCTTGCCTTTGTTCTATCTTGAACGTGGAACTCGAAAATACGGATATGTCAGGTCAAGAGATATTCACAAGAACGTGCAGGATATACCTTCTCCTAAAGTATTCATTCCTAAAGCGGGTGGCTCGGGAAATGATGCCATGATTTTGGGCCAACCAGAGGTCGCACTTCCGAATGCGATATGTTCTCAAACATTCTTGTATGCAAAGTTTTCATCCGTCGAGGAGGCGCAGAACTTTACCACATATCTGAAAACGAAATTCTTCCGCATCTTAGTCTCGGCTGCAAAAATAACACAAGATGCACCTTCGGGAGTATATCGTTTTGTTCCTATTCTTGATTTTACGAAATCCTGGTGCGACTCAGAGCTCTACGATCTCTATAACCTGACAACATCGGAGATTCAGTTTGTGGAGTCGATGATTAAGCCAATGAATGATTAACTATTTGACCCTGACCTATTGGTGGATACAAAATTTGGGGAGTTTGATTTATATGAATGCGGAGTTAGAGTTGGGGATAGAATTATTTATACTCCTACTCAAACGGAACTTATTGTTGCTGAAGAGAATATGGTTGAGGTCAATGGCGAAACCCTTTCTTTGGCACAGTTTACCGCCAAGTATATGCCCCGGAATAAGAGGAGCGTTTCTGGTGTATGTCAAGGCCCCAAGTACTTCTCTTTCAACGGAGTTACGCTTTATCAAATGAAAGAATCCTTCCTTGGTGGTAATAAGTAAACAAGTATCTAAATGAAAGACACCGGTTGCATATACATTCTTACCAATCCTTCCTTCCCGGAGTATGTCAAGATTGGTTACGCATCAGACCTGGAGAAGCGTCTCAAACAGCTCAACCGCTCTGAGACCATTCCGTATGCCTTCCGGGCCTATGCCATCTATGAAGTGGAGAAAGCCCTGACTGATAAAGAACTCCACAAACTCATAGACCGGCTTAATCCCGACCTCCGCACCATCGACAACTTTGATGGAAAGGAGCGCGTGAAGGAATTCTTTGCCATGTCCCCAGAGGATGCCTACGCTATACTGGAGAGCATTGCCAAAATCTCCGGCACCACCGACCGTCTCAAAAAGATGAAGCCCGAGGGCCACGAAATTGAGGACGAGAAGATGGCCCAAGAGATCAAGGAATCCTCCCGCCGTGGCCCCTTCCGCTTTGGCGAATGCGGCATTCCCACCGGCGCGGAACTGGTCTACATCGATGACCCGACTATCAAGGTAAAAGTGGTTGATGACCGTCACATCCAATACGGCAACGAAACCACCTCTCTCAGCGCCCTTGCCCAACGTCTCAAAGGCTTCGACCACCCCGTCCAAGGCACGCTCTGGTTCACCTATCAGGGCGAAGTCCTCGCTGACCTCCGTAATCGTCTTGGCAAATAAAGCAATCTGAAAGATTACAACACACGATATGAATTTAACCACTCTATTTCACGGAACTTTGGGCACCATTACTGTCGTATGGGTGCTGTTTATCCTATGCCTGTTCCTTTTTGCCCTCATCCGTGCTTTATCAAAGACTAGCAGAATCATTAAAGATTGTGATTCCTTGTCTTTCCCCGCTGGTAGCGAAGACCTAAACAAGACCATCGTTGGTAAGATGCTGTTTGAAAATGAACTTGACCAGACCTCCGATTATATTGAGGATACCGTCAACACGTCATCAATAGCAGCGAAGTACAAACTGAATATTCGCCTTATGCAGGCAGTCCCAAGCATCCTCACAAGTTTGGGTATATTGGGAACGTTCGTCGGCCTTTCTGTGGCCGTGCTTTTTTTCAATTCATCTTCTTCCGAGAGCATCCGAACCAGTATTGAGACTCTTCTTTCCGGTATGGGCACAGCGTTCTTCACTTCCGTGTTCGGAATGTTGTGTTCAGTCTTTTATTTATTTCTGGAAAGGTCGCGTTTTAATCGTCTGTGCAATTCCGTGGATGCTCTTTGTACTCGCATCAACAAACAGTATCATCGTCCTTCAGGAGCATTGCTAGATGCCGGCCTGGAGAAAATATCCGGCAAGATTGACAATCTCCAGCTGACTTTTGGGGACAATCTGGACAAGGTGTTTGACGAGAAGGTTACACCCGTAATGACGGAGATTTCTCATAAATTAGAGAATCCGGCACAGACAGTTGTTGATGGTTTGCTTAGCGAATTTAGAAAACTCAGCGACGGCTTTGCCGACCGCCTTACCGAAAAGGTGAACAACAAAATGAATGAACTTCTGGAGCAATTCATCTTGGCCACCGATGAGATGAAGGGCATCCCCGCAGCCATCAATACTGCCACAGAGAATCTGGTCAAGTCTGGAGAGACAACCATCGAAACCCAAAAGGCTTACACCAAAGAGACAAAAGAGCGTTTTGACAAATACACAGAGGATCTGACAAACGCCGTCAAAGGCCAACTTGGTGAGATACAAAAACAGTTCGCAGCCGCATCAGGAGCATTGAAGGGTATTCCCGAAGAGATTACTCATTCCGTGGAGGCACAAAAAAGCGTCACCGAAGAATTTACTCAGCAGATTGCCAAACTTGGCAACATCGAGGAAATCTACTCGGCAGCCATTGAAAAGATTACATCTGCCAATAAAGATCTCGCCGATGCAAAGTCCAACATCAATACCCTGACCACGAAAATTAATGACGCAGCAACCTCTATCGAGACCGCTTCGTCTGGTATGGTTGAGAGCAACAAGAAGATGCTTTCCGACTTTGAGGCTATCTATGAACTGAACCGCGATGTTACCAGCCAGGTCAAAGACTATAGCGAGCGTGTGAGTGGAATCGAGAAAGGCCTGAAGGGTATCTTTGGTGAGATTGAGAAAGGGCTTACCAATTACGCTACCACTTCATCCAAGAACATGCAGGGCATGTTGGACGTGTTTACTGGGGCCGTAACCAAAGCAAGCCAGGAAATCTCCAACTCAACCACTCCGCTTCATGAAGCCATCAGCGGCATCCTCAATGCATTGGACAAGACAGAGCGGAGTGCAAGGTCTCTCCTTGAACGTGTGGAAAAACTCCCTCAACAGAAATCAAACCAGTAGTAGATGAAGCGCTCCAAAGACATAGAGGGATCAGAGAATCCGTTCTCCCTCTCAATTGGCGACCTGATGGCAGGAGTGCTGTTCATCTTCGTGCTCTTATTGGCGTCTACGATGCTGGATATTCAGCAGAAGGCTGAGGCAGATGCCGAAATTGCCAGTCGCTACAACAATATCAAGTCCGAACTATATCTCGATATTGCCAAGGAGTTTCACGATGACCTTGCCAGTTGGAATGCCGTAGTGGATTCTACGGACCTTGCGGTCCGGTTCTTGACAAATGAATCGCTCGACGCCAAGGTGTCTTATTTCTCCAAGGGCAGTTCAGAACCGAGCGACCATTACAAGGAAATCCTCAGCGACTTCTACCCCCGCTTTATGGCAGTCATCTCAGACCCGCGTTATAGGGATGCTATTGAGGAGATACGAATCGAGGGACATACGGATTCAGATGGAGGGTATATGTACAACATCAACCTTTCCCAGAGCCGTGCCAGAGAGGTCCTTAACTACTGCCTAAAAATCTCCGATACTATGGAGAATGGCGATGAGATAATGAACTGGGCCCGCTATAAGATTACAGCTAACGGCCTTTCCTACAGCCATCCTATCCTAAATGCTGATGGTACTGAGAACAAAGATCTGTCTCGCCGGGTGGAGTTCAAAATACGAACAAACGCTGAACAGCAGTTGGAAGAAATAGCTAAAATCCGCCTTCAATAATGGATCGTACCGACGTCAAGAAACTTTTGGGGTTTGGCTTCAACGAGGATCGGGTCTTCGGATTTGCGAAGGCAGGGTTCAACGCGGAGAAGTTCAACAAGAATCTCGAAATCCTTAAAGGCATCGGTGACAAGATGTTGGAGGTGAGAGACACCCTTAGCGATGACGAGATACGGAAATTGCTGGCCAGTCTGCATAGGTCCTGGAAAGACGGTGTACCTCCAGAGTCTATTGATCTTACATTGATGGAATCCAGAAGTGTCGGATACGGCCTTACGGAAAAGACAGAGGTGGATTTCATATATTACCTGATAAAAGTTGAGGAAGCAGATGGCAATTGGACTCCATCCTGCCTCAAAGGCTTCCTGCATAGCACCCTCCGGCACTGGTATGATTTCAAGTCCGGTGTTCGTGAAGCCGTCAGGTGGTTTATCCTTAATCACTCAGATAAAGATGCCAAGGACCTATCTGCCATCATTCCGTTTATTGACGAAGACGGACCAGCGGAACTGGGCACCTTTCTAAGGAAGAACAAAGAATCCTGGCAATGGGCACCACCGACAGTCCTGATGCCGACAACACGTATTAACTACCCGTATTTCGGCGATACCATAATGACGTATTTCAAAGACGTTCATAAAGGTGAATATGACGATTTACGGTCTGCGCTCAGCCTTCACAACCAGACACGCACAGACAAAATCCTGCTGCCACGACTCATTATCAAGGCAGGGAAATTCAATAAAGACCTGCTGGATATCGCAACAAAACGCATTGGAGATCCATTCGACGAATCTTGGTGGGCTCCTTTTGATGGGGCAGATGCTGAGCAAAAGAAAAACCTTCGCCTGGCCCGGAAAACCCTTCTCAGTTGGATTATGCAGGAGGTCATCCGAATGTTCTTTGAGGCTCTATGCCCCCAAAAAGATAACGACCGAAAGAGCTTCTGGAGCAAACAGGCCCATAAAGTGTCGGATTTTACTGTTTTCGGTTCTTATTATTCCAAGCAGCTTGCCTTGAATAGTCTCCCTTCCCAGAACGTAAACAAGCATTTCCGCACTGTGGATTCATCAATGGATAATTGCGCCTTGGCAATGTACATCGGGGAATATGTTATTATAGAATTCACTAAGGCTGGAGCGCTTTATGCTTACAAAAAGGGTGGCAACAATTATCGTCAAGCATTTAGATATGCCAATAATTTGAGCAAGGTTGATGATTTAAAAATATCTGGAATGCCTATGCTCTATGACCTTGAGTATTTTCGATTTGCATCAGAGGGTAAAATGGACCACCGTGGAATAGGTTGGAAAAGTAGGATGGAAAGATGGATGGCCCATAGTATTCACATAAACGATGATGACGATGACTAATAGATACACTAGTGTCCCGTTAAGGGATTGTTAAAAGTTTATAATTGTTTTATTTTTAGTTAATTATAAAGGTATTTTCTTGTACACGACTTGAATCGTAACTTTGGACTGACCATCTTATCTGTCAGTCTATGTTCACAGGAAAAACCGTATTTGCTCAACTTATGTCGTTTATACCTCGTAGAGACTTCAACGCATGTGTCGCCAGATACAAGGGAGACTATCGTACCAGGAATCTGTCCTGCTACGATCAGTTTCTCGTGATGTGCCTTGCGCAGTATGCTTCGAAGAATAGCCTTCGAGATATTGAGGCGAGTCTGATTGCAGTTGAGCATAAGTTGTATCATAGTGGCATCAGTTACGCTGTTCCAAGAAATACTCTCGCTAAAGCAAACGAGCAAAGGGACTGGCGTATATTATATACCGAGACTTCGGACAGGCTCTCATCAAGCGAGTCCGTCCTCTGTATGCGGAAGATCCATTCAGGCTCGATATTGACAATATGGTCTATGCCTTTGATAGCAGCACTATAAGTCTTTGTCTGAAACTCTCTGTCCATGGGCTAAATTCAGAAAGACTAAAGCTGGTATAAAGATGCATACTCTCTTGGATCTGAGAGGCAATCTTCCTGTCTATATCCACCTTACAGATGCCTCTGTGCATGTTGTCAAGGCTCTTGATACTCTCTGTATTGAGATGGGATCCATCTATCTTTTGGACAAAGGTTATGTCGATTTCTTCAGACTCTTTAACCACATCCACAAGAACGGAGCCTTCTTCGTAACCAGGGCGAAAGACAACATGCTGTACGAACTTGTCGAGTCCAGAGGAAGTGATCCCGAGGCCGGCATAATCAGTGATGAGACTATCAAACTGACAGGAGTCAAGCCATCCAAGTGCTATCCCGAGGCTCTCAGAATGGTCACATATGAAGACTTCGCTACCGGTAAGGTCTACCGCTTCCTTACCAACCATTTGGGATACGAAGCTCTGACGATCGCAGAACTCTACAGAGAGCGCTGGAACGTCGAGCTGTTCTTCAAATGGATAAAGCAACATCTTCATATCAAGTCATTCTATGGCACCTCGGAGAATGCCGTCTATACTCAAATTTGGATTGCGGTATTTTCTTTCCTGATTCTGGCACTTGCCAAGAAAAAGTTAGGGCTAGAGCAATCATTGTATACAATTTCTCAAACGTTAGGCTTTGTGTTATTTGAGAAAGTGCCTATAAATCAATTGTTTAACAAAAAATCAAAATTCCGTTTCAACTGACGAATATCCTAACTTATTCAGTATTAGTTAGTTTAAACGGGACAGTAGTGAACACCATCAAAAGATTCATCAGCGCATTTCACGCCTTTGAGGTTTATGCGGAGAACCAGGGATGGCATAACAACTCCAAAGCAAAGGCCTTTATAAAATATGCGCCCACGCACGATGATGAAATGAAAAACAGAATCTATCTTTCAAAGGATGAGATTCAAGCTTTATTCGATATGCCCATAACTGGTTTTGACGAGACTGTCCGTGATGTTTTCCTGATCGGATGCTATACTGGTCTGCGATATAGCGACCTGAGCTGCATCACAGAGTCATGTATTGGCAAGACGGAGAACGGAACACCGGTCATCCGCATTAACTACTGCCCCGTAAATGAGACAGGACATTTGCTATTACAAACGAAAATCGCGATATTTATGAGAGTTACCAAAAGCGGAAGAAAGTCTTAATTCATAAAAATAACACTATGGCTCTTATCCAATGTCCCGAGTGCGGAAAAGAAATTAGCGATAAAGCTGTCGCTTGTCCGCATTGTGGCCTTCCTCTGACAAAGGAAGTCGCACCAGTTCAGGCCGAAGAGATTACCCCTGTTGATGATGGCCTTGAGCATCTTGTTTGTCCTGAATTTCCCGCCGATTTAAGCATTGGCCAGCAAATCACCAACTGGAAGTTTGATGCCGCTTTCAAAGGTATTTTTGATCAGAGCATCAATACTATTCCATTAACCAGTGGAGAGGTCCAGGTTATTCTTCATACTCATGGTATCAGGCTTTGGGTTGGTCTTCAGACTTATGAAATCCACAATTCCCAGATTATCAATATCCAGAAGACAACTTCTGCTCAACTGGCTCAGATGAATAAATCTGTTATTGGGCGCGCGGTCGTTGGGGACTTGATTATGGGACCTCTTGGCGCGGTGATTGGTGGAATGTCTGCTCTTGGCGCAAAGCAAGGAGTGGTGGTTACACAGTATGTGGTTATCAATTTCTGGGACGTGAATACGCGCACCCCTCAAACCCTCCTTATTACATGCAATGGCGACCAAACTGTCGATGCGTTCATTAATCGGCAGAAAGAAGAAAGCCGAAGAACATTACTGAGAACAGGGCCCCGGAGGCAGAACACCTTCCTGTGTGGGCCATCGTTTGTGTGGTTGTTATCATAATCAGCGTAATAGTAATAATAGCAAGCTAACTAAGAGTACTTCCAATTTTATTTATGAAGAAACTGTTTTCATATATCACCGCCTTCACAATCGGCCTTTTCTTCACCATGTCATGCTCAGGCCCAACCAACGTTGCTGAAAAAGCACTGAAATTAGCTGGGCGCGGGACCTTCGTCCCTACCACAATTGATAGGTATTTAGGAAGTGACAACATGGCCACGATTGGGTTGTTTACCGACCACGATGATATCTTTAATAGCGCACTTATCCACACGGATGAAGCTGAGTTTTTTCTTAAGTATGGGTATTTCAAAGAGACTCCGCGGAGAGCATACTTCGATTTCTCGGATATAATGTTCTCGAAGTATCAACTCATCAAGCAAGATGAAGTCGCATATGATGTTCGAAACATTATGGATTTTTCAAAGATGGAAGGCCTTACGGATGAGGCCATTCAAAGTTTGAAGGATGCATATAAACACCTAAATGAAGAGTACCAGGAGCAGGGATCTATAGCGACATGGCTGGAAGGAAAAGGCGTTCCGGCGTACATTATGAGGTATAACTTGGATAATCGATACATCGCAAATATTATCGTACTTAAGTTGCCAAAAGAAGGCTATAGAGTGTGTTCCTTTGTAGTTGAATAGTGATAAGGGCGGCAATTAGAGCTGCTCTTAATTATATTCGTGCCGATGACGATGTCATGGCCGATGGTGCCCTGATCCAGCGTCCTGCGGGTGCGGAGGTCAATAGGAAAGCGGCACTTGCTCGTCTGTCAGTTTGGTCTCCGGCAGAGCCTTCGCCCAAACAGCCAGACCAGCAACCTCTATTGCCACCCTTCGCTGTGAGACTGCACCGGAGCAAGTCCGGCGCAGACTCACGGACGCCTTCCGCTCCATTGGCCCACGCCGCAAGGCTCACGCTCTTATAAAGGAAAAGCGGTATGCAAGACTGTGCCGGAGCAAGTCCGTCACAGACTTGCATCTGGTTTATCCCCCACCAACCCGTGAGGGACTGCAGTTTTCAAGACTGCCGCCATCAACCACTCGGCCATCTCTCCTTTAAGTTTACTTGTATCATGCAGATTTACACATTATTTCGGGCCTCGCAAATTCTTCGAGGCTGAATCGGTTATTTTTTGTGGAGGATGGTGAGGCAGAATCGGCCATCTCCAGGCAGGGAGGAGGTGCGGATATTTTCAGGCGGAGTAAGGTTCTGCAGAATCGGCCATCTACCGGCACGGGAGGATGGTGCATTTGAATCCGGCACATCTCCCGTAGCGGAGGTGACGGGGATTGAATATTTTTTCGCATAAAGGGCTGCTGAATAGAATATTTTTTCGGCAGTGAGGAAAAATTATTTTTCCATGATAAAATTTTAGTATCTTAGGGGTCGACGAACTTATAAACAAAGAAATAGACAGATTGCTTATGTGCGGTATAGCTGCAATTTTCAACATCATGCAGCAGACCCCCGAACTCCGCCAGAAAGCCCTCCGTATGAGCCAGAAAATCAGGCATCGCGGACCGGACTGGAGCGGAATCTATTGCGGAGGCTCTGCAATTCTGGCCCATGAGAGGCTCAGCATCGTAGACCCGGAATCTGGCGGACAGCCCTTGTATTCGCCCGACATGAAGGTCGTTCTGGCCGTCAACGGAGAAATCTACAATCATCAGGATATAAGGCGCAACTTCGCTGGAAAATACGCCTTCCAGACAGGGAGCGACTGCGAAGTCATTCTCGCCCTGTATCAGGAGATGCGCGAAAGCTCGGCTTTCAGGTCGGCCTTAGCCAGAAAAGATGAGGTCGCAGTCTCGGGAGCGGTCCGCAAGATGCTAGAGAAACTCAGCGGAATCTTTGCCTTCGCCCTCTATGACATTGAGCACGATGAATTCCTTATCGCCCGTGACCCGATAGGAGTGATACCGCTGTACATAGGCCGTGACGATGACGGGAAAATCTACGTGGCGAGTGAGCTGAAGGCTCTCGAGGGCCAGTGCGATGCCTACGAGCCTTTCCTGCCAGGCCATTTCTATTACAGCGAATTTCCTGGTCTTAAGCGCTGGTACACACGACCGTGGATGGACTATGAGGCTGTCAGAGATGCCCCTGTTGATTACGAAGCCTCCCGCGAGGCTGTACGGTCCGCCCTCGAAGACGCGGTTAAGCGCCAGCTGATGAGCGACGTCCCTTACGGAGTCCTTCTCAGCGGCGGGCTTGACTCTTCCGTCATTTCGGCGGTGGCCCGCAAATTTTCCGAAAAGCGAATCGAGGATAACGATCAGACGGCCGCCTATTGGCCACGCCTCCATTCTTTCGCCGTGGGACTGAAAGGGGCCCCGGACCTGGGAAAGGCCAGGCTGGTGGCAGACACCATCGGGACCGTGCACCATGAAATTAATTATACCATCCAGGAGGGTCTGGACGCTATACGTGACGTGATCTATTTCATCGAGACTTACGATGTCACAACCGTCCGCGCCTCGACCCCTATGTATCTTCTTGCGCGGGTCATCAAGTCCATGGGCATCAAGATGGTCCTCTCCGGAGAGGGTTCCGATGAAATCTTCGGCGGCTATCTCTATTTCCATAAGGCTCCGGATGCGAAGGCCTTCCATGAGGAGACGGTCAGGAAACTCGGCAAGCTCCATCTCTATGACTGTCTCCGTGCCAACAAGAGCCTGAGCGCCTGGGGAGTGGAGGGTAGAGTGCCTTTCCTGGACAAGGAATTCCTCGATGTGGCCATGGGAATGAATCCGGAGCTGAAGATGTGCCCGGGAAAGACCATCGAGAAGAAGATTCTGCGCGAAGCCTTCAGAGACATGCTCCCTGAGGAAATCGCCATGAGGCAGAAGGAGCAGTTCAGCGACGGGGTCGGCTATTCATGGATCGATACCCTCAAGCAGATGACCGCGACTGCCGTGAGCGATGAGCAGATGGCCCGGGCGGCGGAAAGGTTCCCGATAAATCCTCCTCAGAACAAGGAGGAATATTTCTACAGAAGCATCTTCGCCGAGCACTTCCCTTCGGACAGTGCCGCCAGAAGCGTCCCGTCGGTGCCGAGCGTGGCCTGCTCTTCGGCGGAAGCCCTCGCCTGGGACGCCTCTTTCAAAAATATGAATGACCCTAGTGGAAGGGCCGTGAGTGACATCCATGAGGATGCCTGAAAATCCCCGGACGAACTATGAATAAAGGCGGTTTGTATGATTCTGCCTATGAGCATGACGCATGCGGAATAGGCATGGTTGTGAATATTCATGGCAACAAGAGCCATGAATTGGTGGAGAACGCTCTTACAGTCCTCGAAAACATGAGGCACAGAGGGGCGGAAGGAGCAGACAACAAAACAGGCGACGGAGCAGGAATCATGGTCCAGATTCCCCATGAATTCATCCTTCTCAACGGTATTCCGGTGCCTGAGAGGGGACGGTATGGAACAGGTCTGGTCTTCCTGCCGAAGGAGTCAAAGCGTCAGGTGGAGATTCTTGAGATTATCAAAGAAGAGGCTGCCGCAGAGGGACTGCAGCTCTCTCAGGTGAGGGTTGTCCCCGTGGATTCCTCCTGTCTGGGGGAAGAGGCCAGAGAAGCCGAGCCTGCCATAAGGCAGATTTTCATCACGGGTGTTCAAGACGACAAGGTGCCCCTCTTCGAAAAGATGCTCTATCTTGTCCGCAAGCGGGTGGAGAAGAAGGTCTGCGACAAAGATTTCTATATCTGCTCGCTTTCCAGCCGGACTATAATCTATAAGGGGATGCTCTCCAGTATGCAGCTGAGGCATTACTATCCCGATCTGTCGAGTAAATATTTCACTACGGCCATAGCCTTGGTTCACAGCCGTTTCTCGACAAACACTTTCCCTACATGGAGCCTTGCCCAGCCTTTCAGACTGCTTTGCCATAATGGGGAAATCAATACGATCAGAGGCAACCGCGCCTGGATGAAGGCGAGAGAGAGCGTCCTCTCAAGCGAGGCTCTGGGCGATGTAAAGGCCATATCTCCGATCGTCCAGCCTGGCATGAGCGATTCGGCCAGCCTCGACAATGTCTTCGAATTCCTCGTCGAAAGCGGCATGTCTCTCCAGAAGGCCATATCTATTATGGTTCCTGAGAGCTTCAATGACAAAAACCCGATTTCGGAGGACCTGAAAGCCTTCTATGAGTATCATTCCATCCTCATGGAGCCATGGGACGGACCGGCGGCCCTGCTTTTCAGTGACGGGCGCTTTGCAGGAGGCTTGCTTGACAGAAACGGTCTTCGTCCTGCAAGGTACACCATAACCAAGAACGGAGTCCTTGTTCTGGCTTCGGAAGTAGGCGTCATGGACATAGATCCGTCCCTGGTGCAGGAGAAGGGGCGGCTCAAACCTGGAAAGATTCTCATGGTGGACACCGAAACCGGGAAGATCTACCGTGACGAAGAAATCAAAGAGGCTCTTGCCGGAGAACATCCGTACCGCAAATGGCTGAACGCCAACAGAGTGCAGCTCGAGAACCTCAAGAGCGGCAGGAAGATCCCGAATTCCGTTGACAGCCTTCTCCGCAAAGAAGTAGGCTTCGGCTTCAGTTCGGAGGATGTGGAGTACACCATAATTCCTATGGCGACCCAGGCCAAGGAGCCGACCGCCTCAATGGGCAACGACACTCCTCTGGCCGTGCTGAGCGCAAGGCCGCAGACCTTCTTCAACTATTTCCGCCAGGAATTCGCCCAGGTTACGAACCCGGCCATAGACTCCATCCGTGAGAATCTCGTGATGAGCCTCTCTGAGTACATAGGCAGGGTCGGAGCCGGCATCCTCAATCCGGACGAGGGAAATTGCAAGATGGTGCGTCTTCCGCATCCGATTCTGACCAATTCAGAGCTGGACATCCTCTGCAATATCCGCTACAAGGGTTTCAACACCGTGAAACTCCCGATCTGTTTCAAGCCGGAAGATGGGGAGCCGGCAGAGGAGGCATTGCGCAAGGCTCTTGACCGCCTTTGCGAGGATGCCGAAAAGAGCGTTGATGAAGACTATAACTATATAATACTCAGCGACAGAGACCTGCCCGAAGGAGCCATCCCGATGCCTTCTCTGCTGGCCGTGAGCGCCGTCCATCACTATCTCATCAGCGTGGGCAAGAGGGTCCAGACGGCCCTCATCGTTGAGAGCGGAGAGATAAGGGAGGTTATGCACGCCGCCCTTCTGCTTGGTTACGGCGCCAGCGCCCTCTGTCCATATATGACCTACGCCATCCTTGACGACTTGGTCCGCAAGGGCAAGATTCAGGAGAATTACCAGACCGCCCAGGCCAATTACATCACGGCCGTCAAGAAGGGGCTCTATAAGATCATGGCGAAGATGGGCATATCGACTATCCGCAGTTATCGTGGTGCCAAAATTTTCGAGAGCATCGGTCTAAGCGAGGATCTTCTGAAGAAATATTTCGGTACGCAGATCAGTACGGTCGGAGGCATAGGTCTCAAGACCATTGCGGAAGATGCCATAAGGCTCCATGAAGAGGCTATGAAGACCTCTCCTGACGCCTTCCTGCCTAACGTCGGCCAGTTTCATTACCGCAAGGGAGGAATCCTGCATTCGTGGAATCCCGAAACCATCGCGGCGCTCCAGCTTGCCGTGAGGAAGGGGGATTACACCCTCTTCAAGAAATTCTCCTCGCTGACGGACGATAAAGCCAGTCCGGTTTTCTTGCGCGACTTCCTCGATTTCAAACGCAAACCTTTGCCGCTGGAAGAGGTTGAGAGTGAGGAGTCCATTATGAAGCACTTCGTTACGGCAGCCATGTCTTTCGGCGCCCTTTCGAAGGAGGCTCATGAGGCCCTGGCCCTCGCCATGAATTCGCTCGGCCTGCGCAGCAACACAGGTGAAGGCGGCGAGGACAACGAGAGATTCCATTCCTCGGTTGACGGAATCTCTCTCAACAGCAAGATCAAGCAGGTGGCTTCTGGAAGATTCGGGGTCAATGCCGAATATCTCGTCAACGCCGAGGAAATCCAGATAAAGGTTGCCCAGGGCGCCAAGCCTGGAGAGGGCGGCCAGCTGCCTGGTTTCAAGGTGAATGAGGTCATCGCGAAGACCCGCCATTCGATTCCGGGCATTTCGCTGATTTCTCCTCCGCCGCACCATGACATCTACAGCATCGAGGATCTCTCTCAGCTTATCTTCGACCTCCGCAGCGTCAATCCTAAGGCCGCCATAAGCGTCAAACTTGTCTCCGAGAGCGGAGTGGGCACTATCGCGGCCGGAGTCGCCAAGGCCAAGGCCGATCTCATAGTGATTTCCGGGGCCGAGGGCGGAACCGGGGCCAGTCCGGCATCCAGCATGCGTTTCGCCGGCATCTCCCCAGAAATAGGTCTTTCCGAGACCCAGCAGACTCTCGTGCGCAACGGCCTCCGCCAGAAGGTCCGCCTCCAGGTCGACGGAGAGCTCAAGACCGGAAGGGATGTAGTGCTCATGGCCCTGTTGGGCGCGGATGAGTTCTCCTTCGGGACGGCCGTGCTCATAGTTCTGGGCTGCGTGATGATGCGCAAGTGCAATCTCAACACCTGCCCTATGGGCGTGGCCACCCAGAATCCTGAGCTCAGGAAATATTTCCGGGGCGACTACCATTACGTGGTGAACTATATGCGTTTCCTGGCACGGGAAGTGAGGGAGGATCTGGCCGAAATGGGTGCGAGGACTCTCGATGAAATCATAGGTCATACCGAACTGCTGTGCGCCCGTGAAGGGGTTAAAGCTCCAAAGGAAGCGCTTGACTTCGGCCGCATCCTCCACAAGGAAGGTGGTACCGACTCTTCTCTGAGGCATGTCGAGTGGGAGGGTTATCGGATTACCGAGACCCTTGACGAGCGGCTCATAGCCGGAGCGTCAAGGGTGATAGAGAACGGAGGAATGGTGGAACTGACTTTCCCGATAAAGAATACCGACAGAGCTGTCGGGGCCAGGCTCAGCGGTCTTATCGCTTCCAAGTATGGGGAGAAAGGTCTTCCGGACAAGAGCATCAGGGTGACCCTCAAGGGCTCCGCCGGCCAGAGTTTCGGGGCCTTCCTCGTCAAGGGCGTAGAGTTCAGGCTTGAGGGCGAGGCCAATGATTATTTCGCCAAAGGACTCTCCGGCGGCCGCATGGCGATACTTCCTCCGAAGGAATGCACCTTTGACGCTAAGGATAATGTAATTGCCGGAAATACCGGCCTTTATGGCGCGACTGAGGGCGAGCTCTACGTCAACGGAATAGTCGGCGAGAGGTTCGGGGTGAGAAATTCCGGTGCCAGCGCCGTCATCGAGGGTGCAGGAGACCACTGCTGCGAGTACATGACCGGCGGCAGGGTCGTGGTCCTCGGTCCCGTAGGCAGGAATTTCGCCGCCGGAATGAGTGGCGGTATCGCCTATGTCTGGGACAAAGACCATAATTTCGACTACTCTTGCAACATGGATATGGTGGAAATCGATCTGGTCGAGGATAAGTTGGCAAGACGCGAACTCCATGACCTCGTCCGCCGGCATTATCTCTACACCGGCAGCCGCCTGGCTTGGCAGATGCTGGAGGATTGGGACCGCTATATCGAGGACTTCATCGAAGTGATGCCGATAGAGTACAAGAGGGTCATGCAGGAAAGGCAGATCGCGATGCTTCAGAAGAAGGTCGAGGATTTGCAGCAGGAGTTTTAGCGACAGGAGAGAATTTTATGGGAAATCCGAAAGCTTTTTTGACTGTACCTCGCAAGGAAGCAGGGTACAGACCTATACATGATAGAATCCATGATTTCGGGGAGGTCGAGCAGACCCTCAACGCCAGTGACCGCCGTCTTCAGGCGAGCCGCTGTATGGATTGCGGAGTGCCGTTCTGCAACTGGGCCTGTCCGCTGGGAAATCGTCCGCCGGAATGGAACGACGCCCTCTATAAGGGCGACTGGGAGCTGGCATACAAGCTGCTTTCCAGCACCAACCCTTTCCCGGAGTTTACCGGCAGGGTCTGCCCCGCGCTTTGCGAAAAAGCCTGCGTGCTCAACTTGATGGAGCATGAGCCTACTACTAACCGGGAGAACGAGGGTGCGATAGCCGAGCATGCTTTTCAGGAGAATTTTGTTCATCCTCTCAAGCCCTCCCGCAACGGCCGTAAGGTTGCCGTGATAGGCGCCGGTCCTGCGGGTCTTGCCGCCGCATATAGTCTCAACCGCTCCGGCTGCTCCGTGACTGTTTTTGAGGCGCGGGAGAATGCCGGCGGCCTTCTGAGATTCGGCATACCGAATTTCAAGCTCAACAAGAGCATCATCGACAGACGCATTGAGGTTCTGAAGGAGGAGGGCCTGGAATTCCGCTATGGGGTACGGGTCGCTCTGGAGTCGCTCTGCGAGGGCGCGAGAGATAAGCTGCCGGAGGCCCTTCGCGGCTTCGACACCTACGTGGTGGCTACTGGTACTCCTGACGCCAGGGACCTCAAGGTGCCAGGCCGTGAGCTAAAGGGTGTCTATCTCGCTCTTGAGCTTCTTTCCCAGCAGAACCGCAGGCTGGAAGGGATGGAATTCCCGGATGATGAGCTGGTCAGCGCCAAGGGTAAGGATGTGCTTGTCATCGGCGGAGGCGATACCGGGAGTGACTGCATCGGGACTGCCCACAGACAAGGCTGCAAGAGCGTGACGCAGATTGAGATCATGCCTAAGCCTCCTATAGGGCCTGATGACCCTCAGAATCCATGGCCGGCTTGGCCGCGGACACTCAAGGTTACTTCCAGCCACGAGGAGGGCTGCCTCCGTCGCTGGAATATCAACACGCTTGAATTCCTTGGGGAAAATGGGGTGCTGAAAGGCGTAAAGGTCCAGGAAATTGACTGGAAGCCGAGCCCCGAGGGAGGCAGGCCTCTGATGGTGCCGAAGGGCGAGCCGGAGGTCATCAAGGCAGACATGGCCCTCTTGGCCATGGGCTTCATGAAGCCTCAGCTGCCACAGTTCCCCTCCGATGTTTTCATCGCCGGGGACGCCGCCTCCGGCGCCTCACTGGTCGTCCGCGCCCTCGCGAGCGGCCTCTCCGCCGCCGAAAAAGCCCTCGCCTTCCTCCGTCGCGCCGATTGGCTCTAGTTTACCCCGCCGCGCCCCTAGAATTTGATGGTGAAGAGGCCGTGCTGGGCCTGGACGAGTATTTCTTTGGATGAAAGAGCGTCGAGGTCTTCGAGCTCGCTGTGGGTGCCCTCGACAAGGTCGATGATGTTGCACATCTCCTTTTTCTTGAGGTCCCAGACGAAAAGCTTCGATGGAGCGGTCGGCTTGCCGAAACCGGCGAGAATGTAGAGTTTGCCGCCTTTCACCATGAGCCCCTGGTCGATGAAATTACCCCTATATGAAGATACATCCTCGAAGGTATAATTTTCAAGAGCGTCCGACGGGCGAAGCGTGACGTAGCCGTCTGCTCCTGTCTCTGAAAGTTTAGGGAGACGGAACTTGATGACGCGGTGCTTGTTGGAGTCAGTGGTGTTGGTGATGGTGTTGCCGAAACCGTAGAGGTAGCCGTTCCGGGCATCTACCACCCACTGGAGAGCCCAGCCGTAATCCTTGTTCACGTCATCATAGAAAATAGTCTGGACGGTCTTGGAAGACTTCAGGTCCGGAGCGATTCTCTCCACGAAGAGCACGTCCTTCTTCCCGTTGAAAGGCTCCTGCTTGGCCTGGCTGACGTAGAAGAGAGGAAACGGGTCGCCCTTGGCATAGTATTCATTGCCGAAACTTACCACATTACTATGGTTGACGGGGCTGAAACAATCCATTTCGAACTGGCTGAGCGTCTTGATGGAGTCGCCCTGGAACTTGTAGATGGTCGCCAGACCCTGGTTCTGGGTGCTGACTACGAGGTCCCCATGGACTGCCATGCCCTGATACCCATAGCCCTTGCCCTTGCGTCCGTGGAGCTTTCCGATGTAGCAGGTTTCGAGTTCATGCTCTCCGTCCTTGGAGGTGTACCTGTTGAAACGGACCTTCGGGCCTTGGTAGGAATAGGTTCCGTCGGAATCTGGATATCCGTTCTGTTTTGCCTGTACCTTTCCGGACTGGGCTGAAACGGACAATGCTGCAAAGAGGAAAAGTGCCGCCGCAATGCAGGCGGGGATTATTTTAGTATTTTTCATGTTGTGTGTGGTTTCGTTTTGTAAAGTTAATAATTATTTTTCGAAATAGAAGCTTGTTTTCCTCAAGATGCTTCCATAACTTTACCATGTAATCGACAGAAATTACAACAATAGGGGATATATAATATACAGAAGCAGATATCATGAAAATGTTCAGAAATATGATCATGGCCATGGGGCTTGCGGCCGCCATGCTTTTCCAGCCTTCGGCTCCGGCCTCCGCCAAAATTCAGCGCGATAATCTTCCTTCCTCCATAGAGACTGGCCTTCAGGGGCAGAATCATATCCAGGGTGTCGCCTTCGATGGAAAATATTTCTACGTCTCCTTTACCACCAGGCTCATGAAATACGATATTGACGGCAGGGTCGTGGGCTCGGTCGAGGGCCTTACCGGGCATCTGGGCTGCCTGACAAGAAAGGGCCGCTTCGTCTTCGGAAGCCTCGAGTACAAGGACGATGAGATAGGGAAGGGGATACGCCGCCGTCTGGGAATCAGCGGAGATGACGACCGGACCGGCTTCTACATCGCCATTTTTGACACACGCAAGATAACCCGTGTGGGGATGGATGCTGAAAAGGACGGAATCATGAAAGCCGTCTGGCTGAAAGAGCCGCTGGACGATTATTCAGCCAAGGCCGGAGGTCATGACCACAGGTATGCCTGCTCCGGAATCGACGGGGTGACCTTCGGACCTTCTTTCGGCGAAGGAGGGAAGGCGGAGTATCTCTATGTGGCCTATGGAATATATGGCGATACGACCCGTTGCGACAATGACTACCAGGTTATCCTGAAATATGACGCCAAGGACTGGTGGAAGAGGCTTGCCATGCCTCTGTCCCAGGCCAATCTCCACAAAAGCGGACCGAAAGCTCCCCTGGCCAAGTATTTCCTCCTTACCGGCAACACTACTTACGGCATCCAGAATCTAGCCTATGACAAGACTTCCGGCAATTTCTACGCGGCGGTTTACAAGGGTAAAAAGGAGAAGTGGCCGAATTACAGCCTCTTCATGATTGACGGGGCTAAGGCCCCGGTGCTTTCGCACCTTGAAGGAGTCGGAGAGAAGGGCCAGACTCTCAGCCTTGCGGATGCCGGACTTTCTTCCGAGGGAATCCGCGGCTGGAATTTCAAGTGGGGTTCGACGGGGCTCTGCCCCCTCGGCGGTGGGTATTTCTACCTCTCCGAAAACCGTAAAGATAAGGCCACCGGCGAGCAGGCTTCGACAATCCGTCTCTACCGCTGGACCGGTGACCTTGAAACTCCGTTCGTTCCGGCGAATTAGCCGGGCTTTTTCCTGCCCGGACATTTTCCGCCGACTCTCTGGCTTAGCGGCCGAGCCTCTGGTATTCAGCCGCAATCTCCTTGCATAGGGAATCCCCGGCCTTGATGCCCGTGAATTTCTCGATGGCGGCTTCGATTCCGAGATCCTTGATATCGGCAAGCATCTGGACGCTCTGAGGATCCTCAGGATTGTCGAAGCGGAGAGCCGCCGCGATGGCCGTCACGAATTTGTCGTATGGGAGGCCGTAATTTCTGGCCGTCATCATCGGGAAGACCAGACGGTCATTGGCGGAAAGCTTGCGCAGAGGTTCCCTCCCGACGCGGTTGACATCATCGCTCAGATAAGGGTTCTGGAAGCGGCTGAGCACCTTCTCGATATAGGCTTCATGAACCTTGGGATCGAAACCGAATTTCTTAATCAGTCCCTCTCCACTCTGTTCCATGATCCCTCTTACGACGGCGTATATTTCTTTGTCTTTCAGCGCCTCGCCGATAGTTTTGCAGCCCTTCAGTTTCCCCAGATAGGCCGTGGCCGCATGACCGGTGTTGAGGGTGAAAAGTTTGCGCTCGATGTAGGCCTCGAGATTGTCCACTGCGTGCATGGCTCCAATCTGAGGGACCGGGCCGGCGAACTGGTCTTTCTGGGTGTCCCATTCGTAATACTCCTCCACGGCGACGTCTAGCGGAATCTCGCAATGGACGGGAGGCACGATTCTGTCGACCGCATCGCTGACGAAGCCCACATGGGCCTCAGTCCAGGCCTTCTCCTCGGCGCTGAGCTTCTCGAAGACAAGGTCCTTGAGAATGGCAGTGGCTCCGAGCCCGTTTTCGCAGGCTATGACGTTGAGAGGAGTCTCGTTGCCCTCGATCCTGCGCTTGCTGATGCCTTTGGCGATGGCGGGAGCGACGAATTTCAGGATGCGGAGGCCTACCGCGGTGGTTACGATGTCCGCCCCCGCCACGGCCTCAACAGCCTCGGGGCTGCCGGAATTGACCGCGCTCACCCCGCTTATCTCTATGTCCCTCGGCGTATAGTCTGTCACATGGATGGTGTAGCTTTTGCGCTCGTTGATCTTATTTATGAGGTCCTCGACCACGTCTGCAAAAATCACCTTGTATCCTGCCTCGGAAAGGACGCCTCCGATGAAGCCACGCCCTATGTTCCCGGCACCGAATTGAACAGCTGTCTTGCTAATCATATATTTACCGAACTTTTTGTGTTCTTTCGATTCGAAAGAATGGAACAAATTTAGCCTTTCTTGTCTTCTTATCCAATATTTTTGGTAATTAACCTAGTCTTGATTAATTTTGTAGTCGTCTGATATGAAAACTAATAAATTGAACAATATACCATGACTTCTGAAGAAAGAATCAAGAAGGCGATAGCTATCGCTACGGACACAAGGTATTTCGAAATGAAACAAGATTGCCTTGGAATGGCTCCTGAAGTTTTCAACAAGTTCTTCGAAGGCCGCAAACCTGTTGTCGTTGCCGACGAGAATACCTGGAAGGCGGCAGGAGAGAAGGTTTACCAGGCCATGAAGGCAGCCGGACTTGCAGTAGAAAAATATGTCATCGAGAAGGCTGTCTTCCATGCGGAATGGAGATATGTCGACATGGTTGATTCCATCCTTGACGGCGATTTCTCCAAGGCTAGAGAGAAGGAAAACGACCCTTCATATGTAGAGTCCGATGCCGAGAAGGCGGTCCGTCCTGCATCAGATTCTTATCTGACAGCCGTCGCCGTGGGCTCCGGAGTTATCAATGATCTGTGCAAGCTTGCATCGTTCCATCACTCCCAGAGCTATCTCACCATCCCTACCGCGGCATCCGTAGATGGCTACACCTCTTTCGGGGCGTCCATCACTTACCAGAACGCCAAGCAGACCTTCAACTGCCCGGCCCCTGTCGCCGTGCTCGCCGACATCGACGTCATAGCCGCCGCCCCTAAGGAGATGACCGCCGCAGGCTACGCCGACCTCGCCGCGAAGGTTCCTGCAGGAGCCGAGTGGATGCTCGCCGACGTGGTAGGTACAGAGCCTATCATCCCTGACGCCTGGCATGTGCTCCAGGACTGCCTGGACGAGCTCCTTGCCGATCCTGAGGGTGTCGCTTCCTGCCGTCCGAAGGCCATCGCGGATCTCTTCGAGGGCTTGATCCTCAGCGGATTCGCCATGCAGGCTGCACGTTCTTCCCGCCCTGCCTCCTGCTGTGACCATCTCTTCAGCCACATCATGGACATGACCCATCACACCTATCATGGCCAGCTCCAGTCCCATGGCTTTCAGGTTGCCATAGGAACTCTTACCATGTGCGCCATCTTCGACTCTTTCCTTAAGATGGACCTTACCAGGCTGGACGTAGACAAGTGCGTCGAGGCCTGGCCGAGCCTTGAGCAGGAGCAGAACAGAGCCCTCGCCCTCTTCAAGGACTTCCCTGCAAAACGTCTCGGCTACGAGAGCATTACCAAAAAGTATTCCGACAAAGAAGGAGTCCGCCGTGAACTCGAAGCCTTCAAGAAACTTTGGCCTACCCTCAAGGAGCAGCTCCGCGAGCAGGTCTATCCTTTCGAGAAGATGCAGGCCTTTTTCAAGGTGGTCGGCGCCCCATATGATCCGTCCATGATCGGCATCACCCGTCACCAGCTCCATGACATGTTCCCTATTGTCCAGCTCATGCGCTGGCGCTACAATGTCCTCGACCTCGCGAAGAGGGGCATGTTCTATGACGAACTCGTCGAGAGCATCTTCAAGCCGGGCGCTCCATGGGACCTGACTCAGGAGCAGGAGATAAAGTAGGGCGATGGACAATAAGGATCTGACCCATACCAAGGCCTTCCAGAACTGGCAGTGGAGAGTCATCATCTGCTCCATGCTCGGTTACTCGGTTTTCTACTTCGTCCGCAAGAACTGGTCTTTCGTCATGCCGCTCCTGGGCAAGGAATACGGCATAACGAACACAAGCTTCGGAATCATCCTCACGCTCATGGGGCTGATTTACGGAGTCTCGAAGTTCTTGAACGGCTTCATAGCCGACCGCGCCAACGCCCGCTGGCACATGTCCATCGGCCTTCTGTGCTGCAGCCTCATCAATATCCTTCTCGGTTTCAGCGACAAGATGGCCGCCCTGATGAGTGGGGAGCATGCCGGGACGGCTTTTGTCGCCGCTATGGTGAATATCTTCGCCGTCCTGCTTGTCCTCAACAACATCTTCCAGGGCACGGGCTTCGCTCCATGCAACAGGCTCATGACGCATTGGGTTCCGCCTACGGAGCTCGCTACGAAGATGAGCATATGGAATATGTCTCATTCAATCGGAGCCGGTCTGGCTTCCGTGATGTGCGGCTACATAATCAAGAGCACGCAGGACTGGAGGCTCTGCTTCTGGATACCGGCAGCTATCGCCGCAGGTGGCGTACTCTTCATAGTGACCACGCTCAGGGACACCCCGAAATCAGTCGGCCTGCCCGAGCTCCCGAACACGAAAACCGCCCTTGATGAGAACGACAACGCCGAAGGCTACAAGAAGTTCGTGGTGAAAATGGTTTTCAAGAATCCTGTCATATGGATTCTTGCCTTCACCGACCTCTTTGTTTACATCGTGCGTTTCGCCGTCCTCGACTGGGGCCCGACCTTCCTCCAGAACGGCACCCATCACCTGCCTGCCTCTCTCGCAGGCTGGACTGTCGGTATCTTCGAGGTCTGCGGTTGTCTGGGAATGCTCTTCGGAGGCTTTGTTTCCGACAAGCTCTTCCATGGCCGCGCCCAGAGAGTCTGTGCCATAGAGATGTTCATCGTTGCCCTCTGCCTCTTCATGCTTTGGCTCTTCCGCCACTCGATAGGAGCTGTCGGGATGCTCATCCTCCTATCAGTCGCCGGCTTCTTCCTCTACGGGCCTCAGGCTCTTCTGGGAGTGGTTGCATCTAACCAGGCTACGAAGAAAGCGGCTTCTTCGGCTGTCGGCCTTATAGGCCTGTGCAGCTATGCCAGCGTTATTTTCACCGGAGCAGGTCTCGGCTGGTATTCGGATAAATACGGCTGGGACAGCCTCTTTCTGATAATGACCTTCGTCGCCATCCTTGGAGGACTTCTCGTAGCCTCGATATGGGGCATCAAGAAAGACGGCTACATCCATGAAGAAGAGCCGTCCGCGAAGTCCTGAGTCCACGGCCCCGCACCGTGTCTGATTTATGGAATTTTTGATATATTTGCAGAGTGAAGTTACGAAAAGAGTGTAATTTATTGGAAATGAGCGTAGGTTAATTGCTCTTGATAGTAATAGGTTACGATTTAGTTAGTTATCTACTGCATTATCCTTCTGCGCGTTGCGTAACCTTCAAAG